>JACKQG010004361.1_pt1 | contig 16473 bp, 15 predicted proteins | sample 8237621 | NCBI WGS metagenome assembly JACKQG01 (sample SAMN15677084, study PRJNA649215) | marine metagenome | biome: marine; feature: Black Sea; material: saline water; isolation source: suspended particulate matter (SPM) from the Black Sea western gyre | collected 2013-06-09/2013-06-10 | depth...
GTTTCATCCGCATCACCTGTTCCAGGATAAAGGTATTTTCCGTCCTCATGAAAGTCGACCACATACAGGTTACAGTCACTTTCATAGTTGTAAAACACGCCATCGCCATGGTGGGCATCGATATCGATGTAGAGTATTTTCTGCAGCTGATGTTTTTTACGTAAATGTTCAATCGCAATGGCACAATCGTTGAAAACGCAGAAGCCACTACAATGATCGCGAAAGCCATGGTGCAGTCCGGCGATCGGTACGAATCCTCGGCGGTGTTGCCCGGCCATGATACGGTCGACCATGTTGAGTACCGAACCGACGATGGCAGTTCCGGCTTCATAAATTCCATGACGCGCCGGAGTATCGCCATGATCCAGAAAGCCTTCTCCGGATTCGGACATGTACTTGAGTTTTTCAAGATATTCTACGGTATGAAAGCTGAGCAGGCTTTGCAGATGGCAGGTTACCGGTTCCAGCCATTCCAGCTGCTGGGTTAATTTCTGCTGATGCAGACCCTCCAGAAAAGCCTGCAGGCGTAAAGGGCCAAACGGGTGCTGTTCACCAAAGTGGTAATCAGCAAGTGCCTGGCCGGAGATAATAGCGACAGAAAGTTTTGACATCGTCAATTTGTTATATTGTTATATTGTTATATTGTTATCCTGATAACATTACCTGAATAGTACAAAATTCACTTGATAAAATCACTAATGCAACTATATTAGCAGTTACTAATATGATGCCAATGAGTGCTATGCAAGCTGATATACTTTCCGACCTTGAATTTGAGTTTTACCTGCGACCCTCCGATATGGATGAGTTTAGCCATTTGCTGGTGGATTTTAAGGGTCAGGCGATTAGCTGGAGTGATGATGCAGAAGAGATGGTCGTTGCTCAACTGAAAGGCCACCGACTGGATCTTTCGACTGCTCGTAAAAGCTTTAAAAATATACAGGAATTATTTGATTCAATCTCACCCGAAATTTCTGATCTAGGTGCACATATTATTAGCAACAACAACTGCTTTGTTGAGTGCTGTAGTAAGGATGAGATTGAAAAAACACCCTGCAGCAGCCTGGTTTATATCGATGAACTGGTGGTTGATCAAGCCTTTCGCAATCGCAGCATAGGTACCGAAATGCTCAAACGCATGAGTCAAATTGTTGATATGAACAAGACCCTGGTGGCCCTCAAGGCTCTACCGATTATGGATGAAGAGCTGGAGCTGCGTACCCCTGAGCGTAAGAAGCAGCTCAAGCATTTTTACAGCAAGTTAGGGTTTCGTCACTCGGGTGAGCACTATATGGTGAAAGATGCTCGTGATTGCCATGCGCAACGGGCCAGGGCTTTAGCTGAGGATGGCGTGGCTTTAGCCTGATGCGAGTATGATGGCTGCTACTACATGGCGGTCTTCAGCAACCAGAATATTAAAGGTGCGGCACAGCGCGCCAGTATTCATTACTTCGACCCCAAATCCTCGGCTGGCAAAATAACCCAGGATTTTAATATCCGGGAAAATCTGTTTTTCTCCCGTGCCGAGCAGAATGACATCGGGTTTCATTTCAAAGATATCGTGCAAATGTTCTGTCTTCAGAGCCGTCACCGAATCAACCGGCCAGTGTGCGATCATCTGATTCGGGGACAGGATCAGGCTTTGTGTATAAACTTTTTCATTGACCGTAATCTGATCGGTATCGTAACCCTGGATACTGTAACGGCTGGTGATGATGTCTTCGGCTAATGGCATGCCGGAAGATTAAAGGAATTATCGCGATATTTCCAGTCTCAACCGTTGAATATATTGACAGTTGCCAGCGCTATGTTTAAGGTTGCCAGTCCATTTGTTAGCCTACTTGAGACACTTCCTTGAACCACGATTTCCAGCGCATCAAACGCCTTCCACCCTATGTTTTTAATATTGTTAATGAGTTGAAAGCGGCTGCCCGAGCGCGTGGTGAAGACATCATCGACTTCGGTATGGGCAACCCCGATCAGCCAACCCCGCAACCGATCGTCGACAAACTGTGTGAAGCCGCCCAGCGCAGCGATACGCACCGCTATTCACTTTCACGTGGCATTCCACGTCTGCGTCAGGCCATCTGCGGCTGGTATAAGCGAAAGTATAATGTTGACCTTGACCCCGATTCTGAAGCGATCGTTACGATTGGCTCGAAAGAGGGTCTTTCACATCTGGCGCTGGCTACGGTGGGACCGGGCGATGCGGTACTGGTGCCGAACCCTTCCTATCCGATCCACCCCTATGGTTTTGTGATTGCCGGTGCCGATATCCGTCATGTGCCGTTAACGGCCGATGTCGACTTTTTCAGTGAGCTGGAAAATGCGATTAGAAATAGCTGGCCCAAGCCTAAAATGCTGGTACTCAGTTTTCCTGGAAACCCAACTACACAATGCGTGGATCTTGAGTTTTTTGAGAAAGTCGTTGCGATAGCGAAAGAGCATGAGATCTGGGTAGTGCATGATATTGCCTACGCCGAGATTGTTTTCGATGGCTATGTGGCACCATCCATCCTGCAGGTTGAGGGGGCAAAAGAGGTGGCAGTCGAGTTTTATTCACTCTCCAAGACCTACAATATGCCGGGCTGGCGAGTGGGCTTTATGTGCGGTAACAAGCATCTGGTTGCTGCATTGCAACGCATAAAATCCTATATGGATTATGGTATGTTCACCCCGATACAGGTGGCCGCGGTGAGCGCTATCGAAGGCGATCAAACTTGTGTTAAGGAAATCTGCGACATGTACAAAAGCCGTCGTGACACCTTGTGTAACGGCCTGATTGGTATCGGATGGCAGGTGACACCGCCCAAAGCCACGATGTTTGTGTGGGCTAAAATTCCGCAGCAATTTGCCCATCTGGGATCGCTTGAGTTCAGTAAACTGATGCTGAAAGAAGCCAAGGTTGCGGTGTCTCCCGGTATCGGTTTTGGCGAATATGGTGATGACCATGTACGTTTTAGTCTGATTGAGAACGAACATCGAACTCGTCAGGCCATTCGAGGCATTCGCGATATGTTTCGTACTGCGGCAGCAAAATAGCTACGCTATCCGCTACAGGTATTCAGTTAAATTAGAGATTACAGAGGTATAACGGTGAAACCGGTCAATATTGGATTATTAGGATTAGGAACTGTCGGTGGTGGCACCGCCAGGGTATTAGCCAGCAATGCTGCCGAGATTGCGCGCCGTGCAGGCCGTGAAATCCAGGTTATTCATGCCGCAGCCAGAGGCCTGGGCACAGAAAAGCCACAGGGCACTGAACATGCACTGCTGACTGAAGATGCGTTTGAAGTGGTGAATAATCCGGATGTGGATATCGTCGTTGAGCTGATTGGCGGCGACTCCCCGGCCAGAGAACTGGTATTGCAGGCAATCGCGAATGGCAAGCACGTGGTAACCGCTAACAAGGCGTTGATTGCGAAACATGGAAATGAAATATTTGCGGCGGCTCAGGCCAAGGGCGTTGTGGTTGCCTTTGAAGCAGCAGTAGCCGGCGGTATTCCTATCATCAAGGCTATTCGTGAAGGCCTGAGTGCGAATAAAATTCAGTGGATTGCCGGTATCATCAACGGCACCGGTAACTTTATTCTGACCGAAATGCGTGATAAGGGGCGCGACTTTGCCGATGTGCTGGCTGAGGCGCAGGCGCTGGGTTATGCAGAAGCCGATCCGACCTTTGATGTGGAAGGCATTGATGCGGCGCATAAGCTGTGTATTTTATCGTCCATCGCATTCGGCGTGCCGTTACAGTTTGACAAGGTGTATACCGAAGGCATCAGCAAGATATCGCAGGAAGATGTGACGTTTGCTTCGCAACTGGGGTATAGAATCAAGCACCTGGGCATTACCAAAGCGACCGCCAAGGGTATTGAAATGCGTGTTCATCCTACCCTGATACCGGAAAAGCGTTTGATCGCTAATGTGGATGGTGTGATGAATGCGGTGCTGATCATGGCCGACAGGCTGGGGCCTTCGTTGTATTATGGTGCTGGTGCTGGCGCTTATCCAACCGCTTCTGCGGTGGTTGCCGACATTGTCGATGTGACGCGATCACTGACCACCGATCCGGATAATCGGGTGCCGCATCTGGCCTTCCAGCCGGATAAAATTAACGATACACCGATTCTGCCAATGGACGATGTTGAGACGGCTTATTATCTGCGCATGAATGCAGACGATAAACCCGGCGTAATGGCGGATATTACCCGTATCATGGGTGAAAGTATGATTTCAATTGAAGCGATCTTGCAGAAAGAACCGGCTCAGGGCGAGTCTACTGCAACCATTATCATGCTGACTCAGCGTATCCGTGAAGCGCAGATGAACCATGCGCTGGCTGCGATTCAAAAACTAAAGTCTATCAGCGGCCAGGTAACCCGTATCCGGGTCGAAAGTCTGTCTTCGAACTGATCCGCTGCAGTTCAACCTCGCCGGGTGAGCGAACCTCACCCGGCGTTGGATTAATCTAGAAACTCCAGAATCGTTGCTTCTATCTGTTCCTTGTCGATTACCGTTTTTTGTGCCACAGGTTTGCTGAACAGGCTTTGAATGACTTCGGGAATCTGGATCCCGGCCGTAGCAGAAATGGACTTCAGGGCATCGATATCATGTGTATCCGTATTTCCAGTCAGTGCATTGTCTATTACCGGTGAAAATTTGGTCCACTCTGCGGTCGAGTAGATAATCGACTTGAGTGGCCTCTGCCGGCAGCTGTCGTGCGCCTTAAAGCAGGTGGCGGTATGTGGATCCATCAGATAGCCTGCGTCAAAAGCTCTTTTTATATAGGCTTTTCCTTCTTCATCGGTACAGAAGTCGGCACAGAAATATTGCTGTAAGGTGTCCAGTTCCGTAGCGGTTAACTGGTAACTGCGTTGTGTGGACAAGGACTCCATCAGTTCACGTGTACGCTCTGCCCCCAGCATATCAAACAGAATACGTTCAATGTTGGAGGAAATTAGTATATCCATGGCGGGTGAAGTGGTCGCGATCAGTGTGCGATTAGTCAGGTCATAACTACCAGTATTGATGAGTGTGGTTAACACGTTATTCTGATTCGAGGCGACAATAATTTTTTCCACCGGTAGCCCCATTTTCCAGGCGTAGTAGCCACCCAGGGCATTGCCGAAGTTGCCACAGGGTACATTCAGATAGACTTTTTCGCCGAGGCTAATTACCTGCTGGCGCACCAGTTCCAGGTAAGAATGTATGTGGTAGATGATCTGGAAGATGATGCGTCCGAAATTGACCGAGTTGGCGGCGGAAAGAGAAATCCCTTTTTGTTTCAGACTGTTATTGAAGGCGGTCGAGCTTAATAGCTGCTTCAGCGCATTTTGAGCATCATCGAAACTACCATGTATGCCTATCACCTTCAGGTTGCTGGCATTTTCGGTCACCATCTGCAGGCGTTGAACATCAGAAGTCCCGCCGTCGGGATAAAGACAGGCAACACGGACGTTATCGCGGTTTTTGAAGGTTTCCAGCGCTGCAGGTCCAGTATCACCACTGGTCGCGGCCAGTATCAGGTACTGTTCCCCGCGTTGTTGTGCCAGTGCAGAAAGTATCACTCCAAAGGGTTGTAATGCCATGTCTTTAAATGCACGGGTAGGACCGTGATACAGTTCGCTGACATACAGGTCGTTGTCAACTTTTACCACCGGCACCGGGTTTTGAGCATCATCAAAGCGATCATAAAGATCCAGTGCCTGCTTCACAACCGACGCCTCGATATCAACCTCAAAAGCCGTTAAAATCGCGCTCGCCAGTTGTTTATAATTTGCCGCTAACTGGGACTGCAGAAACTCGGTGGACAGATGGGGAAGGGTTGCCGGACTGTAAAGCCCGCCGAAAGAAGCCATCGGGTTTAAAATGGCTGCAGAGAATGGGACGCTCGGCTGATGCTGGCCGTCGTTACCCCGAGTTTCAGTAAATAACATAAGTGATGTAAGTCCAGGGAGTAAAAATTGAGGCATATTATAACGGTTAAGCAGGACGGAGAAAGCCCTGATTATGGCTTCGTTCTAATGCCAGCATGTGGAGGGGATGTTAATTTAAAGAAATATGCTTAATTTACTGTCAAAACAGTATTGATAACTTTAGTTAACGCGGAAACACGAGTAAAATCGATGGATTTATTCGCGCCCTTTTATATCTTCATTTAAACCGGCAAAAACTTAGCAATATCATGAGGCAATTATGACCCTGGAAAGAACAATTTCGATTATCAAACCCGATGCTGTCAGCAAAAATGTAATCGGAGAAATTTACGCACGCTTTGAAAAGGCAGGGTTACGTATAGTCGCCGCCAAAATGATGCAGCTTAGCCGTGAAAAAGCCGAAGGCTTTTATGCGGTACATAAAGCCAGGCCTTTTTTCAAAGATCTGGTTGATTTCATGACTTCGGGTCCGGTTATGGTTCAGGTGCTGGAGGGTGAAAATGCAATCAACAAAAATCGTCAAGTCATGGGTGCGACCAATCCAGCTGATGCGGCGCCAGGTACTATCCGGGCAGATTTCGCCTCTACCATCGATGAAAATGCAGTACATGGTTCGGATGGTCCTGAAACAGCCAAAGCCGAGATTGCCTATTTCTTTTCAGCCGATGAACTGTGTGAGCGCTTAAGATAATTAGTGCTGAATTTAACGCCATCAAATATGAACGCTGAGCAAAAAGTTAACCTGCTGAATCTGGATCGATCCTCCATGGAACAGTTCTTTCTGTCCATGGGGGAAAAGCCCTTTCGTGCACGTCAGGTGATGCAGTGGATTCATCAGCGCGGTATAACCGATTTTGAGCAGATGACGGATCTGGCCAAAACGCTGCGTGCTAAATTACAGCAGGAAGCCTGTGTTTTATTGCCCGAGGTCACCGTCGATCAACTGTCGATAGATGGCACCAGAAAGTGGCTGTTACACATGGATGGCGTTGAGAATGCGGTCGAATGCGTACTGATACCGGAAGAAAACAGGACCACCCTGTGTATTTCTTCTCAGGTCGGATGCACCCTGAACTGTTCCTTCTGTTCCACCGCGAAGCAGGGCTTTAACCGTAATCTGACTACCGCAGAAATCATTGGGCAGCTCTATCTGGCACATCATTCGTTACTCAGGGATGGGCGCGAACAGGGTGTTACCAACGTCGTCATGATGGGAATGGGGGAACCGCTATTGAATTTCGATGCGGTTATGTCTGCACTCAACATTATGTGCGATGATTTTGCTTACTGTCTGAGCAAGCGCCGGGTCACTATCAGTACGGCTGGCGTGGTTCCTGCGATTCTGAAGTTGCGTGAAAGTACCGATGTCAGCCTTGCGGTGTCACTCCATGCGCCTAACGACGAACTGCGCAATCAACTGGTGCCGTTAAATAAAAAATACCCGATCAATCAACTGCTGGAAGCCTGCCGTTCCTATCTGGAAGGTCATAATCGGCGCCGCATTACGTTCGAGTATGTTATGCTGAAAGGCATTAACGACAGCCTGCAGCATGCGCGTGAACTGGCCAGAATTCTGAAAAATATCCCCAGTAAATTAAACTTGATTCCATTCAATCCTTATCCGCAGGCGGTGTATGAGTGTTCCGATCGTGAAACGATCGATCAATTTCGTGAATATGTAGTGAATCAGGGCATAGTGACCGTAACGCGCAAAACACGCGGTGAAGATATCGATGCTGCGTGTGGTCAGCTGGTAGGGAAAGTGATGGATAAAAGTAGAAGAAGTCATAACTATCAACTCAGTCTGAAAGATATAACAGGTCTCAACCATGTATCGAGTTAGCCTGCTGTGGTCTGTATTATTGCTCCTTAGCGCCTGTGTGGTCGTACAGGAAGGTGGCACAAAAAATGAAAAAGCCAGCAAGATCAATGTTCAGCTGGGAATTGGTTATTACCATCGTGGAAACCTTGAAAGCGCGAATGAAAAACTGATCAAGGCTCTGGATCAGGATCCGAAATCCTCGCAGGCGCATCATGCCTATGCGGTGCTGCAAAACCGTTTTCAGGACAAGGAAAAAACGGAATATCATTTCAGGAAATCGATAGACTATGATGGTGGAAATTCCGAGGCCCTGAGTAATTTTGGCGCTTTTTTATGTAGCGACGGGCGTTATATGGAAGCAGAAAAAATGTTTCTGCAGGCCATTGAAAATCCGCTCTACAGAACCCCTGAGGTTGCCTATACCAGCGCCGCTGTTTGTATTCTTAAAGAAGGGGATGAGCAGCGTGCCAAGGCAAAAGCTTATCTGAAAAAGGCGCTAGCCATTGGCAGTCATTATCGACCAGCACTGATTAATATGGCAGAAATCGAGTTTACGGAAAAAGATACCGTTTTAACCAAGGTTTATCTGGATCGATACCATTCGGTCGGTGAAGCCAGTGAGCGCAGCCTCTGGCTGTCGATACAAAATGAACTGGCGATGGGAAATAGCGAAAAAGCGGCTGAATACGCCGAAACACTTAAAACCAACTTTCCTCATTCAACTGAATATGAAAACTGGCAAGCATTACAAAATGACTGATAGCAACGCTCAACAAAACGAATTATCACCACCAGCACAGGGTCCGGGCGACAGGCTGCAGTCCGCTCGGATTGCAAAAGGTCTGACGCTGGAAGATGTGGCCAACAAGATGCATTTATCGACCGGTATTTTAACCAGCCTGGAAGAAAATAATTTTGAAGATATTACCGCGCCTATTTTCGTCAAAGGTTATCTAAGAGCGTATGCGCGCCTGGTGAAAGTGAATGAAGAAGATATTATTAAGCAATACATAACCCACTATATGGACGGCGATCCGCCAATATCCTCTATCAGTAATACAGCTCCGGAGATTAATGCTAACGACGCACGAGTAAAGTGGACGACTTATCTGGTAATCCTCGGATTAATCGGTCTGCTTTCAACCTGGTGGTGGAATCGTTACCAGCAATCGCCAGAAACGTTGAGCCTTGAAACGGAAGTTGCCCCGAGTCTGATCGCCGAACCCGAGCCAAGGGATATTCCTGCCTCAAATCTGGACGATATGTTGCGTAAAATTGAAAGCTCCAACACTAATCAGGTGGTGGCACCGGGTGAAGCAAAGCCTGTTGAGAGCCTGCAGCAAAATAAAACGGTTGCTCCGTTGACTGCTTTAGCTAATGAAGCACAGAGCAAGCCGGAGCTAGCTAAGCCCGTTCAAAACAAGTCTGTTATCGTCGACGCAGAGAAAAAAATTGAGGCCATTCAGGAACAGGCAACGACAGCCGTTGAAAGCACACCAACCACTGAAAACCTGAGCGCTGAACAGGTTATAGAACTGCGTCCTACCGTAACTGGTGAAGAAGTCACTCAAGCAGGTGCACAGAATGATCTTCAGATTACCGTCAATGCGGATACCTGGACCTCCATCGAAGATGCTGATGGAAACAAACTGGTGTATGACCTTTTACGCTCCGGCCAGCAGTTGAGTGTGACTGGAAAAGCGCCTATCAATGCATTTTTCGGCAACGGTTATGGTGTCGAACTGGTTTATCTTGGTAAGCCGGTTGACCTGAGTCGCGTGATCAGACCGAATAATACTGCCAGAATTAAGTTAGGGCAGTAACTTATGGTTGATCAGATTAAAGTCATACGCGGTATGCATGACATACTGCCTGCACAGATGCATGTTTGGCACCAGATTGAAGACAGCTGGCGCCATCTGGTAGAAAACTACGGTTATCAGCAGATACGCACCCCCGTTCTCGAAAAAACAGCGCTGTTTCGTCGATCTATTGGCGAAGTTACCGATATTGTTGAAAAAGAAATGTACAGTTTCGACGATATTGGTGGGGATAATCTTAGTCTACGCCCGGAAGGCACTGCGAGCGTGGTGCGGGCGGGGATTGAAAATGGACTGCTGGTGAATCAACAGCAAAAACTCTGGTATAACGGATCCATGTTCCGACGCGAAAGACCGCAGAAGGGTCGTTATCGGCAGTTTCATCAACTGGGCGCTGAAACTTTCGGCATGCCTGGAGCCGATATCGAAGCGGAGCTTATTTTTATGGCGGCCCGTTTCTGGAAGAAACTGGGTTTGCAACATATCGAGCTGCAGATCAATACACTGGGTACCGCTGAAACCCGTCTGGTCTATAAAGAAATACTGCTAGCCTATCTGCGTGAGCATTTGAGTGAACTGGATGAAGATAGTCTTCGGCGACTCGAAACCAATCCGTTGCGTATTCTGGACAGTAAAAATCCAGACATGCAGGGCATGATTGAGGCGGCTCCGCAACTGATGGATCATCTGGATCAGCAGTCTGCCGAGCACTTTGCCGAGTTGTGCGAGATTCTGGACTATAACGGTCAGGCCTATCAGGTCAATAAGCGTCTGGTGAGAGGGCTGGACTACTACAGTCATACCGTTTTTGAGTGGGTAACATCCACTCTGGGAGCTCAGGGTACAGTCTGTGCCGGTGGACGTTATGACAGTCTGGTTGAACAACTCGGTGGGAAGCCAGGCAGTGCGGCCGGCTTTGCGATGGGAATTGAACGACTGGTGCTGATGCTGGAAGAGCAGGCAAAGGTACAGCCAGCCCCGCAGGCAGATGTTTATTTTGTCATGGTGGGAGAAAATACCGTAAAAACAGGTCAAAAGCTGGCGGAACAGTTACGCGATGCCTTGCCTGATTTACGTATCTCTGTGCACTCTGGAGGTGGCAGCTTCAAGAGTCAACTCAAAAAAGCCGATAAATCAGGTGCCGTGATTGCACTGATACTGGGCGAGAGTGAGCTGCAAAAATCGACCATTAATATAAAATTTCTACGTCAGGAAAAACCGCAGCTTGAACTAGAACAGGCTCAACTGCTGGATAAGATTTCTGCAATTATCAATGAGTAAGACTGCCTTGCAGTCGATGTAAAACTAAAAATCCGGAAAATACTATGAATGATTATGTAACAGATGAAGAACAGGTAGAACGCATCAAGAAATGGTGGTCAGACAATGGAAGCTCGGTGATAGCCGGTCTGGTGATCGGAGTTGGTGGGCTGCTGGGCTGGCGTGGCTGGGTTGACTATAAAACTAATATAGCGGCTGAAGCTTCGTCCCACTTTGTCACGATGGTCAGTGCACTGGAAAGTGGTAACAATGACAGCGCCATCGAGTCGGCAGATATCATATTAAATGACTACTCTTCGACAGCCTATGCAAATCTGGCACGTTTATCTTTAGCCAGAGCATTTGTGCAGGCGAAAGAGTATGACAAGGCGGCTTCACAGCTGCAGTCGCTGGTGAATTCAAAACCTGATATTTCGATGGAAATGCTGGCACGCAAACGACTGGCTGCAGTGTTATTTCAACAGGGTAAGCTGGATCCGGCGCTGCAGGTTCTGAAGGTCGACTTTCCGAAGCAGTTTGCGGCTGCTTTTGAAGAGTTGCAGGGCGATATTCTAACTGCCCAGGGTAACGCGAGCAGTGCGCGTGAAGCCTATCAGCGCGCGCAGTTAGCACAACCCGCATCGCCTAATCCCCAGTTTCTACAGCAGAAGATGGAAGATCTTGGCCTGACCTCGCTGAACGGCTAAGCATCCATGAGTCTGATTCGTTTTCTGATTCCGCTAGCTTTTTTTCTGGCAGCCTGTTCTACGGCTGATAATAGTGAGCCTCCTGCTGAATTACTTCCGATAGAAGCTCCTGAGTTTGTAAAAGAACTCTGGAGTTTTGATACGGGACAGGGCGTGGTGAAAAAATATGTGGACATGCAGCCTTTTACCTATGGTCAAAAAATTTACACCATAGATACCGCCGGCCTGTTACTTCGTCTGGATGTAAAGAATGGATCTGTGGACTGGAAATTTGAGACCAGGCTAGCAGCAACGGCTGGACTCAGTGGCGATGATAAAAGACTGGTGGCAACTTCTCGAAACGGAGAAGTGGCGCTGTATGACTATGATAATAAAGGGGTCAAGTTGCGCTGGAAACAGCAAGTGAGCGGAGAAATTCGTACCCGTACGGTGCTGAGTGGCGAGCAGGTCTTTGTGCGCGCGGTAGATGGTAAGCTGATAGCGCTGAGTGCTGCAGACGGCAAGCCGATATGGACCGTAACCCGTAGAGTGCCAGCGCTTTCCCTGACTGGGAACAGTTATCCCATCGTAACCGATAAGCTGGTGATCAGTGGCTTTGATAGTGGCAAGCTGGTTGCGTTTAACCGCGAGACCGGCTCAACGGTGTGGGAACATACGGTAACCACTCCGAAAGGTAGAACAGAGATTGAAAGGCTGGTCGATCTGGATGGCCAGTTTGTGTTGCTGGATAACATTATATATATCAGTTCGTTTCAGGGTGATTTGATTGCGATCACACTGAGTAGTGGGCAGGTACTCTGGACCCGTAAATTTTCCAGTTTTCAGGCGATGGATGCCGATAAAGAAGCACTCTATCTGACGGATGATAAAAGCCATGTCTGGTCGATAGACCGACGAACCGGTAGTGCATTCTGGAAACAGGATGCGTTGAATGCGCGCAAACTGACCGCTCCACGCATTTCAGGAGATCGTCTGGTGGTAGCAGATCTGGAAGGTTATATACACTGGATGGACAAGCTCGATGGAAAGATAGTCGCGCGCCAGCAGTCAGCGGAAATTCGCTACATATCGCAACCGCAAACCATCGGTTCGACGCTCATCGTGATGGATATGAGTGGTCAGTTAAGCGCATTCAACCATCAAAAAAAGACGGTAAAGCCAAATACCCCGTTTTTTTTCGAGTAACTCTTAATAGGAAAAATAACCTGCTTTTTGGCAGGTATTTCTTATTTGTACAACCCTTAAATATAGTAAGACGTTTAGCATGATTCCTGTGATCGCACTGATAGGACGCCCGAATGTGGGCAAGTCCACCCTTTTTAATGTGCTTACGCGCACCCGCGATGCAATAGTGGCTAACGAACCGGGCCTGACTCGAGACCGTCAATATGGCGTCGGGAAGGTGGGCAGCAAAAAATTTATTGTGGTCGATACCGGTGGACTCAGCGGCGATAAACAGAGTCTGGATGATCTGATGGCACGCCAGACCTTACTGGCATTACAGGAAGCCGACATTGTATTGTTCATGGTGGATGCCCGTGAGGGTATTAACAGTGGTGATGAAGTCATCGCTAATCTGGTGCGTAAAGCCGGTAAAGCCACGACGGTCGTGCTGAATAAAATTGATGGTGTGAACCCCGAGAACGCCGAAGCCGATTTCTTTGCACTGGGTTTTGCGGACATGGCCCTGGTTGCCGCATCGCAGCGTAAAGGGATCGTCTCGTTGATGGAGCAGGTATTAGAGGATTATCCCGAAGATGAAGAGCCTGATATCAAGCCGGAAGGCGCCTCCATCGCGATCATCGGACGTCCCAATGTAGGCAAGTCCACACTCATCAACCGTCTGGTGGGCGAGGAGAGGGTGGTCGCGTTTGATCAGCCAGGAACAACCCGTGATTCTATCCCGGTGCCTTTCGAAAGGAACGGAAAACACTATACTCTGATTGATACGGCCGGTGTGCGCAGGCGTGGAAAAGTGTATGAAACAGTTGAGAAATTCAGCGTCATCAAGGCTCTGGACGCGATCGAAAAAGCCAATGTGGTGGTGATAGTGATCGATGCAAGAGACGGCATTACCGATCAGGATCTAACCCTGCTGGGGTACGTACTGGATAGTGGGCGTTCACTGGTGCTGGCGATCAATAAATGGGATGGTCTTGAGCCGGAGCAGCGTGATTATAATAAGACAGAGCTGCACCGCAGGCTTTCTTTCATCGATTTTGCCAATGAACACTTTATTTCCGCGCTACATGGAACCGGTGTCGGTGATTTGATGAGTTCAATTGATCAGGCTTATGAGTCTGCTTTCCGCCAGTTTAATACCAAAGAGTTAACCACTTTACTGGAAGAAGCGGTGTTCAAGCATAACCCGCCGTTACACAACGGGCGCAGAGCCAAACTGCGGTATGCGCATCAAGGTGGCAAAAACCCGCCTATTATCATCATCCATGGCAGCAAAACAGATACCCTGGCAGAGTCCTATAAGCGTTATCTGATGAATTTCTTCATCAAGAAGCTTAAGCTTATGGGAACGCCGATCCGGGTCGAATTCAAAAAAGCGGATAACCCCTATTCAGAAAAACGCAATACCCTGACCAAACGTCAGCAGACTAAAAAGCAACGCATGATGAACTTTGTTAAAAAGAAAAAGTGAAGTTGGGAAATGCCTGCTGAGTAACATCTCCAGCAAAAAAGCATATATATTTTCCCTTAGGTGTGTTTTTGATACCGACGCCCGCTTTTTTTGCCTCTAGCAGGGCTGGAATGCAGCTGGAATGTTAATTTCCTCAAGCTACGATATGGTGTAAAGAATATCGGCACCTACAGCTTTAATAGTGTCGAGATTCTTTACGGGAACTATTATAAATAATTCTATATGGGTATAAGCCGTTGAGTTTTCTTTATTTAAATAAAGAGGCTAGTTAATTGCTTCTTTAATATTTGAATTGTAATGGGATCTATCTGGAGGTTTTTTCACCATGACGAAGTATTCAATAGTAGTAATTTTAAGCGCACTTTTACCCTTAAATGTCTGGGCGATTCCCGAGTTACAGCTCGATATTGAAGGCGGTTTCTATGTTGGAGGAACAGAAGAGTCAACTCTAACCAATGCTTCCAGCTTCACTCTAAATGCGTTAGCACTAACGACAACTTATGATTCAACACTGACGTACGCTATTTCAATAGGTATTGTAAATAATCATAACGGCATCGCCGATGGGACTGATTTTGGTTCTTTTAAAGTCGGTGGTGTTAGCTATAACGTTGGTGACACGATTTGGGATATACCACCAGACCAGTTTTTCGATCCTAATCTAAGCAAAGATCTTGATATACAAAAGCACGGTATTTTCCCAACAGAATTCCTGCAGGTTGGCGTAGACTTTGGAAGTGCTTCAACGATAAGTTCATACAATGTTCAAGACGGGAGTTCTGGTAGTTCTGGTGAGCTGATGTATAAGGTTGATTTTTTAATTGATGCAAGTGGTTTATTGGCTGGCTTTGACCTTCACTTCGATTTATATGGCTATGACCCAACCGCTAAGAAAGTTGAAGTTAAAGCACCTTTTTCTCATGATGCTGGAACTGCTGAAATCACTAAAATACCCGAACCATCAATCATTGCATTACTCGGCATGGGTCTGTTTGGTTTAGGTCTGCTAGGCCGCCGTCGATCCAGGCAGTAGCAGTCGCCCCTGAATAAACGGATCAAGAATCACAAAGCCATCTCCTATGAGATGGCTATTTTATTGCTGTAGATAAAAAACTTTTCAGGTAGCTTAAAAAATGATCAGATGTATAACACTTCTGACCAGTATCCCCACCAGTGCACCATAGATGGCATAGCGTATCACCGCATTGATACGTTTGCCGAGCGCGGCATACAGGGCAATCCCCAGTACATCCAGCGGGTTGGTGACGAAGCCGGCCATACGGTTTAGCTCCTGTGCACTTATCAGGCCCTGATTCATTAAGTCGATGGTGACTCCCATGAATGCGGTGCCGCCGGCAATAAACTTGGTGACGATAGGGAGCACCGTTGCTTCTGGCAGGCCTATCAAAGCCAGCGCGGGAGCAAGAACGTAGCTTATCCACTCGATCGCGCCGATCTGGTTTAATACGTTGACCAGAAATATCGCGAGTATCAACATCGGCAACATCCCCAGCACGATCTTTACCCCATCCTGACCACCCTTGTTCAATATTTGCACAATGGTTTCATGCTCGTGAGGTTCCTTGATCTCCAGAGTGATTTCGGACTGTTCTGGAGTTACTAAATTCCTCGTCAGAAGATAGTAGGTGAAGGCAGAGGCACACAAACCGCCGACTACGGAACTGGCCAGGATTACACTTAGATCCAGTCCCATAGCGGCCAGCGGGAATGTGGCATTGGCCTGCGACATGCTAAACACCATGGCCAAGGTGGAGGCAATATAGCGACTGGACATGTTGCTTTTATCCATCAGGCTGAGAGAAGCCATGGGTGCTGCAAAGCTCACGAATAGCAGTTTGATCATGGCGAAAATACCAATTCCGGGTATGCCAAAAACGCGTGAGAAGGGGGCCAGTAGATTAGAGATAATGGCCAGAATTCCTTTGGCTTCGAGCAGTTTCATCAGGGCCAGCATGATCACCATGATCGGCAACAGAATATAAAGTGCCATATCCAGCGCGCTCTTACCGGACTCAAGGATAACGCCAATAATTTGTTGCATACAGACACCAGTGTAAAAATGCTCTAGAGTTTAACCCTGCTGGCGAGCAATATGGAGGATAGATTTTAAATGGTGTACTGGTTTATGCTAAAAACCGATTCATTAGGTTAAAACCAATGCCTAGTATAATTATTTATTGCTAATAAATAATTTTTTATAATTTGCATTACTGAAGATGCTACTGCACTATCGCTACTAACTAGTGCCTGAACG
>JACKQG010004362.1_pt1 | contig 16473 bp, 14 predicted proteins | sample 8237621 | NCBI WGS metagenome assembly JACKQG01 (sample SAMN15677084, study PRJNA649215) | marine metagenome | biome: marine; feature: Black Sea; material: saline water; isolation source: suspended particulate matter (SPM) from the Black Sea western gyre | collected 2013-06-09/2013-06-10 | depth...
AAAGACGTATCCACATCGAGTAGATTATCAATAGTTACATGCAATCGTAAGTTATTGTACATGGGTACTCGATAGTGAATTCCCACAGTTACATCCGTGAATGAATCAAGATTTATTTCGGTCAAATTAAAAGATGAATCATACCCGTTATAATAGCGTTTACCGTTGTAAAAAATTTGAATGTCCAGCAAAACGTTTGCCTGTGAATACTGCACCATTAGATTTCCTGTATATTCTGGAATGTATGGGAGCCCCTTTCCTGTAGATTTATCTTTTGTTTTGGTTTGGGTTAAATATCCTGAAACAGACAGTTTTTTAAATAGCACAGGTAAGGAGAATGATACATTAAAACTACTCCGTGAAACTTCATTGAGATTGATTGGGCTCCACTTATAGTCATCTCCAACTGCCCAAGTAATTAGGTTGTTAGTATTTTTTTCACTCCATTTAAATTCGATCTGACCTTTATTTAAAAAACTGCGTTGAAGCCCAACAGAAAAATATTCACTTGTCTCACTGCTAAGATCTGGATTGCCAATTGAATATGCTCCCTCAGGCCAATACATATCATTGAAAGTGGGGAGGCGGAATCCATTTCCAATACGTCCATTAATTTGTCCCAGAATAGGAAAGTCGAATTGAACATTCACGTCAGAGGTTGTTGCCTCGAATGATTCACCCCAATCTCCACGAAGACTTGGGCTCAAGGAAAAACCGGGAGTAGCATTGTATACCAGTGAAACGGATGCAGCTGACGAACGTCGGTTACGATTTCCAATATCGCTACTATTTATTTTCTCGTCTTTAAACTCAAGAGATGTATTCGCCTCCAATTGTTTGAGAAGGTGTTGATCCCATATCATTTTCAGACGGTGTGATGATACTTCATGCCGGCTGTTAATTGAGGCGTCAGGATCAGAATATTGTTCATCATTCGCACGGCGACTAGCTTGGATGCTTATATGGCCGGAATTCAAGAGTCTGATTAATGTTGCATTTGCTAGATTTAAGGTATTTGTTCGATCCGCATTAAGTGAAGGGTAAGATACAGATCCTGCAACACCGCGATCACTGTGGGTAAGAAATAGGGAGCTTTTAATAATTGTTTTTTTTGAGTGTAAATACTGTATCCGACCGCCAAAAAAAGATTGATCAATATCGCTGTTATTACGGTTATATGTGGAATCATTAAATGAGAAGGTGTAGTCTTCAACACTGGTAAATCCACCGCCAATCAACTGTATAGCAGTATTTTGAAATGCCAACCTGTAACCTGTGGACATACTTTTGAAGCCAAACATTCCGGTTGCTACATTTAAATAAGACCGATTGAACCATGGACTAAGGTGGATGACGCCATCCATGGATCCCGAACCATAATCAATTCCGGGAGAGCGTGATTGAAACATCTGTTGGAAAAATGCAAGCGGTATGTCCGATAAATCCGTTTGTCCATTCTGAGGACTCGTTAGGTCAATTCCGTCAAGAACAATTTTCGTATGCTCCGATTGTCCACCGTCCATACCAACATTGCTGATGCCTGCTCGTCCTCCATACGTCTTAAGTATGGATCCGGGTATGCGTTGGAACATACCTAGAGAACTCATTTGATCCGTTTCCGAAATTTGTATTATTTCCCATGGAGCGCTGTTGGGAAAAATCTGTGCTTTAACCTCAATTGAATCCATGGGAATTGCATCCGGTTTCAGAAAAATCTTCAATTGTTTTTCTCCTGAAGAGATCAGGATTTTTTTCCGGTATCCGTAGCGATGAAAAATCAGACTGTCGCCAGAGTTAACGTCCGCTTGAAGGAGAAATCGTCCTTCTTCATCAGCAATCACCCAAGATTCGCTTTTAGGGTGGGAAATAGTTGCGTAAGGTAAGTGCTCAAGGTTTTCGTTTAGAACAAACCCGGAAACTCCCATAGCCCAAATAATTGCCTGGCAACATATTCCAACAACTAGGAAATACAATACATTTTTTAACAAAAGAAAACCCCTTTCTAATTAAGGGGTCATGAGCAAGGAATGGTGTCGTTTGCATCATGACCTTTATCCCGAAGATCAGTTGACACATCGCCTGTTTGGGTTCCTGACTCATGCGTAATGCATTTACAGTAGCGGGAACTGTGCTCGGATTTCACGAGCTTCCCCAAAACATAACGATGTATTTGATTGGAAGATACTAATTTAAAAAACGAATATAATCAAAGTTCAAATTCTTCTCGAAGATATGTTGTGTTTCAGAGGGAGAGATGAATAAATTCGTCGTTGAATTTTGAATTAAATAATCCCTATGCCAAATTTTATCATAAATGTTGCTGTCATGAATCTTTATAAAGAACCTACATTTCGATCTGAAGTCGTCACCCAGGGACTTCTGGGGGAATCCTGCAGTATTCTCGAACAATCCGATAATTGGTCGAAAATTAAACAATGGGATGGATACGAAGGATGGGCGAATAATTTTTATGGTATAATCCAAGATGAGCCTTACACTTCAACTCATTCATTCTTCGGACATTCGTGCGAAATTATAAATTCTGAAGGGCAAGTAATCCGCACAATGAATTTTGGAGGGAAAGTAAAAGCTGAACATACCAATAAAAATTATACTATTACACTACCGGATGGTCATGTTGGATATTTAGAGTCAAATCTCTATGTGGATGCTATGAATCCCAGTCGAAATTCGATTGTAAATATAGCAAAATCATTTTTAGGAATTCCCTATCGTTGGGGAGGTAAATCGACACTGGGGTTTGATTGTTCAGGTTTTGTTCAATCTGTTTTTAAGGCGCATGATATCCCATTGCCCAGGGATTCGCATGAGCAAGCTGACCACTTCGTGAATGAAATCAATTTAGATGAAGTGTTGCCCGGTGATTTACTATTTTTTGCTGAACAGAGTAAAATTAGCCATGTGGGAATTAGTTTAGGTGACACCAATTTTGTCAATGCCAGGGGGTGGGTGAGAGATGAAAGTTTAGATCAATCGTCTGCAGTTTTCAGTCAGAAATTGAAAGATCTATTGGTTAAGGTATCTTCAATTGATGAGGTTGTGAAAAACTGATGTTGCATATATCTCAAAACGGTTCATTATTAAATAAAGCTGTTTTGGTCTTAAATACAAATTATTCACCTTTAATGATTTGTACGGCTCGACGGGCTATCTGTTTAAAATATTTAGAGAAAGTAGAAATCCTGGAAACATATAATGATATAGTTCATTCTCCATCCATTTCATTGAATTTACCCAGTATCATTAAGCTCAGGGATTTTGTACATTATAACAGCATGAATGTGGTTATGAGCCGTAAAAATATTATGATAAGAGACAAGCATACATGCCAGTATTGCGGTTCAAAATCCTCATCCATGACAATTGATCATATTATTCCAAAGGATCGAGGCGGTAACGATAATTGGGATAACTTGATTACTGCCTGCCAGCAATGCAATAAGAAAAAGGGAAATCTTTCACCGGAAGAAGCCAAAATGCCCCTACATCGTCAGCCAAGAAAACCCAATAGAATTCATTATTTCCAGCAATTTATAAATCATGACCAGACTGCTTGGCGTCCTTATTTATTTTTGGATTCATTTTGAAGAGAGTATTAAGCGGCATTCAGCCTTCCGGCCAACTTCATCTTGGCAATTATTTCGGCATGATGTCCAGAATGATTCGATACCAGGAAAAAAACGATTTATTTTGTTTTATCGTTAATTACCATGCCATGACGACCATACAGGATGGTGATTTATTAAAAGAAAATACGTTGAATGCAACCATGGATTTTCTTTCCCTTGGTATGGACCCCGAAAAATCTACATTTTGGATTCAGAGTGATGTTCACCAAGTTGCAGAATTGACATGGATCTTATCTGTTGTTACCAGTGTGGGGCTTATGGAACGAGGCACATCGTATAAAGATAAACTAGCCAAAGGAGTTTCGCCAAACATGGGTTTATTTTCCTATCCAATCCTTATGGCAGCAGATATCCTATTGTATGGAGGTGAAATCGTTCCAGTGGGAAAGGACCAGAAACAACATTTAGAAATGACTCGGGATATTGCCATACGCTTTAATAATACATTCGGAGATATTTTGGTTATTCCTGAACCGGATATTGAAAAAGATACTCAATTGGTTCCTGGACTGGATGGTCAGAAAATGAGTAAATCATACAAAAATACCATTCCAATTTTTGGGAAAGAAACGGTTATTAAGAAAAAAGTGATGTCAATTGTGACAGATTCTTCCGGTGTGAACGAAGCAAAAAATACCAATTGTGCTTTATTTAATATTTATAGCCTTTTCCTGGATGAAAATGAAAAGCGTGTACTGACAGATAAATTTGAAACACCCGGCACAGGATATGGTGATATCAAAAAAGATCTTTTTTCTACCATGATGGATTTTTTCCAGCCCTTCAGGGAAAAGAGAGAGTATTATGAGCAACATAAAGATGATGTTTTTGATACCATGAAGCATGGTGCTGAAAAAGCAACGGAAGTTGCAGAAACATTTTTAATTCCGGTAAGAAACGCAACAGGGTTAAATTACAGGGTATGACATACCGAGTTCATTTAGAAAACTTCGAAGGTCCATTGGATTTATTGCTTTATTTTATTCGTCGTGATGAAATCAATATCTACGACATACCCATATCAAATATCACAGAAGAGTTCATGATTGCAATCGAAGAAATGAAAAAATTAAATATCAATTTTGCGGGAGATTTTGTCGTTATGGCGTCCACGCTCATGCGCATCAAATCGAAAATGCTGCTTCCAAGGCCGGAACTAGATGAGGATGATGAAATTATCGATCCCCGGAAAGAATTGGTTGATCAATTACTGAATTATTCACGTTTCAAGGAAGCGGCTGAATCGTTGGATATTTTTGCTTCAGAGCGCAGCCAGGTTTTTCCTGCCGGCAAAAAAGTAATTGTCTCGGATTCGCCAGAAGAGGTTAATGTTATTTTGAGGGATGTTACTTTATACGATATCGCAAATGCGTTCAAGGCGGCAATGGATAATATGCCCGTCATTCAAGTTTATGAATTACAAAGAGAGCCTATCCACCTCGATGAGCAAAAAGAATTGGTCCTGCGATCTTTTGATGGGGATGGGCGATTACGATTTTCCACACTCATCAACCAGCTTGAATCTAAAATAGCTATCGTAGTAACATTCTTGGCTTTATTGGAATTAATACGATCCCACCAGATTACCATTGTTCAGAATGAATTATTTGGCGAACTTGAAATTCAATTACTGACAGCTGAAGCCTAAGATGACTCGCAAGGAACAATTACACATTTTAGAAGCATTGCTTTTTGCATCTTCTGAACCATTAACTCAATCCAGGATAAATCTTGTATTTTTGGAAGATGCACCACAATTAATTAATCTCATTCCAGAATTACAGGATAAGTTCTCTAAAGAAAACCGGCCTTTAGAAATTCAAGAAATAGCGGGTGGGTATCAAATTACAACCCGTGTAGAATATGAAACGTGGGTACGACGATTATTAAACAAATCAGGAAAATTAACTCTATCACAAGCTGCGCTGGAAACATTAGCTATCATTGCCTATAAACAACCGGTTAATCGCTTTGATATTGAAGCGATTCGCGGTGTCGATTGCTCCGGTGTATTGAAAACAATCCTTGAGAGAAGTTTGATTAAAATTAAAGGCCGTGATGAAGGCCCGGGACGGCCATTGCTCTACGCCACAACAGATATATTTTTGGAATATTTTGGATTAAATCGAATCGCTGATATGCCAAAATTGAAAGAAATTATTGAATTAACGAAAAGCGATACGGAAGACCAATTGGATGCATTTATTCGAGAACCTGTCCAATCATCGCCTGATATAGACCAGCCTGCTGAAAGTCCTTCAGCCTAATATTTTTCATTTTTCACATCAGATATTAACATTTTATGCGATTAAATAAATTTCTTGCCATGGGAGGAGTGGCTTCCCGCAGAGAGGCAGATAAACTTATTCTTGCTGCTACAACCACTGTAAATGGTATTTTACAGACAGATCCTGCGTATAGTGTAAGCGAAGATGATGATGTTATTTTTGATGGACAACGGATCACTATTGAAAAAAATATTTGGGTAATCGTTCTCAATAAACCAAAAGGTTATATAACAACACAGAATGACCCTCAAGGCCGGAAAACAGTCATGGAATTGGTACCAAAAAAACCACGATTATTTACAGTCGGCCGACTTGATCGAAATTCCACAGGAGTTTTATTATTAACGAATGATGGTACGTTGGCTCAAGAACTCATGCTGCCAAAAAACAGAATTTCACGAATCTATGAATTGGAAATTGATCGTATCTTGGAAAAATCTGAAATAATGAAATTACAACGTGGTATTTTTATCGGTCACCAACAAAAGGGTCAAGCTAAAGTCCTCCACCAAAAAGTTAATAAAAAAAGAGCCATAGTACGATTAGAATTACGTCAAGGAAAAAATAGAGAAATCAGACGAATTATGGCTGTATTAAAGAGAAAGATATTTTCTTTGAATAGAATTAGCTATGGTCCCATTAATCTTCGGGGAGTTCAAATGGGAAAATGGCGCAAATTGACAAATGCAGAAGTGGAAAATCTTCGAAAATTGTAAATGTATCACTTTAAACTGAATGACTATAATTATAGTATTGAATACTCAATAACTGTAAATTCGTCGGCTTTTTGAGAAGGTAATTAGATGATAATCGCTATTGACGGACCTGCCGCTACGGGCAAGAGTACAACAGCAAAAATTGTTGCTGATAAATTGGGGTTTACATATCTCGACACTGGAGCAATGTACAGATGCGTTACACTTGCCATGATCAATGCCGGAATTCATGTTTCCAAGACAGAACAGATTAATGATCTGTTGAAGAATATTAGTATTGATTTGTTTGATAAGAGTGGTGAACTGAAAATAATGATGAACAATGTTGATGTTTCTGACAGTATTCGGACTGGCAAGGTTACAGAAAATGTTAGTGCAGTAAGTGCATTAAAAAATGTCCGTGAAGCCATGGTGAAAATGCAGCGGAATATTGCTACCAAAACGAATTGTGTAATGGAAGGTAGAGATATTGGTACTGTTGTATTTCCAAATGCGGAATATAAGTTTTATTTATCTGCAGATTCTGTAGTGAGAGCAGAACGAAGACAAAGAGACTTGTTAGCCCTGGGAGAAGAAAAATCAATTCAGGAATTGATAGCGGATATTAATCGACGGGATGAATATGATTCGTCTAGAGAAATATCACCCTTGAAGAAAGCAGAGGATGCTATAGAAATCGATACAACTTATTTGACTATTGATGGACGAGTATCAAAAATAATTGAAATCGTGAACAAACAACAATAATCAAATAAACAGGAAATAATAACCTTATGACAAACGAAGAACTGACCCAAGAACAGACGTCTGAAACACCAGTTGAAGACGCCAGTGTTGACATAGTTGAAGAAGAGTCAGCTGTGGAAGAAACACCTGAGGTCGAACTAACATCAAACGGAACATCAGACAAAAAAACAAATTATTTAGACCCTGAATTATTTAGCGACATACGTACAATTACCCGAGAGGAAATTGATGAAGCTGAAATTAATGAAGATATTACAGATGAATTGAAGGGTAAGTATGAAAATTCATTAGCTGAAATCTCTGAAAACCAAGTCATAAAAGGTCGCGTGATTGGTATGAATGACCACGTTATTCTCATTGATATTGGTTTTAAATCTGAAGGGATGATCGATAGAGCAGAATTCACAGATGAATCATTGCCTAAAATAGGTGATCAAATTGATATTTATTTAGAACGGCTCGAAGACCGTCGCGGCAATATGGTCCTTTCCAAGGAAAAAGCTGATTTCATGCGTCGCTGGCAAGATTTAAGAGAGATTTTTGATAATCAAACGACCTTTAGCTGTAAAATAATTAGACGCATAAAAGGGGGTATGGTTGTAGATCTGGAAGGAATTCAAGGTTTTTTACCCGGTTCTCAGATAGATGTGAGACCAATCAAAGATTTTGATACATTATTGGATACAGAAATTGAAGTGCGAATTGTAAAACTGAATGAAGCACGTAAAAATATTGTTGTGTCTCATAAAGTTATTCTGGAAGAGAGTCTAAAAGAACAGCGTGATGCATTATTAGGCGAAATGGAAATTGGAACTGTTTTGGAAGGCCGGGTCAAGAATATTACAGATTTTGGTGTTTTCATAGATCTCGGCGGTGTGGACGGATTGCTGCATATTACTGATTTATCCTGGGGCCGTGTGAACCACCCCTCTGAAGTGGTTGGCGTTGATGATGCACTAACAGTTAAAATCATCGATTTTGACCAGGAAAAACAACGCGTTTCTCTAGGATTAAAACAATTAACACCCCACCCATGGGAAGATGTTGAGATTAACTATCCGGTCCATTCCACTGTTAAAGGAAAAATTGTCAGTATGACAAATTATGGATCATTTGTGGAATTAGAGCCAGGTGTGGAAGGATTAATTCACGTTTCAGAAATGTCGTGGACACGCCACATTCGTAATCCGAACGAGTTGTATAAGTTAGGCGATGCAGTTGATGCAATGGTTCTATCTATTGATTCTGATGATCGTAAAATTAGCTTGGGCGTTAAACAACTCCAGCCGGATCCATGGGATGAAATAGAAGAGAAATATGTGATTGGCTCAACCCATAAAGGTGTCATCAACAACCTAACACAGTTTGGAGCTTTTGTTGAATTGGAATCAGGTATAGATGGTTTAATCCATGTTTCTGATATTTCATGGACTAACGTTATTAGGCATCCCAAAGAAATTTTGGAAAAAGGCCAAGAAGTCGAAATAAAGGTATTAGAAATTTCGAGAGATAATCGTCGAATTTCACTTGGCTTAAAGCAAATGATAGATGATCCATGGCCGTCAATTGTTAAATTTTACGAAACCGGTAAAGAAGTTAGTGGAGACATTATTCGAGTTTTAGATAAAGGCATCATCCTAAAATTAGAGATGGATGTAGAGGGAATAATTCCCTTCGGGAAAAAACCCAAAAAGCAACGCAAGGAAGTCGCTTCAAAACTAAATCCGGGTGACACTGTTTCCGGTAATGTGATGGAAGTCAAACCGGATGATAAAAAAATCATTCTCTTTTCTGAAAAATATTCAGAAGGAGGTGAGAAAGCAACGAAAGATTCTGTAAAAGATTTTCTTGATGACCAAGATGTACCTGCTTCAGAAAAAATAAATATTCCTGAAGAACTTCAGGAAGAAATTGGTAAAGAAAAAACTGACGCAGAAGAATAAGGAAATCCTCCTAAAACTTTGATGATATAATGGACAAAAACCAACTGCAAAACTATCTCAACTGGCAATCGTTGGGCATGAGGTTTGGCGCAGTTGGTTTGGCACTGCTTTTATGGGTGTTTGTCGTCAGTGAAAATGAGTATTCCATGATCATTGATATGCCCATTGAAGCACGTAATTTGAGTGCCCAAAAAGCCCACAAAAAAGAAGTACCTGAATATGCCCAGGTTCGCTTGAAAGGTCCCGGGCGTGTTCTTTTTAAAACTCTCCTCCTCAAAAACTTTATTTCCGACTTTAAGCTCGTTATCGATCTAGATCGAATATCAGAAGAGTATGACTTTTATCTCAATGAGTATTATGAACGCTATCCCCAAAAAGTTGTCATTCCTCCGTCTTATGATTTGGAATTTATTGAAGTGGTTTTCCCTGATTCCATCCATATCAGTTTGGATCAATACATGGTCGAAATGCTCCCAGTTGTTGCACCAGTACATATAGATGCCTCCCCGGGATTTACATTAGTTGGTAAGCTGAAAATCCGTCCTGATTCCATCCAAGCAGCCGGCCCGAGGGAAGTCATTCAGAAAATGAAATATATTACAACGATAAGAGATACGTTTCTATTACAGGAATTCGATTTAAATGCTAATTTAAACGTCGATAAGAAAACACGCTCATTAATCGAATTCTCTCAAACATCTATCAAAATTTTTCAAAATGTTGAACCCGTCAGTGAGCGAATTATAAGTGAGATACCTGTAAAAGTAATAAATGTATTGCCCAACTTGCGCTTATTCGTAAACCCTACAACAGTCGCATTGACAGTTGTGGGTGGTGTTGATCGCATTGCGGCAATCAATCCTGAAGATATTCTAGTAACAATTGATTTTGCTAAACAATGGATTTCCGGAAAAAATTACTATGAGCCGACTGTCAGTGCTCCTGAAGACATCCTTGAATGGCAAGACCTGTCTCCGCGCAATTTGGAATTGGTTGTAACAAAGGATAAAAATTGATTGTTTTAGGTGTCGAGTCGTCATGTGACGAAACGGCAGCAGCCATTTGTTCAGACAATAAGATTTTATCAACAATTGTCAGTTCTCAACTCATTCATTCAAAGTTTGGCGGTGTGGTTCCTGAATTAGCATCGCGTGAGCATGAGCTTTTATTGAATTCTATTGTAGATGAAGCACTTGTAGAAGCAAAGATAAAAAAACAGGATATTGATGGTCTTGCGGTCACAAGAGGGCCGGGTCTTGCGGGTACTTTATTATCCGGTGTGTGTTTTGCGAAAGGGTTAGCGCAAGGATTACAAAAACCCATTATCGGAATCAATCATTTAGAAGCACACATTTTCGCCAATTTTCTGGCAGATCCGGAATTAGATTTCCCTTTTGTATGCTTACTCGTTTCAGGTGGTCATACTCAATTATGGTTAGTAAACGAAATGAATCATTATAAGCTATTAGGGACAAGCAGAGATGATGCTGCCGGAGAAGCCTTTGATAAAGGGGCACGAATATTAGGATTAGGATACCCGGGAGGTCCGGAAATTGAAAAACTGGGACAAAACGGAAATCAGCAAGCTGTTGATTTCCCCCGGGCATTTTTAAATGATAAAAGTCTGGAATTCAGCTTCAGTGGATTGAAAACAGCATTATTGTATTTTATGGATTCAACCAAAGAAAAAGATAATGTTAAACTGGAAGATATTGCTGCCAGTTATCAACAGGCAATTATAGATGTACTAGCGAGCAAACTTGCACAGGCTGTGGAAGAAGTTAACGTTAAAACATGTGTTATTGCTGGAGGAGTGGCCGCCAATAAATCATTAAGAGAAACTGTAAATAATACGTTATCAAATACACGTGTTTTATATCCTGATTTAGATTTATGTACTGATAACGCTGCCATGGTAGCATATCTGGGTGAACTTTATCTAAATATGGGCGTTTCCTCTGCCATGGATTTCGATATTGACCCCAATTTAAAATTGGCATAATTCGTGACAATAGAGTTGCTAAAGGAAATGGATGGCTGGTTTTGGTTATTATGTATTGCCACAATACTAACCTTGTTCTGGATTATCATTTCAATCAAGGAAGAACGCAAGCTTCTGGGATTGATTGGAATTAGAATATGTGTATTTATTGTATTGTTATTCATGTTACTGTCACCAAAAATATCCTGGAAGGATCATTATCAATATCCTTTGCGATGGAATATGTATGCTGATCGATCAGTGAGTATGGGGTATCATCAAGCTCTTTCCCCAGAGTCTTATATTAATAATGTTAATTCATTATTTGCAGTAGCTGAAAACAAAAATGCAGAAACACAGTCATTTTATTTTGATTATAAAATCTATAGTGAAGATAAAACATCGGTTATACTTGACGGAGAAGCAACCGATTTAGGTAATGTTTTTGATCATATAAAAGAATCAGAATCAGAATTGACTGGAGCAATAATCATTACGGACGGACAAATAACTAAGGGAGAGCAAAACCTTAACCAGCTTAATGAAATATCTATTCCAATATTTACTGTTGGTGTTGGAGATACGGTTCCCTTGGTGGATATAGCTATACAAGCAATTGAAGCGCCGACGGTAATAATTAAAGGCGATGATATGGATATTAACATAACCTTATCTTCACATGGAAGAGTCAATGATCGTATCAATGTTTTGTTGTACAGAGGAAAAAAACTCTTAGGATCAAAATATATTCAATTAAAGGGCGATGGTTCATTGGCGGAAGCAAAATTCAAAATTACTCCACAATCGTTGGGGGAAAATAACTATACAGTAAAAACATCTGTTTTGGCTGATGAGATTAACATAAATAATAATAGCCAACCTTTCCAAGTATCCGTCCTTAAAAATAGGTATAAATTGGCATTAATAACAGGTGCTCCTAATTTTAACACAGCACCTATAAAGAAGATTATTAAAAATATTCCTAGGGTTGAACTAGACCATTATATTCAACTTAATGACAAATTTATTCCATCTATAAATGAATTTTGGTCAACACCCTATGAATTAATTGTTTTTGATAATTTTCCTTTGGATCCAATATCAAAGAGATGGAAACAGATTCTGGCTAAAAAAATAGTATCACAAAAGTCATCAATATTTTTGTTTGCCGGACCAAATTCAGAGAAAAAATCAATCGAATCTATATATCCCTTTTTTCATGTTAAAAATTCTAAAGAAACGTTTAAAAATCATAAAAGTAAGCAATGGTATTGGGCTGAAGAAAATAATATTTTAAAATACTTATCAGCCAATGGTCTTTATCAAACTGGTTTTTATCCACCTCTGAAACCAAAGTTGTTAATAGAGCCGGAGAGTAATATTAATTCATTGGCTTTCTTCGAAAATTCTTCAATGCCATTATTGGTGTCTGGAGAAGTTGAAGGATTGAGATCGGGTATCTGGACCTCATCGGATTTTTCAACACTATTTTATAAAATGACAGAAACAGATCACGAAAAAATCAGTGTTTTATTAATTAATAATTTATTTTCATGGTTTTTACGTACGAGTGGCGAAAATGAACTTTATTTTAGACTGAATAAAGATATATATCAACAAGGTGAAGAAGTGCATGTTGTAGGAACGCACTTCGATAAAGAGGCTAAAGATATTTTAACATTTACTGGTTATATCACTTTAATAAATGAAGAAAATTCACCCATTACATACGAATTAATGTTTAATCCTGGAAACAAACAATGGGAGACTAAATTTCTTGCAGGTAAACCCGGTCAATATTCTTATGAAATTGTTATGGAAAATGATAAGGAAGTCTTTACTCAAAAAGGTTCACTTATAATTGATGAAAGTCAGATTGAATTAAACCAAGTATCTGTCAATAAGGAATTATTATTTGCTATATCAAACTCTACAAATGGGAAATATGTACCTTGGGAATCCCGGGCAGAAATAATTAACCAAATTAACCAGGAACTCAAGCAGGAGATAGTCGTTAGAAATGTAAGATTGAATGAAAACACTTTCGGTATTATACTATTAGTTATACTCTTATCTATAGAATGGTATATTAGGAGACTTATTGGATTAAGTTAATATTATTTATTTTCTTTACGTCAATAAATATGTAGTTTTAGCACTTCAAAAAAGGAATTTATGAAAAATATAGCAGTCATTGGTACGGGATATGTTGGTCTAGTCAGCGGAGCAGGTATTTCTGATTTTGGTCATAATGTTGTATGTACTGACATTGATGAGAATAAGATTAAACGCCTACAAAGTGGTGAAATTCCCATTTATGAACCCGGGCTACAGGAATTAGTAAGTCGGAATGTTCAAGCATCTAGGTTGTCATTTTCATCAAATGTTAATAAATCTATAAAGGAAGCGGATGTTTTATTTATTGCAGTGGGAACACCAGAAGGTGAAAATGGTGCCTCGGATTTATCAGCTGTACTGGAAGTCGCCCGGGCAATTGGAAATAACTTAAATAGCTATAAAGTTATTTGTACGAAAAGTACTGTTCCTATTGGTACTGGATCTAAAATATCTGATATAATTAATAAATCCTCAATTAATTCGATTGAATTTGATTATGTCTCAAATCCTGAATTTTTAAGAGAAGGATCCGCTGTAAAAGATTTTCTATGGCCGGACAGAGTTATTATTGGAGCTTCCTCCTCTCGTGCATTTGATATTATGAAAAATGTATACAGGCCTCTATATATCAATGAAACACCTGTAATTGAAACAACAATTGAAACTGCAGAATTGATTAAATATGCTAGTAATGCATTTCTTTCTGTAAAGATCAGCTATATGAATGAAATTGCTAATATGTGCGATGAAATCGGAGCGGATGTACATGTTGTTTCAAAAGCAATGGGCATTGATGGTAGAATTAGTCCAAAATTTTTACACCCGGGACCGGGATTTGGAGGATCATGTTTTCCAAAAGATACTAAAGCGCTTGTATCTATGGCTGAAGAATTAGGCACAAACCTGAAAGTGGTTGAAAGTGCCATAGAAGCGAATCGTTTACAAAAAGAACGTATGGTTGAAAAATTATATACTCTTTTAAAAAATGATGTTAAGGATAAAACTATCGCTATCCTCGGTTTAGCTTTTAAAGCACAAACCGATGATGTAAGGGAATCTCCATCAGTTAATATGATAAGCGCTTTAAAAAACGATGGTGCTATTATTAAAGCATTTGATCCCGCCGCGAATGATAATATGAAAAAGATCTTTGAGGATTTAGATACAAATACTTCATGGGAAGAAACAGTAAAAGATTCAGATTGTGTTATTATTATGACTGAATGGAACGAATTCAGAGGTATTGATCTCTCGAAATTAAAGGAGTTAGTAAAAGATCCAAATTTATTGGATTGCAGAAACATCTTAAAAATTGATGATTTGGAAAAACTGGGTTTTAATTATGATAATGTAGGAAGAAAAAAACGATGAAAATCCTCAACACAGATTTTCCTGGATTATATATAATTGAGCCGGTGGTTTTTAATGATGATCGCGGTTATTTTTTTGAAAGTTATCGTGATGAGCACTTTGTCAGGGCAGGTCTAAATTCAACATTCAAGCAGGATAATCAATCAAAGTCTACACGTGGTGTGTTGCGTGGTTTGCATTACCAGTTGGAGCATGGACAAGGTAAGTTAGTAAGTTGTGCTTACGGTGAAGTCTTCGATGTGGCATTGGATATTCGTAAGGGATCACCCACATTCGGGCATGTTTATAAAAAAACATTAAATGATATAAATCATCACGCTGTCTATATACCACCAGGGTTTGCCCATGGCTTTTGTGTTTTAAGCGAAGAAGCGATTTTCCAATATAAGTGTACGGAAAAATATTATCCTGATGATGAATATGGAATTTCCTGGAGTGATCCAACTGCAAATATTCAATGGCCAGTTGACCAACCAATTCTTTCTGATCGTGATCTAAACTTTCCCACATTGGCTGATCAGGATGAAAAGTTTTTACCGGATTTTGAGAGTTAATGATGGATAAAGTGTATTTCATTACAGGAGGGAGTGGATTTATTGGCACTAACTTTGTGAGGTTTCTCCTCAATAAGAATGAAAATAATAAGGTGGTCAATCTTGACAAACTGACTTATGCCGGTAATCCCAACAACCTATTGGAATTTGATGATGATGAACGGTATACATTTGTTCATGGTGATATTTGTGATACGAAAACCGTCGGTGAAATTTTCAAAACACATGAGCCGAATATAGTGGTTAATTTTGCTGCAGAAAGCCATGTAGACAGGTCAATTGATGGTCCGAGTGATTTTATTAAAACTAATATTTCAGGAACATTTGTATTATTGCAGGAATCTCTCCGTTTTTTTCAATCTTTAAATAATGATGATCAAGAATTTTTCAGGTTTCATCATGTGTCGACTGATGAAGTGTTCGGCAGTTTGGGGAAAGATGGTTATTTTACGGAAGAAACTCCCTATGATCCCAGTTCACCTTACTCTGCAACCAAGGCAGCTTCTGATCATTTAGTTAGAGCATGGCAACGAACTTTTGGACTCCCTATAATAATTTCTAATTGTTCAAATAATTATGGTCCTTTTCAATTCCCTGAAAAATTAATTCCCCTAATGATTCTTAATTGTTTAGCTGAAGAAACACTTCCTGTATATGGTAAAGGAGAGAATGTAAGGGATTGGTTATTCGTGGATGATCATTGTGAAGCCATACATACTATTATTGAAAATGGGAAAATTGGAGATACATATAATGTGGGTGGAAATAATGAAATTATGAATATTGATATCGTTAAAACGATCTGTAATCTATTAGATGAAATAAAACCATCGACACATCTCAAATCTTACACGGAATTAATCACATTTGTGACAGACCGTCCCGGTCATGATTTTCGTTATGCTATCAATTCCACAAAATTGAAAAATGAATTGAAATGGGAACCAAAAGAAACATTTGAAACAGGAATTAAAAAAACCATCAATTGGTATTTAGAAAATCAAACATGGTGGCAGGATATTCAAAACAATACCTATCAACAAGAAAGATTGGGAGTACTATAACATAACATGAAAAATACATTTAAATTTATTTCATCAATTAT
>JACKQG010004364.1_pt1 | contig 16471 bp, 12 predicted proteins | sample 8237621 | NCBI WGS metagenome assembly JACKQG01 (sample SAMN15677084, study PRJNA649215) | marine metagenome | biome: marine; feature: Black Sea; material: saline water; isolation source: suspended particulate matter (SPM) from the Black Sea western gyre | collected 2013-06-09/2013-06-10 | depth...
GCCGAGGCCGAAAGGCGTAGGCGATGGAAAACAGGTTTAATATTCCTGTACCAGTGCAACATTGTTTGAACTAAGGGGGGACGCAGAAGTGAAAGGTCAGCCCGGTTTTGATAGTCCGGGTTTAAGTGCGTAGGGAGTCCTGGTAGGCAAATCCGCCGGGACATTAATCCTGAGACACGAATAGGAGAGCCTAGCTCATAAACTGACCCTAATCATACTGCCAAGAAAATCCTCTATGTTAGATGCTGCGCTGACCGTACCGTAAACGGACACACGTGGGCGAGGAGAGTATCCTCAGGCGCTTGTGAGAATCCAGGTTAAGGAACTCGGCAAATTAGCCCCGTAACTTCGGGAGAAGGGGTGCCCTTATTAGGTGATAGACTTCGCGTCTGGAGCCGAAAGGGGCCGCAGTGACCAGGCTCAATCGACTGTTTACTAAAAACACAGGTCTCTGCTAAGTCGCAAGACGACATATAGGGACTGACACCTGCCCGGTGCTGGAAGGTTAAATGGAAGGGTTAGCTTCGGCAAAGCTCTGAAATGAAGCCCCAGTAAACGGCGGCCGTAACTATAACGGTCCTAAGGTAGCGAAATTCCTTGTCGGGTAAGTTCCGACCTGCACGAATGGTGTAACGAATTGAGCACTGTCTCGACCTGGAGCACAGCGAAATTGAAGTGTCGGTGAAGATACCGGCTACCCGCGGCAGGACGAAAAGACCCCGTGAACCTTTACTACAACTTAGCATTGGATTCTGGTTCTGCATGTGCAGGATAGGTGGGAGGCTTTGAAGCTCGGACGCTAGTCCGGGTGGAGCCAACCTTGAAATACCACCCTTGTATTGCTAGAACTCTAATCCCGACCCGTGAATCCGGGCGAGAGACAGTGTTAGGTGGGTAGTTTGACTGGGGCGGTCTCCTCCCAAAAGGTAACGGAGGAGCTCAAAGGTTCCCTCAGCACGGTCGGTAATCGTGCGTAGAGTGCAAAGGCATAAGGGAGCTTAACTGCGAGGTCGACGGACCGAGCAGATGCGAAAGCAGGACTTAGTGATCTGGTGGTTCCGTATGGAAGGGCCATCACTCAACGGATAAAAGGTACTCCGGGGATAACAGGCTTATCTCCCCCAAGAGTTCACATCGACGGGGAGGTTTGGCACCTCGATGTCGGCTCATCACATCCTGGAGCTGGAGAAGGTTCCAAGGGTTGGGCTGTTCGCCCATTAAAGTGGTACGTGAGCTGGGTTTAGAACGTCGTGAGACAGTTCGGTCTCTATCCGCCGTGGGCGCAAGATATTTGAGGGAATCTGCTTCTAGTACGAGAGGACCGAAGTGGACGAACCTCTGGTGTACCAGTTGTTCCATCAGGAGCACGGCTGGGTAGCTATGTTCGGTCCGGATAAGCGCTGAAAGCATATAAGCGCGAAACCGATCCCAAGATTAGATATCTCTAACATAAGTTAATAAGGCTCGTTGTAGACTACGACGTTGATAGGCTGCAGGTGTAAGTGTAGTAATACATTCAGCCGAGCAGTACTAATAAGCCGAACGGCTTTACCAAATTTTTATCGTTATGAAACAACCCGTCAATTTCCCATAGTTTTTTGAAAGTGTCATATGCAAAACCGACTGTATAAACAATAAAGATTAAAATTTACCTGCTTTGCGTTGGAAAACTTTTTAATAGTTTACTACTATTAAATGAGTTTCCCGTCTTAATCAGAGAAATTTTATCTCTTTATTCTTCACTCATTAGGATTTACATAAGGCACTAAAAGAATTTTCCGGTGATTATAGCACAGGGGAAACACCCGTTCCCATTTCGAACACGGCAGTTAAGCCCTGTTGCGCCGATGGTACTGCGCGGGAGACTAGCGTGGGAGAGTAGGTCGTTGCCGGGAATATTTAAAAACCCTCCTCTTGGAGGGTTTTTTATTTGTGATATAAATCATATAATACATGAATTGATTTGGGTTATCCTGCATATATCAGGTAAATTGTATGTAGAGGTTCTTATGAAGAGACTACATAATACGGTTTTCTGCCTGTTAATGATCATGATAATTTCAGATCACAATCTCCAAGCTCAATCTACTGTTTTGGAGCCGGAACCGGGTTTCACTGAATATGCAACATATTATATCAGCAGCTTTGATCTTCAGACTGGTGCATCTAATTTTCAATTATTTCGTTTCAGACTACATTCAGATAATTACCCAGTTTATTCAAAAATTCTTTTTAATGCATCCATGATTTCACCAGCATTGGGAATTAATTCACAAACAATAATAGTTGAATTGGAAACAGTTCCTATGCAAATGAATGCAGATCTCATTTTGGATAATCAGGACATGTCAACAACGACTACACAATTAATAGATGTATCGGGTAATTCAATTCCACTAAGTATAAGTATAAATGATATGATCGATCCTGCACAGTTTGATCAAATTTTAAGTTCTGTGATTACCACAGGCAGATTAGCAGATGGTACGTATACATTTGAAGTTCAAGTGTATAGTGGTTCTTCTGAAAATAATATGAATCTTACAGATACCGAAACTATCAATATCGTGGTCGAATCACCTTCATATATTAGTTTGGAATCACCCGGTGGTGCTCTAGAAGATACTTCTTTAACGGAAATCTATAGTACATATCCATTGTTCATTTGGTCTCCACAATTCTGCTCTCAATGCGAAGCTGAAATCAGAGTCGCTGAATATATACGAGGAGTTCATTCATCAATTAATGATGCAATTGAAGATGAAACAATGCTTCCATTTGATCAATCAGCTGGTTGGGAATTTGTAGGGAATATTACCAGTTTTCAATATCCTGTTTCAAATGCACGATTATTAGAACATAACAAAATTTATGTGTGGCAAGTTAGAGCTTCATTGCCAACAACGGTTGGAGAAGAAGAAATTATTTCGCCAATTAATGTCTTCAAAATTGGTGATATTGGTGGTACGAATCCTGTTCCTGCTGATGTAAATCCTGTTTTACAGGTGCTTGGGCAAGCATTATCTTCTGATCAATTTAGTTCATTGTTTGGTTCTGGAGGGGCACTTGAAGGATTTACGCCCACTTCTAATATTACAATTAATGGCACCTCTGCAACAGAATCCGATATTATGTATTTGATTAATCAGGTCATTAATCAAAATGCATCCATTACAAATATTACAGTGGAAGAATAATGAAAACAGGAAGACATATATTAATCTCACTACTGGTTTTACTTTTGTATTCACCTTTAGAAAGTGCAGCAAAAATTGCAGTCACCACGAAAGTTTCTGGGACAGTTGATTTTGAACAATCCGGTAGCACTGGATTATCAGCTTTGAAACCAGGAACGGTATTGTCCGATGGTGATAGAATAATTACAGGAAAAAATGGTTTTGCAGCTTTAATCTATATTGATGACAAATCCATGGTGAAAATTACAGGTAATACTGAGGTAATAATTAAGGGTACACGATCAACGGGTTCTATTGCAAAACAAGTCAATATTGATCGTGGAACACTTCGAGCACAAGTGAATAAACAGCGAAAGGGAGAATTTGTCGTTCAAAGTTCTACATCTGTTGCGTCAGTAAAAGGAACTGACTTTTGGATGATTACAAATCCGGAAACTGGCGATATACTCATTGGGTTAGAGGGCCTTGTGAATTTAACAAACCTGGTAAGTGGTGAATCAACTGATGTAGGCGCAGGTACCACAGGTACTTCTTCACCTGATGGTAGTGTGGAAACATCTGAAACAAACCCTGATGATATTCCATCTGATCCAGATGAAGGTGAAGCATCTGGTAATCAAATTGAGATTGAGATGGAAGGTCCAAATGGGGAAATAAAAACTTTATTGATTGATATTCAATAAAACGTCTTCCGCTTCATAAATTACCATGAGGTAAATCTTGAAACGGATTCAATTAACTGCACTCATATTGATTTCCAATCTTTTTTCAATTGGAAGTTCATATCTTTTCCACGAACCGCCAGTAGGCGTTCAAGTTGGTACAAATCTTTCACTTTTTGTAACACCTATATCAGACTATAATGTTGTTGAAGCAAAAGGATATTATAGAAAAAAAGGGAATTTAAATTTTCAGGAAATGTATCTTCAAAAAACGAATATTTCCTGGAAAATGGAAATTAATGGTAGAACACTTTCTGAAAAGGGATTCGAATATTGTTTCATATTTAAAATGTCTGATGGTGGAATGCTGGCTTTTCCTGAAGTAGATCCTTTTAAGAACCCACATGAAATTGTTGTGATGCCCATGATTCGTCCAGCGATAAAAAATGAAGTTGCAGAACCGTTGTTTTCAAAAAAATCAGTTGTCGCTGATATATTAATTTTATCACCTGAACCTGATACTGATATAAACCCTGCAGATGCAGTCATTGCTTTGAGTTTGTTTAATATTCCTGATGTTGATTCGAACAGCATCCAATTGGTTTTAGATGATAAAGATGTAACTGCTAAAGCAGAAATCAGCGGTGATGTTGTTACGTTTATACCCAAGCGATTAAAAAAAGGAGTTCATTCAGTGGAGTTAACCATGTCAAAGAAAGATGGAACACTGATAAATCCATTTTCTTGGACATTTACAGTGCGGGGTGGATTGGCAATGACTGGAAATGTTGACTACAGAGGTGATATATCAGCGAGGTACTCGAATGAATATGTGGGTGAAAGTTTTTTAAATGTGGGTGAAATAAGAGGAAATGCTGAAGTATCTGTTGAATTTGGTAAAATTAAAACAAATTTCAGGCAAACAACCAGAGATAACCCTTACCGTCAGCCCTTAAACCGTTTTTCGACTGCTTTACAATTCGGAACATATTTGGATATTCGAATGGGAGATTTTTATAGATCGATTTCTCCTTATACTTTGGATGGCAGTAGAGTAAGAGGGTTAAGTATTGATATAGATCTAAAATTAGCCAGATTAGAAGTTGTTCAAGGTCTATTAAATAGAACGATTCAGCATTTAAATAAAACAGATGGTGCTTTAGTACTTCCTACAAATTCAGGTACTGTCGATACATTAGGGCAACTTTCATTTTTATTGGATAGAACAGGATATACATTTGAACGTGAGATAACTCTTGCTCGATTATCTGTTGATCTTTTTTCAAAATTTCAAATGGGTATTCATTTCATGAAAGCCAAAGATGATATTAATTCAGTTGATAAAGATATTTCCGGAGCATCTTTTAGTGTGGACAGTTCTGATATTGCAATTAATGATAGTATATATAACATTCCAATTGGTACGTATACGTTTAATTCATTTAGCAATTCAGTTGAAGCAACTGGCGGTAGTATTAATCTTCCGGATAAGAATTGGGGTGGGAGAACACCCGAAGATAATATTGTAGTTGGTCTTGATTTTGGTACTGTCTCGGATAAGAAACGGCTTAAGTTTGATTTTAGTTGGAACTTTAGCATGCATAATAGAAATATTTGGGATGGACCCATGTCACTAGCAGAAATGGATACTATCATTGATGATACTGCTGATGGTTTTATAGCACAATCTTATGATGATGACGGAAACATTACGACGGCAGGAATAGATACATTGGAAATACCTGTAGATCCTATAAATATTCAAAATTTGTTTATATATAATATCAACACCACGCCCCTTGTTCCTTATGACTATTTGGGAGCTAAAGAATTTCCAATTACAACCTATATAAATATGCCATCTTCAGCATTTCATTTTCGATTAATGGGTAATTACCGGTTTAACAAATTCACAGTACTTTACAGACAAATTGGACCGGAATTTGTTTCGTTGGCAAATCCGTATTTAACAACTAATATTAGAGAGTTTTCTTTAACAAACAGAATGGCTCTGATTGAAAATAAATTATTATTAAGTGCTACATATAAATATAAAGATGATAAAATATTGCGCACAGTTGAAGAACCCTTAAAAACAAATACGTTTGTGGCTAGTTTAACATTTATGACCGGTGTCAATGCACCCACTTTTGTGGTCAATATTCAAACTATAGGTAAAAATAATAGTAAAACTGAACTGGAAAGAGTGGGTGAAGAATTTCAGGATCTACGAGAGGATTCACGTACAAACAATTCATTCTTTTCGGTAACATACCCATTTATAACGGGTGATTTAAAACACAATCTTAATCTGAATATAAATAGTATTGTTAATGAAGATCAGTTAGCGCAAGATAGAAAAAAAGATTATTTTTACCCAAAATCTGATTCGAAAACAATTTCTCTGGCACTCTCTACACGATTTTCAATTCCATTACGAACAGTAACCAATTTCAGTCGTACATCCATTCAGGTTCCAGTGCAGGACGAATTAGGAGATATGAGCACGAATGAATTGATTTGGACATCGATAAGTACAAATGGTAATTATGCATTCTGGAACAATAAACTTAAAGTTAATGGCGGATTAACTTACCTATCAAATAAGGGTACGACTCCAATTTCTTTATATGGGTTTAAGAGTGGTGCAGATATTAGAGTCTTAAAAGGTATGTATGCTTCCCTATCAGGACATGTTCAAATGCGAAATGATGACAGCGGATTATCATTAAATACTTCAGGGTTTTTATTTTCATTTAGATATAATTTCTAATTGTGATGGATGACTTTCTTAAATATTTCAAATCGCGCTGGATAGGTTTTGTCTTAACACTAATTTCAATTCTAGTGGTTTCTTTACTACACTGGGTGGGTGTTTTTGATATTATTGAAATGAAAACGTATGATTTTCGTTACCACCGTGTCAGGGGCCCACTTACCGGGTGGACAGCCAGAGATTCATCATATGCTGATATAGGAACGGATATTGTTTTGATAGAAGTAGATGATGAAGCGTGGCGGCTCGTTCCGGAGCAATGGCCTTATCCTCGAGGGACAGTTTGGGGTAGGGTGATACGAAATCTTTACCAGGCCGGTGCAAAAGTGATTGCCTTTGATATTCAATTTGATTCCCAGGAAACAAAATCGGGACAGCTTCACGATTTTGTTAATGATTTAAATCAAGAAAAAATTCTTAATATGATACCTCAATATGGCGATACTCTTTTAGCAGGTGAAATAGCGAAAGCATTGCCTTCTTTAGTCCCTCGTCATGGGGATCAATTGTTAGCTGAATCGATAGCGGAAGCAAAGGCGCATGGGACTGAAGTGGTTATCAATGTAAAAATGGTTACGGAACCCAATCGCCAGCCGCCGCAATATATTTCTTATCCTATTGATAGAATTATGGCTGTAAATCCGGAAACAGGGTTAATCAATGACCAAATGGATGATGATGGATTTTCACGACGGTATGCCATTGCCGGATATATGGCTCATGAACCTGAAAAAGCATATTTAACGTTGGGTATGAAAGCTGTTAAAGCATTTGCAGATCTTCCGGATACAACAGTTCCTCGATATGATCCCGATGATAGAACGTGGACATATGGCCCTTACACAATGAACGCTTATGGACGGGGTAATACATTTTTTGTGAATTATTATGGACCGGCGTCAGGTTATAGATTGCAAACGGAAGAAAATTATCCGCCTTGGGGTACATATCCCCGGTTCTCTGTTGCTCATGTAATTGATACTGAAGATATTGATTTGCAAGATCCTTTAGAAGATGTGGACTGGATGACACAGTTTCTTCCTGGAGAAATCCCTGAATGGATAACGGCCATTGAAGACCCCGTTGATAGAGTCGCAACCATGGAAGCATTAGGTATTGGAGTAGATTTTGATGTGACTCAAACGCCTTTTTATAACAAGATTGTTGTTATCGGCGTAGCCGTTGAAGTTATTCATGATGTAAAATCAACTCCTTATTACAATTATTTGGGAGTCCAGCAATTGACCCCCGGGATGGAGACACACGCCAACGCAATCCAAACTGTATTGCATAAAAACTTTATTAGTACGTTTGGCGGCGCCATAACAGATTTATCACGCCATGGTTTTCCTATTGCGCATTTTTTACTGATTACATTGTTGGCGCTTATTGCGTTTTTTCTGCTGGATTATGTAAATCCAATTATTGCTGCAGTATTGGTATTTATTGAGGGCATTATATATTTTGGAATTGTGTGTGGCGCTTTTATGAATGATTATTGGTGGATGTTTAAAGCGCTGTTTGCATCTGATAGTATTGTATTACCCGGAATTAACGAGAGTTATGTTTTGCCTATGGTTACACCTATTGTTGGGATTGGTGTTACCTATGTCAGCAATATTTTATATCGATTTTTGAATGAGCAGAAAGATAAGAAATTTTTGAAGGATACATTTGGAGCATATATTTCACCGGACTTGATTGATCAAATGTATGAAGAGAAACAGGAACCTAAATTGGGTGGTGATGCCGGTTATCATACAGCATTTTTTTCCGATATTCAGAGTTTTTCAGCATTTTCTGAAGTGATGGAACCGGAAGCTATGGTGAAATTGATGAATGAATACCTCACTGAAATGACGACTATTTTGCTCGATCACCAAGGAACATTGGATAAATATATCGGTGATGCAATTGTGGCATTTTATGGAGCACCTGTCCCGGTGGAGGATCATGAATTATTAGCATGCAAAACTGCTTTGGCTATGGAAAAGAAAATAGTCGAATTACGTGAAAAATGGAGTCATGAAGATGATAAGCCTGACCTTGTGCACCATCTGTATCATCGAGTTGGGTTGAATTCAGGACCAATGGTTACGGGAAATATGGGATCTGAAATGCGCATGAATTATACCATGATGGGCGATACGGTGAATATTGCAGCTCGTCTCGAATCTTCTGCAAAAAAATATGGTGTTTATATCCATGTAGCAGAAAATACGTATAAAAAAGTAAAAGATGATTTTGAATGGCGAACATTGGATTACGTTCAAGTAAAAGGGAAAAAAGTCCCGGTGCATGTGTACGAACTCTTGTCTGAAAAAGGTCAATTAGATGATGAAACGACCAAAATGATTGAGGTTTTTCATGAAGGCCTTGAATTGTATAATGCTCAAAAGTGGAATGATGCATTGAAAAAGTTTGAAGAATCTGCAAAATTAGAAGATGAATTTCCCACCCGCCCAACAACGCCTAGTAAAGTGTATATTTATCGCTGCAATCATTTTATAGATAATCCGCCGGACAAGGATTGGGACGGTGTTTGGACCATGACAACCAAATAGAATGGTCGAACATGATAAAGTTAACCACCGTTTTGTGCGGGAATGCGGGAAATATGAAGCATTATTAATGTATGCTGTAAAAGGGGATATTTTAGACTTTTATCATATTTACACTCCTGATCCATTCAGGGGAGGTGATGTTTCCACTTCCATCCTAAAATACGCATTTGATTACGCCCGCGATAATGGTTATTGTGTAGTGCCTTCCTGTCCCTATATTGCCGGAACCTTTTTGGAGCGATACCCAGAATACAAGAATTTGATGGATGAGGGGGAGTTTCCTTTTGCAGAAAAGCCTTAAACGAATATCATTTCAGACAATCATTAGTCATCGGTAATTTTCAAGTCTATTATGACTGAAAATCGCGGCAAGATCCTCTGGGTCGATGATGAAGTCGACCATTTAAAACCTCATATCCTTTTCCTGGAAGATAAAGGGTATACTATGTCCAAAACCACCAACGGACAGGATGCTGTTGCCATGGTTGAGCAAGATGCCTATGATTTGGTATTGTTGGATCAATATATGCCCGGGAAAGACGGCATGACCACTCTCCGTGAAATCAAAGATATTAAACCGGGGCTTCCCGTAATTCTGATCACCAAGAGTGAGGAAGAAGACCTCATGGATGAAGCGATTTCCGAAAAAGTCGAGCAATTTCTCATTAAACCGGTGAATCCAACACAGATTTTCATGGCTTGCAAACAGGTGTTGGAACAATCAAAAATACGGGAAGAGCACGCAACCAGCGGGTATTTACAGGAATTCCAGAAAATTGAGTTCAGACTTCAGGAAGATATGTCCGCAGATGACTGGTGGGATGTTTATTCACGTTTGGTGAAATGGCAATTGGAATTTGATGATCATCCCGATATTAGTTTGGGAGATATCCTTGCAGAACAAATACAGTCAGCCAATAATGAATTCGTCAAATTTATTGAATCTAATTACCTAAATTGGCTTTCTAATGAAGATCGTCCTGTCTTGTCCAATGATGTCTTTAAAACATTCGTAAAACCGGAAATTGATCAAAATCAAAAAACCTGTTTGGTTGTGATTGATGCCCTGCGTTATGATCAATTCAAGGCAATTCAGCATTTTCTGAATCCCTATTATGACATAAAATTTGATTACCAATTTTCATTGCTTCCTACAGCAACTCCTTTCAGTCGAAATTCTATTTTTTCCGGATTGTTTCCTGATGAATTTGTTAAGCGATTTCCGGAACAACTACGTGATATGGAACATCATGCAAAAAGCTTAAATCGGCATGAAGAAAAAATGCTTCGAACTGCTTTGGATAAAGCTGGATTCAAGGAAAAAACTCTACGCTATGAAAAAATAAATACAGCTGAACAAGGAAAGAAATTCCAATCCCATTATTCTGAAATAAAAAACACGGATCTATTAGGCATTGTTGTCAATTTTGTAGATATGTTAGCCCACATGCGTTCTGAATCAGTAGTTTTAAAGGAAATGGTTCCGGATGAATCCGGTTACAGAACGGCCATACGGACGTGGTTTGAACATTCATGGTTATTTGCGCTTTTGAGAGATTTAAGCCATGATGGCTTTACAGTTATTATGACCAGTGATCATGGAAGTACACAAGTTTCAAAAGGTGTGTTAGTAGGAGCAGATAAAGAAACGTCTAAGGGTGTACGATACAAAATCGGCCGGAATTTGAACACCAATGAAAAACATGCTATAATTATACGCCGGCCGGCAGATTATCGTTTAATCGACTTAATGCATCATACCACGTATCTTATCGCCAAGGAAAACGTGTTTTTCCTTTATCCAAACCAACAGCATAAATATGAAACTCAATTGAAAGACAGCTTTCAGCACGGTGGAATTTCGCTGGAAGAAATGATGGTACCCGTGGTTACACTGCGCAGTAAATCCTGAATTAAACTCTATGCAAAAACAATTTTCAATTACACTCGATAGTGTTTCTGAAACACAACAATTTGCGGCTGAAATGGCTATAACAATCAAAGGTGCATGTGTTATCGCCATGACCGGGAATCTCGGGAGTGGAAAAACGACTTTTACGCAAGGGTTTGCCCGGGGAATGGGAGTTGAGGAAAAAGTGGGTTCACCCACCTTTAAACTGGTGAGTGAATATCATGGGAAACATCTAGAATTAAATCATGTGGATTGTTATCGACTCGAGAATGAAAGTGAGTTTTTTAACATTGGGGGAGAAGAGTATTTAGATCCAGAAAATGCCATCACCATTATTGAATGGTCAGAAAAAATTGAAAAAATTATTCCGAAAGATGCCATCAATATAGAATTTAATCGTGATACCAAAAATACTGACGTACGATTTTTAAAGATTGAAGGCTGGACACCATGAATATTTTAGCCATCGAAACGTCGACTGAAGTGTGTGGTATAGCCTATTTTGAAAATGATAAAATGGAAGGGATAGAAGAAGCAGAAATTCCCCGTAAACATGCTGCGTCACTTCCCATGTTTTATGCTTCATTACAGGATAAAACGAATTTTTTATTAAATGAATTAGATGGAATAGCCGTTTCCATTGGACCAGGATCATTTACAGGATTAAGAATTGGTTTGAGTTTTGCTAAAGGACTTGCATACAGTCACGATCTGCCCATTATCCCTGTTCCCACTTTGCAGGCAATTGCACATGATTGCAATCATGATGCTCCGTTTCATGTTTTATTGTTTTCACACAGGGATATGATTTATCATCAGTCATTTTCTGCTGGGGGCCAACCCACGTCAAAACCGGACGTTGATAAATGGGATGAAGTATCATCAATAGTAGAAGATATAAATCTTTTTCACGTGAAATGTAATAAATTTACTAAAAGCAAGAATAATGCAAAAAACGTACTTGCAACGGCAAAAAATGTTGGAAAATTGGGAATAAATAATTTTAATGATTGGGTTATTAAAAAACCATATACATTGGTTCCAAATTATATAGCACCATTTGAAATGAATAAACCGAAATGATCAGGCGTGCAGATTTAAATGATGCGGATGCCATTACAGATATTGAAAGTAGAGTCTTTAGACATCCGTGGAAGAAAAATCAAATTCTTCAGGAATTAGCGTCGGAAAACGGTAAGATGGTTTTTGCAGAAATTGAAGAAAAAATGATTGGATATATAATGGTTCGAGAAATAAACAATGAAGCCCAAATCTTGAATATTGCTGTTGATCTTCCGTATCAGCACCGTGGTTATGGAAAAAAGTTGCTTCAGTATACTTTGGGTGAATTGGGTACTGAAACGGATGTATTTTTAGAAGTGCGCGAGTCTAATTTGCCGGCGATTAAATTATATAGTGAATTTAATTTTGAAGAGATTGGCGTTCGAGAACAGTATTACTCCGATGGAGAGAATGCAATTGTCATGCAAAAGAAAGCAATAGAATATGGCTTGGTTTAAACGCAAAGATGAAAAAATTAAAGAACGGGATAAGAAATCTATTCCGGACGGATTATGGGAAAAATGCCCATCGTGCAATGAAATTCTTTACCGTCAGGAATTAGAAAAAAATCATTCTGTCTGTAGGCATTGTGAGCATCATTTCCGTGTTTCATCCCGTCTGTATTTAGATATCTTACTCGATAATGGTTCAGCAACAGAACTGTTCACAGGCATTGAATCGTCTGATCCATTAAAGTTCAAAGCGAAAAAGAAATACAAAGATCAGATTAAGATTGCCCAAGAAAAAACACGCCACGAAGATGCGATAAAATGTTATTCAGGTTCTATTCATGATCTCGGTGCTGTATTAGCCATAATGAATTTTGGATTTATCGGCGGTAGTATGGGTTCAGTTGTGGGCGAAAAAGTGTCCCGCTCCATCGAATATGCCCGGGAACACAAATTGCCGTTAATAATCGTATGTTCTTCCGGTGGTGCCCGCATGCAGGAAGGTGCACTTTCCTTGATGCAATTGGCAAAAACCAGTGCTAAACTCGCTCGGTTTTCTAAAGAAGGCGGTTTATACATCCCCATTCTCACAGATCCCACAACAGGCGGAGTGACAGCGAGTTACGGCATGCTGGGGGACATTATCCTTGCGGAACCGGGTGCTTTAATCGGGTTTGCCGGACCAAGAGTTATCAAGCAAACCATTGGTCAGGATTTGCCGGAAGGATTCCAGCGGGCTGAATTTTTATTGGAAAAAGGATTTGTTGACCATATTGTTTCCAGGGAAGAGATGAAGTCGACTCTATCAAATCTTATTCGGTTGCTGTCATGAGTGATAAACATATTTTGGTAACAAATGATGATGGTATTTATGCTCCGGGAATTAAGGCATTGTGGGAAGCCATGTCAGAACTTGGACACGTAACTGTTGTGGCACCGAATAGAGAGCAATCTGCAGTAGGCCATGCAATTACACTCAGTGACCCACTACGTGTTGATGAAATAAATCGCAGTAATGGTTTTAAGGGTTTTTCTGTTGACGGCACTCCTTCCGATTGTGTTAAAATTGCCACACAAGCTTTGCTAGAGGTTGAACCGAATGTTATCGTATCAGGAATAAATCTTGGTTCAAATACGGGGACAAATATTATTTATTCGGGCACTGTGTCCGCTGCGACAGAAGGTACAATGCTAAAAATTCCATCTGTGGCTGTCAGTTTGAATTCATTTGAATCAAGGGATTTTACCGGTGCAAAAAAAGCAGCTAAAACAGTAGTTTCTCATGTTTTGGAAAAAGGTTTGCCAGAAAAAACGTTATTAAATGTTAATGTCCCTGCCATTCCTGAAAATGAAATTAAGGGATATAAAATTACTCAACAGGGAAACGTAGCATTCAGAGATCGTTTTGAGAAACGGGTTGATCCCAAAGGAAGAGTATATTATTGGATGACAGGCCAAATGTTTGACCCGGATGAAGAACCCAATATGGATCACAATGCAATAATGGATAATTTTGTAAGTATTTCACCCATTCATTACAGGTTAACGAACCATGATTTTATTGATGAATTAAGCGGTTGGGATTTATCATGAATAATATCCATTATGGAGGAGTCGTAATTTTAGACTTCGGGTCTCAATATACACAATTGATAGCCCGGCGTATCCGCGAACAAAATGTATATTCAGAAATTCTTCCACCAGACACATCACTGGCTGACATCGAATCCAGAAGACCAAAGGCTGTCATAATATCAGGAGGGCCTTCCAGTGTGTTCGCAGATGATTCGCCTGATTATGATGCTGATATTTTTGGTATTGATATACCTATTTTGGGGATTTGCTATGGATTGCAATTAATTGCAAAACATTATAACGGAAAAGTGGAGCCGGGAACAAAAGGTGAATATGGTTTTGCTAAAATCCATCTCAAAAATTCAAATGCATTATTAAATGGAATTGAAGACGATTCTCAAGTCTGGTTGAGCCATATGGATAAAGTAACCGAAATACCGGATGGTTGGTCTGTATTGGCTGAATCATCAAATGCTGTCGTAGCTGCCATGTGTTCACCGGATGGCAAACGATACGCAACACAATTTCATCCGGAAGTGGTTCATACAACACATGGCGAAACAATCATTAATAATTTTCTTTTTAAAATATCAGAGTGCGATCAAAGTTGGACTCCGGGAAATTTTATCCAAGATCAAGTTGAAAAAATACAATCGCAAGTGGGCGATAGTCACGTTCTATGCGGTGTAAGCGGTGGAGTGGATTCTTCTGTCGTTGCTGCATTGATGCATAAGGCAATTGGGAATAGATGTTCATCCGTATTGATAGATCATGGATTACTGCGCAAAAATGAAGCTGAACAATGTGTAACTGCTTTACAAAATGGTCTGGGGGTGAATATCCAATCCTTCGATGAATCTGAAAAATTTCTTACAAAACTATCCAAAATTGAAGAACCGGAACAAAAACGTAAAATTATAGGTGAACAGTTCATTCGTTCATTTGAGGATATTGCCGGCGGGCTTGGACAATTTGATTTTTTGGCTCAAGGAACGCTTTATCCTGATGTTATAGAAAGCGGCGTAAGTCATAGCAAAACTGCCCATGTGATTAAAAGCCATCACAATGTGGGTGGCCTCCCTGAAGAAATGGAATTTGAACTCGTGGAACCATTACGGGAGCTGTTCAAGGATGAAGTTCGCAGGGTTGGCAGGGAATTGGGATTGCCTGAAGATTTAGTTGATCGCCATCCATTTCCAGGTCCGGGATTAGCGGTTAGGATTATTGGTGAAATTACAAAAGAACGTATAACCGTGCTTCAGCAAGCGGATGATATTTATATGAATTGCCTCCATGAAGCAGGTATTTATGATGAAATTTGGCAAGCTTTTTCAGTCTTGATCCCGGTGAAAACCGTCGGTGTTATGGGCGACCAGCGGACGTATGATAATCTACTCGGCTTACGAGCCGTAACGAGCAGCGATGGTATGACAGCAGACTGGTACCGCATGCCGGAAGATGTATTATCAACCATATCAAATCGTATCGTAAATTCTGTAAAAGGAATCAATCGAGTGGTCTATGATGTAACGTCGAAACCGCCCGGAACAATTGAGTGGGAGTGAAGTTACTGGTGAATGGTAGTTGGTGATTGGTAGCTAGAAAAATGGTTAAAAAATTATTCATTCAAATATGATACTAGGGGTTAAATAATATGTGTGGAATAGTCGGATATTTCGGTAATAAAGATTCTGTCCCCATCTTAATCAATGGGCTGAAACGCCTTGAATATAGAGGATACGATTCAGCCGGTTTGGCTGTTATCGGAGATGATCAATTACATTGGCTGAAAAAAGCCGGTAAAGTATCTGTGATTGAATCTGAAGCGGATGACCATGTATTAAATGGTACAGTTGGTATAGCCCACACACGCTGGGCAACTCACGGCGAACCCAATGATGTGAATGCGCACCCACATTTGGATCAGACAGGAAATATTGCATTGATCCATAACGGTATTATTGAAAATTATAATGTCATTAAACAAGTGTTGGAAAAGGAGGGAGTCACGTTTCAGAGTGAAACTGATTCCGAAGTCCTGGTACAGTTGATATCAAAAATTTATTATAAGGACGGTCTTTCTTTTCCGGAAGCTGTCCAAGCGGCACTTCAGGAAGTCGTGGGCGCTTACGGTATTGTGGTCATTTGCAAGGACGAACCTGATATAATGGTTGCTGCTCGTCATGGAAGCCCATTGGTCTTGGGTGTAGGTGAAGGTGAATATTTTATTGCCAGTGATGCGTCGCCAATCGTGGAACATACACGAGGTGTTGT
>JACKQG010004365.1_pt1 | contig 16471 bp, 14 predicted proteins | sample 8237621 | NCBI WGS metagenome assembly JACKQG01 (sample SAMN15677084, study PRJNA649215) | marine metagenome | biome: marine; feature: Black Sea; material: saline water; isolation source: suspended particulate matter (SPM) from the Black Sea western gyre | collected 2013-06-09/2013-06-10 | depth...
CTCGTAAAGGTTGGATGGTGTTTTTTAAAAGGTAAAATATCTCGACAACTGCGCAAAAAGTTATGTTCTCACAATCCAACCAGGCCAGGCGCAACGACAGCGTTTATCGAAGTTTTGTATTCTATTCAGTATGATAAAATGATATTTTATATCCAGGCGCCGTCAACAAAACGAAAACGCTCTGTTTATATTTTGCCTTTTAAAAAATATTATCCAATCCTTGGCCGCTAAGGATTTTCATGTAAATCAGGGTGCGAAACTTGAGTTATTTCTTTCTTCGCGAACCCTTAATCTCTTAAAGCCCGCCTTAATATTTTGCCCACGTTCGTTTTTGGTAGTTCGGCTCGAAATTCAATAAATTTTGGGATTTTATACCCTGTAAGCTGTTCTTTACAAAAACGCCGGAGGTCATCTTCAGTAACCGACGGCTCCTTTTTAACGACAAACAACTTGACCGCTTCACCGCTTTTTTCATCAACCACACCAACAACGGCGCATTCCAGCACCTTGTCGTGACCGGCAATAACCTCTTCAATCTCATTGGGATACACATTGAAACCGGAAACGATAATCATATCTTTTTTTCTATCAACGATTTTTACAAAACCTTCTGCATTCATAAATCCCAGATCGCCGGTCTTAAAAAATCCATCAAACGTCATAACGGTCCTGGTTTCTTCCGGGCGCCGCCAATATTCTTTCATCACCTGCGGACCTTTGATACAAATTTCGCCGATTTCGCCAAGGGGCACATCCTTTTCATTATCATCTTTTACGGCCACTATTGTAGACGGAAGCGGAAGACCGACGTAACCATTGTAGTCGGACAAGTTCACCGGATTTACGCAGACCGCCGGCGAAGTTTCAGTCAGCCCATAGCCCTCTAACAATGGTGTGCCGGTCACTTTTTGCCAGGCTTCGGCAACCGGTCTTTGAACGGCCATGCCGGCACCCAGAGTACCTTTAAGAGCCTTAAAGTTCAGATTCTTAAATTCAACATGGTTTAACAGCGCATTGAATAAAGTGTTTACACCGGTAATCATCGTAAATTCCCATTTTTTAAGTTCTTTGACAAAGTTCGGAATATCTCTCGGGTTGGTGATTAAAACATTCAGAGCGCCCAGGGAAGTATAGGTCAGGCAATTGGCTGTCAAAGCAAATATGTGATACAGCGGAAGCGGCGTAATGATAATATCCTGTCCCTCCTGAGTAATAGACTTAAACCAGGCACTCGCCTGGGTGATATTGGCAACAATATTGCCATGCGTCAGCACAGCGCCTTTGGAAACGCCTGTAGTGCCGCCGGTATACTGCAGGAAAGCGACATCCTCGTAATCAATGGCAACCGGTTTGACGGCAACAGGATCGCCTTGGTCCAAAGCATCTTTAAAAGATACGGCCTGGGGGATGTTCCAGTTCGGCACCATTTTTTTAACATATTTTATGACGGAATTTACAATCCATGATTTTGGAAACGTAAGCATGTCGCCGATTTCAGTGACGATCACATGCTCCACCTCTGTAGCGGGCAAAACACTTTCCAGAATATGGGCTGAGTTTGCAAAGATGACAATCGCCGTGGCTCCGGAGTCCTGAAGCTGGTGCTGCAATTCCCTGGCCGTATATAGCGGGTTGACGTTTACGGCCACCATCCCCGCCTGTAAGACGCCGAACAATGCGATTGGATATTGCAAAATGTTCGGCAGCATCAAGGCAACCCGATCCCCTGGTTGCAGGTCAATCCGGTTTTGTAAATAGCTGCAGAATTTTTTGCACTGCGTATCCAATTCACCAAATGTTATTGTTTTCCCCATATTATGATAGGCGGGCAAATTCGAAAATTTTTTGAACGCACCCTCCAGAATTTCAGGAATGCAGTTATATTTACGAGGATCGATTTCAAAGGGTACGCCTTCTTGATAATTTTTGTGCCAAATTGCTTCCATACTAACCTTTCCTTTTTAGATGTAATTAGGTGTCTGCAACAAATTATTACCGTTCACCCGCACCAGGCCTTAGGTTCCCTGTCGATAAATATCATAACTCTCCAAATTAGCAATAGCAATGAATAGAAAGTCACATGCTGCAGACCATCTAAAAAAATGGTACTTGCAAACCCATATGGTATGACTTAAACTTCGAACTCTGGAAGTCTCACCGGTAAAACCGGGATAGAAGGAGGTTTTATGAAAAATGTTAGATCTATCAGCTGCAGCACCCAATTTTGCGCTGTTATCGGCAATCCGGTTGCGCACAGTCTCTCACCGGCAATTCACAATGCCGCCTTCGAGGAATTGGGCCTGGATTTCGTTTACGTGGCCTGCCGGGTCGAGGATGTAAAAAACGCCTTGGCAGGCATGCGGGCCCTCGAAAGCTTTCGCGGCATGAGTATCACTATTCCGCATAAAATTGAAGCCATGCAACATTTGGATGAAATAGATGCGGTAGACCGCTCCATCGGTTCAATTAATACGGTGATTAACGAACAGGGGAAATTAGTCGGGTTGGGCACGGATGGACCGGGGGCATTGAAGGCCATTGTGGATGCCGAAGTAGAAATTGAAGGTAAAAACATTTTAATGTTGGGCGGCGGCGGTGCCTCGCGGGCTATTTCCTTTACCCTTGCGCGCAATGCCCAACTTGGAAAACTTTCAATTTTGGATATTGACGAAAATATGCTTCGGGAGCTGACAGCTGATTTAAAGACCGGCACGGATACATTCATCCAATCCAAGCTGCTGACCGCAAGCTCTCTTGCTGCAGAGATGGAGGATGCTGATGTAATCATTCACTGCACGCCGATCGGCATGCATCCAAACGAAGATGCCTCTCTCATTCCTGCCGAGCTTTTTAGCCCGGAGCAGGTTGTCTTTGATATAGTGTATACGCCTCTTGAAACCAAACTGCTCTCTGAGGCCAAGTCTCGCGGCCTTAAAGTTATTTCCGGGGTTGATATGTTTATCAACCAGGCGGTATTGCAATTTGAACATTTTACCGGCGTTGACGCACCTGTCGAGGTTATGCGGCGGGTAGTATTGGAACAATTGGGATCATGAATATAGTGCTGATCGGATATCGCGGTACTGGAAAAAGTGTGGTAGGAGAGCTTCTCGCTGTGCGCCTGCGGATGCCGTGTATTGGTATGGATGCGGAAATAGTTAAAAAGGCCGGCATGTCAATTCCGGAAATTGTGGATAAATTTGGTTGGCCCAAATTTCGCGATATGGAATCTGAAAAGGCCCGCGAATTGGCAGGACTTGATAATATCATTATTGATACCGGCGGCGGGGTTATTGAACGTCCTGAAAATGTCGAGGCTCTTAAAACAAACTCTAGTATATTTTGGCTGAAGGCTTCCGTGGATGCAATCGTCTCGCGCATTCAAGGCGGCACGGAACGACCTGCCTTGACCTCCGGAAAAACTTTTACCGAAGAGGTGGCGGAAATTTTGGAGCAAAGGATTCCCAAATACAAAAGCGCCGCTCAATACGCAATCGACACAGACGATTTAACTCCGGAGCAGGTCACAGACAGGATTATAAAGATCTGGACAGAATAGAACCTGAATTGATTGAGCATTTTACTTTTCGCCTTGATGCTCTTTTTGAGAAAATCGAGACAAATCTTCAAGGTTTTTGCGTGCCATGAAATAATCCGGTTTGATTTGGATGGCTTTTAACAGAAACATTCGGGCTCCTTTATAATTTTTCTGCCAACCCCGGATTACCCCAATTTGATTGTAAGCTTCAGCATATTCCGGATCGCGTTTAATCGCCTCTAAAAAATGGGAGGCCGCTTCTTCCAACCTCCCCTGCTTTACTAATAAATTGCCATAACTGTAGTGCGCATAGGCATGTTCAGGCTTGATCTTTAAAGCTTCCTCAAGATGAAAAGCAGCTTGCTTTATTTTTCCTTGATTTAAAAACAGATTGCCCAGATTGTAATGCGGGGTTATATAATCGGGTTTGATGGACAGCGCCGTTTTGTAATGACCAATGGCCTCGTCTATTTGACCTTTGTTAAATTTGGCCGTTCCCAAATTATTATGTGCCAGCCAGTTGTTGGCGGTCACCTGCACTGCACGCTCAAACAGATCCAGGCTGCTTTTCCAATAGGCGGACTGCAGCCACGTACAAATCATCAACGCCGAAAGAATCCCTGCCGTTAATATACCAAGCATAATCCTTCTATAACGCTGCTTCGATAAAATATCGGAAATGCCCCAGGCAATCAGTATAAACAGGCCGATGACCGGCACGTAGGCAAATCTGTCGGCCATCGCCGGCCACAGACCCACCTGGACCAACCCGATAACCGGTACGAGTGTCCCTATGAACCATAGCCAACCTACGCTCAGGTACGGCTTAAGCTTTATTTTTCGAAGCACCAGTATGGTTACACCGGCCAGCAACAAACCGGCTCCAACAGCCTGCCACAACGGTACTGTTTCCGGATATGGATATAATACCGCAAGCCCGGAAGGCCATAGCATTTTTTTTATATAGATAACATAGGAGACCGGCACATTAGCAATTTTGAGCTTCATGGGGACCGACCCCGTCAGTATCGTAGTATCAAGATTTTGAACGGACAACGCGGATAAACTGATTGAGACCGCCGAAAGCACCAGTAAGGGAATTTTTTCTAAGACCAGACGAGAACCCGGCCAAGACTGATTGTCGGAATTATCAAATGTGCCGGTTTCCGGGCTGACATTCCCTGCATGCCGGCTCAATCTAAAGCGTTCAAGAGGCCAATAGTCCAGCAAAAGCAAGACAAACGGTATCGTTACCAGCATCGGCTTGGCCATCAGCCCCAGGGCAAGAGCTGCAAATACCGCCAGGTACCGCAGAAAACCGGGACGTGCGGTGTAACGAACATAGGCCAGCATGGTCAGCATCCAAAAAAAAGTGCTTAAAACATTTTTGCGTTCCGTCACCCATGCCACCGACTCCACATTAAGGGGATGCAGTGCAAACAGTCCTGCCACGAAGGCGCTTTCCCAAAGTGCACCGGTCATCCTTTTTAAAACAACAAACAGCAATAGCGTATTTGCGATGTGAAAAAACAGATTGATCAGGTGCTGCATACCGGGTTTAAATCCAAATATTTGAAATCCCAGCATGTGTGACAACCACGTCAACGGGTGCCAATAGGTTGCGCTTTCAAAGCTGAAAGCCCAGGCAATGGTTTTACCGGTAATCCCCTCATGTAAATAAGGATTGTCAACAAGCTGCACGTAGTCATCGAAACCGACAAAGTCGCATGCAGACAGTTGCCAGTATGCTGCTATCGTGACTAAGGCTAAAAGCAGACACACCGCGCATTGCAGTTTAAGACGATTTCTGTTTCCGAACATTTAGAGATCATCCCTTCTGGCTCACTAAACCCTGAACCCGAATCTAATAATTATTAATTGTTGCTTTTGCAGCCGGGTGCAGGGCACCCGGTTTTATACAAACAATAAAGCATAAAACCTGAATCTTGCAAAACTATAATTTATAATATAACTTCCTAAAAGATAAAGAGCATAACAATCCTGCATTAAACTCTTTTCAAAGATCTCATTATATGGAGGAATCCCATGGCGCAGGAAATGGTTGCAACCCTTCCGGGCAAAGTGTCGCAAGTGAAGATTAAAGTCGGCGCTAAAGTAGAAGAGGACGAAGAAGCTCTGACCATAGAAGCGATGAAGATGGAAACTCCCATATTCATTCCCTGTAACGGCACCGTAAAGAAGGTTTTTGTCAAAGAGGGCGACGAAGTCGATGAAGGCGATGTTCTGGCCATGATCGTAGAAACATAAATAACTTTCAATTGAGCGTTGTCGCCCAATTGTGATAGGAATAATATTATGAGACCTTATTTTGAAAAGATGACTGCATTTGGCCATGAGCTGAAAAAAGGGCGCATAAAAAGCAGCCAAGAGAATCTAAAAAAGTTAAAGGATACAGAATCAAAAATACAAATTGAGGTCGAGCAGGTTAAAATGGCGGGGCTGCCTGAAGAAAAGATCAATGCCAGAGGACAAATGACCGTGTGGCAGCGCCTGGAATACCTGCTGGATCCCGGCACCTGGTGTCCCCTGCACACCCTTTATAACCCCGCAAATAATGAAGAAGGTACGACCAACGTTATCGACGGTATCGGTAAGATTTCAGACAAATGGGCGGTAGTCATCGGTTTTGACAATAAAGTTTTGGCCGGTGCCTGGCTGCCGGGACAGTCTGAAAATATCCTGCGAGGAACCGATTTGGTCAAACGTCTGAATATACCCCTGGTCTGGCTGGTCAATTGCAGCGGCGCTAAACTGCCGGAGCAGGAAAAATTTTATGCCAATCGACGCGGAGCCGGAACACCTCTTTTCCGGCATGCTGAACTGGAACAACTGGGCATTCCGGTTCTGGCCGGTATCTACGGTACCAATCCTGCCGGCGGCGGATATCACGGCATCAGCCCTACCATACTTTTTGCCCACAAAGACTGTAATATAGCCGTCGGAGGAGCCGGTATCGTCAGCGGTATGGCACCTAAGGGAGAATTCAACCTTGACACCGCCGAAGAAATCATCGAAAAGGCCGGGCAGTTTGAGGACAAACCGCCGGGCACCGTAAAAACCCATTACGATGAAACCGGGTTTTTCCGATATGTATTCGAAACCGAAACCGATGTGCTGGACGGTCTTAAAGACTATATGAAAGACCTCCCCTCCTTTCACCCAAAGTTTTACCGGGTGGCGCAACCTAAAGAACCCGGGTTTCCGTCCCAAGACCTTTATCATCTGCTTCCTATGGAACCTAAAAAAGTATATGATTTTGATGAGGTCTTGGCCCGTTTAGTGGATTCCAGCGAGCATATGGAGTTTCGCCCCGATTACGGACCCGAGATATATACCGGGCTTTGTAAAATCGACGGCTTTCTAACGGCCTGCATCGGTAACCGTCAGGGTTACCTGGGTAAAGACTACCCCGAGTACGCCGACTATGCAGGCATGGGGGGTAAAGTCTACCGACAGGGATTGATCAAAATGAATGAGTTCGTCACCCTTTGCGGCCGGGACCGGATTCCGATCATCTGGCTGCAGGATACCACCGGTGTGGATGTGGGCAACGATGCCGAGAAGGCCGAGCTTTTGGGCCTTGCCATGAGCCTGATCTATTCCATCCAGCAAACCGACAATCCCATGATGCTGCTGATGCTCAGAAAAGGAACAGCTTCGTCCCATTACTTTATGGGCGGTCCCACGGCCAACCGGAACAATGCCTTTACCATCGGCACCGCCGCCTCTGAAATCTATGTCATGCATGGTGAAACAGCCGCCGTGGCGACCTATTCCCGCAGACTGGTCAAAGAAAAGGAGGCAGGCAGGCCCCTGGAACCGATTATCGACCGCATGAACCGGCTGGCCCGGGAATACCATGAAAATTCAAGACCGCTTTTCTGTGCCCAAAACGGTCTGATAGATGAAATTGTGCCCTTGAGCGATCTCAGAAAGTACCTGGTGGCTTTTGCCGGTGCCGCTTACCAGAACCCAAAATCGATCTGCCCCCATCATCAGATGATACTGCCCAGAATTATAAAGGGATAAACGAAAAACGAAGAGTTGAAAAATGGCGTTTAGTTTAATGGAAGGTAACGAAGCGATTGTCCGGGGAGCCATATCTGCAGGCTGCCGCTTCTTTGCCGGATATCCGATAACCCCGGCTACGACCATCTTTAATGCGATGCTAAAACTGCTGCCCCCTTTGGGCGGCGTATGCCTTCAAGGTGAGGATGAAATCGCCTCCATCGGCTGCTGCCTGGGAGCATCCATGGCCGGCCTGAAGGCCATGACGGCTACATCCGGACCCGGCATCAGCCTTTACAGCGAGCATATTTCCTTTGCCATTGGCAGCGAAATCCCCATCGTCATAGTGGACGTACAGAGACTTGGCCCCTCCACGGGCTCCGCTACCCGCGGTGCTGACGGGGATATCAATTTTTTGCGCTGGGGCAACAGCGGCGGACTGCCGGCGGTTGTACTGGCACCGGTAGATGTTAAGGATTGCTTTTTGCTTACCATGCAGGCCTTTAATCTGTCCGAAGAACTCAGATGTCCGGTATTCATCGCATCCAACAAGGAAATAGGCATGACCCGGGAGAGTATCGATGTCGATGCAATCAAAAAACCTGAAATCATAGAACGGGCCGCCCCTCCTCTGAATGAGCCATTTTTGCCGTTTGCAGTTCCATCCGGCGGCCAAGTACCCTACTTTCTGCCCATTGGGGACAAGCGGCTTGTCCGTCAGACTTCTTCTACGCACGGTGCTGACGGCTACATTACTACTGATCCGGACGAAATCTTTAAAACCCTTCAAAGGCTGGAAACGAAATTGCTGTCAACCGTTGACCGCTACAGTTTTCATGAAGCGCATCTTAAAGAAAATGCGGATACTTTGCTCCTGACCTATGGTGTCACCGCCCGGGCGGCCCTTGATGTTTTTAAAAAGCAACAAAAGCTGGGAAAGCCGATTTCGCTGCTTATCCTCAAGACCCTCTGGCCGGTGCCTGAAAATTTGATCAGGGAAAAAGCCGCCCAAGCCAAACGTGTGGTGGTAGTGGAAATGAACCTGGGGCAGTATGTCAGAGAAATAGAGCGCATCCTGCCGGAAAAAAAGATCGACTTTTGCGGTCAAATGGACGGCCGTCTGATAACTCCAAGCCGGATCAGTGAGGTGGTTGACCATGCCTAGTCTATTGAATACCAGCCGACCACCGGTCTTCTGTCCGGGTTGCGCTCATGATCGCATTCTGCATGCATTAGATAAAACCTTCCAGAATATGGGGCTGGCCGGCCACCAGACTGTTATTGTCAGCGATATCGGGTGTTCCGGCCTTTTTGACACTTTTTTCCACACCCATGCCCTGCACGGCTTACACGGCCGGGCGCTGACCTATGCAACCGGTTTAAAAATGGCCCGTCCCGAACTGCAGGTGATTGTGACCATGGGAGACGGCGGCCTGGGTATCGGCGGCGCCCATCTGCTGGCAGCCTGCCGCCGCAACCTGGATATAACTTTGCTGATATTAAACAACTTTAATTTCGGGATGACCGGAGGCCAGTTTTCGGCCACAACTCCCGCCGAGGCACAGGTGGGTTCTGACTTTCTGAACCGCATGGAAAAGCCGCTGGACATATGCCGGGTAACGTCTTGTGCCGGTGCCGCTTATGTCGTCCGGTCTTCAGCCTACCAAAAAGACCTGACACAAAAAATAGAAAGCGCGGTTCGCTTCGAAGGTTTCGCCGTCCTGGATATCTGGGGAGTATGCCCCGGCCGCTATACCAAACGCAACCGGCTGACGCCGCAAACCATCGACAAATCCCTTGCCAAGCTTCCCCCTGCTGATGGACCTGTGGCAGAAAACATTCGCAAGGAATACGGCCGCCATTATAGAGAACTGGCCGCCGAATGCAAACAGGCTGCACCTTTGCTTAAAATTGAAGCCGTCTTTGATCCTCCCTATCCCGTCCAGCAGGAGGTAATTCTGCTTGGAAACGCCGGCCAGCGGATTATCACCGCCGGTGAAATCTTATGCTTTGCCGGTCTTACCGCCGGACTCAGGGTGACGCAGAAAAACGAATACAATATTACCGTAATGCGGGGGCATTCTATCAGCGAAATCATCCTGTCGCCCCACGAGATCGGCTATACCGGCATTGAAAAACCTACCGTTATTCTGGCTCTAAGCCAGGAAGGTGTGGACCGTCGCGTGCGTATCTTTAATCAACTGGACAGGGACACTATGATTATTAAAGCCCGGGGAATTGACCTGCCGTCCTGCCATGCCCGGATACACCAAGTCGACTTTAAAAAACAGCGTATTAAAGCCGTAAACTGGGCTCTGGCGGCATTAGCTGTTCTGGCCAAGCTCAACAAGGTTATTCATATTGAAATGCTTCAATCAGCACTCGAGTCTAAATTCAAGGGCAAAACCCTCGCAGCAGCTCTCGATCTGGTCCGCGAGGTCGAAATCGATTTCTGATATCCTGATGATCCTGTAAATCCTGGTTTAATGAAACCGAATATGGAGGAAAGTAAATATGAATTTTAAACTTTCAAAAGAACTGGAGATGCTGAAAAAAGCGGTGCGTGAATTTGCCGCCAAAAAGATTGTTCCCCATGCCGACCAGTGGGACCAAGAGCATTATTTCCCCTATAAAGAGGCCATAAAACCAATGGGACAGCTCGGTTTTTTCGGCACGGTCATTCCGGAAACTTACGGCGGCGAAGACATGGGCTGGCTGGCGGCCATGATCGTAACCGAGGAGATCGCCAGAGCCTCAAGCTCTCTCAGGGTTCAAGTTAACATGCAGACCCTGGGAACGGCATTTACCATTTACAAATACGGCAGTGAAGCGCTCAGAAAAAAATATATCCCCAAACTGGTGAGTGCCGACCTTTTGGGCGGATTTGCGATTACAGAGCCGGATTCCGGCTCGGATATAATGGCCATATCGTCAACCGCCGAAGACAAAGGGGATCACTGGCTTCTGAACGGTTCCAAAACCTGGATTTCCAATGCCGATGTAGCCGATGTTATGATTTATTATGCCTATACTGACCGCGATAAAGAATCCAAGGGGCTTTCGGTCTTTGTTTTGGAGTTAAAGAATTTTAACGGCATAAAAACCTCACGGCTGGAAAAGCTGGGATCGCACTCCTCACCCACAGGAGAAATTTTCCTTACGGATACAAAAGTGCCCAAGGAAAATATTGTGGGCCAGGCCGGTGACGGCGTAAGGATCGTTTTCGAATCTTTAAATCAAACCCGCCTTTCAGCCGCCGCCGGCGCCGTGGGCGTAGCCCAGGCATGTTATGATGTGGCTCTCAAGTATTGCAGCCAGCGCAAACAGTTCGGAAAGCCGATCGGCGAATTTCAAATGAACCAGGATATGATCGCCCAAATGGCAACCGAAATTGAAGCGGCACGTCTTTTGGTTTACAAAGCGGCCTGGGAAAAGGACCAGGGGCACCTGAACAACGGGCTTCAAGTCGCCCAGGCCAAGTATTTTTCAGGGGAAACTGTAACCAGATGCGCCAACTATGCCATGCGGATTATGGGCGCATACGGATATTCGACGGAATACCCGCTTGCGCGCTTTTACCGTGATACGCCGACTTACACCATGGTGGAAGGGTCGGCCAATATCTGCAAATGGATCATCGCCCGGGACCAGCTTGGTATCCGCAAAGCAAATCGCTGACTCGGAAACAGCATGAACTGCACAGCGAATGCATTCCCCGTCCGCCTCCGGTGGACTGCGGGGAATGCGAGCGAATCAAAACCGGATAGTTTTTTACGAAATATTAATAGCTTAGCACCCATTTGCGATTCAGCAGATTGATACCATCGCAAACTACTTGACAGAATCATCACTTAAAAGTATTTTGCCTTTAATGATCTGCAAATCGATTCAATTTTGAAGCTCTTGGGGGATGTACTCGTTATTGCAGTACAATTGAGCGAAAACGCTCAATTGAGTGTCCGTTGTCCTTTGCCTGTCGTCCGTTGCTAAGCAATAAGAAGCGAGATTATATTTCAACTGCAGGCGAAATACAAAAAGAGGCCCTAAGAACCTTTAAAACAACTGACTACGGACAACTGACCACAGACGCCTAATCGAGTTTTGACTCGATTAGGGCGCTAGTTAGCACTCGCTGGAGAAAATTTATGAATAAAAATACAGTTATATTGGTTGTGATTATAGCTGTTTTCGCCATGGTGCATCTAATTTTAGCTGTTGATATCAGTGCTGCTCAAACGAATGCCGAGAAGGACAGCAACGCTAATAAAAGTAGTAATATAGATGAGATAGATGATGTTGGAGCCGTAATTTACGCCTGGGCAAATGCCTGGAAAAACAAGGACACTAAAAGTTACCTGTCTTTCTACAGTCCGTCATTCCATTCAAAAGATCTCAATTATCCAAGTTGGATAAAAAGGAAAACAAAGCTTTTTCAAAGAACAGGCGCTATTTCTTTAGAAATATTTTATCTCTCTGTTTTTATTAAAAATAACTATGCTCACGTCAGTTTTATTCAAAAATATAAAGATACCTACCATTCGGATGTTGGCGAAAAAAAGATGGTTCTGGTTAATTCGCAGGACACCTGGAAAATTACCTCAGAAGAATGGAAACCTTTAGCCGTCGAGAACCCCTAATAGGAAAAGAAAGATTCTGAACCTCTGAACCTTGAACCCCTGAACGGTTACCCCTTTTTATACATCACCTTTCTACTCTCCCGAATTTCTCACACTCTAACAATATAAAACATCATAAAAACCAGAAGTACTTGACTTAAGTCAAAGATCACATCGAAAAATAGTGCGAGAAATAGAAAAAACGCGGGGATGGCTCTTTTTGCAAGAAACAAAAAAACATAAGAATGACAATGAGTTCCTTGAAACGAAAAAGAAAAAGACTCAACCCGTCCCATGGGGCAAACGAAACTGGGTGCAGCTGGGCGTATTCCTTGTAACCATTGGAATCGGGGTTCAATTTTTTATCTATGTTCATCAGTCATCCGGCGATGGTGTTATCACCGTGCCGAGACCTCCGGGTGTTGAGGGTTTTCTTCCTATTGGAGCTCTGATGGGCTGGAAACTGTATTTGCAAACAGGCATGTGGGATCATGTTCATCCAGCCGCAATGGTTATCTTTGGCTTTGCATGCTTGCTTTCAATTGCGCTGCGAAAATCGTTTTGCGGATGGTTTTGTCCGGCAGGAACCCTGTCAGAATGGTTGTGGAAATTTGGAGGCCGCTTTTTCGGGAAAAACTATCAACTTCCAGCCTGGATGGATTTTCCCTTACGGGCTTTGAAATACCTGCTTTTGGGATTTTTTGTATGGGCCGTCTTTTCAATGGAAAGCCTCTCTATTTTATCGTTTCTCCAAAGTCCTTATTATAAAATATCCGATGTAAAAATGCTCCATTTCTTTACCCGCATGTCAACATTGGCAATGGTGGTTTTAATTCTCCTCGGACTTGCATCTATTATCATTCGAAATTTCTGGTGCAGGTACCTGTGCCCTTACGGAGCGCTGCTGGGATTGCTGGCAATATTCAGCCCTACCCGCATTCAAAGGTCTCCTGAAAACTGTATAAGCTGCAGGCGCTGTTCCCAAATTTGCCCCTATCATTTGCCCGTTGACGAAAAACTGGGCATCATCAGTCCCGAATGCAATGGATGCATGGACTGTACGGCCGTCTGCCCGGCGGACAATGCACTGGAGTTAAAAACCAAAGGGACCGGCAAATATGTTTGGAACACAGCCAAAATGAGCATTGTTATTATCGGATTATTTGCAGGGCTGGTGTTTACAGCCCGAATGACCGGGCACTGGCAAAGCTCGGTAACAGCACAGGAATTTAGAATTCGACTGCAGACTATCGATTCACCCGGAGTTTCCCATCCAGCCGTACGTTTCAGGTAGCTCACCGGTTATAGCAATCTATGAAAGAACTTATCCTCAAATATGCTCCCCTTGTAAAACAAATAGCTGAAAGGATGGCAATTAGGCTACCCCCCCATATTTGCAAAGAAGAGCTGATAGGCCCGGGGACCATGGGATTATATGATGCCCTGGACAAGTTCGATCAAAAAAAAGGTGTTAAATTTCGAACATATGCAAAAAGCAGGATAAGAGGAGCTATATTAGATGAACTGCGCAAAATGGATTGGGTTTCCGAGTCTGTCAGAAGAGATATTCGAAAAATTGAAAATGCTATAAGAACACTTGAGTCGAGGCTTGGAAGGGAAGCGGAGGATTTCGAGATTGCCCAAGAGATAGGTATCAATATTGAATCATATCATAGAATGACCTGTAGAGTGCAGGGAGCAGACCTTTTAAGCCTTGATGAAATTATGCCCGACGGCTTTACTACAAAGCTGTCTAAGCAGGCCTCAGACATACTGTCCCCTTTTAATGAATTACAAAAAAAGGAGTTGAAAGGCATTATATCCAAGGGCCTTTCAAAGCTTAAAGAGAAGGAACGACTGGTTATGTCGCTATACTATCATGAGGAGCTGACATTAAAAGAGATAGCCAAAGTGCTGGATCTAACAGAGTCAAGGATATCTCAAATTCATTCAAAGGCAATAATAAAATTAAGAGTAAAGCTCAAATCCTATTATGAAAAACAGGGTTAGTTCAGGATCTGGCTGAGAAACAGTTTGGTCCGCTCGTGCTGAGGATTTTCAAAAAATTCTTCCGGCGCATTCTCTTCGACAATCTGACCGTAGTCCATAAAAAGCACCCTGTGGGCCACACTTTTGGCAAAGCCCATCTCATGGGAAACCACAATCATGGTCATGCCTTCGCGCGCCAGATCGATCATAACGTCCAGCACCTCTTTGATCATTTCCGGATCAAGAGCCGAAGTGGGTTCATCAAAGAGCATCACTTTCGGATGCATACAAAGGCTGCGGGCAATGGCGACACGCTGCTGCTGTCCCCCTGAAAGTTGTCCCGGATATTTTTGTGCCTGCTCGGCGATATGCACCTTTTCCAGAAAATACATGGCGGTTTCTTCGGCTTCTTTTTTAGGTACCTTGCGGACCCATATGGGACCCAGGGCCAGGTTTTCGACAATGGTAAGATGAGGGAAGAGATTGAAGTGCTGAAAAACCATGCCGACTTCGGTGCGGATTTTCTCGATATGCTTGATGTTATCGATCAGTTCAATACCGTCGACGATAATCCGGCCGCGTTGATGTTCTTCCAGACGGTTAATGCAGCGGATCAGGGTGGATTTCCCGGATCCTGAAGGACCGCAGATAACGATCCGTTCCTGTTTCCGCACAATAAGATTTATATCTTTCAATACGTGGAAATCACCGAACCACTTGTGCATATTTATGATTTCGATGATAATGTCGTCATCATCCACGGTAGCGGGTTTTTCAATCTGTTCTTCGTTCATAGTATCAATGACCCGTATGCAGTTCCTGTTCCAGGCGACGGCTGTAGTTTGACATGGCAAAACAACACACAAAATAAATCAAAGCAATAAAAAGATAAGCTTCTGAGGAAAACCCCATCCATTCGGGATTAGAGAGGACGGATTGGGTCGTCTTCAGCAGGTCATACAATGCAATAATCACCACCAGGGATGTATCCTTGAAAGCGGAGATAAGAATACTGACCGTGGGCGGAATTACGATTTTCAGCGCCTGGGGTAAAATGACCAGCCGCATGGTCTGGTAATAATTCAACCCCAGAGACTCAGCCGCCTCATACTGCCCGCGAGACATCCCCTGCAGTCCTCCGCGCACAACTTCAGCAATATATGCCGCCGTAAATAAAATAATAGCCGCCTGGGCCCTGATAATCTTATTGACGGTTATACCTTCGGGTAAAAACAGGGGAAAAACCACCGATGACATAAACAGAAGACTGATCAACGGAACACCACGGATCAGTTCGATATATATAACACAAATCGTCTTGATTGCAGGCATTTTCGACTGTCGACCCAGGGCCAAAACCACACCGAGAGGATAAGCGGCCGTGAGCCCGAAAACAGAAAGGATGAGCGTAAGGGGCAACCCTCCCCACTGAGTGCTGTCAACAGAGGTCAGGCCGAATAGCCCCCCCTTCATGAGCAGACCCATAATAAATAGGCCGAAAATCCAGGCATAAGCCAGTGATTTTTTCCAGTGATTCCGATTTTGGCTGTAAAAAAGAAGGCCTACCAATAAAATCATGGCTACCAAAGGGCGCCACTGCAAATCATAAGGGAAAAAACCAAAGAGAATGAATCGTATGTTGGCAGGAATAATAGACCAGCAGGCACCGCCGGCCTGGTGGCATTCCGCCCCGGTGGACATCCACAAGCTGTCAACAAACGCCCAGCGAATGAACGCAGGGATAATTTTTAATAAAAGATAGAGGGTAGCAATCGTAAGCAAAGAATTAAACCAACTGTTGAACAGGTTGGCTTTTATCCATCCAATCACACCCACACTGGTCAGCGGTGGTTTTACGATCTCCTCGACCTGGTCTATTAGAGCTTCAGTCATATTTCAGAATCTGAGTTAAGAATCCTGGCCCACAGGACCAGGCTTTGGTTTCAACCCATAGGGATGCACTTATCTCAAATGGAATAAATTAAATTCCAAATTGCAAATATCAAATATCAAACAAATAACAATGACCGAAATGGAGAAATTACAAATTACAAACAAATCACAATGACCGAAATTCAAAATAACAAACTTTGGAATTTCCTTGAGATTTGGTGCTTGTATTTTGGAATTTCCTTGGAATTTGGTGCTTGTTGTTTGGAGCTTGTTTGTTTTTTGGTGCTTGAAATTTGTGATTTTAGACACAAAATTCCAAGGCAGTGCCAGATATCTCTCACCTGGCCCAGAGAGACTGTGTTACAATTGATATCTGTAAATATATTCGTTCTTTGACATCGATAAA
>JACKQG010004366.1_pt1 | contig 16469 bp, 11 predicted proteins | sample 8237621 | NCBI WGS metagenome assembly JACKQG01 (sample SAMN15677084, study PRJNA649215) | marine metagenome | biome: marine; feature: Black Sea; material: saline water; isolation source: suspended particulate matter (SPM) from the Black Sea western gyre | collected 2013-06-09/2013-06-10 | depth...
ATATTACTTGTGTGATTTATTAACAATTTTTTATCCAATTGTAATCACACCAGTTACAAACTTCAATGTGCGAGAATCAGCTTTGTAACAACCGTTTTATTTCCATATTTCAATTGTCCCAAATAAATACCTTTTTCAATCCGTTGTCCGTTATTGTTAGTTCCTTCCCAGTAAACAGAATGTAAACCAATTCCCGGGTTTTCAGATAAAATTAAAGTTGTAACTTTTACTCCTTCTGTATTATAAACTTCAAGGGATACAGGAAAATTTTCCTTGATATAAAATGAAATAGTAGTTCCATCACTGAATGGATTGGGAGCAATTTTTAATTCAAAGTGTTCTTTTGAATTTTGGATATTCACGGTGGAATCGGCTGTAATGTAATCTGCTTTTATTGCTGTGTCAGTTACAGTCCCGTCGCTTGCAATCAGCATAACTGTATAAGTTCCCATCAAATTATATGTATAGGTCGGATTCTGCTGATATGAATCGATTGTTCCGTCATTATCAAAATCCCACTCCCAGCTTGTTACATTACCTGTTGTTAAATCGGTAAAATGAACATCGAACGGTACATGCCCAAAAGTTGTATCGGCAACAAAATCTGCAATTAATGTTACACTGTTTAGCCCGCCCGAATAACAATACAGCTTACCGTCCCTTCCGCCGGCAACCATTTCCATTGACCCGTCTCCTGTAATATCCGGGATTGCACTAATTCCATCAACCGCTTCACCAAAGTTCAGGGAATATATCTCGTCGCCGTTGGTTCCGTCTAAGAAATAGCAATAATTGTTTGAGTACAGGGTTCCTGCAATAAGGTCATTGATTCCATCACCGGTTATGTCTTCTATTCTGTCAATATTCCAACATTTGTCAGCAAGGGCAGTCAGCCATATATTTTGACCACTATATCCGTTTATAACAACGGCATTGGAACCGCTATGAGCCACCGCTATATCTGCGTATCCATCATTATTTACATCGTCGAGCCTTTCAAATCTTAATATTATTGAAGTGCCGATTGTCCCGCTATTGATCGTACTGCCATTTGCAGGATTCAGCAAATAATAATGTCCTGCGAAATCCCCTGCAATGATGTCTTTTATTCCATCGCCATTAATATCATCTAATTGTTCCAAAGCCCAGACCGAAGTGCCGCTTGTGGTAAAAGTCCAGCTTATTGAACCTGTTTCGCCATTGATTCCATAAACCTTTCCTTCGGTTTCATAATTATCTGAAGCCCCGCCTATCACATCAGGTTTGTCATCGCCGGTAAAATCTTCAACTCCGATAACTGAAAAGTTAGGTCCGTCGGTATAAGCATCCCAAACCGGGTTACCTGATGTTCCGTCTAAGCAGAATACCCTCTTCGGTCCGGTATTGTTACCATCATTACCCGTAGAAGCCAGAACATCATCAATGCCATCATCATTATAATCATATCCTGTCCAAACCTGGTAAACCCATCCACCGTCTCCGTAAACATGAGTATCGTAAATCCATATCAATTCGCCGGTCTTGCCTGATAATGCTTTAACAGCCCTCACACCCCATGCTAATCCGGCGATAACATCGTGATATCCATCATTATTAATATCTTCAATAATAACCAAACCGTTCTGCCCATAGACTTTACCGGCTTCATTTTCCCAAATAATATCAGCCAAACCTGAAGAGTTACCATTGAAGCATCTTACGTAATCATCCTCAGAACATACAATAACATCAGCCACTCCATCGCCTGTAACATCGGGAACAGGTGTTATTGCTTTTACACTATTATCCCAACTGGTAGTGATTGTGTAATGCCATAAATTATCTCCGATAGGATATTCCTGGTCAATACCGGTGCCGGATAAGCTAACCTGCACAGGTCCCTGCGACAGGTCATTATGGCTGATCTCAGCAATAGCACTGAATGTATTTGCCTGGTCGGGATTGAACCATATACCCACCTCAGCAATTTCCAATACATTAATATAAATTGGGAAACTTACATTATCATCCAAATAAAAATGTGGGTCGTCAATAGTAATATCTGTTATTTCCAATTGCTGGCTGCCGTCGTTCTCGATTTCAACGAACCAGCGGGTAGTTGCATTCATCCTGATATTCCCGTAGTTATGCGATGTTACGGGTACATTGATATGAGGCCCGTCGTAAACAGCTTCACCCTCCAGGGTTAAATCCACCTGCGGACTGACCGGGTCATTTGACTCGACAGTTACAATTGTATTTAGTGTTCCGGTTTCTGTGGGTTTATAAATAAATGGTATTTGTAAAGTACTACCTGAAGGTATGGTTTGTGGAAAACTCATGTAAACAAATATCGGAACTGCACTTTGAATTATCAGGTTTTCTATGATCAGGTCGGCTGTTCCTGTGCTGCTAATATCGCAATACCAAACGGCAGAATCACCAACCGCTATATTGCCGTAATTGTAGCTTGTAACGGGAACGTTTATCTGCGGTGTTCCTGTGCCTCCGAGATCGACTTTGTAAAGCGTGCTGTTTGCGCCAAGTGTACCATCAACATACCACAGATACTGACCATCGTAAACCACACCTGCCGGTCTCTCGTTTTCACATGCATGGCTTTCGAGAATAGTCCCTGACTGATCAATTTTATAGAGCATATAGGCATAATAATCGGCTACCCACAGGTCATCTCCCTGAAGGCACAAATCCCAGGGTTGTTCTTCCGGTGAAGGAATCTGGATAAGGACTGCTCCTGTATTATCCACTTTATATATTGTTCCGGGATCAGGATAATATGTTGCTACCCAAAAATCTCCATTATCATAAGCAATACCCGACATGTAGTGGTCAGGAAGGTCGAATTGAGACAAAATATTCCCCGAAAAATCGAGTTGTAATGCATAGGCGGGTACTGAAGAACTGGTACCATGGTCGGTTATCCACAGGTGGGTTCCATCGAATGTCATTCCGTAAGAATCATTAATTTGCGGATTGACAAAAAGCAATTCATTAGTTCCGTTTGAAGGATCGAATTTATAAACATGATCGCCATCAGCGCCATATATCCCGAAATATAAAAACGTTCCGTCAAAAGCTAAACCTGATGCCTTGCCGGGAATAGTGTAAGTTGCTACTATCGTCCAATCCTTGCTTTGACTTGCTGTTTTATCGGAACCGGCAAAAACATCAGAAACTAACAATACTGATAAGATGATTGTAAAGAGGCTTGTCTTATTAAAAAAATTTACTGAAAGCTGAGAATAGTTTATCTTTTTCATGATGTAAGTATTTAATTTTTGTTAAAAATTTAAAGCATAAAAAATATCTGCTAATTTAATATTTTAAAATATTATAAACGATAGAATAATAATAATAAAATTGTTAGTATTAAATGTCGTTTGCCATATTAAAAAGTTAGTAATTTTGGAAGATCATTACAAGAGCATTCAACATTTAATAAAACCGAATGGAAAACTTTATAGTTTCAGCAAGGAAATACCGACCGCAGACTTTTGACACTGTTGTCGGGCAAAAATCAATTACGGTAACTCTTAAAAATGCAATAAAGAACAATCATCTGGCACAGGCATTTTTATTTTGTGGTCCGAGAGGAGTTGGAAAAACCACTTGTGCAAGGATACTTGCCAAAACAATCAATTGTGAAAACATCTCTGAAAATTTAGAAGCATGCAATCAATGTGAATCCTGCGTCTCTTTTAATCAATCGGCTTCTTTCAATATTCATGAACTGGATGCCGCTTCCAACAATTCTGTTGACGACATCAGGAACCTTGTTGACAGGGTAAGAATACCGCCACAAGTAGGGAAATACAAGGTTTACATTATTGATGAGGTACACATGTTATCGCAAGCCGCATTCAACGCATTTCTGAAGACCCTTGAGGAACCTCCCGATTATGCAAAATTCATCCTGGCAACCACCGAAAAGCACAAGATCATCCCGACTATTCTTTCGCGTTGCCAGATATATGATTTCAAAAGAATAACCGTCGAAGATATTGCCGGGTACCTTGCTTATGTTGCCGAACAGGAGGGTGTAACTGCCGAACCCGATGCCCTGCATATCATCGCTCAAAAATCGGATGGTGCCTTGCGTGATGCACTTTCTATATTTGACCAGATTGTTAGTTTTGGAGGTAAAAACATCACATATAAAAATGTAATTGAAAATCTGAATGTCCTCGACTACGATTATTATTTTAAAATAACCGAATCAATTGTAAACGGTGATATTCGGAGTGCCCTCCTGATAATTAACGAAATTATCGACAACGGTTTTGACGGACAACATTTTATTATAGGTTTTGGAGATCACCTGAGAGATCTGTTGGTATGCAAGGATATTGAAACTATAAAGCTGCTCGAGGTGGGTGGTAGTATAAAAAGCAAATACCAGGAGCAATCTGCCCTTTGTTCGTTGGTGTTACTTTTAAAAATGCTCGACATCAACAATAAATGTGACATTTACTACAAGACGAGCAACAATAAAAAACTTCATCTTGAACTGGCTTTAATGCAAATGTGTTCGGTTAGCGCCTCAGATGACCCTCAAAATAATAAAATGTCATTACATATTCCTGAAAAACCCAAAGAACCTTATAAAACCGGATACACACAAAAGAAAAGTGTAATTAATGAACCATCGAAAGTTCCTTATGAAAAAAAGTTATCCGACAAAAGCGCTTCCGCCACGCGAACAATTTCTATTAAGAACCATGTAAAAGAAAGATCAAATAAAAAAGAGATAGCAGAAGAAGACTTAAATAATAAACCGGCTGAAAAATTTAGCAGCGAACAACTGGAAATCTTATGGAATAATTATGCTGAAACAAAAAAAACAGATAAGAACTATTATATTACGCTTACAAGAAGAAAACCTGAGTTAAAAAATGATAACATAGTAGAACTGACGGTTGACAATAAGGTTCAGGAAAATGAACTCAAAGACAAGAAATCGGAAATACTTGGGTTTTTAAGAAAAGAACTAAATAATTACCAGGTTCAGTTAAATGTTAAAGTTGTAGAACATGCCCCGAATGACAAACCATACACACCTCAAGAGAAGTTTAACCGTATGGCTGAGAAAAATCCGGCGCTAAAAAAATTAAAAGAACAGCTTAATCTCGAGATAGATTTCTGAAATGTGATTGACCCGAATTTTACTAATTTTATTCGTGTAAATTAGTGAAATTCGTGTCTATTAATTCCTTTTCCTGCTTCCTTCATAAATTTCAAATTTACAGAACCTGCTTTCAAGCGGTCCGTTAAAAAGTTTAATTTTTCTCGATGGTCGCAATCCTATAAATTTCAGAGCTTCCATATCGGCACTGATGATCCATGATGCATAACCCTTATAATTCTGTTTAAGTGTGTCTCCGATTTTTTTATAAAGGTCAGTTGTATTTTCTGTTGTCATCCTTTCACCGTAAGGCGGATTCATTATCATAACGCCACCGTTTTTCGGAGGTTCAAGATCATCAATAAACCTCGTCTTCAGAGTTATAATATTTTCCAGTCCTGCTGAGTTCACATTTTCTCCTGCAATTTTCATTATCCTGCCTGACCGGTCAGATCCAATTATTTGACGGTTAAATTCAAGTCTTTTTTCAAGGGCTTCCTTTTTAACTTTCTCCCATAAGTCTTTATCGAAATCCTTCCAGCCTTCAAATCCAAATCTTTTCCTTTTAAAACCCGGCGGAATATTTAAAGCATATAGGGCGGCTTCAATGGGAATAGTTCCGGAGCCGCACATGGGGTCAATAAAATTACTTTTTTTATCCCAGCCACTCAAAAGAATCATTCCGGCAGTTAGAACTTCATTAATCGGAGCAGGACCGGTTGCTATTCGATAACCGCGTTTATGAAGTGATTCTCCCGAGCTGTCAAGCGAAACCGTACTTTCATTCTTAAAAATCCTTACGTTTATTCTCAGGTCGGGATTATAAGTGTCAACGCTGGGGCGCTTTCCTGTTTTTTCTCTGAACTGGTCGGCTATGGCATCTTTGGTTTTAAGCGCCAGAAATTTTGAATGAGTAATATTTGAATAACTCGTTATTCCTTCAATGGCAAAGGTACGGTTTACATCGAGATATTCTTCCCAGTCAATTTTTAAAATTTCATTATACAACTGATCTTCATTTAAAGCTTTGAAAGTTGCAATAGGTTTTAGGATACGAAGTGCTGTACGGCTCGAATAATTGGCTTTGTACATCAATTCCTTGTTACCTTCGAACTGAACACCCCTGTTTATAATTTTAGTTTTTGAAGCACCTATGTCCAATAATTCTTCTGCCAGAACTCCTTCTAAACCGGCAAAGGTTTTGGCGATGAAAATATTTTTGCCATTTATCTGTTTTGCGTCATTAATAGTCATTATTAATAATTAGTGTATCTTTTACAATTTGACAAAAATACATATTATGACCATAAGCAGGCACAGGAAAAAGATAACAAATGAATAAAAACTGAAAGGGATGGCAGGGAAGCATAAGGAGAGTAAGAATTTATAAGAAATCTCATTAAACTAAAAAATTAATCAAAAAAGAACATTTTTGTCCGCCATCGAACACCGGATGTTCGGAAGTATGTCATAAATAAAAATCCAACAAATAATACAGGAAGTTAATTTATTGAAAAAGAGTTTTATACTTTTGATAGCATATTTATTGTTAATGTAAACTTCTTCATTTCAAAAAACGAAATATGATCTTTAAATGGTTCATCAGGCATCAATGGAAAGAGATGAAACGGTCATCTATCTGGCAGAAAAATGTTGCCATTAATATTGTACTTGGTTTTTTTCTGTTGCTAATGCTACTGTATCTTCTGATACTCGGGCTTTTTATTGATAAAATCTTAGAAGAATTATATCCTGACAGAGATCCGGTTGTTGTCTTTAACGGGATTATCCTATATTACCTCGGTATCGAATTTTTTCTCCGGTTCTTTATGCAATCGCTTCCCACCCTTAATATTGAAACGTATTTGCATTTACCAATAAAAAAGTCATCCATTGTTCACTATGTTGCCTCGAAATCTGTTGTAGTAGTTGGGAATTACCTTTCGTGGCTGGTGTTTTTTCCGTTTGCGTTTAAAGTTATTGCCCCTGCTTATTCAACAGCAACAGCCTGGGTCTGGATAATTTGCATGATTTTATTAATTTTCAGTAATAATTTCCTGGCAACATATATTAAACGGCAATTAACCGGAAAACCTGTTATTGTTGGTGTTTTCGGTTTGGTTATGATATTGCTGATTTTGTTAGACTATTTTGGTTTGATCTCCTTATCAGCTCTTTCATCTTATTTATTTGGACAATTATTAAAACAACCATTGTATATCGTTGTTCCTGCATTGATATTGATTTTTACATATTCGCTGAATTATTTTTTCCTGAAATCAAGATTATATCCCGAAGAAGTTATTCTGAAAAAGAAAGATAAAGTCGATTCGCTTTCGAATATCAAATACCTTAAAACACTCGGGCTAACTGGACAGCTGATATCAATGGATCTGAGACTGCTTTGGAGGCACAAAAGAACACGGTCAATTATATACATGGCTCCTCTTTTTCTCGGATATGGATTTTTCTTTTATCCACAGCCTGTTTACCGTGAGGCTTATGTTTTCCTGATTTTTGTGGGGATTTTTATGACTGGCGGTATGATGCTGAACTACACAAACTATTGTTTCGGTTACGAAAGCAATTATTTTGATAACATTCTTGCTAATTACAAAGATTTTGAACGATACATCCGGGTAAAATACCTATTTGCTGTTTCGATCGCAACAGTATGTTATGTGTTAACGATCCCGTATGTTTTTTTCGGAACGGATATTTTACTGATCAACTCAATGACTTTTTTGTATAACATAGGATTCCTGTCGTTTGTGCTGTTCTATTTCGCAACGTTCAGCAAAAAGAGGATGGATTTGCGAAAAGGTGCTGCATTCAACTACCAGGGACTTGGCGCTTCGCATTGGTTATCCATGTTGCCGGCGTTTTTACTACCGGTTATCATTTATTTACCTTTTAGCTGGGCAGGTGTTCCAAAAGCAGGATTACTTTTTATCGGAGCATTGGGTGTTGCCGGTCTGTTGTTTCATAAAACAATGCTTAATATTATTTTGAAACAATTCCTTAAAAGGAAATATGTTATGGCGGAAGGGTTCAGGAAGTAAGATAAAAGTTAAAAAGCAAAAAATTATATACTATATGATAGAAGTTAAAGATTTGACAAAGGTTTACAGTGGCGTTACGGTATTAAATATTCAGGATCTTAAAATTGAAAAAGGCGAAAGCTTTGGATTAGTCGGGAATAATGGTGCAGGGAAAACCACCTTTTTCCGCCTGATTCTCGATTTGATCAGGGCGAACTCCGGGTTCATAACCTCAAAAAAGTCGGATGTCAGTAAATCGAATGACTGGAAATATTATACCGGTTCTTATTTAGATCAGCGCTTTATAATTGATTTTCTTATGCCAGAGGAGTATTTTGAATTTCTGAGCAGTGTTCATGGATTGTCGAAAGGGGATCTGGATAAATTTTACGAAAATTTTAACGAGTTTTTTAATGAAGAAGTGGTGGGAAAAAAGAAGTATATCCGCGACCTCTCACATGGCAATCAGCAAAAGGTAGGGATAGCTGCCACCCTGATGGCAAAACCGGAAGTCCTGATTTTGGATGAACCATTTAACGGATTAGACCCATCAACCCAGATCAGGTTGAAAAACATGCTGAACCAAATGAAAAAAGAGAATGGAATTACCATGCTCATCTCCAGCCACGACCTGAATCATGTTACTGATGTTTGTGAAAGAATTGTTATTCTTGAGAAAGGCGATATAGTTCATGATTTGAAGGGAAGTAAAAACACACTGAAGGAACTGGAGAGTTACTTTGCGGTTTGATGTGTAGGTGGGGTAAATATGGAAAATAAGTGAAATAAAGAATATAGATTGCGAGAAAATTCGTCAGACCACTAGCGCGCAAGGCTGGCGACCAAGGCAATGGTCAGACGAATGTGCGTAGAATTTGCACAATTTCTTTACGCATTTTATTTCTGTCTGTTATTATCTGATATTTTAAGTTTTTATATTTTTCTGTTTTTTTACCATTTTTGGTCTTAAAAAATGCGTTCAAATAATGGAAAGAATTAACCTTGTCGTGCCAATGCCCGATTTGCTGCTCTATCTCCCTCATCGTCTCTTTCGATACATTCATTATTTCTTCTTGTCCTGTTAAATTTAATAAAATATCGTACAGATAATATATCTGCTTTAAAAATGTTCTGTTCCTGTGGATTCTTGCGTTGCTTACGGGTTTGCTGTTTAGTTTTTTAATGGAGAGTATTTTTTTTGTCAGGAATTTTTTTGCATTTTCAGACAGGCTTTCGGATTTTATTGATTTAATAGTTTTTAAAATATATTCATCATTAAGGATTTTTTTCTGTTCGCTCAATTTCGGAATACTTTTCAAAAACCTGGCAATTTCCCGATGTTCTCTTATTAAAAGATATTCACTATATTCAACAAAATTTTGATCAAGTTTTTCTTCCAATTCATAAACCAGCATTTCTTCAACTTGTATTTCTCTTATTTTACCAGCATACCTGAATAAGTTCCTGAGTTTTTTAAGTTGTTTTTTAGCTTTGAATTTTCCAGGACTTAAAAATTGGATTAATCGGAACAATGCCCTGAGACGCTTGGTGCTTGTGCGCATTTTGTGAATGGCTTCCGCATCGAAGTTGTTTAGGGCTTTATCGAAGTTTTCTTCAAAAACGGATTTGTGTTCTGAATAATATTGCTGAATAATATCCATGATATTGCTACACAGGGAATTCTTTGGGCGTAAAAATACTAATATAAAGTTTATGCCTGCCCGACTTCGTCATTCAGGCGGGCCTGCCCGACTTCGTCATTCAGGCGGGACTGCCCGTTTGTTCAGGCGGGCGTTTCAATATACATGGCACTAAGTTGCTAACTCTTTTAGCTTTTGCCCAATCCAAACTTTTATTATCGACTGCCTTGGAACAACGATTCTTCTTGCCTCTTTGTCCATTAATTTGATCATCCAAACGGGAAAATCAACATTTACTCTTTTCTGATTTTGAAAAATCCAGAAATTCAGATATGTCTTCTCCGTTGTCAAATTTTTTATCAAATTCTTTAGCTTTCATATTAGTAAAAACCTTTGTTCATCCAAATTATTAGCCGGTATAATAATTAATTATTGAATAATTATTATACAAAAATAGCACATTTCGTGATTCCTAAAACAAAGGCATGGAAATTTATTCTGTTTACAAAATAAGTATCCGATTTTATCCTAAATTTGTTCTTTCTCAAAAATCAGTTTGATGAGATATTTATTCCTGTTTGTCCTTTTATTGGTCTTTAGCCCGGCATCTTATTCACAAGTATATAAAGTGTCGGGAAAAATAATTGATGCCGACACTCGTGATCCTCTATCATTTGTAAATATTTTAATAAATGACGGACACAGGGGCGGCACGACTGATATTGACGGTAAGTTCTCGTTCAGGTCGGCAGAGGAGATAAAACTACTTAAGTTGAGTTATGTCGGATACGAAACCTTGCTGTATCCGGTTGGGAATAAAACGGAAAAGATTGTAATAAAGCTTAAAAAAACTGAAATTCAGTTGCCCGAATATATTGTTTTCCCAGCCGAAAACCCTGCCCACCGTATAATTAAAAATGCTGTAGCGAACCGGGATAAAAACGATCCTGAGAAACTGCCTGCTTTTTCATACACTTCTTATGATAAGATGATATTCACAATGAAACTCGACAGTCTGCATACAGTAGATACTCTGAAAGCTAATAATGCTGATATGAATTTAAGGGAATACTTAGATAAATATCATGTATTTATCATGGAAACTATCTCGGAAAGGAAGTTCATGTATCCTGACAAAAACAATGAAAAAGTGATTGCAACAAAAATTGCCGGATTCAAAGATCCGATATTCATTTTTCTGCTATCACAAATGCAATCCTCCTCTTTTTATAGTGAGATAATAACCATAGCTGTTAACAATTACGTCAATCCCATCAGTAAGGGAAGTACAAAAAAATATTTTTTCCTTCTGCAGGATACTTTGTACACAGGTGCTAACGACACTGTTTTTATTATTTCGTTCCGACCGCAAAAAAATACCAATTTCGACGGATTAGAAGGAGTGATTTCCATTAATACTCATAACTGGGCAATTCAAAATGTGATAGCCGAGCCGGCGATTAGTGATGGTGTTTTCAGCCTTAAAATTGAACAAATGTATGATTTAATTGACGGAATACAATGGTTTCCCATACAATTAAACACCAAAGTTGTTTTGAAAAGCCTGGTTTTTTCTGATTCTTCTTTGAAGCTTAATCCCGGAAAAATAAAAGATACGACAAATGCAAAAGCAGATAATATGCTTATAGGTACAGGCAAGAGTTATATCCGGGATATTAATCTGAACCCCGGTCTGCGGAAGCGTGATTTTACAAACATTACAGTTGATGTTGAGCCTGATGCCTCTCATCGTAAGTCTGAGTACTGGCTCGATTATCGTTTAGATTCACTTACTCAAAAGGAACTAAACACCTACCGGTTTATCGATAGTATTAGTAAAGAAGCACATTTGGAACGCAAGGCAAAGACGTTTGAAAGTTTATTAACAGGCAAAATACCATGGGGATATTTTGATCTGGACATGAACAGGTTTATAAAATATAATGCTTACGAAGGGATTGCCTTGGGACTGGGCATGCATACTAATGAAAGGCTTTCGCAGATTTTTAGTATCGGCGGTTTTGCCAGGTACGGATTTAAAGATAAGACATTAAAATACGGAGGGGATTTAAGTTTGATGATACACTATAATTCCGAATTGCAACTTAACATTGCTTACATGGATGATGTTACGGAAACAAGCGGTGTTGCTTTTTTCGATGAAAACCCCAGGCTCATCAAACCTGAATATTTCAGAAATCTTCTTATAAAACGGATGGATAAAACCAGGATGTACAGCAGTTCAATTGGTTTTCGAACATTGAAATATATTAAAATGAACATCGGGCTGATTAAAAGCCACAAACAGGTTACGAACGATTATCGTTACACCGTCAGCGACCAGGATTTGAAAATCTATCACGATGGTTTTGATTTTACAGAAGTACGAATTGGTTTAAAATACGCTTATGGTGAAAAATTCATTAAAAACATGCGAAAAAAAATTTCCTTTGGTACCGATTATCCTATTATATGGTTCCAATACAGCCGGGGCATAAAGGGCTTTCTTGACGGTGGTTTTAACTTTAACCGCTATGATTTTAAGATAGTGAAATCATTTTATTCAAAGTATCTCGGAGAAACCTCCTTTAAACTTGCTGCCGGATATGTTGATACCGATATTCCATACACTAATCTTTACAATGGAAACGGAAGTTATCGCGCTTTTACTTTGTTTGCTCCCAATAGTTTTGCTACAATGCGGATGAATGAATTTCTTAGTAACAAATACATTGCCCTGTATTTTACTCATGATTTTGGCAAATTGCTCTGCCACGGCGAACGCTTCCAGCCCGAATTTGCTTTTGCCACCAACATCGGTTTCGGATGGCTCAATTTCAATGACAGCCATTACAACATCGACTATAAAACCATGGAAAAGGGGTATTACGAATCGGGAATTCTTGTTAACAATTTACTAAACCTGCAGTTGTACTCATTAGGGATAGGCATATTTTACCGGTATGGGCCATATACTTTCCCTTATGCATTAGATAATCTGGGAGGAAAATTTACACTTACGTTTGGGTTCAAAACTCCTGAACCACAATAAACTATAAACTGACATTGAATCTCGAAAACACTAAAATAAACAAAAAATACTGTTCAAATTCAGTTACTTATATTTCTATCAGCTCCACAGTGGGGGACTTTTATCTTCCGGCTTGTCTGGGTTAAATTTTATTTACAACCGGATTAGCATATATCTTCAGGAACATTTGTTCTAACTCTTTTGTATCGCCTTTTATATTATTTAGCTGTGTTGAAATGTATTTCTTAAATGCTTCTTTTTCTTCAAACGTATAAAGATTTGCATATTTATTATCATTGTATAACAGATCATAAGCAATATAATTTGTTTGCCAAAGCTTATAATTTTTATAAATCTGTTTATCAATTGTTCGTGCTAATTCATTAATTTTATCATTATTAGCTCTTTCTTCTATTTCATATAACTTATCATTAGTTGGTTTCCCTACAGAAAAATGAATTCTTCCTTTTTGCTGAGTGATTCCTGTAATTATACTATTCAAATCTTCACCCGGGCTTTTTTTATACGGAGCTTCTATTGAAGAATACAATTCCTTAATTTTAAGAACATCGCAAGGTTCATACTCATACGAAATTGTAATTGGTACGATGTTAAGCTCTGTAAAATTTTCAATAAAATTACCCGTACCGCTCATATTTAACATTTTCAACAAGCCGGGTTCTGTTTTATCATTTCCATCCTTTGTTCGTCCTTTTCGCTGTGCAATCCAAAGAGAGGTGTTTTTTTCGGTTATTGTATAACGCATATAAGCCGACAATTTTTTAGAATTGACAAGCATTTCCCTTTTTGTGCCATCACGCACAACTTTAAACATTCTGTTTACTCTGCCGGCATCAATAACAAATTCGGATGTCATCAAATTGCTTCCGAATGTAATTTCAGAGGTTTCAAAATTATGTTCAAGTAGCAGTATTTGCAAAATGGCTGAATCTAACAATATATCACGATGATTTGCAATAAATAAATAAGCATTATCAGGGTCAATATTATCAAAGCCCGAGCAAGTCAGCCCGCTGGAAGTTTGTTTTACAATCGACCTGATAGCAGGGTGCATAAATACTTTCTGAAATTCAATTGCAGTAGTAATTGTATGAATTTCTGATATTATTTTCTCATTAGGTCTGTCGGGGAAAAGGTAATCAAGAACATTTTGGAATACAGGTTCTGCAGTGATCCTCCTTAAAGCAGGATTTATTTCTTCATCATTATATGGTCTAATATCTTCAAAATCAAAAGAGGTATTCATAGTTTAAAAATTAAAATCAACACCGATTTGTGCTCCGGAGTAATTTAATTCAAATTCATTTAAAAAGCTTTTTTAGACAAATATTTCCCTAATTCTTTACCGCATTTGGCATAAGCTTCCTGTATTCTATAACCTGTATCAAAGTCAGTTCCCCAGGCACCAGAACCAGGAGATTTTGTAATTTCAATTTTTGCTAATTCATCATCCGGATTACCCGTTTCAATAAATATTACATCGGCATTTATAAGTGCGGGTCTTCGCGCAACACCAACATTAAATCCAGGTTCGGTAAAAGTGGTTTTTAATATCTTAGTGTATTTTGCATCTTTACTTACAGGACTAACAACTACTTTGTTATCTTCCAAATATTTATTTATTAATTCTTCAAAAAAAGGTTGATATCTGTCAGCCCTGTCATTAAACCAAGCCTCACGCCATTTCTCTCCTTTTCCCGGTTCATCTTCATTATAATCTTTAACTTTTTGGGCAATGTAATCTTCTTCATTATCAAATTTTCCAACAGACATGTCTTCATAGTTATATTCAACCTTTAACACTTTTTGTCCTTTTAAAAAATTCAGATCTCCTGATACCAATTTAATTTTTTGTCCATAAACCATTCCTGAAAAAATAATGGCTAAACTGACTAATAAAATTTTTGTTTTCATTGTTTTTAGTTTTTGTTAATAAAAAAATTTATTTACTATTTTCTTTTTCCCATTTCAAATATTCAGTTTTTTTAATTTTAGCCATAACATTATAATAAGTTCTTGCCCAGTAATTTCTAATTCCGGCTCCACCAGGCTTACCACTCATTTTCTCAGTTAAAAGAACAGTTTTAGAAGCAATGTCAAAAAATGTAACCCACATTGTTCCTGTTCTTTTAGGCTTATTAAAACTTTCCATAATAAATACAATTCCAAGCCCTTGCTTTTCTTTTGTATCATATTCCTTAATAATTTCTGAAATTGTGTTCTTGTCCAAAGAATAAGTATCATTACCAATTACAAGCTCATCAACTTCAGGAAGCTTATTACGTTTTTCAACAACACTTAAATCATAAAAAACCGTATCTTTAAAAAACATTAATTGCAAATTATATTTTGCAGGTTCATTAATAATTAAGTTGTTCCATGATGAGAAATAAACATCTTTAATTTTCGCAACATCCGAAAAACCTTCCGTACCTATAAGCCGGACTTTAGAAAAATCCAGGCCATACCATATAGCCTCTTTTGAAGAGAAGATATCAATTGTACCTTGTGATATCACCATCTGACCGGAGAAAACCAGGCAGAAAAAAATTAACATTAGTTTTTTCATGATTTTAATTTTTTGTAAAATTTTTTTATCAGTCTTTTGCCAATATAAGTAATCCTCCCAGGATTCATCAACAAATATATACTTCATTCTTCTATAAGGTTTTTTTGAAATGATGAACCTTTTTCAAACTTATCAATTGCCGAATCCAGTTTCTTTTCATTAGCCATTGATGAGAGTTCATGTTGTGTAGAATATAATGAGTTATATTCGTCTAATGAAATTACTACTACGCCATTATCTTTACCTCGATTAATTATCAGAGTTTCATAATTCTCCGTAACTCCATCAAGATATCTCTTAATGTCTTTTCTAAAATCCGATATTGTTGTTGTAAGCATATCTATTTAATATTTTGTACAAAGATATGTACACAATCTGAAATTGTAATTTTTTTTCAATTCTAATATAATTGATAATTTGTTCATTGTTCTGTTTTTACAAGTTTGCCAAAGTTTAGTATAAGAATAGTAGCCGACTGCGTGCCACATTCATATCAAGTTACACAAATTTTGAATCGGGCTACAAACCTTATATTTAATATCAACCCGGTTATTATTTTTATAAATTGTTGTGTGTGGGTTTTTAATCCGTCTCATCCCAGATCATTAATAAAAACAACAGTTCTCCATTGTTAACAGTTGAGTCTTGTCAGGTTATGTTGTTTTGTTCCAAATATATTATTACGTTTCCCTTTTTGTGACCTTTGTCGACATACCTGTGAGCTTCGACAATTTGTTCCAGCGGATAGCGGCTGTCTATGACCGCTTTAACATGTCCCGCTTCAATTAACTCTTTGAGCATTACAAGATATTCAGAGCGTAACTTTGGACTTCCATCATCGACTGATATGTATTTCCCATTCTGACTAAGTGATTTTTTGCATTGTACTTTTAATTTTGAGCTTTTGTTTTCTCCAACAGCATCAAGAATAAAATCATAAAACTCCCCTCTGTTTATAGAATCCTCTTTTGTATAATCAATTACTTTATCAGCTCCCAGAGATTTCACCAATTCTAAATTCGTGGTACTGCATACCCCGGTAACT
>JACKQG010004367.1_pt1 | contig 16468 bp, 14 predicted proteins | sample 8237621 | NCBI WGS metagenome assembly JACKQG01 (sample SAMN15677084, study PRJNA649215) | marine metagenome | biome: marine; feature: Black Sea; material: saline water; isolation source: suspended particulate matter (SPM) from the Black Sea western gyre | collected 2013-06-09/2013-06-10 | depth...
TTATCTCATCATATTAACTTGCTCAACAGTTATAGAATTATAGCCAGATAATATGCCGGGGCCAGCTGTCTATGGGAGAGAAGTTGTTGACGAGAAACTCTTCGAGTTGTTCCATTAAATTTGATCGTATCACGATAACGAAATATCCAGAAAAGTCTGCTGCAATCTGTTTCAATGCGGGGAAAAACCCTTTTTTCTCGAATTCTAAAAGTCCCACCTCATCCTGCACTAGCCATTCTGATGATTTTGCTGAAATAAGCCGTTCACATCCCCATTCGATAGTTTCAGGATAGAAATAAAATTTTCCCGCTTTTATTTGTGTATTTATTTTGTCCATCGTGTTTAGTGGGCGCTTTTCTCCTGTCGAAATATGAAGGATTTCATGATGCCATTTTTCATCAGATTGAATAATTTTTTTTGAAATAAGTCCATCCACTTTATGACCACCGACTAACAGGAGTTGAACGAGTGATTCCAGCCAGGGAGTTTTACCAGCACCAGGGTCTCCAGTGACAATAATAAGGGCAGGCTTACTTTCAAGAACAGTGCTTTTTAAAAAATCTTCAGGCTTTACTTTCTTTTTATCTTGAGATGTTTCATCGAGGTGATCGGCAAGATGAATGAAATCTGAGAACAGATAAATCATAAAATTCATCAGATGGTTTGGTGAATGTCGGCGGTGCCAGTTATCACGGAATTGGGTATATCGTGTCCCGAGGATACTTTTTACCCTGGGAAGCGTTTCTTTTGACAGAGTGTAGATTGTATCGAAACGGGTGATACCCATTTTGGAGAACAGTGTCTGGACTTTTTGATGTTCCAGATTTGTTGTGAGAACCTGAAAGAGAATGAAAACAGACATTCCTCGCAACGCCATCAGCAATGTTTTGGAAAGCCGTTCACTACTATATGAAATTCCCAGGATGGATTGATCTTGACTCCCGGTGAAAATTGGAACGATAATGACCAGTAATAAAATAACAATCCAGAACCGATAGTTTTTAAAAGGGCGTAACGTCTTAGGATTATAGAAACCGCCCAAGAGTAAAATTCCAGCGGTGATGAGATAGGGGCTGTGTCTTAGCAGGAAGATCCCAATTAAAATGATTATGGATATCCACAAACGTTTGGATTTAAGAATGGAAATGATGCTCATACTATTTTGTTTTAGCGGTTAATCGTTTCTTAAGAATCCAAGAGAAATAGGCAGCTCCTAATCCAATGGCGAGATGAGCAAAGATATACAATCCTAAAATCCACCATCCGGCAGCATAACCCATCTGCTCTGAAAATCCTTTGGCAAGATCCAGAATTACTGGTACAAAGCTGGATCCGAACAGAATGGATTTTACGACAATGTTCTGTATCAATGGATATAAAGCCATTATCACCCCGCTTAGAAGAAATCCGAGACGTTTTGGTCCGGTGATGATTAAAACAATTTCGATAAGAAACCCTTCCATAATGATAGCGACAAACGGTCCAACCTTTACGGTAGCAAAGCTCAGAATTTTAATGGAGGCAGCGATAATAGACATCAGGAGAGTGGAACCTCTGACAGGGTTGTACACTCGAGCTATCAGGATGATAACCAGCCCGATTGCTGAGAGAATAGATCCGGAAAGGGGAAGGTGGAGCAAATGCAGGACATTACCAAGTGTGGCTTCAGCAAAGCCCCACAGTGTACCGAAGACTGCAATGTAGACAATAGACCGTTGGTTCATATCAGTTAAATACAGGTGGAAGTGATATTATTTATCCATTTGATAACGTTTAATATAGAATTGTAGAGAGGTTCGTGGAATGCCCAGTATTTTGGCTGCTCGAGACCGATTTTGACCGGTCAATTCAAGAGCTTGTTCAATAATCTGCATTTGTGCTTCATGAAGCAGGTTAGTATCTGGCTGTTGATTTAACTGGACTTTAAATGTTACATCGTTTGGGTAAGTTGTTCCTGAAGATTTAGTAAAATCAGAACTAAAAATATCTTCAAGCATAAGCGTCTTTCGTTTGGTGAGCAATATAGCTCTTTCGATGTAATTCCGCAATTCCCTGACGTTCCCACACCACGGGGCAGTTAAAAGAAACAATTCTGCTTTCTTGTCTATTTTTGAAATAGATTTGTTGAACGTCTGATTAAATTCATCAATAAACAGTTTAGTCAGGGGTAAAATATCTTCTTTACGTTCTTTTAGAGTTGGGATCTTCAGGTGGGCAACATTCAACCGATAAAACAAATCCGGTCGAAAATTTTTTGTATTGACTTGTTCGTACAGATCGGTATTCGTGGCGGCAATAAAACGAACATCCACACGAGAAGGGCGAACAGCTCCCACCCGATAGAATTCACTGTTTTCAATAACATGGAGCAATTTTGTTTGTAAATCAAGGTTGAGTTCGCTTATTTCATCAAGAAGGAGGGTACCCCCATTAGCTTGTTCAATCAAGCCACGTTTTCCTTCAGTTCGAGCACCTGTAAAGGCTCCTTTTTCGTATCCGAAAAGTTCACTTTCAATCAATTCATGTGGAATAGCAGCACAACTGATTACAACAAATGGGTTGGCAAACCGGGAGCTATTATAGTGTGTGTATTTTGCAATGAGGCTTTTTCCAGTACCTGTTTCACCTGTGAGAAGAACTATTGCATCTGTTTGAGCAAACTCCTTTACGAGCTTGATAACATGCTGCATTGAGGGTGAAAAAGAGATAATCTCAGGGAAAGAGATTTCTTCTTCACATTTTTTCCGCAATTCTTCAACCTCTTTCTTTAATCGAAGGGTGTCCAACGCCCTCTGTACGGTGTATTGAATGTAGTTAGCATCCTCTTCCTTCTGGATGAAATCGTAAGCACCACTTTTCATAGCTTGAACTGCCAGATCAATAGTACCAAATGCAGTAAGCATAATTATTGAAATGTGTGAGTATTTTTCTTTGATTTCCTTCAATACAGTTAATCCATCTGTTTCACCGAGTTTGTAGTCCAGCAAGACAAGATCTATTGATTGATCCTGCAGTATTGTTCTGGCGTTTTCTACTGTTATCGCCGTATATACTTTTTTCTCGTTGTCTTCTAATATCCGTTTAATAGATCTGCACACAAGAGTTTCATCATCTATGATAAGTATTTGAAATTTCATGACTATTTATCCTTGTTTGTAAGGAAAGTGCATAGAGAATGTCGTTCCCAAATTTTCTTCGCTTTCCACGAAATATCTGGCACCATGTTGATCTAAAATTCGCTGAACAATAGCAAGGCCCAATCCAGTACCGTTTGGGAATGTGGAGAAAAAAGGATCAAAAATTCTACTCAGTTCATCCTTTGGAATCCCTTTACCTGTATCCTGAATAGTGGTCAAAAAGAAATTGCGGAGGGATTTCGTTTTTATGGTCAATTCGCCGACTTGGCCCATTGCCTGTAGGGAATTTAATATCAGATTCAAAAAAACCTGCTCAAGCTGGTGCGGATCAGCTTCGAGGGTGGAATCCCCTTCTTGGAAATCAGTTTTGATTTTTATGGCGGATTTTTCAAGTTGTTTTTTAATTAATGTTAAACTCTTTCTGATAACTTCGTTTATATTCACTTTTTTAAACTCAGGTTTATGAGGCTTGGCATAATCAAGAATTGTGGAGACGATGTTATGGATTCTATCTATACTGTTTTTTAACTCTGGATAAATCTCTTGAAATTCCGTGAAATCCTTCATCTTTTTATTTAAATAATTGATATTGTTACTCAAAGCAAAAAGAGGATTACGAATTTCGTGAGCAATCCCAGAAGAAAGCTGACCAAGAGCAAACATTTTTTCGGTCTGAATGGAGTATTTTTCTATCTTCTTCCTTTCTGTCAAATCGCGTAAATAGACAAAAGATAGATTTTCCTCTTCCTCAAATGAAAAGCCTTTTATATTATAAATTTCAATAGGTATCTCAAGTCCATCTTTTGTATAAAGTGTAGTTTCATAATTTACTGCTGATATTTCTTTATCTACTGTAGTATTGGTTAAACCATGAATCTTTTTCTTATTTTGTTCATCAATTAGGTTAAAAAAATTACTTCCTTTTAGTTCGCTATTCGAGTATCCGGTAATGTTTATCATTTTAGAATTACAATCAATGATGACCCCATTAGGTCTGATGATAGCGATAGATTCCAGAGAATGTTCGATAAGACTTCGGTATTTACTTTCGGAGGCTTTAAGTTGATCTGTAGATTTTTGGATTCTGTTTCCCATGGTATTAAAAGCCTGTGCCAGACTTCCAATTTCATCTTTGTTCGGAATGTTAAGTTGAAAATTGTAATTCCCTTCCTGTATTTCATGGGTGGAGTTTTCTATCAATCGTAGAGGTTTAATTACACTTCTTTGGATGGCTATAAAAATGAGAGCACTCAAAAGTGAAATGGAAAGAAACGCTAATATGATGAGGAAAATGAGATTGGATCTTTGTGCATCTAAATAGGGATCAATGGCCAGTAATACGCTTATCCCTCCCCGTATATCACCAACTTTATACCCCTGAGCAGCATGGCAATGTAAGCAAGATTGATCAGTATAAAGGGGGGCGAAATACCTGAAATAATGTCTTCCTGAAATTTCCTCGATTTGATAATATTCTTTATTCGATTTATCTAATGTTGTATCGTGGAAAAAAATCAATGCAGATTCTTCAAATTCATCCGGTTTGTTAACGGGATTTATATACTTCTGACTTGCCATATGATAGGAAAAATCTCCCCCCATCTGATTGCTTAATTCGCTCAGCTCCCGGGTTACCAATGCCGGATTCTTTAATAGCAGTGTGTCTCCATTTTCAGTAATAAGTTCTGGATTAGGGAGATACGGATTGGGTTTCATCCCAGTCATTTTTTTTACCAAAATTCCGTCATAATTAGATACCCACTTTCGTGTGATGAGAACATTTCTATAAATGGAGCGAGCTGATGACAATATATTCTGTTCGTTCTGTTGGTTGATACGAATGATGAGGGTGGTAAAAATTATTGAAATGAGCAGAGTGACGAGCCCTCCAACGATGAGGATAACTTTTATTGTTAGACGCATGATTAGTTGTAAATCCCGACTGAATATAGTCAGAGTGACCATATATTGTCAATAAATGATTTGCTAACAAAATAGTACAGTTACTATAACTGCATAAATATCTGAAACTTATGAAATATATAAGTAGTTTGGCATAATATTTGCCTATGATATCTTGTAACTATTTGATAAAACAAGGAGGATAAATCATGATAAAACGATGTACGGTAATGGTGCTGTTACTTGCGATTCTGGGTGGTTCATTATATGCCACAGATTTTAAAGTGAATGGTGTATATACTGCTTGGGCGCAAAATCAGCAAGCCTTTACACTGAACGCAGATGACTACAACATGAACTACATTGTTCAAATGCTGCGTTTCAAGGTGCAAGGTATAACAAGTGATAACCTGAAGTTCGTTACCCGCTTTGATATTGCTCAGGGCTGGTGGGGTGTTGATAATGCGATGCGGACGATCAATAGGCTTGATAATCGTGGAAAAAGCGCTTTATTTGATTTCAAGGATAAAAACTATCTGATGCATGTGGATCAGGCATATGTTGATTTCAAACACCCAACACTTCCCTTTAATATGAAGGTTGGTCGCATGTGGTTCGGGCTTGGAAACAAACTGATGGTGGACAACAACTATGAAGGTGTACAGGTTGGTTTTGGTAGTTTGTCGCTTGGCTGGGCAAAAGTTTCTGAAGGCGCGGATAATACAACGGATGAAGGAGCGTACAATGGAGATTCGGACCTTTACTTAGGTAATTATAAAGGTGCTTTCGGTGATTTCAAATACAATGCTTTCGGTTTCTATTACAAAGAAAATGTAACCGATGAAGATACAACGGCATACATTGTAGACGATCTTCAGTTCTTTAGAAATCACGATGCGGCAACTGTTACTCAATTAACTGCCTTCGGAATTTCCGGTTCATATAAAGCAGGTAAACTGAGTTTTGACGGAGAGTTTGATTATCTGACAGGAAAAGATGAGATCAACGATCTGGACTTGAGCGGGTACAATCTGTATGCTAAATTGAGTTATGCTCAAAGTGATAAACTCAAACTTGGTGGTATCTTTGGGTTGGGATCCGGAGATGATCCAAATGAAGCCGGTTTCACAAACGTGAATAAACTTCGTACATCTGGGTTTTTCTATATAACAGAAATCTGGGAAGATTCCATTATGCCGGATGAAGAAGGAATTACACCTCAGGGACTTGGCGCACCCAACGTGCGAGCCTATCGTGAACTTGAAAATACGACAATCGTTCAAGGTAATGCAGATTACAAACTGACTAGCAATACGTCACTATTCCTGTCTGGAAGCTACATTATTGCCAGCAACGAGATTATGGAAGCCGATGCAGGAACCTATTTTGCTGGTGAAAATGGATCCACAGATTTAGGTATGGAAGTTGACTTCCGTCTAAAACACAATGTGTACAAGAACCTCTTCTTTATGCTTCGCGGCGGATATTTTATTCCCGGCGATGCAGCTGGTTACCTGATCAATGGTCATGCTGATGACATGGATCCGGCTTACGAACTGAAGGGAATGGTTGTCTATAAGTTTTAGGGTATGAAGAGATGGGCGGGCAATTTTGTCCGCCCTTTCTTTCTCATATTATCAAAGAGAGTGAAGGAAAATAATGTTAAATGTTAGTAATGCCTGGAAGATAATTGTTGTGGGTATAACTGCACTCGTTAGTTCTCTGATAATTTCCTGTGCTGCTATAGGTTTGGGCAATAAAGTCGTTACAGGAAAACATATTGATGTAGATTTCTCATTGAGTTGTAACGAATGTCATATTGATGTAACACCTGATATTGTTGCTGATTGGAAGAGCAGTGGGCATGGAAGAATGAATTTTGGTTGTTACATTTGTCATGGTGATGGAGAAGTAGAATTTTATCCCGTGGCTTTTACGGAAAAGTGTATTACCTGCCATTCAAATAATGAAGAACACCTTTCAGAGCATAAAAACAGAGGTTGTTTCCGTTGTCATGACGGACATACATTAATCCCTCACGAATAAAAAAGGAGAATATTATGGCAATATCTCGAAGGGAGTTTATAAAAACATCAGCCGCAGCAACAGCCGCAGCAAGTATTGGTGTTCAGTTGTTTCCCGGTAAGTTGTATGGCGGAGCGTTCTGGACTACCTGGCATAAGTCTGTATGTAGATACTGCGGTGTGGGCTGCGGCGTTATGATCGGTGAAAAGGGCGGTAAAATCACCGCTATTAAGGGTGACAATGAAAACACTGTAAATAATGGTCATCTGTGTTTGAAGGCGTTCTATCTTAACAAAGCGGTACATGCTGATACCCGTCTGAAACACCCCATGATCCGTAAGAATGGAAAATTGGTAAAAGCCAGCTGGGATGAAGCGTTGGATCTTGTTGCTAAGAAATTTAATGAGATTCGTAAAGCACACGGTGGAAACGCACTGGCTTTCTACGGTTCAGGGCAGGCAGAGACGGAAGAGACCTATATGGCGAACAAACTATTCAAAGGTTGTATCGGTACGAACAACGTTGAAGGGAATCCCCGTCTTTGTATGGCAAGTGCTGTAGGTGGTTATTTGACAAGCCTTGGTGCTGATGAGCCCGCAGGGACTTACCAGGATATTGAAAAAGCAAAACTCTTTATGCTGGTGGGTACAAATACTGCAGAAGCACATCCAATCGTTTTCGAAAGGATTATGCGTCATAAAAATAAGAATCCTGATGTAAAAATCGTTATTATCGATCCACGGAAAACACCAACGGATCAGGTAGCTGATTTACATCTGTTTCCAAAGCCGGGATTCGATCTGGCTGTTTTTAATGCAATAGCGCATATCCTTGTTAATGAAGGTTACGCCGATGAATCATTCATAGGAAAGCATGTCTTCATTAAGGATAATGAGGAAAACAAGCATACGTTTGAGGAATACAAAAAGTTCTTAGAAGACTACACACCTGAGAATGCTGAAAAGATAAGTGGTGTTCCAGCACAAGATATCATCAAGGCGGCACGGATGTTTGGTAAGGCAAAAACAGCTATGAGTATGTGGACGATGGGATTAAATCAGCGTATGCGTGGTGTCTGGGCAAACAATCTGATAACCAACTTGCACCTGATCACAGGGAAAATTGGTGTTCCCGGCAGTGATGCATTTTCATTAACCGGACAGCCCAATGCTTGCGGTGGTGTACGAGAAGGTGGTGGATTGTGTCATATACTTCCCGGTCACCATCTGGTGGTGAAGGAAGCTCATCGGAAAAAGGTTGCAAAAGTCTGGGGCGTTCCTGCAAGCAATATTCAGCCGAAACCGGGTAAGCACACGATCGCTATGTTTTCTGCGTTGAACACGGGTGATATCAAAGGTATATACATCATGTGCACAAATCCTGCTCATTCATTGCCCAACTTAAGTAAATACTGGAAGGGCCTGAAAGAGCAGTTTGTTGTTGTTGCGGACTCATTCTTCCCGACAATGACAACGGATTATGCAGATGTTGTTCTCCCGGCTGCTTTCTGGACAGAAAAAGAAGGTATATATGGTTGTACGGAACGACGTTCTCAGTATATGCCTAAAATCATAGATCCAGCAGGTGAAGCCCGGTGGGATGCTTTCATTCTTCGTGATCTTGGTAAAAAGATGGGATTTGAAAAGGAGTTTGCCAAGTACGAAACAGCAGAGATTATGTGGGATGAATATCGCAGCCTGACTAAAGGGAAAGATATGAACTTAATGGGTGCTTCATATAATCGTCTGAAGGAAGTTCGGGGTTTGGTCTGGCCGGTACCGACTGAAGATCATCCGGGCACATACAAACGCTTTACAGACGGTGATCCGATCTATGATGCGCTTCCAGCTGAAAAGAAAAAAGGCCGCCGGATGTATTTTTATGGACCTAAGGCGAAAGATGGTAAAGCTACAGTCTGGATGAGACCTCATGCTGATCCGGGTGAACCAACTGATGCAGAATTTCCGATAGCCTTGACTACCGGACGAATTCTCGAACACTGGCATACATTGACAATGACCGGGACATCACCCGAACTTAATCGGGCAGTTCCGAAAGCCTATGTAGAGATTAATCCTGCTGATGCAAAAAAAATGGGCATCAAAAACAAGGATCAGGTGATTGTAGAGACTCGACGTGGTGAATTGGAGATTGAAGCAAGAGTTATTGACAGACCTGCTCCGGGGACTGTATTTGTTCCATTCCATTGGAGAGAGTGGCCGATCAATGTGCTGTGCAGTGATGTCTTCGATCCCGGTTCAAAAGAACCAGAATATAAGGTCGCTGCTGCCAGAATCAGAAAAGCCTGATTACAGGTTAATTGCAGGTGCAGGGCGAATGTGTTCCCTCTTGGCATTATTGGTGGGGGTAATAGGTTTAAATACCCCCACCCTCCCTGCTAACTTAAGAAAATTAATTGATGGCTCGCCTTAGTCAAGACGTAGTTTCACGGAAAGAATTTATCAGGGGTTTCACACATTGGTTTAAAAGTGAGATCCTGAATAGTTCTGATGAATCTGGTGACAAATACCAAGATTATCTATTACTCCCCGGAATAGAAACCCTAAACGCTTTTCTTGATAAATGCAATCAGTGTTACGATTGTGTTGAAGTCTGTCCGAACGAGTCTATCAGAGTATGGCATAAAAACCATTCTCGATTAGATGGTTATCCAGTTATTGTTCCAAAAATAGAGCCGTGCCATTTTTGTGATAATTTTCCCTGTATTGATGTTTGTTCTACGGGTGCAGTACAGAAGAAAAATAGTCATCTACCACTGGGAGTGGTGTCAATTAATGAACAACATTGTCATGCATATCAGGATCATTTTTGCCTTACCTGTGTTAACAGTTGTCCAGAAAGCGGAAAGGCAATATCTACCGACCACATTGGCCGCCCGTTTATCATAAAAGATAAGTGCACAGGATGTGGAGTTTGCATTAACGTTTGTCCGGCAGAAAAACCGGCAATTAGAATTTTACATACAGGAGAGTAATATGCCAATAGCAGGAGTTGTAGTGTTAACCGTGCCAGAAAAAACCAACGAGATTTTACTTCAATTGAATAAGATTAAAAATGTCACCACTTATGGTGTCCACAAGGAGAATTTCGTTGTGGCTGTGTTTGAAGGAGAAACACCAAATGAGCTCGAGGGAATGAGCGACAGAATCATTAAAACAATTCCAGGGGTGCTTGGGATTTATCCAGCTTACGTGAATTTTGAAGATATAGAATTGCAGGAAGACGAGGAGGAGTAATATTAACAAATGTTGTTGGAATGGTTAGGTAAATTAACCTATTTACAAGATCCTCTGAGACCCCCAGGGGCGGTTGAAGAAGATGAATTTCTTCAGAGGTGTATTCGCTGCCGGAAGTGCGAAGAGGTGTGTCCATACTACTCTATCAAGTCTGCTCACGGGGAATGGGGGCTGAAGATGGGGACGCCATTCATTTCTCCCAGAGACATCCCCTGTTATCTGTGTGACGATTTTCCTTGCATTGATTCCTGTCCCACGAATGCTCTTGAGCCAGTCGAATCAAAAGAAGACATCAGGATGGGCATTGCTGTGATTGACAAAACACTGTGTTTTGCTTACAATGGTATTATGTGCCGTGCTTGTTTTGATCGCTGTCCAATTTACAGAGAAGCAATAACCTTAGAACAAGAGCTATATCCTGTAGTGCATGAAGATAAATGTGTCGGATGCGGCATTTGTGAACATGTTTGTCCGACAGAACAAACTTCCATCACTATGCTGAGTTCACACAAGGTTATCAGTTAGGGAAATGAGGAAGTTTGAAAAATATATTAACGACCACCTTCATTCTCTGAGAAGAACGATTCAGGTGGGCACAGTTCTATTGATCGTAACCATACCGTTATTAAATAAAATAGGTTTCCATGCTGTCAGCGGAACTTTTTATAGTTTAAGTATTGGTGAATTGGATATTGTGGATCCTGCATTGGCGCTGCAAACTATATTGTTAACCAAAAGTATTTATCTGCCATTACTGATAGCAATTGTTATTCCAATTCTTATTGCGGTATTTTTTGGAAAGGTTTTTTGCAGTTGGGTTTGTCCCTATAATTTTCTTGCGGAGTTTTCAGAAAAATTACGAAGAAAAATCAAACCGCCTGCGACCTATCGAAACAGAAACCCAAAACCTCAATATTACTGGTTAATTTTTGGTATTATTCTTATGCTGTTAATAATTACAGGTGTACCTGTAATCACGTTGATTTCAATGCCGGGATTAATTACTTCTCAAATAGCGGATGGTCTCTTCTACAATGTTGTAGGTATCGAGATCCTGCTGGTAGTTATCCTGCTTGTATTAGAACTGTTTGTTGCTTCAAGGTTCTGGTGTAAATATGCCTGTCCGGTGGGAGCAACTTTGGCAGTGGTTCGGTCTAAACATGCTCTCAAGATAAAATATGAACCAGGTAATTGCGCAAAATGCAGTGAAAAAACCGAAAATCCATGCAATAAAGCCTGTCCAATAAATTTAAACCCGAGACTGGCAGGTATATATCCGTACTGCCACAATTGTTTTGAGTGTGTTGACAGATGCAGGGATATTGGATGTCAGGCATTGTCGATTACTTTTAAATAAGAAAATGAAATATTTATGAAATTGGGAAAATATAAACAATTCGAGAGATTAAATATTCAAGATTACAATTAAAAGGGCGATTAAATGGAAAAAGAAAAGCAACAAAAGCAAACGAGAAGGGATTTCCTCTTTAAATTTGGAATTATTGGTGTTTTAGTCATTGGTATTGGAGCGTTCGTCAGAAACTTATTCCTTTTTATTTTTCCAAGAAAAAAGGAGGTGAGGTATCATAAATACTTAGTTGGAAGGGTTAGTAAAATTCCTCTTGGAGAAGCAAAGGAGATTACCATACAGAAGAAACCGGTGTTTGTAGTTCATCTTGAGGATGGCTTTAAAGTGTTTTCTGGAATCTGTACTCATCTGGGCTGCATTATAAAATGGGAAGAGAATAATAACCGTTTCTTTTGTCCCTGTCATAAAGGGATATTTGATAAAACGGGGAAAGTTGTTGATGGTCCTCCTCCTGAACCTCTGCATGAGTATAAAGTAGAGCAGGAGGAAGATTTGGTGTTTGTTTATGTCAAAGATAAAGTTAAGGGTCCTTGGTCATGAGTGTAAAAGAGTGGTTAAAAGAACGATTTCCAATTGATTACGAGAAATTTGTCGAAATCAATGAAAATATTTTTATTAAAGAACCGATCCCGTTACATATGAAAAAATGGTTGCTGGCTATGGGAACAACGCCGTTTATCTTGCTTCCGATGCAGATTATCACGGGAATCCTTCTGGCGTTTTATTTTGTACCATCGCCGGAGATGGCGTATGAAAGTGTCAGATATATAACAGAAGAGGTACAATTGGGATTCTGGATTCGCGGGTTTCATCACTGGGGTGCTAACCTGATGATTATTTCCATATTTTTACATATGATGCGAGTCTTTTTTACCCATGCTTACCGGAAACCCCGGGAAATTAATTGGATTGTGGGATTTATTTTGTTGTTTCTTGTGTTGACCATCTCATTTACTGGTTATTCTCTGACTTACAATCAATTATCCTACTGGGCTGCTACTGTGGGGACAAACCTTGTGAAGGAAACGCCCCTTATCGGTGGATTTTTAGTAAATATGCTAAGAGGAGGGGAGAGTGTTACTGCTAATACTCTAACACGTTTTTATACCCTGCATGTGTGGTTGCTTCCACTTTTGATTACGCTAATGATTGTTATTCACATAATTGTGTTGCGGGTTCATGGTATATCTGAACCGGAGGGATATGATAAAGGGTATTACCCCTTTTATCCATCTCATTTTAATAAGATTATCATAGTTACTTTATTCCTCATTTCCCTGATAAGTTTACTAACAGTAATCCTTCCTCCGGGACTGGGCCAGCCAGCAGATCCAATGAATACCCCTCTTCATATAAAACCTGAGTGGTATTTTTTCTCTGTATTCTTATTCCTGAAGCTGGTTCCAATTAAACTGGGAATCCTGTTGATTGGATTGATTGTGCTCATAATGATTTTCTGGCCATTTATTGAGCCTCTAACTTCAAAGAAGGAGGACAGGAGAGCGATCATCAATTATGTATTGGGAGGAACTGCTATTTTAATACTTATAGCATTCACGATTTTAGAAACCATTTCGCTTTAATTATTAACAAAAATAGACCGGAGGTAATATGAACAATGCAAAGATCCAACAGTGGTTAATTGGTATTTTTAGTGTACTTCTTATCGTATCTCTTATGATTGTTGCAACAGTTGAAATAAAAAAGACACGGGAATACAAGCCAGAAATTGATATTGATAAAATTACAGCTCGATGTATCACCTGTCACGAAAAAGAAAATATTGCAGTGAAGCAGATAGATGCATGGGAAGAAAGTGAACATGCAGTTATGGGTATTGGTTGTTTTGAATGTCACGAAGCTAAAGATGGCGATTTTGATGCTCAGAGATGCCCCGAGAGTGATTTTCTAATTGCACGTCATCCTACCCCAAAAGATTGTGCTGAATGTCATGAGCAACAGGTGGCAGAATTTGCTAACAGTAAACACGCACACCAGTTCTGGCTCTTTGCTAATGCTGACAGGGCAGTATATGAAAACCCCATCTCTACTAGGCACGGTTGCGAACAGTGTCATCAGGTTGGAAATATCTGGCCTGACGGTAGTGTCGGAGAATGTGACGTGTGCCATGCTAAACATTCATTTGATTTGGCAGTAGCGCGCCAGCCTGAAACATGTGGTGAATGCCACATCGGTCCGGATCATCCACACATTGAGATTTATAATGAGTCCAAACACGGGAACATTTTCATAACTAAAGGTGGTGAATGGGATATGGGATACCACACCGCTGATAATGAACCAATTCCCATTGAAGCGCCAGTATGTGTTACATGTCATATGGATGGGAATGAAAAGCAGCCCATGACGCATAATGTCAGTGCTCGTTTAGCATGGGAATCTCAGTCTCCGTGGAGCTATCGCACTGTCTGGGATGAAGAAAATCTTGGAAGCTGGGAGGTGAAACGTGAACGAATGGAATCCATTTGCAAAAGCTGTCATGCCCCCAACTTTATAGAAACCTATTTAGTGACTGCTGATTTAGTAAATCTGCAGTATAATGAAATCCGAAGAATGTTTGTATATTGGACGAAAAAGTTAACTAATGATAGCTTGATAGATAGACTAAAAGCTGACGGCAAATTTTATTCAAATCCTGTATTAAACGGGTGGGATGAAGTACCGGAACTTGAAATGTACCATGCCTGGCATCACGAGGGACGTCGCTTCCGTCATGGAGCTGAAATGATGGGAGCCGATTTCACGCAGTGGCACGGTATCTGGGATTTGCAGGAGGATATGGTTGAATTGATTGCATGGGCAGCTGAGCATGGAGATAAAGAAGCAGAAGAGTGGGTGGAATCCAATCACCCATCAAAATTTGCTCCATACGCTTTGTATGATATTCCAGGAAGCGCTTGGGGTATTCCTACAAAGACAAATACGACTCCTTTCGTTTACAAGGATAACAAGGATTATTGGGATCGGATTAAAGCAAATGTGGAAACAGTTTATAAGAAAGGTTTGCTGGCTGAAGATCAGTGGGATCTATGGATGAAACGGTACGAAAATAAAGACCATTATCTTGGTCTTAAATACAGTTCAGATGTGGATTCAACCTGGAACTTTTACAAAGAAAGAAACGCATTAGATACCAAGGCATTCAAGGAACAGGCTGTTAAATTAAATTTACCGGGTAAATCATTCTGGGAACGTAAAAAATAAATTTTACCTCGTGTAATTTTTCACCTGTGGTAAATTACCAGCGCTTTTTGAAAAATTAGTTCCCTCCGAGCTTTTACTCTAAGGAAAGGAAGTCTAAGAGTAAAAGCCGATAGGGTCAGGCGGGAAACTGTCAGACCTCCCGATCCCCGAAATATTTCGGGGTGACTTGGAAAGGAGGAAATACAAAGTATAAAGGTGCAAGAGTAACCAGCACCTGAAAATATGTAGCCCCTTTTCCACGTCATGGAATAGGGGCTTTTCTATTGTATTGAGGACAATACATTTAATATTTGTAAACGATGATTAAAATAGAGAGGTGAAGAGATGATAAAAAACCACATTATCAATTTGAGTGTAATATCACTGTTTTTGGCTTCGTACACACTGAGCCAAACAACAATTACCGGTCGTGTTATTGACTCCAAAACCGATCAACTGTTAAGTGGTGCCAATATTGTCCTGGTGGGAGCGGATTTAGGAACGACATCTAATAAGGAAGGACAGTACCAGCTTAGCATAGCTGAACCGGGAGAATATGTATTAAGAGTGAGTTTTATCGGTTATAAAGAAGCAGTTAGAAATCTCTCGTTAGGTCAAAATCAGAAACTGACCGTTAACATTCAACTTCGACCAACAATCTTGAGAGGTGACATTGTTTTGGTTACAGCCACCAAAACAGAGCGAAGATTATCAGAAATTCCCGGAAGGGTGGAAGTGATCACACAAGAGGAATTAAAAAGTCTGCCGTCTCAAAAATTAGATGATGTTCTTAAATACTCATCAGGTCTGAATGTACACCGAACATCAGGAATTTTCGAGATAAGACCTGTGGTAAGTCTGCGCGGTGTCTCGGGGGATGAGCCGGGAAGAACCTTAGTATTGGTCAATGGTGTTCCCATCAATAAATCTGATACCGGGGTTGCCAACTGGAACAGAATCAATGTGAATAATATTAAGCAGGTTGAAATATTCAAAGGTGCTGGATCTTCGCTTTATGGAAATAACGCTATGGGAGGTGTGATAAATATTATTACTCAAACTCCAGTGGAAAAATTCAGTGGGGGTGCAAATGTTTCCTATGGGACATATAACACGTTGAGTACAAATTTTAATCTTTCCATGCGAAAAAATGATAAATTATACTTTGATGTTGATGGATTCTATAGGAGAAGTGATGGTTATATAGACCTGCCCGATACACTGAAGACAGAATATACCGTACCTCTCTTCCTTGATGAAAAAGGAATATCAGCACAAATGGGATTTGACTTAAATCCCGCTACAAGTGTAAAAGTGCTGTATGATTATTATGATGACAAACGTGGAGAAGGGGAGAAAATTGAGGAAGTTGATGGAAAACACAGACACTTCGACACACATTTTTTTCAGGGGAAATTTACCAGGAGGAGAGAAAATTCTAAATATGAATTAAATGGATTTTATCAATATGAGAATTATTTGCGGGTTGATGAGCGGATAACAAAGGGGGAATATCAGAAATTTGACGTTGCCTCTGATCGTGTGGACAAAGGATTGCTGTTTTATTATTTACG
>JACKQG010004368.1_pt1 | contig 16460 bp, 8 predicted proteins | sample 8237621 | NCBI WGS metagenome assembly JACKQG01 (sample SAMN15677084, study PRJNA649215) | marine metagenome | biome: marine; feature: Black Sea; material: saline water; isolation source: suspended particulate matter (SPM) from the Black Sea western gyre | collected 2013-06-09/2013-06-10 | depth...
TTGTTTTTCTCTGAATATGCTGAAGGTAGTTCAAATAATAAATATTTGGAAATCTATAATGCAGGAGAAGTAAGTGTAGATTTGGGTGGTTATTCTTTATCAAGTTGTTCAAATGGTTGTGACGATGGGGTGAATTGGGATTATCCAAATAATGTTGAATTTACTTCAAATACAATGATTGCACCTGGCGATGTTTATGTTGTCTGCCATGGATCGGCTGATGCAACGATTTCAGCAGAATGTGATCAAGAATTTACTTATTTAAGTAATGGGGATGATGTCTTTGGCTTGACGACAACTTCGGGTGATATAATTGATATAATTGGAACAATCGGTGAAGATATAGGAGATGGCTGGACTGTTGCAGGAGTAAATAATGGTACTAAGGATCACACATTAGTTCGTAGTCCTGCTGTTAATTCAGGTAATTCTGGAGACTGGGAAATGTCTGCAGGAACAAATGCATCCGATTCTGAATGGATAGTCTATGATCAAAATGAGTGGGATTATATTGGTTTTCATATATGTAGTGCATGTGGAAGTGGTGGAGATGCTCCATTATTATTTATCCAATCTCCGTCAGATGGTGAGATACTAAACTCGACTGACTTTGAGATTTCATTTTCAGTATATAATTTTGAAATAGGTACCGATGGATACATAGTTTATAGTATAGATGGAAATGAAAATAATATTAATAATACAGACCCTATACCAGTTACAGGAGCTTTAGAAGGAGAACATGATTTAACTATGGAGCTTGTCGACAATGATGGGAACTCATTAGATCCTGCTGTAGAAGTAGATATTAGTTTTTCAATTTTATTACCTACATTAACAAGTATTGCTGATATTCAAAATAGTATAAGCACTTATGAAGGACAAACTGTAATTGTTCAAGGTGTAGTAACTATTGGTGATGATTTATTATTTCCCGGAAGAACAAAATTTTATATTCAAGACGAATCAGGTCGAGGTGTTCAAGTATATAATTCTGATGAATTAGAAGAGACTTATATTAGAGGTGATTTTATTGAAGTTATGGGTATGGTTGAATTATTTAACGATGATGTTGAAATAACTAATCCAACAATTACGCTAATTGGTACAGGGTATGATTTACCTGAACCATATGAAATTCAAGGAACAGAAGCTGTTTCAATGAATGGAACTTGGGCAATTACAGCAGGTGAATTATCAGATTACTGGCATTATACAAGTGGATCTACGGAATTTACAGCATTAACAATAACATCAAATAACGGCTCAGAAACACAAACAATGTTTTGGAATTCAGCTGTGCCTGCTTCAGAATTAATTCAATTTGAAGAAATGATTGGTGAAGAATTAGCTATTGCAGGTGTAGTATCTTTTTATAATAGTGCAGTTCAGTTAACCTGTGGATATTTTATAGATATACAATCAAATGCTGATCCAAACTTACCCGTTGCTGATGCTGGCGATGATCAGGTCGTATCACCTGGAGATGTTGTTTATTTAGATGCTTCTGCAAGTTTTGACACAGGTACAATTGTAGCTTATGAATGGGTTCAATTAGATGGCCCAGCAGTTAATATAGAAGATGAAGAAAGTCCAACAACTTCATTTATCGCTCCTGATGAAAATAGTATAATTACATTTAGGTTAACAATTTGGGATGATGATATCAATGAGGCAACCGATGAAGTTACAATCATGATTTCCGGTCCATCAACAATTTATGATATTCAATATACAGAAGAACAAGGTGATTATTGTTATGAAAGTGAATCTGCAGGACTTACAGTAACGACTTCAGGTATTGTAACATTTGTTAAATCTGGAAGTAATCCAAATTTCTTTTTACAAGATCCAAACTTTAATGAATGGGCTGGAATATATGTTTATAATACTTCTGTAAATCCTCAAGAAGGTGATGAAATTACATTGACCGCAACTGCAAATGAATATTATAGTTTTACACAATTAATTGATGTTACTTCATCTGTCGTAACTTCTTCTGGAAATAGTATTGCACCAATGAGTTTATCAACTGGAGAAATTGGTACAGAATGTTCTCTTGAAGGAGAAAAACTTGAAAGTATGCTTGTAACTGTTTCTAATGTTACTGTTGAAATGATTGATGAATATAATTGGTATGTAAACGATGGAAGTGGAACAGCAATATTAGATGATTATTATTTTGATGGTGAATTCCCTACAATGGATGTTGGAGATTCATTTGATTGTATCACGGGTGTTGTAACGTATAGTTATAGTGAATTTAAAATAGCTCCTCGGAATATGGATGATTTTGGGTGTTTAAACAATTCTGAATTATTAATACCATCACAGAATTCATTGTCTCAAAATTTTCCAAATCCATTTAACCCAGAGACTATAATTGAATTTAATATTAATAATAGAGAACAAGTTAACATTTCAATTTATGATTTAAAAGGAAATCTAATTTCTAATTTAATTGATAATATATATGCTCCAGGAAATTATTCTGTAATTTGGAATGCTGAAAATAATAACGGAAATGCAGTACCCTCAGGATTATATTTTTATCAATTAAAAACTTCATCAGATATTTTAACGAAAAGTATGTTGCTTGTTCGCTGATATTAACTTATAAAATTAATCAAAACTAAATTAGGTATTTATTTAAATGAAATATATGAGAATATTATTTATTTCTCTTATTCCAATATTTGCGTTTGCTGAACCGGCGAATCATTTATTATTAAGTAGAATTGTAATTACTCCAAGTGAAGCGGAATCAATTTCAATTACAAATCCAACTTCAGAAACTGTAAATTTATCAGATTACTATATATGTGATGATGAAGATTATTATCAAATGCAAACAGATGGTGACTTAGCTCCATCTCATATTATGAGTGGTTTTACAGCTCGCTTCCCTGATTTAAATATTCAACCTAATGACACATTAATAATTGTATTAAATGAAGAGTATAACTCATTTTATAATGATTTAATTCCAGATTTTACATTATTTGATAATAATGACGGAATTTCGACGATGCTTGAAACAGAATCAAATTCATTTGGATTAGCTACTAATAAATTAGATGATGAAACGGAGAGCTTAATTCTGTTTAAATGGGATGGTAACCCAAATAATAACATTGAAGATGTAGATTATTTTATTTGGGGTGGTAATCAAGGTGCCATTGATAAAACAGGTATAAATAATTATTTAGATGATACATCAGCAGAAGAGCAATTGTTTTTCGAAAGTGTACCAAATGATTATTATGCTTTTTCTAGAATAAATGGTTTTGATGAGTTGGATGAAATCGAATTAGATGGAAATGGTATAACGGGTCATGATGAAACGAGTGAAAACTTTAGAGAATCTTGGGAAATTATTTCATTAGTTACGATGGGATGCACTGATTCATCTGCACCAAATTATAACTCCGAAGCAACAGTTGATGATGGTAGTTGTGCAATGACTTTTTATAATGTCATAAATAATTGTGAAACTGATGTCGTAGAATGTAGTGGTCAATATGATTTACAAAATAATTCGGATTGCCCTCTTGTCGGTGAATCTTTAACTTTAATTGGAACGGTAGTTGACTTTTACGATATTACACCCAGTAATGGACCATATTCATTTAAAATTGAAGATGATGAAGGATATCGAATTAGTTTTGTAGTTTGGCCAGAAAGTAGTTCTTTTCAGGATGGATTTGATATTATGCTAACTGAATTGAAGAAAATTACTGAAATTGATAAATTTAAAATTCAAATAACAGGTGTGCTTGATGTCTATTGTCGAGGTGGAATTACGCTAGATATTTCAAATGATTGGCAACTTGTTGTTGAATATGAATCAGATATAACAATTTTAGAAGAAATTCATGGTGATGGCACCTTTTATGAGTCTCCAGGCGTATGTTTTAATAATCATGGTAAATTTATTGAATTAACAGAAAATACAAAAAATAATTGTTTAGAAAATGAAGATTACCAATGGGTATTAACAGATAAGGCAAAAATTATTCCCACACCTTATGTAATAATTCCAACAATTGGTGAAAAATTAGATTATGCTTATGTTTCACCGATGAGTGCGCGAACAATTGTAAGAATTTTTGATTTATCGGGACGGTTTGTTACTACCCTAGTAGACCGATATGATGAACAAGCAATGATTGTTTTAAATGATACAGAATCCTCCTCTTGGGATGGCCGAGATGAAGTAGGACAATTAGTTTCACCCGGTACATATTTAATGCATTTAGAGGCAATGAATTTTGCAACAGGTGAAACCACGACAGATGTGGCACCGATTGTAGTGGGAGTAAAACAATGAAAAAAATATTAATTTATATTTTATTAGCTTTTAGTTTTTCGCAAGTATCTACTGATAATGTATTTTCAGGTACACATACCTCAGCATTGACAGGTGCAATAACATCATCAAAAATAGTTCAAAAATCATTTCAACATAATCCAGCAATTTTAGCAGAACTAAATCAGCAATTTTTCCGAATTGACTATTCAAATTTATATAATGTAAGTTTTTTAGAAAATCAGTTAATTAATGGATTTGTTAATTTACCTGCTATAGGAAATTTAGGATTTCACATAGAGCAATCATCCGTAAAATATTTATCTAAAACAATGAGCACAGAGCAACTATTTGGATTTTCAAAAGGTTACACACTTCAAAAAGATAGAAATTCATCTTTATTACTAGGATTTTCATTTAATTATTTTTTGGTTAGTTTTGGGAAAAGTGCTGGCGTAAATGGAGATGGAACAAATGGTAGTCTAGATAAAAGTACAGGGAGCGAAGTTGGAATTGATTTAGGTGTTTTAGCTACACTAAGAGATAAATATCGTTTTGGTGCTTTTTTGAAAAATTTAAATACACCTCAAATTGGTAATGGTATATCATCGCAATATTTGCCTCAAAGACTTTCTCTCGCAGTTACATATATGCCCATTGATGAACTTTCGACGACTTTTGAATTAGAAAACGAATTAGGTAAAGATCCGCAAGTCCAAGCTGGAATTGAATATAAACTTCATCCATCTCTACTATTAATGGTTGGTATTCAATCAAACCCCAATAGAATGGGATTAGGACTATCCTATGAACAAAATGGAATTGAAATTTCATGGTCAATTTTATCACATCAAATTTTACCGACAACTCAATCATTTTCAATTGGATATTCTTTTTAAATGAGAAAATATTTATTATTATTTCTATTTTTTATATCATCGATATATTCAAATAATAAAATATATTTAAACTCTGCATCAGATTCTGAGTTATCTATTTTACCATTAACTGAGATTCAAATTCATAATTTGATTGAATATCGACAATTAGTTGGTCATATAAAAAATATTTATGAATTAGAATATATTGATGAAATTTCAGTTGAAAATATTCATGAATTAAAACCAATGGTTAGTTTGAAAATAATTAATTTATCTAAATCTAATTTAAATAAAAATTATGATTATAAAGTATCGCAATGGTTATCTTCAGAAGGGAATTCTGAAAGTCTATCTGAATCGTGGTTAGATAGATATTTTCAACCCATGAATGTAAATGACATGTCTTATGATGATTTAATGTCACTTCCTAATGTTTCTCCTTTAGATGCAGTAGCAATATTAAAGCAAAAAGAAAGGGGTGAAATTTATGGTACTTTTCAGCTAAAAAATTCACCTGGGATTTCACGGTGGGGTTATAAAAATTTAAGAGATTTTATTTCATATAAAACAGAAAAAAGTAAACCGCGGTTTCATTTTACATCTTTAGTTAGAACAGTCCCAATTACCTCAAGTCCTGACTCTGAGTCTGCAACCTATATTGCTTCTAACCATAGCTCACCTGAATTATTAAGTAAATTAAGCATGAATTTTAATAATAATATTCAGGCAGGTGTTTTATTTCATCGAAATATGAGTGAAGCAACAAATATTCAAACTCATAAAGTGTCTCTTGGGATAAATAATTATAAACTTGGTTCAATTCGCATTGATAAACTTATACTCGGAAATTTTAATGCATCCTTCGCTCAAGGAGTTGTATTTGAGTCGGGTGATGATTTTAGTCCAAGAAGAAGTGGTTATGGGTTTTCAAAACGAATATCTGGAATTGAACAAGATCTAACGCGTTCAGCTCAATATGTATTAAATGGTTCGGGTATTCAACTTTCGAATAAATATTTTAGAGGAATATTTTTCGCCTCTTTTGAACCTCGAGATGCTATTATTAATAGTGATGGATCTTTTTCAAGTTTAATTGTTATGAAACCAAGATATGAATTTGGATTAACAGGCGATAGTAGTATTGTACATGAATCAATGGTAAATGCTGTCAATGAAATGACTTGGGGTGGGCATACACGAATAACACCTAAAACAGGTATTAATTTAGGATTTTCATACTATGAAAGTTTGTATGACCGAATTATAGATCCTCAACAATTAGGCACAATTATTGGAGGACCAGATCCTAGTTATTCAGGAGATGATTCCTACCTTGCTTATATGACAAATTCGGCAGACCCCGAAGTCGCCGCCATGTATTCGTTCACAGAACTAAATGTTGAAAATAAATTTTGGGATGAAGCAAAATCAATTAGAAGTGCAACTGGATTTGATTTTACAACAGTACTTGGAAAAGCAGTTTTTCAGGCTGAATATGGTGAACTTTTATCTGAGGGTAAAATGTCATCTTTTGGTACAGGTAAAAATCCTTCTGCAATTGTTGCAAGTATTTATTCTGATTTAGATGTTTTTAATTTTTTAGCTCTCTACCGTAATTATGATTTACATTATGATAACCCTTATCAACGATCATTTTCAAATTATAATAGATATAAAACTTCAATTTTAGAAGATACATATTGGTTAAATGACCCCGCTTATGGATATTTATATTCAGGTAATCCTCAACCACAAGCAGAGGAAGGTTTATATCTGTCATCACGATATCAATTTCATCGATTTTTTATTCTTACATTAAATTGGGATAATTGGAATAGAAAAGCAGATAATACAAAATATTATAGAATAGTATCTTCCGTTGAATGGAGACCTAATTTTAATTGCAGAATTAAATTAAGACAAAAATGGCAAGCAAGAGGTAAATTTAATATTTATCATCCAAGTCCATTTGAATCTCGGGAAACAATTATCACTGCAAAATTAAACTTGTCAGACTTTAATCGTTTAGAATTGATGTATATTCGAGGGAATACAACATTTGCTCCTCGCCCACGACTGACTGACAGTGCTATTGGTGGATCGATGACTGTAGGGAATATTGGTACTCCTGAAACTTCTTTAGGGTTTAATTTTACATTTAATTATGCAAATAATTTAACAGTTAAACTTGGAACTATAATTGCTAATGGCTTTATATGGTTTTTTGAAGATACTGATTTTAGAATTATTTCGAGTGATAACCCTAAATTACATAATTGGGTTTCATTAAGAGCAAAACCAAATGCAAATATTACAGCATATTTTAAAATAAGTAAATCTGCTGGGAATATCAATACACAAATAACTTCTGCACAAAATGAACAAGGAATTTGGATTCACAATCCTCAGGTAACAAATAACAGCTATGACTATAAATTACAATTCGACTATGCATTTTAAACTTTTACTCATTTCTTCATTGATTTCTATCGGTGTAGGACAATCTTTTTTTAATAAAACCTTCGGGTATGAATTAACAGAGAATTCACCTCGAGCAATGGGTTTAGGATATACGACATCCCTTTCAAGTGTTGATTCCTATTCTTTAATTGCAAATCCTGCGAATTTAATTAATCCTAATAAATCAATTAGTATATTTGCACAATCTCGTATCATCAGAACGAATGAAAGACGAAGTTTTGTTTTAAAAGATAGCTTTGGTGATTTTTTAACTAATGCTGATTATGTTGCAAATAAAAATTCATCAACAGTTAATTCCTTTGGGATTTCTATAAACAAAAATATTGGGAAAAATATAATTTCAGGTGGAGTCGCTTATGTTCCATTATACTCTTATAGTTCATCATATAGAGAAGAGGTAAGAGGAAGTGTTTCGTGCGAAGATGGTGTGCCGTGTACAAGAGATGCCTTATCTGGTTACCATAATTTTAATTCTGATGGTTTATTAAATGGAACATCTTTAGGATTTTCAGGTAAATTTTTAACATCATTTGCGAATATTAAATTAGGTATCAGTGTTACTAAAACAAATTCTGTAGAAACTTCATATAATGTATTTACAGAAATATTAAACGATGAAGTATCTAACTTATCTGAAATACCTAATACTAATATTATAAATATATTTGATTCAGGTACTTTTTCAAATTTTGGATTTGTAATCGAAAGTAATAGGGGTGCAAAATTTAGTTATTTAAAACGATCACAATTAAAATTAAATTCACAATTAGATTATTTAGGTGGTTTGTATAATCAAGAAAATGGTTTATTAGAATATTTAACTAATATAGAATCACCAGATACAAATTTTATAGAATTAAATTATACAAATGCACCATTTGTTATTCCGCAAAAAACTGTATTTGGATTAAGTTATTCACCAAAAGCATTACAACAGACCGAACTATTTTTCGAAATTGATTTACTTGAATATCTTGATGAAATATTAATTTCAACATCACCCTTATCTGATGATGTTATTACTCCAAATATAAAATTGCCGGTTTCAAAATCATATAAATTTGGAATTGAATACAATATGTTAAATGAAACTACGTTAAGAGCAGGTTTAGCCTATAAAGAATCTCCGATTCCTGGAATAAATTCAGAATCAATAATCACATGTGGATATTCAAAAACAATAAATCAATTAACATACGATTTTGGTTTTTCAATTAATCAAAATGAATATTATTACCCTGATATTTTTCCAGTTGAAAATGATCCTCGACCTAATTATGATAAAGTGAAAGAATCATATATGAATATTTCCCTTGCCATTCAATATAGCTTTTAATGAAAAATAAATTTATAATATTTTTTTTATTTGCTGTTTTATCTAGTAAAAATATTCATTTAATAACAACAAATGATGTTCATGGTGTTATTGCACCACAAAAAGCATACTTTATGAATCCTAATTTTCCACCTGATATTTTAGGATGGGCATCATATTATAAATATGTTAAAAATTTAAGGCTTGAAGCAGAAGAAAATAATGAGGGAGTGATCTTACTTGATGGTGGGAATTTTTTCCAAGGTAATCCTGTAGGTTTAGTTGACGGTGGTAAATCAATTATTGAATGGATGAATTTACTTCAGTATGATGCAATTACTTTAGGTGCAAATGACTTTATCTTTGGAACTCAAAATTTAATAAATTTAACTAATATTGCAGATTTTCCGTTCTTGGGTGCAAATTTAATTATGGAGAATATTTTACCATATAAATTAAAAAATATTGGTGGAATTAATATTGGAATTATTGGAGTAGTGCCTTCAAACGTTTCTGAAATGGTATTAGATAATGATTTTCAAAATGCAAGTGTTGTTAATGAATATTCAATTCTTCAAAAGACAATAAGTTTAGTGAAAGAAAAGGGTGCTAATGTTGTTATTATTTTAGCAAGTAATGGTATTCCATGGGATAGAGAAAAGGTATATGATGATTTTATTAAAAATATTAATGATTTTGATCCTTCAGAAAATAGTTTAAATGCTCTTGAATTAACCTATTATGCAAGTGGTGCAGACATTGTTGTTACGGGCGGAGTATCAAAAGGTTATCCTAAAATTTGGTATGATGTTCATAGTCATGTTTATTTAACTCAAAATTATGGTAATGGAACGGAATTTGGTCATATAATTTTAGAAATTGATGATAAAACTAAATTATTTAAAGGATTAAAAACTGCAATTTCTGGTAGAGTAGGGCAAACATTATTAGCAGATCAATTTACTGCAGATGATGATATTCTTACCTTACTTACTGATTTAGATAGCCGTGCAAATAAATTATTAATGAATGAGAACCATACTTATTCTAATGAAATTAAGTTTAATGGTAGTAAAATATTAAAGGATTCATGGAACATTCCTAATTTAGATTTGGAAGATGAACTTGAAATTGTAACTTGGAATTGTGAGTTTTTCCCAAAAGAAGATGAAATCACAGTTCAATCTTTAGCTGAAGCAGTTTCAGATTTAAATCCTGACCTAATTGCTTTTCAGGAAATACGAAAAAGAGGCTGGTTTGATGATTTAATGAGATTATTACCAGATTATAATTTTGCCATTGCAATGCAATCATCTTTTATGGATAATGCGATTATTTATAAAAAAGATAAAATTAAGTTAATAAACCAATATGAACCATTTGCAGAAAACGATTATAACTTTGCAGGAAGACCCCCGTTACAATGTGACTTACAATATAATTCAAATGGAACAATATTAGATTTCACAATAATAAACCTACATATGAAATGTTGTGATTCAGGATTGATAAGACGAAAAAATGCAAGTAAAATGCTTCATAATTATGTCGATGATTTATATTCAAATAAACAGAAAAATATTATTGTTTTAGGTGATTGGAATGATGATTTAAGAGATAAACCAGGCGAACATTGTTTTCTTCCATTTTTAAATGATAATCGAATGTATTTTGTAAATACACCATTGTTAAATGATGAATCTCAAATTTCATATCCCAAACCTCCATATCGTAGTTTTTTAGATCATATTTTAGTAACTGAAGATTTATTACAGTCTAATTCGAATTATCGAATAATGACAATCCCAATTGATGATTATATGGGTGGCTATGATGTCTATGAAGAATTTATTTCTGACCATAAACCTGTAATGGTAGGAATTCCATTAAAATGAAAATATTCCGCCTAATAATATTTATTTATTTACTATCATTTCCAATAATACTAATTGGGCAAACATGTCCACCACAAGATACACTTTCTATAAACCCAGTACAAAATAGATGGAATATCCCTCAGCAAGGATCTTGGTCTAATCTTGAAGTAATGACTTGGAATCTGAAAGAATTTCCATACTCAAATACAGAAACCATACACAATGTTCAAGAAATTATTTCTGATTTAAAGCCAGATATAATTGCTTTCCAGGAGATAAATGATTTAAATGCATTTTCTACTTTAGAAGGGTTATTACCAGCTTTTGGATTTATCTCTACAGATTATTGGGGAGAATTTGGTTTAAATCTTGCATTCGCATATCGTAAAGACTGTTTAACCCTTGATTATTCAACTACATTATTTAGTTCTGAAGGTTATAATTTTGCAAGTCGTTATCCCTTTTTGGCATCATTTTCATGGCAATGTGGTCAAGATTATTTAAGTTTTAAAATAATAAATTTACATTTTAAAGCCTATACGGATAATGAAAGTTTTCAAAGACGGTACGAAGCATCACAGATTATGAGTGATTATTTAGATGCACAAGTCGCTTCTGGAAATACTCGAATAATAGTATTAGGCGATTTTAATGATGAAATCGATGACCCACAAAATGATAATTCATTATGGCCATTAGTTGCAAACTCAAGTTTAAATTTTGTTACATCGTCAATCGATGGGAATAATTATAACAATAGTTATATGCTCGGAGGCGGTTATTTTATTGATCATATATTAATTACTGAAGGATTTAATTCTTACTTACAAAATGATTATGTTTCAACTTTAAGAATTGATGATTATACAGGTTTTAATACGTATACTTCAGAAGTTTCAGATCATAGACCTGTAATTTGGAAAATTCAAATTGAATCTCAAGAATTTGTAAATGGCTTAGTCATTAATGAAATAATGAATAATCCAAATGCGGTAAGTGATGATATGGGTGAATGGATTGAAATTGTGAATACTGGCGATGAACCAATTCAATTAAATGATTATATTTTAAAAGATAATGACACTGATTTTCATATAATATCCTCACCAAATGATTTAATCATAAATCCTGGTGAATATTACTTACTTGGAAAAGAATTAAATAATCAAATAAATGGCGGAATAAATATTCAATATCAATATACTGATTTTTATTTGAGCAATAGTTTTGATGAAATTATTTTGCAACATCCAACTGGAATTATTGCAGATGAAGTGTGGTATGACAATGGCTCAACATTTCCAGACCCTGTTGGAAAAAGTATGTCACTGACGGACTACCTTATAGATAATTCAATTGGTTCAAATTGGATAGAATCTGACTCACAAATGCCTAACGGTGATTTTGCTACACCAGGTGAAGATAATAGTAGTTGTACAGAAATTAATTGGTACGCTGATTTTGACAATGATGGATTAGGTGATCCCAATAATATGTTAATTAATTGCGAGCAACCCAATTACTATGTTTCAAATAATTTAGATGTAGAACCGAATTGCTATACAAATAATACAGATGTTTGTGGTATTTGCGATGGTGGTGGTGCGAATGGAGATGTGAATAATGACGGATTAATTAATATTGTTGATGTGGTACAGGTAGTTAATCATATATTAGGACAAGGAATTTTAAACGATTTAGCAATATGTAAAGGTGATATTAATCAAGATAATGCGATTAATATTGTTGATGTAGTCTTAATTGTAAATTTAATTTTATCAACACCATGAAAAAAATAACAGTTATATTAATAATATTTTTAAGTTTTATATATTCTCAAGAAAATTTTCCACCTGTAAATTTAATTTCAATGCCTACAGCGGGAACCGTTGAAAAGGGTGCATGGAATTTAGATATTCATTTACAGAAAAATGGGGGAGTATTATCTACTTTATTAATTGGTATGACTCCTAATTTTAGTTTAGGCTTATCCTATGGTGTTCAAAATTTAATCGGCGATTCAATTCCTGGATTAAATAGAACGGTACCTGAGGTTCAGGTAAAATATAGAATTCTTGAAGAAACTGAATTATATCCTGCATTTGTTATTGGTTTAACAACTCAAGGTTATGGTGGATTTGACTCTACTAATTCTTCACTTAATGATGAACTGATAAATAAAAATAGATATGAATTTAAAGCACATGGTTTTTATGGTGTGCTTAGTAAAAATTGGAATTTATTTGGAAATATGGGAATACATATTGGTGGATCAATAAACACGTGGGAAGGCAGGGAAGATGAAAAAATACCTAATATTTTATTTGGTTTAGATAAAGATATTAATAATAGTTTCACTTTTTTAGCCGAATATAATTTCGCAATTAATGATAAAAACAATAATTCATTTGATAATAATGATAAATGGCCAGGGTTTTTAAATGCAGGACTTAGATGGTCAATTAGTGAATCGCTTCAAGCTGAATTATGTGTAAATCAAATTAGACGAACTCAAAAATTTAATGAAATGAATAGAGAGTTTAAAATTTTATATCAACAATCATTTTAGGAGCTTAAATGAAATTTATAAATATTTTTTTAATAACGTTATTTTTATTATTTGCTGAGAATAGTAATGATATTTATAGTGAAATTGATGAACATACTGATAATTTTAGATATGTAAAATCATCTGAACTGGCAGAAAGTTGGTTAAAGGATAATCCAAATGATGTGGAAGCATTATGGAGATCTGCGAGAGCACATTTTGATATTGCAGATGGTTCTGAAGATCCAACTGTTCATAAAGAACATTTTTACCCTGGCTTAGAGTCAGCAAAAAAAGCCTTGAAACTAGATCCAGAATCTCCGAGAGCAAATCATTGGTATGCGGTATTAATTGGCAAAATAGGAATTTTAGAAGGTACCGAACAAAAAATTATCAATTCGTATGAAGTAAAAGAATATGCAGAAAAAGCAATCCGTTTAGATTCTAATTATGATGGAACTTATCATTTAATGGGCAGGTGGCATTTCAATATTGCGGATTTATCTTGGTTTGAACGAACTATTGCAGGTTGGGTTTATGCGACACCTCCAAATGGTAGTTTTGAAGAAGCGGTCGAGTTCTTTAAAAAAGCAATTGTATCAAAACCTGATGAAATTCGGCATTTTGTTTGGCTCGGAAAATCGTATCTCAAATTAGATAATGAAAGTGAAGCCAATAAAGCGTTTTCTGATGCACTTAAATTTACACCAAATGATGATAGCGATAAAATTTTATTAAAACAAGCCAAAGAATTATTAGCTGACTAATAATATTGTTTATAGAAATTTAATATTTAGGTGATAAGAAAATATGTTTTCGTTTGAAATTACTGACTAATTTTATTAAACATGTACATTAAAGAGATTATTTCCGTTAATACACTATTAATAATTTATATATATATATTCCCGATAAACACAATAGCGTTTATCGGGAAGTTACAGGCAAGCGTAGAACGACCGTGCTAAAAAAATTGAACTGAAACAAAAATGACTGAAAAGCTAAAAAATATAACTTCTGAATTGATTGAGAAATATATCGACATTTTAGAACAAAACGGAGAACCAAACGAAGCGTATAAATATTTAGCGATAAATACATTTCAGCAAAATTGGAATTTAGAAGCGGGAGACTTTCATCAAATGTTGCGGACTTCTTTCAGCAAAGTAGCAAACTTGCTTTACCAAAATTCTTGGGGATTTATTGAAAAATCAGCTCAACATTTCCCCAATGAAGTACGAGAAATGTTTCGCAACTTGTACGATGAATCTGTAGATATTTCACAGAGAATTAAAACTTTTCAGACCGAATCAGAAAATATACTTCCAAAAGTCAGACAATCATTAAACCGAAACAACATTAACGCTCAACAAGACGAAAGGACAATCTCGGTTTATTTGGCTTTTCGCTTTCCTGAAAAATATATGTTGTACAAAGCGGATTACTATAAAAACTTCTGCAAAGAACTCAACATACAACCGAAAAAATCAGGAGAGTGTTTTTTGCATTTGCAGGAATTAGCCAATCAAATTATTCTGGAAGATTTGCTAGATGAAAATTTCATCAATACATATCGCAAGTTTTATCAAAAACCAGATTGGGACGATAAGTGTTTAATGATTCAGAATATTTTGTATGTCGTTTTTAGAGATTTTAAAGAAATGGATTTAGTCAATCTATTGAAGGATTTTAATCGAAAAGATTTGGAGGAATACTATGAGTTTTTAGATAAAATCATAGAAAAGTTTGACCTACAACAAAATGACCAAAGATTAGTTTTCAATTTTCGAGACAAAAATTTTATTGTGTTCACGATAGGTCAAAGATATATTTGGCGTGTCAGAAATTCAAAAAGTAGTGAATTGACCTTTGGTGCTATTTCTACTGATGTGTTCACTGAAAATCATTCTAATTTTGACGGAAATCCAACTGCCTATTGGAATGGTACAAATACTATTTCAGAAATAATCAATCATCAAATTAAGGTTTTTGACGCAATCGAAAAAGAACTCAATCGCACTCAAATTTCAGGATATTCCAAACACAACAAAAAAGATTTGGAACAAATGGCTTTTGATGTAGATATCAGAAAAGAATTTTTAAGTCAATTGGATTATCAAACAACAACCGAAAAGCTAATGGAAATTATAAAATCTGATAAAAAAACTCCGCTCAATCAAATTTTGTTTGGTGCTCCAGGAACAGGAAAAACATACAACACGAAAAGAATTGCTGTTGAAATTATCAACGGAGAAAAAGCAAGAACCCGTGAAGAAATAAATGTGGAATATGAAAGTTTGGTCAATGCTAAACAAATAGTATTCATTACGTTTCATCAGAGTTTGAGCTACGAGGATTTTATTGAGGGAATTAAACCTATTATGGACGAAAACGAGGACGGAGCAAAAAATATTGCTTATGAAGTTAGAGAAGGTATTTTTAAAGAATTATGCAATAATGCAAACACAAGTACTTTAAAAAAGACGTCTGATAATTTTGATGAAGTTTGGGATAGATTAATTGAAGAAGTGAAAAACAAAATTGCTGATAATGAATTGTTGAAAATAGGTTCTTGGGAATACGGTTTATCATCTAAAGATTCTCTTAAATATTCATCCGTTAATTCTCCATCTCAATATACGTTCACTATTACAAAGCAAAATATTCTTGATACCTATCAAAATAAGCAAGCAAGACCTTCTGGTGCTTTCCAGAAAGATATGAGAGATATTGTTGAATATATGAAAACTCATTTTAATTTAAAAAAGCATAAAGAAGATAAAGAAACTTTACAATCTATTGTTCCGTACGTCTTCATCATTGACGAAATCAACCGAGGAAATGTTTCCGCAATTTTCGGAGAACTCATTACACTTTTGGAAGAAGACAAACGAAAAGGAAATAAAGAAGAAACAGAAGTCACACTTCCATATTCTAAAGATAAATTCTCCGTTCCTAACAATGTTTACATTATCGGAACAATGAACACAGCCGCCCGAAGCGTAGAAGCATTGGACACAGCTTTGAGAAGACGTTTTTCGTTTACGGA
>JACKQG010004369.1_pt1 | contig 16460 bp, 11 predicted proteins | sample 8237621 | NCBI WGS metagenome assembly JACKQG01 (sample SAMN15677084, study PRJNA649215) | marine metagenome | biome: marine; feature: Black Sea; material: saline water; isolation source: suspended particulate matter (SPM) from the Black Sea western gyre | collected 2013-06-09/2013-06-10 | depth...
CAATCGTGCCGATGTTGCAGTGCGGCTTCGTGCGTTCAAACTTTTCTTTGGCCATCTTTCTCTTCTCCGTAGCGTGCGGTTGCCCTAAATGGGCTTACCCCGCCAGACGTGTCTGAATTTCTTCGGACACCTGGTTGGGAACGACCGCGTAGTGGTCAAAATGCATTGTGAATTGGGCCCGTCCCTGGCTCATGGAACGGAGCGTATTAACGTAACCAAACATGGTGGCAAGGGGAACTTGGGCATTAATAACCCGCGCATTTCCGCGTTGTTCCATACCGCCGACATTGCCGCGGCGGCTGTTCAAGTCGCCGATAATGTCTCCAAGGTATTCATCCGGTGTCACTACCTCAACCCGCATCATGGGCTCCAGAACCCGGGGCTTGGCTTTCTCGGCAAGCTCCCTGAAAGCGGCGCGGGCGGCGATTTCAAAAGCCATGACGCTGGAATCCACATCATGGGATGCACCGTCATAAAGCGTGACCTTCAAATCCGTCACCGGGAAGCCGGTCTTAACGCCGGATTCCAGGGCGGTTTTCAAGCCCTTTTCGACGCCGGGGATGAAATCCTTGGGAATATTGCCGCCGACGACTTTATTTACAAATTCATACCCCGATCCACCCGGAAGCGGTTCGACCCTCATCTTGACGCGGGCAAACTGACCGGAACCACCGGTCTGTTTCTTATGGGTGTAATCGACGTCGGCTTCCTGCGAAATGGTCTCGCGGTAGGCCACCTGGGGTTGGCCGATATTGGCGTCCACCTGGAATTCCCGGAGCATGCGATCAACGATAATTTCGAGGTGCAGTTCACCCATGCCCTTGATGATGGTTTGACCGCTTTCAATATCGGAGGCCACCCGGAACGAGGGATCTTCCGCAGCAAGACGGTTGAGGGCAACGCCCATCTTTTCCTGATCGCTCTGGGTCTTGGGCTCGACGGAAATCTCGATCACCGGATCGGGGAATTCCATGCGTTCCAGGATCACCTGGTTATCGGGATCACACAGCGTGTCACCGGTGGTGGTGTCTTTGAGGCCGGCGAGCGCCAGAATGTCACCGGAGCGGGCTTCCTTGACGTCTTCGCGACTGTTCGAATGCATCAGCAGCATACGACCGACCCGCTCGCGTTTGTCCTTAACGGTGTTCATGATGCTTGTACCGGTCTCAAGAACACCCGAATAAATGCGGATAAACGTCAGCGACCCGACAAAGGGATCGTTCATGATTTTGAAGGCCAGGGCAGAGAACGGCTCATCATCGGAGTTGTGGCGTTCGATTTCCTGATCCGTGTCGGCCTCCAGGCCCTTGATGGCGGCGACGTCGGTCGGGGACGGAAGATAATCAAGGACCGCATCCAGAAGCGGCTGCACACCCTTGTTCTTGAAAGCCGAGCCCAGAAGAACGGGGACAAAGGTCGATGACAGCGTGCCGGCACGGATGCATTTCTTGAGCGTGGCTTCGTCGGGTTCGTTCCCTTCGAGGTAGGCTTCAAGGGCGACATCATCCATTTCAAGGACCGTCTCAACCAGCTTTTCACGATATTCCGCGGCCTGATCGGCAAGATCGTCAGGAATTTCGACTTCCTCGAATTCGGCGCCTAGAGTTTCGTCTTTCCAGATGAAGGCTTTCATCTTGACCAGATCGACGATGCCGGCGAAATCAGCTTCCTCGCCAATCGGCAAATGCATGGCCACCGGGTTCGCGCCCAGACGGTCCACGATCATATCCAGGCAGCGGAAATAATCGGCGCCGACACGGTCCATCTTGTTGACGAAACAGAAGCGGGGAACGTCGTATTTATCGGCCTGACGCCAGACGGTTTCGGATTGCGGCTCGACGCCGGCAACCGCATCGAACACGGTTACGGCGCCGTCAAGGACGCGCAGGCTGCGCTCAACTTCGATGGTGAAATCGACGTGGCCCGGGGTATCGATGATGTTGATCTGGTGGTCGCGCCAGTTACACGTCGTCGCGGCAGATGTAATCGTGATACCGCGTTCCTGTTCCTGCTCCATCCAGTCCATGGTGGCGTTGCCGTCATGGACTTCGCCGATTTTGTAGGACTTACCCGTATAAAAGAGAATCCGCTCGGTGGTTGTCGTTTTACCAGCATCAATGTGGGCCATGATGCCGATGTTGCGGTATTTATCGAGGGGAATTTCGCGTGCCATTTTTTTATTCCTTGGGGTCCGATTACCAGCGGTAATGGGAGAAAGCCTTATTGGCCTCTGCCATCTTGTGGGTATCTTCCCTCTTCTTAACGGCGGTACCTCGGTTATTGGCCGCATCCAGTAATTCTCCGCACAGGCGCTCCATCATGGTGTCTTCGGAGCGTTTGCGGGACAGATCGACGATCCAGCGAATCGCCAGGGCCTGACGGCGCAAGGGGCGGACTTCGACAGGAATCTGATAGGTGGCGCCACCGACACGCCGGGAACGGACTTCGACGGCGGGTTTGACGTTTTCAATGGCTTCATGAAAGGTTTTGACCGGGTCTTGTCCTGACTTCTTTTCAATCAAATCCAGCGCGCCATAAATAATTCTTTCGGCTGCGGATTTTTTACCATCCATCATCAGGCTGTTGGTGAATTTGGCAATCACCAGATCCTTGTATTTCGGATCCGGGAGGATTTGGCGTTTTACGGCGGCGCGGCGTCGAGACATCAGTACGATTCCTTATTTCGGACGCTTGGCGCCGTATTTCGAACGGCGCTGGCGGCGGTCGGAAACGCCCTGGGTATCCAGGGTTCCGCGGATAACATGATAACGAACACCCGGCAAATCCTTGACCCGGCCACCGCGGATCATGACAACCGAGTGCTCCTGCAAGTTATGGCCTTCGCCGGGAATGTAGGACGTAACCTCGAAACCGTTGGTCAGGCGAACACGGGCCACTTTACGAAGGGCCGAGTTCGGCTTCTTCGGGGTGGTCGTATAAACACGCGTGCAAACCCCACGTTTCTGGGGGCATTGTTCCAAGGCAGGAACTTTGTTTCGCACCACCGGCGCTTTGCGCGGCTTGCGAATCAGTTGGTTAATCGTCGGCATTCGTTTTTTCCAATCTCTTCCGGCGTCCGGGCCACCGGTGTTCCCAGTCCTGGATTCGACCAATCGGGCCGAAGCAATTTCATAACCAAAGGCGCCAGGAAACCCTTTCCTAACGCCAACCCCTTGAATTCACTAAACATTCAAGGGCAAACAAAAACAGCTTCCAGGCAAAAACCAAATGCCCGGAGGCTTAAATCCAATTTTTCTCAAATCGCGTTAGCAACTGCGTCTAGACCGGACGGCCTACCACCAGCGCCTGCGGAGTGGGCGGAATATAGTTAGGGCACCTAACTCCGTCAACCCCTAAAAATCGCTAATTTCAAAGGCATTCCGGCGGCGCCGATCATCTCGGGCCGCCGGAACCTCAAAAAAAGGAAAAAGAAGCTATTCTGCGCCTTCGGCAGGTACCTCCTCAGCCGGCGTTTCAGTGGATTCCACAAGAATTTCTTCCACTTCTTCACCTTCTTCCGCATGTTTCTTGGCCAACACGGCGTCCCGTTCGGCCGCAATTTCGCGTAATCGATTCATGATTTTGCCCGTTCCCGCAGGAATCGGACGGCCCACGATGACGTTTTCCTTGAGGCCGATCAGGGTATCGATTTTCCCGGAAACAGCCGCTTCGGTCAGGACGCGGGTAGTTTCCTGGAAGGACGCCGCGGAAATGAACGAACGGGTTTGCAGGCTGGCTTTAGTAATACCCTGCAAAACCGGCAGGGCAGTAGCCTGTTTGCCGCCGTCATCCTTGGTTTGGGCGTTAATACCTTCGTACTCGATTCGGTCAACCAGCTCACCCACAAGAAGAGTGGTATCGCCACCATCGGTCACTTCGACCTTCTGCAGCATCTGGCGCACGATGACCTCAATGTGCTTGTCGTTGATGGTCACGCCCTGCAAACGGTAAACGTCCTGGATTTCGTCAATCAGGTACTTGGCCAGAGCCTCGACACCCAACACCCTGAGGATGTCATGGGGAACGGGGCTGCCATCCATCAGGCTGTCGCCGACTTCCACATAATCGCCTTCCTGAACGGAAATGTGGCGGCCTTTGGGAACCAGATATTCTGTCGGTTCCCCCTTGCCGTCGATAGGGGTAACGATAATCCGGCGTTTGTTTTTATAATCCTTGCCGAATTCAACGCGGCCTTCGGATTCGGAAATGATGGCGAAGTCCTTCGGCTTACGCGCTTCGAACAGTTCCGCCACCCGCGGCAGACCACCGGTAATATCCCTGGTTTTCGCAGATTCACGGGGGATTCGGGCCAGCACGTCACCGGCATAAACTGTCTGTCCCGGCTCCACGGACAAAATGGCGTCCACAGACAGGAAGTATCGCGCTTCCAGACCGTTATCGAGGGTCAGGATATTGTCATTCTTATCCCGAAGCGTGATCCGGGGTTTAAGGTCGGCGCTCCTAGGCTGCTGCTTCCAGTCGATAACCACTTTCGAAGCAATGCCAGTGGCTTCATCCATCTTTTCAACGACTGACAGGCCCTCCACCAAATCGATGTAGTTAGCGACACCTTCCTTCTCCGTGATCATGGGAAGCGTATAGGGATCCCACTCGGCGATTTTATCGCCGCGAGTAACCTTGGCCTTGTCCTTGACCAGAAGATGCGCACCGTAGGGAATACGGTGACGTGCCCGGTCGCGCCCTTTTTCGTCAACAAGAGTGACTTCGGCATTACGGGACATAACAACCTGAATGTTCTGGCTGTTCTTGACCGTGGTGCAGTTCTTTAGTTGCACCTTACTGTCGATATTGGCTTCGATCCGCGATTGCACGGCGCCACGCTGCACGGCACCACCAATGTGGAACGTCCGCATCGTCAACTGAGTACCCGGCTCACCAATCGACTGGGCGGCAATAACGCCGACCGCCTCGCCGATATTGACCTTTGTGCCACGGGCCAGGTCGCGGCCATAGCACTTCCCGCAGACCCCCTCCTTCAACTCGCAAGTCAACACACTACGCACCTTGACGGTTTCGACTTCCGCTTCATCGACCATGAGGCTGGTTTCTTCATCCATCAGCTCACCGGCTTTTACCAGGGTCTTGTTGGAAGCCGGATCCTTGATGTCCACCGACGGGCAGCGGCCGAGGATTTGGTCGGCCAGGGAGGAAATCACTTCACCGCCGTCGACGACGGCTTGCACTGTAACGCCTTCCTTGGTCGAACAGTCTTCGGAAACGACGATGCAATCCTGGGCCACATCAACCAGGCGGCGGGTCAGATACCCCGAGTTGGCGGTTTTCAAAGCGGTATCGGCCAGACCCTTACGGGCACCGTGGGTGGAGTTGAAGTATTCCAGCACGGACAGGCCTTCCTTGAAGTTGGAAATGATCGGCGTTTCGATGATTTCCCCGGACGGCTTGGCCATCAGGCCCCGCATACCGGCCAGCTGCTTCATCTGCGCCGCCGAACCACGGGCACCGGAATGGGCCATCATGTAGACGGAGTTGACCAGCTTTCCGGGCTCATCCGTAGAAATAGCCTTCATCATTTCATCGGCGACACGGTCCGTGCAGTGGGACCATGCATCGACCACCTTATTGTACTTCTCACCTTGGGTGATCAGGCCGTCTTGGTATTGTTGCTCGAATTCCTTGGCCATCTGTTCGGTTTCGTTGACCAGTTTTTCCTTGGTGCTCGGGATAACCAGGTCGTCCTTGCCGAAGGAAATGCCGGCCTTACACGCGTAATTGAATCCGATTCCCATGAGATGGTCGGCAAAAATGACCGTTTCCTTCTGGCCACAGTGGCGGTAGACCTCGTCCAGAACGTTGGAAATTTCTTTCTTGGTCTGCAACTGGTTGATGAGGCTGAATGGAATATTCGCGTTGCGGGGCAGGATTTCGCTCAACAGCATCCGGCCGGGCGTGGTTTCGACGCGCACGGTCTCTGGCTTGCCGTCGGAATCGACGCCCCTGTAGCGGGCCTGTACCTTGGCATGAAGGCTGACCGCACCGGCATCCAGGGCCTGTTGGATTTCCCCGACATCGGTAAAGGCCATTCCCTCACCCGGTTCTCCCTCGCGTTGCAGGGACAGGTAATAAAGTCCCAGAACAATATCCTGGCTAGGCACAATAATCGGTTTGCCGTTGGCCGGGCTGAGGATGTTGTTGGTCGACATCATCAGAACGCGGGCTTCCAGCTGGGCTTCCAGAGACAGTGGAACGTGCACGGCCATCTGGTCGCCGTCGAAGTCGGCGTTGAAAGCGGCGCAAACAAGCGGGTGAAGTTGAATCGCCTTGCCTTCGATCAAAAGCGGCTCGAACGCCTGGATGCCCAGACGGTGGAGCGTCGGCGCCCGGTTCAACAACACCGGGTGTTCGCGGATCACCTCTTCCAGAATATCCCAAACTTCGGGACGTTCCTTTTCAAGCATCCGCTTGGCGGCCTTGATGGTGGTCGCCATGCCGTACAGTTCCAGCTTGGAATAGATAAAGGGCTTGAACAACTCCAGCGCCATTTTCTTTGGCAGCCCGCATTGATGCAGCTTCAGTTCCGGACCGACCACGATGACCGAACGGCCGGAATAGTCGACGCGCTTGCCGAGCAAATTCTGGCGGAACCGGCCCTGTTTGCCCTTGAGCATGTCGCTAAGCGATTTCAGCGGGCGCTTGTTGGCGCCGGTGATGGCGCGTCCGCGGCGTCCGTTGTCGAACAACGCATCGACGGATTCCTGGAGCATACGCTTTTCGTTGCGAACGATGATTTCCGGCGCGCGCAGTTCGATCAGCCGTTTCAAACGGTTGTTACGGTTGATGACCCGGCGGTAGAGATCGTTGAGATCCGAAGTCGCAAAACGACCGCCGTCCAGCGGAACCAGCGGACGCAACTCAGGCGGAATGACCGGAATTTCCTTGAGGATCATCCATTCCGGGCGGGTGTTGGAATTGATGAAGGCCTCGAGCAATTTCAACCGTTTCACATATTTTTTGCGCTTGGCTTCGGAATTGGTTTCCTTGAGGTCGATGCGAATGTTGGCTAGTTCCTCTTCGAGGTCGATCGCCGACAGCATTTCCCGAAGCGCTTCGGCGCCGATGCCGACGGAAAAGGCGTCCTCGCCGTATTCGTCAACGGCAGTCTGGTAATCATCTTCGCTCAGCGTCTGGTGCAGCTCCAGCGGCGTCAGACCCGGTTCGATCACCACGTAGGTTTCGAAATACAGAATTCTCTCAAGACTTTTCAGGGTCATGTCCAGCAAAAGCCCAATACGGGACGGAAGCGATTTCATGAACCAGATGTGCGCCACCGGGGACGCCAGTTCGATATGGCCCATGCGTTCGCGACGGACTTTCTGCAAGGTGACTTCGACACCGCACTTCTCGCAGGTGATGCCCTTGTACTTCATGCGTTTATATTTACCGCACAGGCATTCGTAGTCCTTGGTCGGGCCGAAGATACGGGCGCAGAAAAGTCCGTCCCGTTCCGGTTTGAAGGTCCGGTAGTTGATGGTTTCGGGCTTCTTGATTTCCCCGAAAGACCACGACCGGATACGTTCCGGCGAGGCGATGGAAATTTGGATATGGTCAAACTGCTGCGGGCTGCCGACCTGGCCGAAAATTTTTGTTAACTCATTCATCTGTTAATCTCCTAATCGGTCGGTTCAGCCGAGCTCAACGTTCAGACCCAAGGAGTGCAACTCCTTGACCAGAACATTGAAGGATTCAGGAATACCCGCCTCGAAGGTATCGTCACCTCTGACGATAGCTTCATAGACTTTGGTGCGGCCGGAAACATCATCCGATTTAACGGTCAACATTTCCTGCAGGGTATAGGCGGCGCCGTAGGCTTCCAGCGCCCAGACCTCCATTTCACCGAAGCGCTGGCCGCCGAACTGGGCCTTGCCGCCCAACGGCTGCTGGGTGACCAGGCTGTAGGGGCCGATGGACCGGGCGTGGATCTTGTCGTCGACAAGATGGTGAAGCTTCAGCATGTAGATGTAGCCCACCGTCACCGGACGGTCGAAGGTTTCACCGGTACGTCCGTCTACCAGAGTCACCTGGCCGGAACTGCTAAGCCCTGCCTTTTCAAGCATCTCGACGATATCGACCTCATGGGCGCCATCGAATACCGGCGTGCCGATGGGAACACCGCCCCGCAAATTTTCGGCCAGCTCGAAGGTTTCTTCGTCATCCAGGTCGCTGATGTTGGCGCGGTATTCCTCAGTGCCATAGATGTCCTTGAACTTTTCTTTCAGCTTCTTGGAATCCCGGGTATCCACGTTATCCAGCATTTCGCCGATCTGGCGGCCGAGCCCGGCACACGCCCAGCCCAAATGGGTTTCCAGAATCTGCCCGACGTTCATTCGCGACGGAACGCCCAACGGATTCAGAACAACGTCAACCGGCTGCCCGTCTTCCAGATAGGGCATATCTTCAACCGGCATGATTTTGGAAATCACGCCCTTGTTGCCGTGACGGCCGGCCATTTTATCGCCGGGCTGCAATTTGCGCTTCACAGCGACAAAGACTTTAACCATCTTCATCACGCCGGGGCTGAGATCATCGCCGCGCTGCAATTTATCGACCTTGTTTTCGAAGCGGCCCTGCAGCTTGGCGATGTCGGCTTCGAACTGCCCTTTCAGGGCCTCGATGTCCTTCATCACCTTGTCGTTGGCGACAACGATCTGCGAGCACTGACCCGGAGTGTAAGCATCCAGGACTTCGTCGGTCAGCTTGGTGCCAGACTTCATGCCCTTGGGCCCACCGACGGCCTTCTTGTTGATCAACAACGCCTTCAAGCGGGACTGGAAACTGCGTTCCAAAATGGCGCGTTCATCGTCCCGGTCCTTGGCCAGACGTTCGATTTCAGAACGCTCAATGGACAGCGCGCGTTCGTCCTTATCGACGCCACGACGCGAGAACACCCGGACCTCAACGACCGTCCCGGTTACCCCCGGAGGAAGTTTCAAAGAGGTGTCGCGAACGTCGGAAGCTTTTTCTCCGAAGATGGCGCGTAACAACTTTTCTTCCGGCGTCATCGGGCTTTCGCCTTTCGGCGTCACTTTGCCGACCAGAATATCGCCCGGTTCGACTTCGGCGCCGATATAGACGATGCCGGCTTCGTCGAGGTTTTTCAGGGCCTCTTCCCCGACATTGGGAATGTCGCGGGTGATTTCTTCCTGACCCAGTTTTGTATCGCGGGCCATGACCTCGAATTCCTCGATATGGATCGAAGTAAAGACATCATCACGCACGATGCGCTCGGAAATCAGGATCGAATCTTCAAAGTTGTACCCCTGCCAAGGCATGAAAGCGACAAGGACATTTCGGCCCAGGGCCAGATCGCCAAGATCTGTGGACGGTCCGTCTGCAATGGTGTCGCCGGCTCGAACCCGGTCACCGACCTTAACCAGCGGACGCTGGTGCAGGTAGGTGTTCTGGTTTGAGCGCTGGAACTTCAGAAGGTTATAAATGTCAACGCCGGTTTCGGAATGGGATTTTTCTTCCGTAGCGCTGACAACGATACGGGTGGCGTCGATTTGGTCGATGACGCCAGAACGCTTGGCAATGATCGTGGCCCCGGAATCACGAGCCACAGTGGCTTCCATGCCGGTACCGACCAGCGGCGCCTCGGATTGTATCAACGGAACCGCCTGGCGCATCATGTTCGATCCCATCAGGGCGCGGTTGGCGTCATCGTTTTCAAGGAACGGAATCAGCGCCGTCGCAACTGATACCAGCTGCTTCGGAGAAACGTCGATGAATTCGATGTCTTCCGGACGCACCATGACGAAGTCGCCGTTTTTACGGCTAGACACCAATTCCTCGACGAAGTGGCCCTTATCATCGACCTCGGCATTGGCCTGGGCGATGGTAAAACGGCCTTCATCCATGGCCGACATGTAAAGGACTTCACTGCCGACCTTGCCCTTTTCAACCCGGCGGTACGGCGTTTCGATGAAGCCGTACTTGTTGACCCGGGCATAGGTGGCGAGGCTGTTGATGAGGCCGATGTTCGGACCTTCAGGCGTTTCGATGGGGCAAATCCGGCCATAGTGGGTCGGATGTACGTCGCGCACCTCGAACCCGGCGCGCTCCCGGGTCAGACCACCCGGCCCAAGAGCCGACAAACGGCGTTTGTGGGTGATTTCCGACAACGGGTTGGTCTGGTCCATGAACTGGCTGAGCTGGGACGAACCGAAAAACTCGCGTACGGCTGCAGCCGCCGGTTTGGCGTTAATCAAGTCATGCGGCATGACTGTGTCGATGTCGACGGAACTCATGCGTTCGCGAATAGCGCGTTCCATGCGCAACAGACCGACCCGGTACTGGTTTTCCATCAGTTCACCGACGGAACGAACGCGGCGGTTGCCGAGGTGGTCAATGTCGTCGATGTCGCCACGGCCATCCTTCAGTTCGACCATGGTGCGAACGACTTCAAGGATATCCTGCTTGCGCAGAACGCGGACGGTATCTTCGGTCTCGAACCCGAGACGGGAGTTCATCTTGACCCGGCCTACGGCGGACAGGTCATAGCGTTCCGGATCGAAGAACAGGCTGCCGAACAGGGCTTCCGCAGTATCCAGCGTCGGCGGCTCACCCGGACGCATGACACGGTAAATATCGATCAGCGCCTCTTCACGGTTGGTGTTCTTGTCCACAGCAAGGGTATTGCGGATGTAAGGCCCGACGTTGACGTGGTCGATGCCAAGAGTCGTAATCTCGTCGATCTTCGCTTCGTCAAAGACTTCGAGCAGTTCTTCGGTGATCTCATCACCGGCTTCGGCAAATACCTCGCCGGATTTTTCGTTAATGATGTCAAAGGCTACGTACCGCCCGATCAGGTCTTCCGTCGGTACGATCTGTTCCTTCAGGCCCTTTTCCGTTAATTCGCGGATCAGGCGGGGTGTAACCTTGGTGCCGGCTTTGACCGCGACCCGGTTGGTCTTCGCGTTGACCAAATCACTGGTCAGTTTTACGCCGCGCAGGCGGTCGCCGATGAATTCGGTTTTCCAGCCCTTGTTCTTGACGCGTGCGAATTCCACCGTGTCGTAGAAATAATCAAGGACGTCTTCCGGCGACAGGCCAGAAACCTCTTCCTGCTGGACGGGTTTGCCGGTTTCAGCACGCTTGACGCGGAGCGTTTCGGTCGCATCGCTTTCCAGCGCCAACAAAAGCGTCGTCACCGGCAACTTGCGGCGCCGATCGATGCGCACATAAACAAGGTCTTTGGCGTCGAATTCGAAATCCAGCCAGGAACCACGGTACGGAATGATCCGCGCGGCAAACAGGAATTTACCCGACGAATGGGTCTTGCCCTTGTCGTGGTCGAAGAACACGCCCGGCGAGCGGTGCATCTGAGAGACAATCACCCGCTCGGTACCGTTGACGACAAAGGTGCCGTTGTCGGTCATCAGGGGCATGTCGCCCATATAGACGTCCTGCTCCTTAACGTCGCGGATGGAACGGGCCTGGGTTTCTTCGTCGATGTCCCAGACAACGAGGCGGAGCGTCACCTTCAAAGGTGCCGCATAGGTCATGCCACGTTGCTGACATTCCTCGACGTCATACTTCGGCTCTTCGAAGTTGTAGCTGACGAATTCAAGGGTGCCGCGTTCGGAAAAATCCTTGATTGGGAAAACTGACTTGAACACAGCCTGAATCCCGCTGTCGGGGCGATTGGCGATGTCCGTGTCCCGTTGCAGGAATTGCTCGTAGGAGGTTTTTTGAACCTCGATCAGGTTGGGCATGTCCACAGTGGCCGCCAGGCGACCAAAATTTTTGCGCACACGCTTGCGGCCCGTAAAGGATGTTTCCATTTCCGACGCTCTCATATCCATATGGCCTTCCAAACACCCGGTCACCGCTACCGGACGGGGGAAGGTCCTGTTTTCCGCCATCTGGGTCTTCCGATGATGCGGCCTTTAAAAAAGCCGATCCGGAATATCCCGGCGGGGCAAGCACATCTACTTTACCGACCGCGGCAAGGCCAATGCAGGCAGATGCGTGTTCCAATTTGTTAACCGGGGTGAAATAATCCCCGATATTTCGCAAAATTCTTAAATCCGTCACCGGATCCCGGGCCGAAACCCGGAACCCGGCAACGAAATAATTACTTCAGTTCGACCGTGGCGCCGGCTTCTTCCAGCTTTTTCTTGATTTCCTCGGCCTCTTCCTTGCCAACGCCTTCTTTCACAGCCTTCGGCGCGCCTTCGACCAGGTCCTTGGCTTCCTTCAGCCCAAGTTGGGTGATGGCACGGACTTCCTTAATGACGTTGATCTTCTTGTCGCCAAAGGCGGCCAGAATGACGTCAACTTCATCACTTTCCGAGTCGGCTGCGGCGGCATCACCACCAGCAGCACCGGCAGCCGCGACGGCAACCGGAGCGGCGGCGGAAACGCCCCACTTTTCTTCAAGTAGATTGGACAGCTCGGCCGCCTCCATGACGGTCAGGCCAGACAGATCTTCAACGATTTTTTCCAAATCAGCCATTTTCAAATTTCTCCTTAGGCTTGAACTTTATTGATCCTGAGATTTCGTAGTAACCGCTTACGCAGCTTCGCCGGATGCCGCATGGGCGCCGATCACCCGGGCCACCTGCCCGGCCGGTGCTTGCAGAATTCCAGCAATGCGTGTCGCCGGCGTGTTTATCATGCCAACGATTTTTGCCCTCAATTCGTCCATGGACGGCAGACTTGCGAGTGACTTGATAGCCGCAATGTCCAATTGCTCTTCGCCCAGGGCACCGCCCAGAACGATCAGCTTTTCGTTGTCCTTGGCGAAATTCACAGCCACTTTCGCCGCCGCCACCGGGTCATCCGAATAGGCAATAGCCGTCGGTCCGGTGAACATGCTGTCCAGGGGCTGGTATTTCGTTCCTTCGAGAGCGCGACGCGTGAGCCGGTTTTTCGTGACTTTGAAGCTGGCGCCCGCTTCACGCATTTTCGCCCGAAGCTCGCCCATCTCTTCGACCGTCATCCCGGAATAATGGGTAATGACAACGATGGAGGAATCCTCAAACGTCTTATGCAGAGAAGCGACCACGTCTTCTTTTTCAGCTCGGTCCACTTAATCGTCTCCAGTTTCATGACGGAAAACCCCTTAAACTCCGGAGCCTATCCGCCGTTGCACTTTGACCTTCATACAGCCCAAACGAGCCAATCTTCGAAGATCAACTTGCCCGTTCCGTGCAACAGTTCAAGCCGTTCAAAAACGCTTAAAAGCGTTAAAAAAACGGTTCTCTTACTGTCTCGGCAGGCGGGAAATTCCCCTTAAATCTCTTCCTGTTTCCAGAAAGAGACACCTACGGTCTCGGACAGGGCGGAAACGGTTCGACGGAAATACCCGCCTTGACGTTTCCTTTACCACCTTGGTCCTGGTTCACCCAGAGCCCAAGCGGCAATTCCTTTATTCCTCAAACGCCAAGCGTAGCGATATCCAACTTGATGCCCGGCCCCATGGACGAACTCAAGCTGACACGCTTGAGGTACGTTCCCTTGGTGCCAGTCGGCTTGGCCTTGATAATGGCATTGACGAAAGCCGTCACGTTTTCCGTCAAATTGTCGGGCGAAAAACTGGCCTTGCCGACGCCGGCATGAACGATGCCTTCCTTTTCGACGCGGAATTCGATCTGCCCCGCCTTGGCGGCGTTGATGGCGGCCGTAACATCCATGGTCACGGTGCCCAGCTTGGGGTTCGGCATCAGGCCCTTGGGACCCAGAACCTTACCAAGCTTGCCGACCACCGCCATCATGTCGGGCGTGGCGATGCAGCGATCAAATCCGGTTTCACCTTTTTCAATCTTTTCCGCGAGATCCTCAGCACCGACAAGATCGGCGCCAGCGGATTCAGCTTCCTTGGCCTTGTCGCCTCTGGCGAACACGGCGACCCGCAACACTTTACCAGTGCCGTGGGGAAGCGTCACCGTGCCCCGCACCATCTGGTCTGCGTGTTTGGGATCGACGCCTAGATTCATGGCGATTTCAACCGTTTCATCGAATTTACAAGTCGCGGCGTCCTTAACCAACTTCACCGCATCGGCAATGGTGTAGGAGGCTTCGCGGTCCAGGCTCTCATAGGCCTTGGTGATACGTTTTCCTTGCTTTGTCATGGCCTTACCCCTGAACCTCGATACCCATGGAACGGGCGGACCCGGCAATCATGCGGCTCGCCGCATCAATGTCCTTTGTATTGAGGTCGACCATTTTCAGTTCAGCGATTTCCCGGACCTGTTTCATGGTCACAACGCCGACAAAATCCCGGCCCGGCGTTTGCGATGCCTTGCTCAGCTTGGCCGCCTTTTTCAGATAGAAACTGGCCGGCGGGGTCTTGGTAATGAAGCTGAACGTGCGATCCTGGTACGCCGTAATCACGCACGGAATCGGCATTCCTTGTTCAATGTTCTGGGTTTCCGCGTTAAACGCCTTGCAGAACTCCATGATGTTCAGGCCTGCCTGGCCTAGGGCCGGACCGATCGGCGGGGACGGATTTGCCTGTCCCGCCGGGACCTGCAATTTAATGTAACCTGCTACTTTTTTTGCCATTTCAAATCCTCAGAGTTTTGTTGTTCCGAGTTGCGTGGTGCAGCCATGGCGGGCCTCCCACACAGGTGAATTCAGTTTAGAGTTTCGCCACTTGCGCGTATTCAAGTTCAACCGGCGTGGCGCGACCGAAGATGGATACCGCGACTTTGAGTCGGGCGCGTTCTTCGTCCACTTCTTCGACAAAGCCGTTAAAGGAATTAAACGGACCGTCGCAGACCCGCACCTGTTCACCGACCTCAAACGTAACCGACGGCTTCGGCCGTTCGATGCCTTCTTGAACCTGGTGCATGATGTGTTGTGCTTCGGTATCGGAAATCGGAATCGGGCGGCCCTTGTCGCCGAGGAAATCCGTAACCTTGGGCGTGTTCTTTACCAGATGCCAGGATTCGTCCGTCATCTCCATGCGGGCCAGCACATAGCCGGGAAAGAATTTGCGTTCGGACTGGACCTTGGCGCCACGGCGCATCTCAACCACTTCCTCGACCGGCACCAGGACCTGTTCGATAAATTCGTCCATGCCGCTTTGTTTCGCCTGCTCCTCAATGGATTGGGCGACTTTGCGTTCAAAGCCGGAATACACGTGAATCACATACCAACGCATTGCCATCGGATTCAGCCTCCCAGCCCGAAAATCAGTTTCACGCCGAACTGAAGAATCTGGTCGACGATGAAAAAGAAAATGGCGGCCAGAATCACGAAAACAAACACCATCGCCGTCGAGATGCCGGTTTCCTTGCGGGTGGGCCAGGTCACTTTCGTGGCTTCCTGGCGCACTTCCTGAATAAACTGTGCTGGTGACGTCTTACTCATTATTTTTTATCGTCCGTCGAAATTTCTTCAATTCTTTTATTCGTATCTTCCCTAGGCCTGGGCCGGGTCACCGCCCCTCTAGGGCTGGCAGGGGCAGAAGGATTCGAACCCGCGACCTGCGGTTTTGGAGACCGCCGCTCTACCAACTGAGCTATACCCCTATCCGGTACCCAGTGGCCTTCGGTTTACATATGCCGGCCGCCGCCTTTCGGGAAACGTCCGCATAGATTAAGTCCAAATACCGCTCCTACTCGATGACCTTGGCGACGACGCCGGCGCCGACGGTGCGGCCACCTTCGCGGATCGCGAAGCGCAGACCGTCATCCATGGCGATCGGCGCAATCAGTGTCACATCCATCGTGATGTTATCGCCAGGCATGACCATCTCCGTGCCGCTCGGCAGCTCAACCGTGCCCGTCACGTCCGTCGTGCGGAAGTAAAACTGCGGGCGGTAGTTGGCAAAAAACGGCGTGTGACGACCGCCTTCATCCTTCGTCAGGATGTAGGCTTCGCACGTGAACTTGGTGTGCGGCGTGATCGAGCCCGGCTTCGCCAGAACCTGACCGCGCTCAACCTCTTCGCGCTTCGTGCCGCGCAGCAACACACCGACGTTGTCGCCCGCTTCCCCTTCGTCGAGGAGCTTGCGGAACATTTCAACGCCCGTGCACGTCGTCTTCTCCGTGTCCTTGATGCCGACAATCTCGATCTCTTCACCGACCTTGACGACGCCGCGCTCGATACGGCCCGTGACAACCGTGCCACGACCGGAAATCGAGAACACATCCTCGATCGGCATCAGGAACGGCTGGTCCTTCGGACGGTCCGGCTGCGGAATGTAGGTGTCGACGGCTTCCATCAACTTATCAATTGCTTCCTTGCCGATCTCGTCGTCACGGCCTTCCAGGGCCGCAAGCGCCGAGCCCGCAACAATCGGAATATCGTCGCCAGGGAAATCGTAGCTCGACAAAAGCTCGCGGATTTCCATCTCGACAAGCTCCAGAAGCTCCGGATCGTCAACCTGGTCAACCTTGTTCAAAAACACAACAAGCGACGGAACACCAACCTGGCGCGCCAGAAGGATGTGCTCGCGAGTCTGCGGCATCGGG
>JACKQG010004370.1_pt1 | contig 16458 bp, 13 predicted proteins | sample 8237621 | NCBI WGS metagenome assembly JACKQG01 (sample SAMN15677084, study PRJNA649215) | marine metagenome | biome: marine; feature: Black Sea; material: saline water; isolation source: suspended particulate matter (SPM) from the Black Sea western gyre | collected 2013-06-09/2013-06-10 | depth...
AACTGCTAACCACGAAATATTTGCAGTTTTTCAATACATCGGAATCGGTGAAGAGTTACCGGTAGCTCGTATCCCGGGATCGAACTACATTGGTTGGGACTGGTGGCGGTCAGAGTGGTTTGGTTCATACTGGCATCAAACCAGCACTCAATGGGTTTATCACGAAAATTTGGGTTGGGTGTTCTTGGTACCGTATTCAGAAAATTCGATATGGATGTGGGTTGATTATCTAGGCGGATGGCATTGGACAGCAAAAGATATTTATCCATTCCTACACGACAGCAACACTTCGACTTGGTTATGGTTCGATTCAATTAAGTCTCGAACAAGTGGAATTCGTATGTTCTTCCGCTATCCCAACGGTCAAACATCGGGGAACTGGGAATCCAGATAAACCCTAACCGAGAATTGACGGTAAAGACCGTTGCTAACGTATGCGTTGGTGATTCAACCTCCCATCGAGATTTCGCGTCCTACATAAGGGTTTATTGAAAACAACTCTGTGCTGCCACTCTTCCGAGGAAAGTTTCGTAGAGCCTCGAAACTGCCAGGCTAATCGCATTTAAGAATGCCACAGGGGTACAATTCCCAAGCTGCATAAAATAAAAAAGGATTTTCAACATTGGGCACGGGCAATTGAATTTCATTATCGAAAATACATGTTCCGTTCTCAGAACTTACTCCATTTAAGATCCAAGACGAAGGTGGGTAATGATAGTCCCGAAAAGTGATACATCTACAGAATTTCAAAGACTTATCAGGGACTAATCGATTGGCCGCGTAAAGTGTTCCTTGCAATGAGAATTATAGAGAGAATACAAAAACATGGCCTATAGTATCTCGTCCCTACACCAATAATCTCATTCGCAAATTTGCGTTTCTAGGGACGACTGAGAGTCCACGCAGAGCTCTCATAACGAATGGCAGTATAAACAGACCGACGTGTTGAGCAATGTAAACGAAAACAAAAAAACCTTCGCGTTTCCGCGAAGGGTTAAAAGGTAATGAATAAAGTTTGTAGAAAATCTACTTGATCGGGTTTTTTGCGTCAAGATAAGTCAGTACTCCACTGCCACCTGAATACCGAACGAGCAGGACACCTGTATCAGACCCAATAACCTCGCCGTCCTGAGACGCATCTGCGGCACCCTCTTTTCTCCAACCCCCTCCACCGATGATCACTTGTGGTGCATAAGTGTAACCGCTCCCAGGACTAGTCACGGTAATTCCAGTAACTTTACCGCCACCGACCGTTGCCGTACCTTTCCCACCAGCACCTCCACCGCCAAGGAAATAAACTTGTGCGGTGCCGCTGTAACCTGCTCCACCTTCTCCAGTCGACCAAGTCGGAGTACCGCTAGAGGAATCGAAGTTGAAACTACGTCTTTTTTTGATGACGACGAAACCGGCCCCACTTGCTTCAACTGTAAATGTCTTGTTATGTTGACGAACTTTTAAACCGTTTCCAGCAGAAACATAGTTACGATCAATATCCAGTTCCTCACTTCCATCCTCATTGATTTTGCGACCACGAATATCATGAAATGTGATGGAAAATCCTGCGGCAGGACCCGTTCCGCCGATCGTCACTTTCGAATAATCAGAAGCATTGGCTTCCGAATAAACAGTTGAGCCATTGGCACTACATGTTTGAATATTCGATACCGACCCAGTGGCCAAAGAGACATCGCTACTGGACATCGTCCCGCCAGCGGGAGCTTTTGCAGATGCAGTAGCTACTCTCGTTATGCCGACGTTAACGCCGGACTTGTACCAATACTTCTTCCAAGTAGCGCCTTCGAGCAGAAATACATTGTCACCAGTATCTCCGCTGGCATCAGCAGTAGGTTTGAATTTGTCATTACCTGTCCCAATACTGGTTGGAGAGATCAATTCGGCAAAAAGAATATCCGTACCGAAAGGATTATTCATTACGAATTGTTTGCCGGCTGCGGGCAACTGCATTTTTTGGTCGGTAGATAGAACCGTACCATCCGACGCCAAGTTAAGCGCGGAATTAGTTCTGCGAGCGATAATGAATCCCTCGTCAGGCCAAACCACGGTATCGTTAGAAGGCGTTCTGGAGCGAATAAGTTGGTTGTACCATCCTTTACCGATACTACCAGCCCCGCCGAAATGATAGTAAGGAGCATAAAAACCAGATGCCATATCCCATAAATAAATAAGATCTCCACTGTAGGCGTTACCACTGGTAACAAGAGGGGTTTCCGTCCCAAATGTTTCACCCAACGTACTGGCTCTTATAATTTCGACCTCGAAATCCGTTTCGAAGATGCTGGAGATCGTTTCACTATTGGGATTGCTCACCGTAACAGTCGTTACTGAGTTAGCAGAGATAAGGAAAGAACGCCCTTCATAGTCGGATCCGCTCTCGGTGACACGAATGAGATAAGGTCCGCAATCCACCGTTACCTCCGGAACGCTCGTATAACCGGAACCTGCGTTAGTTATGGTAATACCAGTGATCTTGCCACCCGAGACCGTAGCGGTAGCGGTAGCCGCGTCGTCACCCGAGTCTGGATCGCCAATCGTAATCGTGGGAGGGTTGGCGTTATCCAAGCCGGAACTTTCCGTATTGGTTCCTGAAATGGGATTGCCAGCTTCATCCGTAAGACCCGTAAGTGCACCTCCGCCAATTGCCGCTTTCAAATGAGCGACACCTGCGGCTAAGGCGTTTGGGACAAAAGGATTGATGGTATTACCATCGCTATCAGTGGTTGTCTCGAAGGTAAGGACATTTCCACTCACACTGGCAACCGCACCTTCATAAAACGGGTCACCGGAAACTCCAATGCTGGCTACCTTGTAACTAGGAGTAGCAACAGTTCCCGCGGGAACGGACAGACTGGCAGCCCCGCTCACTTGAGCTACCTCATCAGCTGCGAGCGAGATGGTGAAAATGAAACCGAGCAGGAAAGAAAATGCTACGGCAAGTGGGTGATTTGTTTTAATCTTCATAGCCATGAAGTGGTTAATTGTTAAGAAGCTAGCTTTATCTATATTAGCCAAACTATGCAAAATGATACGTTTTTTTTTAGTGAATTATCAAAGGAAATCTCACTTTGTTTCATTATGCCTTATGAATCAATGCCTTACGAATTGAGAAAGTTCTCATTAAATTGCAATTCAATCAGGTTTCGCCAACATCCAAGCACCCCCGCACGCACAAAGTGCATTTGGACACCAAGACCAAAGAGCAGGCCGAAGGTTACTGAAATCGCGTAGCGCTTCTGGCAGAAAAGTAACCAGAAAGAAATAAAACATCGCGAAACAGAGAGCGATACCGGCGTTGAGCATGGTTTCTCGACGACCGACCCGGAGGGACAACGGCAATGCCATAATCGCCAAACAAATGGGAGAACATCCCAGGGCCAGGTTCTTGTTGAGAAGGATGGCAATATCAAGGCGTTGGTCTTCGTTGGCGGGATCGAGATAGGCTTGATACAACTGGGAATAGCCTAGTCTTTTAAAGTTAGTGCCGGAAGAGCCGTCGTTGAGAGGCAGTTCGAGAGGTTCGCTCCATGACTCGAAGGAAACGAAAGACGGGCTGCGGGCGCTTCCGGAAACCGAGGAGTTGAAGTCTCCCTCAAGGTCTATTCCCTCTAAATACAAAGCTAATACGCCCCGAACGGTATCGCGACGAACTGTTGCGGATCGAGCGGAGAGCACTCCCACCATGCGGTCTGAATCATCACGAAAGGAAAGTCTCAAATCTCGCCAAACATCGCCTTCCACATTACCCGCCGCAAGTCCGCATCGCCTGATCTCGGGTCCCATCAGCGAGCGTAAAGCGGCTGAAGAATCTTGAGCTTTTCCTTCCTCGGCTACGGGAGGGATATCGAAGGTCAGAACACCGTCACGTTTCAATATGATATCGAGGCTGTTCAAAACGATTTCGGTTTTTCGCAAATCAAAGAGCGCTCGACTGCGAGGTCCCCACTCCCCGACCAAAAAGACACTGAGCACCGAAAACAAGAGTGCGAGCAATACTACGGGGTAAAGTACCGTCCACACGCCTAGACCCACGGTACGCATGGCTAGAATTTCCTTGTCGGCCGCCATTCGCCCGAGCGAGAGAAGAAGCCCTACCACAAACCCCAAGGGCAAGGCATAGGCGGCGGCATAGGGTATCAATAATCCGGACAGGGTGAAAAAGCTTTCGGGCGAATGGAAAAGAGCCTGAAGGAAATATTCGTCGTTCCGGACGACATTTCCATAAAATAAAATCACACACACTACGGCAAAAGAAACCGAGGTAGCTATGCTCACTTCTCTGAACAAGTAACGAAAAAGTAGTGAACTTCTGATCATCCGGCTTCTGCTTCCGCAGCAAGGAGCAAAGGAGCAACCCGCACCAAGTCCTCGGGAGTGTCGACCCCGATGGAAAGATCCTCGGTCAACACCACGGCAATACGACGCCCGTGTTCCAACGCCCGCAATTGTTCGAGCTTTTCAACCTTTTCCAGATTCCCTTGCGGGAGTGCGGTAAAGGCACGAAGAAATTCAGCCGTGTAGCCATATATTCCGAGGTGACGAAGCAAGGGCAGGGTCTTCTTTTCCACCTCTTCCACATCATCTCGTGGATAAGGAATCGATGCCCGCGAAAAATACATCGCAAATCCATTAGCGTCACGCACCACCTTCACGACATTCGAATCTTGAAAGTCTTCCGAGTTGAGGATGGGAGTGGCCAAAGTGGACATATCTGCCTCGGGTTTTTCAATCGCTTCCGTCAAGGCGAGGATTTGACTGCGAGTGACAAGAGGTTCATCAGCCTGAACGTTGATTAATCGCACCGCTCCGATAGTCTCGTTGGCTGCCGCGATGCGGTCTGTGCCGCTCGGCAAGTCCGGATTGGTAAGAATAGTGGAAAAACCCGCGTTGCTCAAGACGTCGCTGATCTCCTCGCTGTCCACCGCAAACCAAAGAGGAAACTCGGGAGCTTCTCGAGCGATTCGCATGGCTGTCCAGAGAACTAGGGGTTTCCCGGACACCTCCGCCAAAAGTTTGCCGGGGAAGCGAGCAGAAGCCAACCGGGCCGGCACCACGATTACGGTTTGCGGCGTCAAGGAGTGATCCATAGCACCTTTCCTTGCCGACAATTCCCTCGACAGGCAAGGCATTCCTGAGAGAGGGCTTTCTTGACGAAACGGGTCTTTTAGACAGAATGATGATTCTTACATGAATTCCGCAACCCTATCGACACCCACTCTGGATCGTTTTTCCCTGCCCGACCGGCATGGCCGTTTTGGTCCCTACGGGGGTGCATTCGTGCCCGAGACACTGGCTCACCCGCTACAACAGCTCACCGCTGCCTACGAGGAGACGAAGAACGATCCCGTATTCCAGAAAGAGCTAAAGCAACAATTGAAGAGTTTCGCGGGACGCCCCACCGGGTTGTACTTTGCCGAACGCCTGACTCGTGAATTGGGAGGAGCCAAGATTTACCTGAAGCGCGAGGACATGCTCCATACGGGTGCCCACAAGATCAACAATGCTCTAGGTCAAGCTTTGCTGGCCAAAAAGATGGGCAAGAGCCGCATTATCGCAGAGACTGGAGCCGGGCAACACGGCATCGCGACTGCAGCGGTCTGCGCGCGTTTTGGATTCGACTGCGTAATCTACATGGGAGCAGAGGACATGCGGCGACAGGCTCTGAACGTATTTCGAATGCGCTTGAGTGGGGCCGAGGTACGAAGCGTGGAAGCGGGGAACCGCACACTCAAGGAAGCTATCAACGAAGCCATGCGCGATTGGGTCACCAATGTTAGGAGCACTCATTACATTTTGGGCTCGGCGCTGGGTGCGCACCCCTACCCCGGGATGGTTCGTGATTTCCATCGAGTTATAAGCACGGAAACCAAAGAACAAATCTTAGATCTCGAGGGGCGACTGCCCGATGAGATGGTCGCCTGCGTGGGCGGTGGCAGCAACGCCATCGGCTTCTTCTTCGATTTTTTGGAAGAGGAGGCAGTTCGCCTAGTGGGAGTGGAAGCAGGTGGACGCAACCTAGAGGATGGCCAACACGCGGCTCGATTCGAGGGGGGGCGACTGGGCGTGCTTCAGGGTTGCAAGACCTGGATTCTCCAAAATGACGACGGCCAGATAAATCAGACCCACTCCGTCTCCGCAGGTCTAGATTACGCCGCCATCGGTCCCGAACACGCCTATTATCGGGACAGAGGCCGTATAGACTTTACCCATGCGGGAGACGACGACGCCCTACACGCCTTCCGCAAGCTGTCCGAGACCGAAGGCATTCTGCCAGCACTGGAATCGTCTCACGGGCTCGCATACGCCTTTAGAAGAGCTAAAGAAATGCCGCAGGATTCAATACTTTGCGTAAACCTAAGCGGGCGTGGAGACAAAGATGCGATGGAAGCGGCTCGCATCTTAGGTGAAGAAGCCCTAATGCCATGAACAGCATGACGGGCTTTGGGCGAAGTTGCTTTCGCCATGAACAATTCAATATCATCCTTGAGGTTTCCTCGGTAAACAAACGTCATTTTGAAGCGGTTTGCTCACTGCCTAAGGAGTGGCAAACCCTCGAGCGGGCATTATTGGAACGGGCTCGGGGAAAGATCCAGCGAGGACGCCTGCGTATCCATGTCCGCCCTGAAGAGGCAAGCGTACAAAACAGCTCGGATGATTGGATTGAGAAAAATCTTGCCGCGGACTTGGATAAACTCGAAGCGTTTGCCAAAACTCGCGGTATCCCTTTCGAACCGGACGCCCATTTGATTGCTCGCCTAGCATCCTCTCGGCGAACCGAGAGTGGTCTCCCGTCTGCAGATAGTGTCGAATCCGAACTACTGAAAGCGGCCGACAAGGCTCTACAGGATCTCGTGACCATGCGGGCCGAAGAAGGTAAAAGGCTGGCGGAAGATCTATTCGCGCGCATTGCCACGCTCGAAACATTCGCAGCGGACATAGCAATTTCGGCAAAAGACACTGCGAATGAATGGCGAGACAGGCTTCTCGAACGGCTCCGCAAGGCCGAGTTATCGATCGATCTCGATGACGAGCGAGTCCTCAAGGAGTTTACGCTTTTCGCCGACAAGGCAGACATCTCGGAGGAAATCACTCGTTTACGTAGCCACTGCATCCAATTCCGAGAGAGCTTGGATACGAAAGATGCAGTCGGTCGTAAGCTCGAATTTATTCTTCAAGAGATTTCTCGCGAGTTGAACACACTATGTGCGAAAGCCTCTCGACCGGAAACCAATCGCCTCGGACTGGACGCCCGGAACGAAGTGGAAAAGCTACGCGAACAAGTCTTGAACTTGGAGTAAGTAGAAAGGTGAGGTAGCCCCTTCACCATCCTTATTTCTCTCTCCACGCGCCTACGAGTCGGAGCTATTGGTCGTCTCCGATGCCAACGCTGCTTTCTTCTCTTCAGCCGCTTCACGAAATCCACGAATCACATAGCTAATGACTCCCAAGAAGATAAAGGAGTCGGCCAAATTGAATATCGGGTAATCATACTCCAGAAGTGGAAGGTAAACATCTAAAAAGTCCACCACCTCGGCAGGTGTCCGAAATAGCCTGTCGCAAAGGTTCCCGGCGATGCCACCGGCAATACTGCCAAAAATAATTTGAGGTCCAACCTTTTCAAGCTCAAGGCTGTGGCGAAAGAAATAAATGCTGATCAAGGCTACAAAAGCAAGCACAGTAAGTACCCCCGGATAATCGGAAAACATGCTCCATGCGGCTCCGGGATTGGTGATGTAAGTCAATTCGAGGAACGCTTCCGGACCATCAACGTAGTCCAACACCAACACGGGATGCTCTCTCCATGCCGCCGCATTTCCCTGAGCCCAAGACTTCGTTACTTGATCCGCGGCAAGGACGCCTAGGCAAAAAGCCCAAAAACGGACTGCGCTCATCGTATTTTAGTTTGTTGAATCATGGAACCCGTGCGAAAGGCTTAAGCGTCGTCGTCCCCGAGACTGGCTTCAGACAAGGTTGCGAAGGCCCCTATTCCACCCCCTCCCGTGTCTTTGCGAGCACGCACATGCTGTTCGTACTCGGCCTGTCCCTCCAAGGAGTAACGCGTATAGGGAACGGCTTTAAGACGACTCTGCTTGATGGGTTTTGCCGTTTCCTCGCAAACACCATAAGTTCCATCGAAAACTCGATCTATGGCGCTCTCGACCTCATTGAGCATCTCCTGCTCCCCCGCCATCATCGTAATAGCCACATCGCGATCAAACGACTCCGAACCCGCATCGGAAGAGTTTACGGAAAGTTCACCCGAACTTTCTCGGGAAGATGCCCCTATCGTATCCGCAGATCGTGCTCCCAAACCGACCTTCAACTGATCGCGCAACTTGAGGAGGCTAGTGTAAAAAGGTTTCCAACCGGCAGGCACTGTTGATGCATCACGATCGGGGCGAGTCGTGCTTTTATTTGGATTAAAACCAAGAATGTCAGCAACCGAAGCGGACTGGGTCTTGTTCTTGGCAAAAGACTGCACGTGTTTGGGAGCAGCCACTACTTTCGCTCTGCGAATGGTTTGCTCGTTCACTGAGTCATCTTTTTCATTCTCGGTATCCTTCTTGCTGTCGAGAATGGATCTTACGTCGTCCAAGCTAAAACCAACTGCGGCAGCTGGCGGAGGAGAAACTGGAGAGTCCTTGGAATTCCCTTTTTTCGTTTCGACCGCGGCGACAGCCTCCGCCACATTAGTAGGAACAGCATCCTCACTGGCCTTTTTCGCTGATTTCGCCGGAGTTTTCAGCGGCTTTCCAAGGGAAGCTTGCCCTGAAGCCACTTTATTGGTCGGCGGTTTCTTCTCAGGACTTTTTCGAATGGCCGACTCCTTCTTGGTGGATACTTGTTTCTTTACCGAAGTAGCGGCAGGCACCTTCTTTTGTTTCGCCGCCGTTTTAGCAGCTGCAGGCTTCTGGGCGACAGGTTTTTTTGTGATGGCTTGCTTGCTCATAAGAAAAGAGTTTTTTAGATTGTTAAGAAATTGCTTTGGTAGACAGGGCCTCTGCACATCTGGAAGAAACTTCGCCCCAAGGTTCAACATGTGTTAATTCGGGCACCCAACGCCAACTCCTAGGGCAACGGATCCCGGAAGCATGCCGAACCTCTACGGTGGGTTCTCCTTGGGCGTTGTAATCGGCAGTTAAAATCACGCTAGAAGTAATAAACAACTCTGCCAAGCAGTCCTCATTTCGACTGAGTGCAGCGAAAGACTCGTTATCAGGATGACCGAAAACTTGAACCTCGGCGTCCAACGACTGGCCAATTACTTTCTCCACTCGAAGTTTTTCCAGAGCTTCATTCACCGCCGTGGTCTTGAAGGCTAGAATGGCTCGAACGTCTTCGACTTTCGCACCCCCTCGCCAAGCACTATCGACTTCCGGCCAAGCCTGTAAAGCCAAGGGTTCGAGGCAAAAGTCACTCCCCTCCTCCAGGTACGCCCAAGCTTCGTCGGTGGTAAAAGGGATGACGGGGGCGAGCAATTTCACGAGAACTTGAAAAATATGATCCAAGGCGGTCTGAGACGACCTGCGTAAAGGATCATTTGGCGAAAACGTGTATAGACGGTCTTTGAGCACATCGTGATAAACCGAGGAAAGAACATTCGAACAATACCGATTCACGAACTGAATCCCACGGTGAAACTCATAAGCATCGAAAGCCTTTGTAACATCCTCGATCAGATCCGCCGTATTGTCTAGGGCCCAAAGGTCAATGGGCGAAAGTTGCTCGAGAGGAATGGAGTCCGTTTGCCTATCAAAGTCGAAAAGATTGCCGATTTGAAAGCGGAAGGTGTTCCGAATCGTCCGATACCCCCTGACGACTTGATCAAGAATCTCCTCGGAAAGCGGTATGTCTCGGCGAAAGTCCTCGGAACAAATCCAGAGGCGAAGCACGTCGGCGCCATAGCGCTTGACGTAGGATTCAACGGTTTGAGGTTTGCCATCACTCTTGGAAATCTTCCTGCCGTCTCCGTCGACGACAAAGCCATGCGTAATGATATGGGCATAAGGGGGAGCGCCGTCTGCTAGGAGTGCAGTCCAGAGAGAGGACTGAAACCACCCACGATGCTGGTCGCTCCCCTCCAAGTACAGGTCCGCGGGCCATTTCAGGTCTTCTTTTTGTCGAAGAACAGCTCGATGACTGCATCCTGAGTCAATCCAGACGTCGAGCGTATCGGAACCTTTCACCAACGTTTTCCCCTTCCAAGACTCGGGCAAATCAACACCTGCAAGCAATTCTTCCGCAGAAAGCTCGAACCAAAGGTCGGTCCCCCCATGCTCGACTTTATCGGCAAAGGATCGAATCAAGTTTGCGTCGAGCAAAGGTTCACCCTCCTCGTCGAAGAATACGGGAATGGGGACGCCCCAAGATCTTTGGCGAGAAATACACCAGTCCGGACGAGCCTCCAAAAAACCGCGAATGCGGTTGCGACCCCATTCGGGAGTAAAGGCAACCTCGTCCAGAGCATCAAGACCTGCATTACGAATATCATCCTTATCCAACGAAACGAACCATTGATCCATCGCTCGGAACACAACCGGGGTCTTGCTGCGCCAGCAATGAGGATACTGGTGACTGTGATGCTCAAGGTGAAGCAGACTGCCGTTTTCTCGAAGAAGAGCGAGTACGCCTTCATTCGCCTCGCAACCTTTTTTCGTTCCGAGAACTGAAAGTCCGACAAGGCTTGCAGGCATTTGCCCGTCATCGAGGTAGCGACCGGCATCATCCAGAGGGCAATAGATTTCCATCCCGTTAGCCAAACCCGTCAGGTAATCGTCCAAACCGTGACCCGGCGCGGTATGCACGCATCCCGTGCCCGCATCCATCGTGACGTAGTCGGCGGCAACAACCGGACTGTCTCTATCGATAAATGGATGACGACCAATCCAACCGACCAAAGACTTGCCCGGCAATTCACGGCCAAGTTCATGGTTCTCCAATTCACAGGATTCAGCAAATTTTTTCGCCAAGGAGGCTCCCACCCAATATGAATTACCCTCGGATTTCACCTCGACGTAGGTTTCACGAGGATTTACGGCAATCGCAAGATTCGCGGGGATCGTCCATGGAGTCGTGGTCCAAATAACCAAAAAGGCATTGTCGCCTGCCATAAAGTCTCCGGATTCCCGCAAGGCGAACTTAACGTGTATGGCCGGACTTACGTGGTCTTGGTACTCGACTTCCGCTTCCGCCAAGGCAGTGCGGCAGGGAATAGACCAATAAACAGGTTTTTTGCTGCGGTACACGAATCCCTTATCCACAAATTCAGCAAACGTGCGTAAGATAACCGCCTCGTAATCAGGATCCATGGTGCGATATTCCCGATTCCAGTCGGCAAGCACACCGAGTCGCTTGAATTGGCCTCGTTGCTTTTCGATAAAGCTTTCGGAAAACTCCTTGCAGGCGCGCCTAAGTTCAAGAGGAGTGAAATCCTTTTCCTTACCTCGCAGATTCTTGGTAACCTTATGCTCGATAGGAAGACCGTGACAATCCCATCCCGGAACATAAGGAACGCGGTACCCGCAAGCGCTCTTGAAACGCACGATGACGTCCTTGAGAGTCTTGTTGAGGGCCGTCCCCACATGTACGTCGCCGTTTGTGAAAGGAGGGCCATCATGCAAAACGAAAGTTTCTCCATCAGCATTTTTCTCCTGCAGCTTGCCGTAAAGATCAACGCCATTCCAATGATCCAAGCGAAGCGGTTCGCGTTCGACGAGATTGGCTCTCATCGGAAAACCGGTCTGAGGCAAGTTGAGAGTTTCTTTAAGGTTAACGGACATAGGCTGGGTTGCCGCAAATGGTAGCAGAGGCGACAGGAAAATGTCCGTTTCCGAGTTCAAGTCAAGGGTCGATAGACAATTAGCGCTCTCTTTTTACTTGCTTTCCCCCAATAGAATATCAGCCTCCCGCCCATTTCTAGATGGACAGCATACTAAATTCGTTCCTCAACGGGCTTGAAGCCAATTCGCCAAATCTTTACTTAGTCGCTCTGGCGGGATGTATTCTCGTTGGCATTTTTCTCCTCACGAAAGGTGGGGATATCTTGACCGACGGAGCCAGTGATCTTGCTCGCACCCTGGGAGTTCATCCCGCGATTATAGGGCTAACTGTTGTTTCCATTGCTACCTCCGCACCGGAACTGTTCACCTCACTGGCTGCGATAGCTGGTGACGCTAAAGATCTAATCATAGGAAACGTCGTAGGAAGCAATCTTGCCAACATTGGACTAGTTCTAGGAATCGCCACTTTCATAAACCCAATTGCGATGAAGGGCTCCCTGGCAAACTGGCAAACGAATCTGCTCCTACTGACCACTCTACTTTTTTCCATCTCCTGTCTGTGGATAGGTAAGGAATCCTTCGATCGGCCGCTTGGAATCGTTTTTAGTATTATTCTTGTCGCTTACCTGATCGTCGTGACTAGAGGAGCAATCATCGACCGCAAGGCAGCAAAGAATAGCTCGGATACGGTTCCCGAGTTAAAAGGAGACGAGGACCTTGCTCCGCCTTGGAAATCCCTTCTTATCGTTTTGGTAGCTTCAGGGGCTTTATGGCTAGGTTCCGAGGTACTGGTCACCGGAGCCAAAGGCCTTGCCCAGTTCGCCTCCATACCTCAGGAGATTATTGGTCTCACGATCGTAGCCATAGGAACAAGTCTCCCGGAATTGGCGGCCTCGTGCGTTCTCGCCAAGCGAGGAGAGAGCGGCATGCTGCTAGGTAACATCGTGGGGTCGAACCTTTTCAACCTGACTTTTGTGGCGGGAATAGCAGGAATAGTCTCACCGATCCCCGTGAACCCATCTCTAGTTCAGGTAGAATTCCCGGTCATGCTCCTGTTGACCGGCATACTATGCTGGTTGATGCGGAAAAAGGAGATTCGCATTCTCCACGGCACCTTTCTACTCATTATCTATTTTGCCACATTAGGTGCGGCATGGTTCCTACACGGATAGAAGAAACTTAAGTTCCGGATAAGAAAACCGAAAAAAGACCGGAAGGATTGAAACTTCAATCCGAGAAATCAAGCCTTGGGGAAAACTAGATCTTCAATTGTCTTCGCCAATTTGAAGGCGCACAAATTTCACAATCGAAAGAGATTCGCCTACCAGCTTAGCTTTTTCCGCCAAAAGATCCTTGATACTAATGTCAGGATTCTTAACGAACGACTGTTCCTCCAAACAGGAGGTGGCAAAATACTTGTCGAGTTTCCCCGTGATTATCTTTTCGATGGCTTGCGGAGGTTTACCCTCGGCTTGCGCCGTGGCAACTTCACGCTCCTTGGCCACAAGCTCTTCGGGCACATTTGCTCGACTCACGCAGACGGGAGCTGTTGCTGCGATGTGCATGCAAATATCCTTGCCCAAAGAAATCGTTTCTTGGTGGTCGGCGCCGGCCTCGGTCTCGGTGGAGAGTTCAAGAAGCACTCCAACCTTGGCTCCAGTATGAATGTAGGATTCAACACGGCCTGAAGCTGCAGGCGATAATCGTGCCGAACGAGAGATACGAATGTTTTCGCCAATTCTAGCTACTTGCTCGGTGCGTTTCTCTTCCAAATCAGCATCGGGGTTGTCGAGCAAGTCTCCGGCCAGTTCGAGGGCAAAAGCCTGGAATTCGTCGTTCTTGGCCACGAAATCAGTTTCGCAGTTGACCTCAACAATTACACCGGAGCGCCCGTTTTCAGACAATTTGCAGGTAATAACACCCTCTGCAGCAGCTCGACCTGCTTTCTTGGCAGCAGTGGCCACTCCCTTTTTCCGCAGAATGGATACGGCTTCATCCATATCGCCTCCACTCTCGGTAAGGGCGCGTTTACAGTCAACTAAGCCGGCACTCGTCTTTTCACGAAGCTCGACAATCTTATCCTTGGTGATTTCAGACATTATATTTTCTTGTGCCCTGCGAAGGACTCGTTTGATTCTTGAAGTTGTATGAGGACGGGTAAACGCCTTAATGGGCAATCAAGCTTTGGCCGTATCTTCCGCGGTTGCTTTCGCAGGTGCCTCTGCTTCTACCGCGGGCGCCTCTTCTACCACCGCAGGTGTCTCTTCTACCACCGCGGGCACCTCTTCTGCTGCAGCTACTACCTTCGCCTTTTCTTCGGCAGGTTTTGCCTCAGCTTCGTCTCGAGAGTCTCGGACGCGATCATCAAAGTCCATGTCCTCATAACCCTCGGGTAGAGTAACCTCAGGTTCACCACCTTGATCACCGAATTCCGGTTCTTGGGTCACGGGGGTTATGTCTCTGCGATGGATGGGCATCTCGCTTCGTCGAGCAAATCCACTTTGAATCGCCTCGGAGATCACATCTATAACGATTCGAATCGATTTCGTAGAATCATCGTTACCCGGTATGGGGTGATCGACGAGCGTGGGATCGGAATTACTGTCGACAAGGGCAATAACGGGAATACCAAGACGATTTGCCTCGGTCACCGCGATCAATTCGTTATTCGTATCGATAATAAAAAGTGCTCCCGGAAGACTTTTGAGGTCCAACATCCCCTCGAAATTTCGATGCATGCGGGACATTTGCCTCTTGATTGCCGCTCCCTCTTTGCCGGGAAGAGCATCCAGACTTCCGTCCTCCTCCATACGAAGATATTTCTTGTACTTGGCCAAACTGGTGGACACCGTTTGAAAATTCGTCAACGTGCCGCCCATCCAGCGGTTGACGCAGAAAGATGTATTGGTGGCAGCGGCCATTTCCCTCACGGGTTCCTGGGCCTGCCGCTTTGTTCCGACCAAAAGAATGGATTTACCGCTAGCCACCACGTCCTCGATCGCAGTACACGCCTTTTCCAAAAGGTCGTAGGTCTTTTCGAGATCAATGATGGATATGCCATGCCGATTTGCGTAAACGTAAGGCTTGGACTTGGGATTCCATCGGCGCAATTGGTGCCCGAAGTGGACTCCGGCGTCGAGTAGGTCTTTAACTGTTATATTCATATATTTGAAGGTTCAAAGCCCCAAGGAAAGCCTCGGGGAGAAATAGTTTTCTTTTTGAGTGTGAGAGTTAGGTTCGTTGGTTTTATCCGGTAAATGCTACGAGCAGGAATGCTAATAACGGTGGTAAACAGAAAAGATGAATTTGAAAAATCAGCAAGGCTAAACGCACCTATTGAAGGTAAGTGCAAAGACTTAAATGCGATTGGAAGATTGGGTGCAGGGGCAGGATTTGAACCTGCGACCTTCAGGTTATGAGCCTGACGAGCTACCAAACTGCTCCACCCTGCATCACAAGAAGTTGGCAAATCATGTCCGGCATCGGGTTATGAGCAAGATCAAAATGACACGAGACCGTCCAGTAAGCGTTTTTTCAGTTGAGAGAACCATCGGAGCGAGTCATTAGATAAGATGATGGCCGATCTCACCGACGTAATTGCATTCTGCGACAACCGAACCGAACGCCTCGAAGTGCCCGACTTCCCGGGCTCCGAAAACGGCCTCCAGGTCGCCAACGACGGCCACGTATCGAAGGTCGGCGCAGCCGTGGACGCAGGTCTGGAACCATTCCGCAAAGCCGTTGCCGCCGGCATAGATCTCCTCATCGTCCACCACGGACTGTACTGGACGCCTCCCCTACCCTTGGTCGGTCCGGCTTACGACAAGGTGAAATGCTTGCTGGACAACAACCTCGCCCTCTACGGTAGTCACCTCCCGCTCGACCGACACCCCGAGATCGGCAACAACGCCATTCTCGCCCGTAAACTGGAACTATCCCCCTGCGGAACCTTCCTCCCCTACGAAGGCGTGGACATAGGCTTGTTGGCGAAAGCTTCCGGTTCTCGCGACGACTTACGCTCCGGACTCGAAAACCTGTTCCCAAACGGGATCAACGCCATGGAATACGGTTCGGACAAACCGGAAAAAATCGCCGTCCTCACAGGCTCGGGTCAAAGCGCAGTGGATAAAATACTCGATGCCGGAGCCGACACCCTCATCACGGGTGAACTCCGCCAACACCACTTCAACCTCGCCCAAGAGCTACGCCTCAATCTTTATGCCTGCGGTCACTACGCCACCGAGACCTTCGGCGTAGACGCCCTCGCCCGGGAAGTAGCCGAAAAGTTCGACCTCCCCTACGAGTTCGTCGAGACCCCCTGCCCTCTTTGACTCCGGGATTGCCGTTTGCACGGTCTTAGTCTTTAATTCAAAACAAGATGAAGAAGATCGGACTCCTCAACGGCCCCAACCTCGATCGCCTCGGCAAACGCGAACCCGATGTCTACGGTTCCGTCACCCTCGCAGAGATCGAGGAAAAGGTAAAAGCCAAGGCCACCGCATGCGACTGCGAGGTAGACGCCTTCCAGTCCAACCACGAAGGCGCCCTCATCGACAAGATACACGAATGGAGCGATGCCGGGCTCGCCGGCCTCATCCTCAACCCCGGGGCGCTCACCCACACCAGCGCGGCCTTGCGAGACGCCGTGGTCGCCTCGGGCCTC
>JACKQG010001083.1_pt2 | contig 16451 bp, 8 predicted proteins | sample 8237621 | NCBI WGS metagenome assembly JACKQG01 (sample SAMN15677084, study PRJNA649215) | marine metagenome | biome: marine; feature: Black Sea; material: saline water; isolation source: suspended particulate matter (SPM) from the Black Sea western gyre | collected 2013-06-09/2013-06-10 | depth...
CACCTGCCAGTCCAGCATCACGAACACGGCGCACATCGTCCAACGTGGCAACACCACCCGAAGCGACCACGTTCAGCCCCGAGGCCTGCGCCAGCGCTGAAGTTGCTTCAATATTGACGCCGCTTTGCAAACCGTCACAGGCCACATCGGTGAAGTTGCACCATTGTAAGTCGCGCTTACGCAGATCACGCGCCAGATCAACGGCCTGCACCCCGGCAGATTCACCCCAACCGCGTGTGCGCACAACCCCGTCGCGCGCGTCAATGCCCACCACGACGCGCTCCGGGCCGTAGGTCGCCAACGCCCAATCGACCAGCGCCGGGTTTTCGATGGCCGCCGTGCCGATCACGGCGCGGCGAATGCCGGCATCGAAGGCGGCCCGCAGGCTGGCTTCATCGCGCAAGCCGCCGCCAAACTGCACTGGCACATTTACACGCAAAATCTCGCGCAAAGCGGCCAGATTCGCCGCCGCGGACTCGCCAAACGCGCCATCCAGATTGACAACATGCAGCCATGCCGCACCTTCGGATTGCCAGCGTTCGGCCCAGGTGCGCGGCTCATCGCCGTAAACCGTTTGCCGCCCCGGATCACCCTGCGAGAGCCGCACGACTTTGCCGTTGCGTAAATCAATTGCAGGGAAAAGAATAAACTCACTCATATTTTTCAACGCAAAGGCGCGAAGCTGCAGAGACGCGAAGGAAAAAACTCTGCGGCTTTGCCACTTAGCGACTTTGCGTTATATCACTCCTTTTGTACTTGGTATCACGCCGCCGCGCCGCTCGTCAATTCGCGTGGCCGCATCGAGGGCGCGAGCCAGGGCTTTGAAGAGCGCTTCGGCTTTGTGATGGTCGTCACGGCCATACAACACACGAGCGTGCAAATTGCAACCGGCTTGCACGGCGAATGATTCTATAAAATGTCCAAACAACGTCGTAGCAATACCGCCCACGGAGGGCGTGACCCACTCAGCCTGCACCACGGCGTATGGCCGTCCGGAGAAATCAATCGCCACAAAGGCCAGCACTTCATCCATAGGCACATAGGCTGAGGCCGTGCGCACAATGCCTTTTTTATCGCCCAAAGCCTGCTCAAAGGCCATCCCCAACGCCAGAGCGCAATCTTCTACGGTGTGATGCTCGTCAATGTGCAAATCGCCCGCGGCGCGCACAGTCAAATCAAACAGCCCGTGTACGGCAATATGATGCAGCATGTGGTCGAGAAAACCGATGCCGGTGTTGATTTCGGCCTGTCCGCTGCCGTCGATGTTCAACTCCACAAAAATATCGGTTTCATTCGTTTTTCGTTCAATTTTCGCAGTTCGCATAAGTACCTCGTTTACAGGTTGGCAAGTTGGAATGTTCAAACGTTTAAACCTGCCAACTTGCTAACAATTAAATCAGTTTGTTCCGGCTTACCAATGCTAATCCGAATATGATCGTCCAGGCCCGGTTTGTTGAAATAGCGGATCAGGATGCCCTGTTGGGCGAGATCGGCTTTGAGTTGGGCGGCATCGCGGCCGATGACCTGGCATAAAATGAAATTCGAGTGGGAAGGATAAGGGTGCAGCCAGGGGATGTCCTGCAACGCGGTGAAGAGATGCTCCCGCTCGGCAATGATGCTCTCAGCGCGGCTTTCAAGCTGGTGCGCGTGTTCAAGGGATACCACCCCCGCGCGCTCGGCAGCTACGGATACATTGTAAGGCTGCTTGATCTTCCACAGGTGGGGCATCATCCAATTTGGGAAAACGCCATAGCCCAAACGCAGACCAGCCAGGCCCGCCCATTTACTGAAGGTGCGTAAGACGATCAGGTTTTCACGCTGACTGACTTCCGCAATGCAACTGCTGCCCGGCGGGGCAAATTCGATATAGGCTTCATCGAGGATGACGAGTACAGGCAGTTCCAGCAGGGCAACGAGAATTTCCGGGGCAAGCAGCCCCCCATCGGGGTTGTTCGGCGAGGCCAGGAAAATTGCTTTGGGGCTAGATTCCGCCACCACCGCGGCAATCCGCTCAAAATTCAGGTTGAAGTTCCTGTCTCTCGGCACGGGAATCGTGCGGGCGTTGTTAACTGCCGCGTCGAAGCTGTACATCCCAAAAGTCGGCGGACAATTCACAATACAATCGCCCGGCTCCAGAATCAGGCGCATGACCAAATCAATTAACTCATCAGCCCCAGCCCCGGCCAGAATATTCTCGGCGGGGATGCCGTGATACTCGCTCAGTGCGGCGCGCAGATGACGACTCTCCGGGTCGGGGTAGATGTGGGCGTAGGGCAGATCAGCCAGTGCGGCGCGCACTTCGGGCAACGGACCGTAGGGGTTCTCGTTGGCATCGAGCTTGGTGATCTGCGCCGCTGGAATGCCCATTTGCTCGGAAAGCACTTCGAAGGGCAGGATAGGGGTGTAGGGTTCCATCGAGCGAATGTGAGGGCGTAGGAATTCATTCATGGTTTAAATTCTACAATCGGCGGAGGCCGCGTGCGCCGTAAGACCCTCGGCGCGGGCAAATTCGGCGGCCAATGGACTGAGTTGGGCGGCAGTGTCGGGGTCAAGGGCCACAATACTGTTGATTTTGACGAAGTCCATCACGTTGAGCGGCGAAGCAAAGCGCGCCGAGCCGCCGGTGGGCATGACATGGCTCGGCCCGGCAACGTAATCGCCCAAAACTTCAAAAGAGTGATCGCCCAGGAAGAAACCCCCGGCATTGTTGATGCTATCGGCAAGAGCCTGAGGGTCTTTGACCGCCAGACAAAGATGTTCGGCGGCGTAATCGTCGGCGAGTTGGGCGGCGGTGTCAAGATCGGGCGTGATGACGATGCCGCCGCGGTTTTCGATGGATTGGGCAATAATCTCGGCGCGGGAGAGATTCTCCATTTGGCGGGCGGCAGCGACTTGCACGGCTTCGGCCAAGGGTTGGGAGGTGGTCAACAAGATGGCGCTGGCGAGAGGGTCGTGCTCGGCCTGGGCAAGCAGATCGGCGGCCACCCATTCGGCGTTGGCGCTCTCGTCGGCGATGACCATCGTCTCGGTCGGCCCGGCCAACCCATCGAGGCCGACGATGCCGTAGACCTGCTGCTTGGCGAGCGTGACGAAGAGATTCCCGGCCCCGACGATTTTGTCCACTTTGGGGATGTTCTCGGTGCCAAAAGCCATTGCCGCGATAGCCTGCGCCCCGCCGAGCTGGTAAATCTCGTCAATGCCGCAGATGTGCGCCGCGGCGAGAATGGCAGGGTGCGGGTTGGGCGGCGTGCAGACGATGATGCGTTCCACGCCAGCGACCTGGGCGGGGATGACCGACATCAGCAGCGAGGAGGGCAGCGGAGCCGAGCCGCCCGGCACATACACCCCGGCGCGCCCCACGGCGCTGGTGCGCTGACCGAGGATGCCGCCCATCTCGGTAGTTGTCCAGTTGGGGAGCGGCTGACGTTGGTGAAAATCGCGAATGCGCCCCGCGGCAACGGTCATGGCTTCAACCAGCGCGGGCGGCAAATCGGCGTAGGCGGCGGCGAAACGCTCCGGCGGGATGCGGAACTCTTCAAGGTCGGTTTTGTCGAGGGTCTGCGACCAGCGCCGCAGGGCGGCGTCCCCTTCTTCTCGCACAGATTTCAGGATGCGCGCCACGGCTTCGTAGGGACCAACCCCTTTACCAAAAATCCGCTCCACGCCAGCGATCAACGCCGGGGGGTAGTTCGTCGTGTTGATGGGTTTGCGGCGCAGAATAGTCTTTCGGGCGGTGGAAATATCGTAGATTTTGAACATAATTTCTCCAAAAATATCACCGCTAAGGCGCAAAGAACGCGAAGGCTTCATTTTTTTAAGTTTTCCTTCGCGACCTTCGCGTCTTGGCGGTTAGCTCATTTCTAACGCAGACAACATATCTTTATAAGCTTGCGGTTCTTCTTCAAAAATATAGGTCACGGGCGTCACGACCACGCCGCTGCCACCGATGGCGCGCAACTCGCTGATGGCCTTGGCGAGCTGGTCTTTACGCACCACAATGTGCACGGCATACCAGTCTCCGGCGCGGCTGTTGACCACGGTCGAGATGGTGGGGCCTTGCAAACCGCCGATTACAGCTTGCGTGTACATGCGCCCGGCAATCGCCTGGGGAGATTCGCCGCGTATATTGGCGAACACGGCCAAGTTATCTTTGGCACGCAGATAAGCCACAATAAATTCGATCAACTGGCGGGCCGCGGTCAGCACTTCGGGGCGCGCTTGCAGGGCGGCGCGGTTAGCCACCAGGCAAGCCTGTGAAGCCAGAATTTCGCCGTCATCAAGCGGGCGCAGGCGGTTGGCCTGCAAGGTGGTGCCGCTGGAAACCAGATCAACGATGAGATCGGAGTAGCCAATGGTGGGGGCAATTTCGAGCGTGCCTTCGGCAGAGATGAGATGTGCTTCGGAAAAATTGTTTTCAACGAAAAATTGCCTGGTCAGGGCTGGAAATTTTGTAGCAACTCGGAGCGGACGGTTGAGCTGGTTCTGTTTCTCGCGCAAATCTCCCACCCGATGAACATTCTCCCAACTTTCCGGCACAATCACATTCAACGTACAAAATCCGAAGCCCAGTTCTTTGAGTAACGGCAGCACTTCGCCATTGGCGCTCTTCTCGGCGACCACATCCCACCCGGTGATGCCAAAATCAACCGTGCCATCATGCACACTGACAGCAATATCGCCAGCGCGTTGGAAAAGCACCGACACGCCGGGCAACATGGGAATACTGGCCTGATACTGACGCGGATTAGGTTTATACACATTCAGCCCGGCGTTGGAGAGCAAGTCCAGGGCTTCTTCAGCCAAACGGCCCTTGCTGGGCAAAGCGAAACGAATTTCTTTACGTGGTGTCACGGGTGGCTCCTTGCCCTAACCCTCCCCCCGCCCTTCGTTCTACTCAGGGCGGGGGTGGGCGAGGGAACAAAAAAGCACCCTCCGAGTGGAGGGCGCTTTATTCATGGCGAATTTGTAAATCTAACGTTCTTAAAGCAGACCTGCCCGGGCGGAGTTGCCGGTTGAAGCATGATGATGGTGATGATGCTTGCAGATCAGAATGGTCGTATTCATATTGGGCGGGATTTTAGCACAAGGCCAGGTATCCGTAAAGGCGAACTTATAAAAAATTCATAATTGCATCCCAACAACAGCCATATCTGACATATGTTGATGAATCGGCACGGGCAAAGAGCTGGCAACGGTTTTGGCATAATCGATATGAGAAAGCACATTGATATTTCCGTTCGCGACATCAAGCAGATAATCAACGATCAGATTCGGCAAATCAACTCCCGTTAATGGGACGGTAGTGTGGAATTCCATCGTGTGATTGATCTCGTTGACCAGCAAACCTTTTTCGGGATGCTCGATCAAATCCACAGCCAGCACGCCGCCGCCAACGGCCTGAGCAGCACGCACGCACAGATCGTTGATCTCTGGGGTCACGGGGCAAATATCGCCAGAGCCGCCGCGGGCAGTGTTGGTAATCCAGTGCGGGGAGTGACGATAAATAGCGGTAACCGTTTCGTCACCAAAGACAAAAGCGCGAATATCACGACCGGGTTTTTCAATATATTCCTGCACGTAGAACACTGAATGCTGGTAGGAACCCAGGGTAGCTTTGTGCTCCAAAATCGACTCGGCGGCATCACGATCATTGATTTTCGAAAGTAAGCGTCCCCACGAGCCAACAACCGGTTTGAGCACCACGGGGTAGCCAATCGCTTCGATAATTTCCAACGCGGATTCGGGCGTAAAAGCCATAGCCGCTTTGGGTTGCGGAATTCCGGCTGCCGAAAAGGCCGCGGTGGTACTCATTTTGTCACCACACACTTCGGCCACACGCGCCGAGTTGACCGTTGGGATGCACCACGAGTTCAGCATCCGGGTAGCGTACAGGCCGCGCATGTGGCTGAGACTGCGCTCCAAAACTACATCATATTGCTGCCAGGGCACCGCGTCATCAATATCAAAACTAATTTTGCTGTCGTTGATGCGGTCATGGTTGATGCCGCGTGCTTCCAGGGCAGCGAAAAGCCATTTTTCTTCAACACGCACACGTGAATACAAGACACCAATACGGGGATTTGAATTCGTCATAAGATTAGCTCCTTTTTATGAACGCGAAGATCTCGAATGTGGCGAATGATGCGAATGATGCGAATTTTTTTGCCTTTATTCACAGTTTCGCGTTTGGATGGTCTCCCGCTTAAGTGTTGCTATGGAAAATCGTCTCACAAATTTACCGCAGAGTGCGCCGAGAACGCTGAGAAAAGCATTTTATGTGACAAAACTCTGCGACCTTTGCGCTCTCCGCGGTTATTTTTGCCAGCAACACTCTCTGGGGGGACCACTCGCGTTTGACATTGAACAAAAAAACATTTCAACATCTTGTTGACCAATACGAAGACACACATTTTGTTTCTCCTTCGTGCATCTTCGTATTTCTTTGTGGATGACTTAAACAAAAAACCGCCCTCCGGCGGCTTTCAATCCAGAGGGCGGTTACGAGACCGTATCTGTTCGATCAGTGAAGCGTTGTCAGTTTTGCAACCTCAAAAGACCGAAAGCCAGGGAGTTCAGCGGCTTGCGGCTCTGCTTAACCTTATTGTTGGATAAAACGACAAATCTGCACATATTGGAGAGTAGTTTAGGCGCAAAGCAGGGGTTTGTCAAGGAATCACTCCGGCCAAACGGTACCGGCGCGCACCACACCATTGGCGGGCACATCGCTCTTGATCGTGGCCCCATTGCCAATCTTCGCCCCGACACCAATTTTAGCCCCCAGGTTGACCGTTACGCCCATGCCAATCAGCGCCCCATCCCCCACGCGCACATCCCCGGCCAGAATTGCTCCTGGAGAAATGTTGACATAATTCCCTAACGTGCAATCGTGCGAAACAATCGCCCCGGTGTTAACGATGCTGCCAAAGCCCACATTCACATCGCTGCCAACATAGGCGTGCGGAAAAATTTGCACACCCGGGGCCAACACTGAACTGGCTTCGAAAAACGCAGTCGGATGCACCACCGCCGGGCAGGTAAACCCGGCTTCAGCAATACGCCGAAAAACCTTCATACGCACACTGACCGCGCCAATCCCCCCCACGGCATTGATCGCCAAACGCACGCCCAGCTTGTGGAGTTCACCCAATTTTTCGCCACCGCCCAAGATCGGCACGCCCAAAATCTCTCCACCCGCAGGTACACCATCGTCGACAAATCCCGCCACACGATACACACCCAACGCGCGCACCAATTCCAGCAGCGATTTGCCATGCCCACCGCCGCCATAAATAATCAAGGCTATGGGGTCAAAATCCGACTTCGGAGCAGCAAATTTCTCAGCCGAAGATACTAACCGCGCCTGCACCATTTTTTCGGTGACAAAACTATCCGCAGGGAATTGGCTGAGGTCAAGATGATGCTGCTGTGCCAAAGCGAATGCCGGTTTGGAGATTCGCAACCCCGCGGGGGGAGTTTCGGACTCGCTCTGGAAAGGGGCGCTGGCATCCGCGAAGGGGATTTCTGCCTCCGGCGATTCCGCCAGATAGGCCAAGACATCCCCGGCGCGCACGGTATCGCCCTCTGCAAAGCGCAGCCCGATGAAATAGCCTTCCCCTTCAGATTCCACATCCGCTGTGGACTTGGTGGTTTCGAGCGTGCAAAGCAAATCACCTGCAGCAACTTTTTGGCCTTCAGTCACATGCAGGGCAGCCAACATAGCTTCGGGTTCATTGGGATTCAATAAAGGAATAGTGATAGGATTCATAATTCAATTTCCGGTATTCAGTAGCCAATCATCTGCTGTGTCGCAGAGAGAATATCATCCACATCGGGGAGAACGTTCAATTCCAGCGCGCCGGAAGCGGGAATGGGCAGATCACGGGCGGCAACGCGGCGTGCGGCACGCAGACTGCTTCCGAGAGCTTCGCTGACGCGGGCAAGGATTTCTGCGCCCCAACCCAGAGTGAAGGTGCCTTCCTCAACCACAAGCAAACGCCCGGTGCGCCGCGCAGATAAGATGATCGGCTCAAGCTCAAAGGGCGCAAGCTGCGTGGGAATAATCAGCTCGGCGAAAATTTCGTGCTCGTAGGCCAATTGGCGCATGGCTTCACGCGCCAACTCGGCCATGTAGCCGTAGGCGGTGAGGGTCACTTCAGCAGGGGGCGCGCCGGAGATGGAAAGAAGGTAATTCGGCGCATAGGAATCGGCGGTTGGATGTTGGGCTACGGTGAAATCGGGGAGAGACGTTTCATTTTGCATTTTTGCTAAGTAAAGCAATTTATTCTCCACGAACAGCACAGGATCATCGTCAGCAATCGCATCGGCAAGAAGTTGGCCGGGGTTGCCCAACGCGGTTGGGGCCAAAACGCGCAAGCCGGGGATACCCAGGAAAAGTTTTTCAAGAGTTTGGCTATGAGTGGGACCGTAGCCGCGCCGACCGCCCATCGGGGCGCGGATGACGAGCGGGACGCGCACCTGCTCGTTGTACATCCAGCGGAATTTGGCAATGTGGTTGATGATCTGGTCGGCGGCCAGGGTGACGAAATCGCCAAACATGATCTCAACCACCGGGCGCAGGCCGCGCAAGGCCATCCCCGCCGCCAGGCCAACAAACCCGGCCTCCGAGATGGGCGTATTGATAACGCGCTCAGGGAAAGCATCGGAAAGCCCTTGCGTAACTTTGAAAGCCCCGCCATAGGGATCAAGCACATCTTCACCAAGCAGCAGGACGCGCTCGTTGGCGGCGAAGGTTTGGTGCAGGACGGCGTTGAGGGAGGCGAGGACGGAGGCAGCAGAGAGCGGAGGGCGAGAAGCGGGAAGCGATTGGGGGTTGCTAACCACTAACGGCTGACCGCGGATCGCAGACTCATCGGCAAGTGCGTGTTGAAAAGCAACTGTCACTTCGGCGTCCACTTCGGCTTCAATCGCAGCGCACATCTCTGGGGCGAGGCGGGGGGCATGAATACTCAGGGGATCGCGCGTCTCTCTTAAAGCGGCAACCCACTCCGGGTCACGCGTGTCATCCCCTTTGGAATGAGGCCCAAACCTGACCGTAGACAATATCAGGGCACGCGGCCCACTTCGGGCGCGCACATCTTCCAAACAATTCTCTGCTACAGCAAAAATCTCCAAAACATCGCTGGAATCTAACTCGTCAACAGGAATGCCAAAAGCGGCAAAACGAGCTGCTATCGTTCCGGCAAGTGTCGATTCGGCAGGGGTGGTCTGGGCAATGTGGTTGTTTTCAACAACATAGAGAATAGGCGCATCCCACAGAGCAGCCATGTTGATGCTCTCGTAAACTACGCCCTGACCCAGGGTACCATCGCCCAGGAAGGCCACAGCCAGCGCATTTGTGCCTTTGCGCTTCTCAGCCAGCGCCATACCCGTAGCAACGGGCACAATGCCGCCCTGCACGCCATTGGAATAGAAATTTTTCCATTGAAGATGCTGAGAACCGCCGCGTCCGCCACACACACCGGTGGATTTACCCATCATTTCGGCAAAGAGGGCGCGCATCTCGCCGCCATACGCCAGAAAATGACCATGACCGCGATGATTGCTAAAAACAATATCGCCATCTTGTAGGTGCGTGAGCACGCCCACTGCATTGGCTTCTTGCCCCAGGTAGGTATGCGTTGTGCCGAAGAAAACGCCCTTGGGGAAATTTTCTAGCACGGTTTCCTCAAATCGACGGATACGATAGAGTTTGCGGTAGAGCGCAGTATGATCCATAGCGAGGGAATTATACTTGAAAATGATCCGTGTCCGATGGTCCCCCAAACTGGTTCTTTGGGAACTGCTGTGAGAAGCCCTTCATTTAGAGGGTAAAGTCAACTTCATCCCCTAAATATGGCATCAAAAACCATCGGTCGAACAAAAAGATCAGTTATCCGTGTCAATCGCGACGAGTACAAAGGTACCCGTGAAGTTTGATTGCCCGGCTAGTACTGCAGCAGGCTGAATGGTTTCATCTGCAGCGACCGATGATTCAAACCATCCACCCAAAGTATCACTAAACAACGCATCCCAGAATTTCCCTGAGGCGGTTATGGTCAACCACTCACCCAACCCTACATTCGCTGAGGCATCCCAATAGCGATAGTAGGTCACGATCTCCGTGAGATTCTCATTGCTTGCTGCATCACCGAATAAAATCTGTATAGGCAGTTCAACCCAAGCACCCATGCCGTCATTCAGAGTTTCATCCCAATACAACAGCATAAAGGTTTGGCTGGCGTAGTTATCAGGTAAGACAAAGGACAGGTTCATCCAGCTTCCTGGCGGCAGCTTCTTCAGCGTGGCGCCATTCTCATCGAAGATTGCCACGTTCAACGAAGCCACAAACTGATAGCCGGAAGGCAGCGCAAACGGCAAACTCGCCACCGTTCCCGTAATGATATCGGCGACCGCGCCGCTCCCCGCGGATAGCATGACCTGCGCCGATGGATTGACAACCAGGATATTGATAAACTGTGGATGGAGCCAGACCGGCTCACCGGAGCGCAATACTGTAACCAGAGTGTATACTCGCACAACGAGCAGGGACAGGCCGGGCACGCTCTGAGTTGATTCCGTACCCGAAGCAGAAACCTGAACAACGATGATGGGCGGAACAACGGGCAGCGGAAACACCGTCAACGTGAAGTTTTCAATACTAAAGATACCACCGCGTACGCCCGTGGCTGTCCCCATTCCGGCGTTGTGCGACGGCAGAATCGTCAGGCCATACTCCAGGGTGTCATTACCACCCTGCCCATTGATGCTACCCAGTACTTCTGCGCCCGCGGGCAGAATAAAGGTATCATTGCCCGCTCCGCCAATCAGGGTCAGGTCGCGCACACCGTTGATCGTGAAGGTGTCATTGGCATCGCCGCCCGCCAAAGTCTCAAAGCCGGTGAAGGTCAAGATCGGGTTGGCCGTGTAGGTACACACCGTGCCACACACCCACTCGCCAGGGACGTTCAACCCAATCAAAATATCGCCGCCCGCTGGATCCGAACTCCCCTTGAGCGTGTTGAAGTTATCGAAGCCGCCCGTGAGCGCCCGCAGCGGTGTGTAATCGCCACCCGCAAAACCATTTGTGCTACCCAGCCCCGTTAACACAATGCGCCGGGCTGTGGTAAAGGCCGTGAAGTCCAGCGTGTCGCTGCCCGTCTGCCCGTTGATGCGGCCCAGCAAACGGCCGTTGTCGGCGAAGACAAAGGTGTCTTCGCCCGCGCCGCCCAAGAGATCAAAGGTCTGCGTGCCGCCGATGTTGAAGGTATCGCTCCCGCTGCCGCCTTGCATGGTTTCCACACCGGAGAAAGCCAACGTATTGGTGCTTATATATTGCGTGTTGGCAGGTTGAAGGTTGAAGGTTGAAGCCGCATTCAATCCGGTCAAGGTGTCGGTTGTTGAAGCAGCACTGCCCACCAGGGTATTGATATTGGTAAAGGAGCCGGTAATCCCCGTGGCAGTGCCGTTGAATCCGCCAGACGCACCCAGACCGGTGAGTACAAAATCGCGCCCGGTGGCATAGGATGCAAAATTCAGCGTATCGCTTCCGGCTGCCCCGCTCAGGGTTCCGGTCAGTCTGGCGTCATCATTGAAGATGAATGTATCATCCCCAGGACCGCCATCCAAATCCACAGACTGATTTCCCGTCGCCGTAAAGAGATCATTCCCCGAACCACCGATGACCTTCTCAATAAAGGTGCCGCTATGGGTGGCCGTGTTGGCCCCATTGGTCACCGTGACGCTGCCCAGAACGATGTTCAGGTTGTCGCTCAGTGCTGAGAAGTCCATCGCGTCATACCCTTCAGCGCCAAGTTCAATGATCCCATCTACGCCAAAGGCGTTGAGTTCAAAGCGGAAAGTGTCGTTGCCCGCGCCGCCAATCAGGGTATCATTATCCGCTCCACCAACGAGAATATCGTTCCCGCCCAGGCCGCTAAGCAGATCGTTGCCCGGACCGCCGCGCAGCACGTTGGGGCCTGCATCGCCGGTGAGAACGTCGTTGACGCTGCCGCCGGTGACGTTTTCGATACTGCTCAGCGCGCCGATGTGCTGGGCTACGCGGCTCGAAAGGTCCACCGTGATCGCCGTCGTGTAGGCGCTGTAATCAAGCGTATCCGTACCCGCGCCGCCGTTGATGGTACCTGCAAACGTGACCGTGTTCGCCAGAGCAAAGGTATCGCTATTCGTGCCACCGGTGAGGGTTTCGAAGTTGGCGGCGATGAGGGTATTGGTACTCACATATTCAACGGTTGCAGGTTGAATGGTGAAGGTTGCGGACGCGTTCATGCCAGTCAGTGAGTCCGACGCCGAGCCGCCAGTGAGGGCGTTGATATTGTCAAAAGCCATACCGTTGAGCGTACCGGCAAAGCCATCGGCGCTGCCCAGGCGGGTGAGGATGGCGTTGACAGCCGTGGTGTAGGCGCTGAAATCGAGCGTATCCCCGCCCGAGCCGCCGGTAGCGCCGCCCGCAATCGTCACGCCTGCGCCAAAGACAAAGTTGTTGCTGAAGTCGCCGCCGACAAAATTCTCCACGTTGCCGCCAGTATGCGTCAGCGCGTTGCCGCCGCCGGTAATCGTCAGCGTGCCTGCACCGAAGTTGAAGGTCAGTTGTCCGGTGGCCCCGGTAATGCCCGAAAGATCAACCGTATCGTCGCCTTCGCCGGGCAATTCAACAATCTCGTCCGTACCCCAGCCGTCATACAGCACATAGGTATCGTTGCCCTTGCCACCCACCAACCGGTCATTGCTGGGACCGCCATACAGCGTGTTGTCGCCGTCATCGCCGGTGATGGTGTTGATCCCCGTGCCGCCCTTGATGATTTCGATGTTACTTATGCCGCTGGTTCCAGTGGCCTGCCCGGTCGCCAGATTAACGGTCACATTGCCGGTGTAGGCGCTGTAATCGAGCGTGTCGCCCAACCCGTGCGCACTACCATTGAGCGTGCCCGCAAAGCTGACCGCGCCAATCATAGCGAAGGCATCATCATTCGTGCCGCCGATGAGGTTTTCAAAATTCGCAAAGGTGAGGGTATTGGTACTCACGTATTGCAGGCTGGCAGGTTGAAGGTTGAAGGTTGAAGGTGCGTTGAGGCCTGTCAGGGCGTCGGTTGCACCGCTGCCGGTCAGGGTGTTGATGTTAGCAAAACCGCCTGTGATGCCGTTGGCCGTGCCGGTGAAACCAATACTTGTGCCGACTGAAGTCAGCACTACGAACCGGGCGGTAGTGAAGGCAGAGAAGTCGAGCGTGTTGGCGCCGCCCTGCCCGTCCACGCTGCCCGTAACGATCAGGCCATCCGTCAGGGTAAAGGCGTCCGCCTGCGAGCCGCCGATCAGGTTTTCGATGCCGGTCAGGGTGAGAGTGTTGGTGCTGGTGTATTGCACGTTGGCAGGTTGCAGGTTGAAGGTTGAAATCGCGTTGAGGCCAGTGAGTGAATCCGTGCCGTTGCCACCGATGAGCGTGTTGACGTTGTCGAGGGTACCCGATGCGGCGGAACCGGCAAAGCCGTCGGTGGTGCCGAGGGCGGTGAGAACGATGCTACGCCCGGTGGTGTTCCCGCTAAAGGAAAGGGAGTCAGCCCCAGAGCCGCCGTCGAAATGACCATTGAGCGTAGAACCATCTCTAAAGTAAACGGTATCCGCCCCGGCCCCCGCGTTGAGCGTCCTGTTTTCGGCGCCGACCAACTCAAAGGTGTCCACTCCCGTGCCACCGTTGAGAATCTTGACCGTAGCGTCAAATCCAAATACGCGCCCGCCGCTCATATATTGGCTATCCGCGCTATCCAGCGTCCAGGTGCTGGCGGCGTTCAGGCCATTGAGCGTATCGCTGCCACTGCCGCCCTCGAAAGCGTTCATGTTATCGAAGGTTCCGGGCAGGCTGCTAGCCGTGCCCGCAAAGCCCGTGCTGCTGCCCGCGCCGATGAGCGTGACGGTGTGCGCCGCGCCATTGCCAGCGTAGCTGAGGGTATTGACGCCGCTGCCGCCGATCAGATTTTCAACTTCGGCATTGTAGGTGACGTGGAGCGCGGTATCGGTCACGGTGAAGGCGGCGGGTGAGAAGGTCAGCGGGGTGGTGACGGCGGTGAAGTCGAGCGTGTCGCTGCCGCCAGCGGCGTTCTCATTGACGGTATCCGTACCGGAGCCGTTCTCGAAGAGGTAAATATCATCGCCCGCGCCGCCGTTGAGCGTATCGTCGCCGGGGCCACCGCGCAGGGTGTTTGCGCCTGTGTCACCAGTTAGGATGTCGCTGCCCTGCCCGCCAATTACATTGGTGATATTGGTAATGCCAGCTATGCCGGTGGCGGTGCCAGCGCCCAGACCAACGTTCACGCCGGAGGTATAAGCCGAGTAGTCGAGGGTGTTCACACCGCCTGCGCCATCAATCGTGCCAAGCCCGCCCGCCAGGGTCGCGGCGTCGGCGAATTTGAAGGTGTCGGCCTGTGAACCGCCGGTAATATCTTCAATGTCGGAAATCGTAAGTATATTCGTAGAAACGTATTGAACGATTGAAAGTTGAATATTGAATGTTGAAAGCGTATCAAGCGTCGTCAGAGCGTCGGACGTCGAGTCGCCGCCGGTGAGGGTATCCACGTTGTTGAAGATGCCGCTCGCCGCGGTCCCGGTGAAGCCGTCTGTGGAGCCGAGGCCGGTAAGGACGATGGCGCGTGCGCTGGTGTTCCCGCTGAAGCTGAGCGTGTCGTCACCTGAGCCGCCATCGAAAGCACTGCCTAGTGTTGCACCTTCGGCGAAGTACAGACCATCGTTACCGGCGTTGCCGTTCAATGTGTAGGCCGCGGCACCCGTGATCTCGAAGGTATCGGCCTGTGAGCCGCCGTTCAGGGTTTCGAAAGCTGTGAAAATGAGGGTGTTCGTCGAGATATATTCGCCGTTGGCAGGTTGAAGGTTGAAGGTTGCGACAGCGTCGAGGCCCGTCAGTGCGTCGGACGTCGAGGTGCCGCCGATGAGAGCATTCACATTGTTGAAGGTTCCGGCCTGGCCGCTGGAGGTTCCGGAGAAGCCATCGGCGTTACCGAGACCGCTCAGTGTGACCCATTGGGCTGTGCCTTCTGCCGAGAAATCGAAGGTGTCCAGGCCCTGACCACCGATATATTTTTCCACCATACCGCCGGAAGTCACGTCAATATTCGTTCCGGCCACATGCAGGCTTCCTGCAGTCACATTCAAGGCCACCGTAGCCGCGGAGAAGTCCAGCGTGTCACTACCACCCGCGGCGGTCTCTGTAATCGTATCCATCCCGGCGTTGTTGCCGAACTTGTAAATATCATCACCACCCAGACCGATCAGGGTATCATCGCCTGCGCCACCGGTGAGGATATTCTTCCCGCCGTCACCGGTAATCGTATCCGCATAGCTGCTGCCAATCACGTTTTCGATGCTCACCAGCGTATCCGTGCCGCTGGAAGTGCCCGCGCCCTGATCCTGCGCTGTGCCTGCGCCGAGATCAACGATCACACCGTTGGCGCTGCCGCTATATACCGCCGTGTCCAGGCCCGCGCCACCATCCAGATAGTCGTCGCCGCCGTTGCCGATCAGGATGTCGTTGCCGCCGTGACCGCGCAGATTGTCATCACCCAGACCACCAATGAGGGTATTGTCATTCTCATCGCCATCCAGCGTGACACCGATGCCGTTGGAGATGACCACTTCGATCCCGCTGACTGTGCCGCCGATGCCCGTCGCTGTGCCCGCCGGGAAGTTGACCGCGGCTGCAGCCGTGTAGGCGCTGTAATCAAGAGTGTCGCCACTCGCTCCGCTCGCCGCGCCGCCCGCCACATTTCCGGCAACCGAGGCCGTGCCGATCAGGCGGAAGATGTCGGTGCCGCTGCCGCCGCTGAGATTCTCCACACCGGAGAAATCCATACCGAAGCCGCCAGCGGTGTAGCTGTTGGTCGTGTCCATCGTCCAGGTGGCATCAACATTGGCGCCAAACAGGGTGTCATTACCGCTGCCCGCCGTCAGGGCGGTGATATTGTCAAAACTGCCGAGAACATTGTCAATACGGCCCGCCATGCCGTCCACGCTGCCTGTGCCGGAGATGCGGATGTTCAGTGCGGAAGTGTAGGCGCTCAGATCGAGGATGTCATTTCCGGCCTGACCGTCAATCTTTCCGCCCAAAGTCACGTTGTTCGCGAAGCGGAAGGTATCTCCGGCAGTACCGCCGGTCAGATTTTCGATCTGCGCACCGCTGTGGGTGGCGATGCTGACGCCGTCCGTACCGATAAGCGTATTCGCTATGATGACCGTCACGGAAACTGCCAGCGCCGAGAAATCGAAGGTGTCGTTGCCTTCATTGGCATATTCAATAATCGGATTGTCCACGCCCCAACCGGCGGCGAAGCGGTAGGTATCATCGCCGAGACCGCCTGCCAGGGTATCCACGCCGGGGCCGCCAGTGAGGATGTTGTTCCCGGCGTCGCCGGTCAGGGTGTCGTCGC
>JACKQG010001160.1_pt1 | contig 16450 bp, 11 predicted proteins | sample 8237621 | NCBI WGS metagenome assembly JACKQG01 (sample SAMN15677084, study PRJNA649215) | marine metagenome | biome: marine; feature: Black Sea; material: saline water; isolation source: suspended particulate matter (SPM) from the Black Sea western gyre | collected 2013-06-09/2013-06-10 | depth...
AATCCGAGGGTTTTTCCAGGATAAAAACCTAGCGTATATTACATCCTGACGGGAAATTGTGTCTACTTACTTACGCACTCCTTAGTAACTTTATCATATCTTGAAGCAGCCAAAATATTGTTAACCAACACATAGTTAGAGTCTCCCTGCATTATAAAATGATTAACTTGAATCCGAACAGGTATTTCATTCCCCTGTCCATCTTTAAAAAACATGGTATCTTCTGTGCTAATCATACAAGTGCCGGTGATCGCAGATGTAACGAAATAGTAAAGTGCATCTCCGTAGCTATAAAGTTCATCATCACCGGTCAACTCATTCATCTCAATAACTCCACCAGATGGTTGACCCTCTCCAACAAACGCTTCTGATTCTACATTTTTACTCAAGAAGAACGAAACGGTACAAATACCTTGATAATTTAGCATTCCGACGCAAGTTATTAACAAGACGAACCGAGTGTTAATTACTGTACTTACCGTTTTATTTATATATTTCATTGTATTTTTCCTTTGTTTATTTTGTATAAACTATACAAGCACCCTCTAACTGAAAGTTGGTGACAATCTGCATCACTATTTGATGAACCTCTACTTATTTTTTCTTTCATGGCCAAGAAGCCTCGAGCCGGTCGAGTTTCTGGTGCAGCTTGGCCAGGGCGGCGTTCTGCAACTGGCGGATCCGCTCGCGCGTGATGCCGAAATGCCGGCCGATCTCCTCAAGTGTCTGCTCCTCCTCGCCGTCGAGGCCAAAGCGGCGGACGAGGATTTGCACCTCGCGGTCCGGCAGTTCGCCGATGAGGGCACGCAGGATCCCGCTGATGTTCTTGTCCGACAATTCGCGATCCGGCACGGCGGCGTTCTCGTCGGACACCAGTTCTCCGAGCTTTGTGGACGACTCGTCGCCGACCGGCGAGTCGAGCGAGGCGGGGCGCATGGCGGCGCGCCGCATGAGCGCGACCTTCCCCGGCTGCAAGCCCAGCGCCTCGCCCAGCTCGCGGTCGGTCGGCTCGCGGCCAAGTTTGTCGAGGAGGTTGAGCCGCTCGCGGCGCATCCGGGAAATCTTCTCCACCAGGTGCACCGGCAGCCGGATGGTTTTGCCCTGGTTGGCCAAGGCCCGCTTGATAGACTGCTTGATCCACCACGAGCTGTAGGTCGAGAGCTTGCCGCCCTTGGCCGGGTCGAACCGCTCGACCGCCTTCATCAGGCCGATGTTGCCCTCGTTGATGAGGTCGAGCAGCGGCAGGCCCAGCCCCTCATAGTCCAGCGCGATCTTTACGACGAAACGTAGGTTGGCGAGGATCATCTCTTGGCGGGCTCCGGCATCCCCGGCGTGGATGCGCTTGGCCAGGCGGATTTCCTCCTCCGGCGTGATGCGCCCGTATTGGCCGATCTCACGAAAATAAATCCGGACGGCCGAGTGCTCGCCCTCCGTTCGGGCCGAGGGTGGCGGCGTATCCCGTTTCAGCGTGCGCGGTGGGGTGTCCGTCCCAACGCTTGGGATCACAACAGTCAAATCACGCGGGACAACGGATTCGGGAGCGGACACCGGGGTGATGCCTCGGTGGGGCACTTTTTTGGCGGCCTTTTGGGCTGGCCGTCTCGCAGGCTTTTTCATGGTTGAACTGTTCGCCCATCGCCCCAAGCGCGCAAGAAAAAAAACGAATCGGCTTGCCAGCCACCCGGCGGCCGTGAACACTCGGACATGGCGGCAGGGCAAAACGCAGGCACACTCGATTCAGCCTTTTTTCAACCGGCGGACACGTTTTTTCCGGCCCAGGCCGGCGTTGCGCTGACGTACGACGACCTCACCCTCTCCACGCTTTACTCGGAGATTCTCCCGGCAAACGCCTCCATCGACACCGAGCTGGCGGGCGGATTGTGCCTGCACCTCCCGGTGATCTCGGCCGACATGGACACCGTCACCGAGTCGCGCATGGCCACCGGCATGGCCCTCAACGGCGGCCTCGGGCTGATCCATTACAACATGCCCGAGAAGCAGCAGCTCAAGGAGGTCAGCCGCGTCAAGAACCACGTCCACGGACTCATCCAGGAGCCGATCACCGTGTCGCCCGACAAGACCGTCGGCGACGTGATCGAGCGGATCGAGACCAAGCGCTACGCCTTCAGCACTTTCCCGGTTGTGGGCGACGATCGCAAACTCGTTGGCCTCCTCTCCGGCAACGTCCTCAAGCCGCGCTACGCCGCCAAGCCGGTCACCGGCGCCCTCGTCCCGCGTGACCAGGTGCAGACGCTCCGCGAAAGCCAGCTCGGCGCCGACCCGATCGCCGTTGCTGACCAGTTTTTCACCGACAACCCCGGCATCAACAAGCTGCTCGTGGTGGACGACCACGACGAGCTGCGCGGCCTGTTCACCTTGAGCGATATCGAGCGCATCACCTCCGAGCGGCACGCCCAGTTCCGCCCGGCGCGCGACGGGCAGTTCCGGCTGCTTTGCGGCGCGGCCGTCTCCACCCCGCGCGATGCCGACGGCGAACTCGACCGCGAACGCATCGAGACGCACGTCGGCGCGTTGATCGAGCGCGGCGTGGACGTCGTCGCCATCTCCACCGCGCACGGCCACTCAAAGGGCGTCGGCGACGCCGTCGCGTTGATCCGCGCGGCGCATCCCGAGCTGCCGATCATCGCCGGCAATGTCACCACCGCCGCCGGGGTCAACTACCTCGCCGATCGCGGCGCAAACATCATCAAGATTGGCCAAGGCCCCGGCTCGATCTGCACCACGCGGCTCGTCGCCGGAGTGGGCATCCCGCAGATGACCGCCCTCTACGTCGCCAGCCAAGCGGCCAAGGCCAGGGGTGTCAGCCTGCTCGCCGACGGCGGCATCACCAAGTCGGGCGACATTGTCAAGGCACTCACGCTGGCCGACGGCGTGATCTGCGGCGGCCTGCTCGCCGGCTGCCCCGAGACCCCCGGCCAAGTGATGGAGATCAGCGGCAAGCTGTACAAACAGTACCGCGGCATGGGCAGCTTGGCCGCGATGAAATCCGGCTCGGCCGCCCGCTACGGTCACGCGCCGAAGGACGCCACCCGCAAAGTCGCCGCCGAAGGCATCGAGGCGCTCAAGGAAGTGTCGGAAGATTTGGATCAACTGCTCGGCCAATTGATCGGCGGTGTGCAGGCCGGCATGGGCTACCTCGGTGCCGCCACCCTGCCTGACCTCCGGGCCAAGGCCTGCTACACCCGCATCAGCCCCGCCGGCCAAAAGGAAGCCGCCCCCCACGACGTCGTCGAGATGAAGGCCAGTTCCTGACCCGCTTGGCCAAGCGCGGGAGGGGCGAGTTCCACCTCGCCCCTTTTCTTTTTTCGTTCCACTCCTGCAAAGCCAAGCGCGTCCGGCCATAGCCCTCTGCCATCCTCCCCGGTTTTTTTTGCGTCCATTCGTGTCCATTCGCGGTTCAAAATAAATGGGGGCGAGGTGGAACTCGCCCCTCCCGCGCTTCAGGATTGTTTCTCCGACTTGAGGCGGAGTTGGCCGCAGGCGGCGTCGATGTCGGTGCCTTTTTCGATCCGTACCGTCACCCGGATCCCTTTGTGGTGCAGCGCGTCGCGGAACTGCCCGACCGTCTCGTCGCTTGGCCGCTTTAGCTCGATGCCGTCCACGGGGTTGTACGGGATGAGGTTGACCTTGCACTGCAGCCGCTTGGCCAAGCCGCTCAACGCCTCGACCTGCTCCGGGCCGGTGTTGACGCCGTCGATCAAAATATACTCGACCCAGATCATCCGGCCCTTGGCCTGCTGATATGCCTCGCAGGCGGATATCAACTCCTCGAGTGGATATTTGCGGTTGACCGGCATGATCCGGTCGCGCACGGCGTCGGTCGCGCCGTGCAGCGAGATCGCGAGGTGGTATTGCTGCGGTGTTTCGGACAGGCGGCGGATCTGCGGCGCGAGGCCGCTGGTGGAGACGGTGATCTTGCGCGCGCCGATGTTCAGCCCCCACGACGAGTTGAAGATCTCGAGCGCGCGGATGAGGTTGTCGTAGTTGGCGAGCGGCTCGCCCATGCCCATCATGACGATGTTGTTCACGAATCCTCCCTGCGGCTTGGCCGGCTCGCCGCCCTTGGCCAACTGCCAACGCTCGACGGCCAGCACTTGGTCCACGATCTCGCTCGCGTCGAGGTTGCGCTTGTAGCCCATAAGCCCGCTCGCGCAAAACGTGCAGCCATACGCGCAGCCGACCTGCGACGAGACACAGAGCGTGTGCCGGTCGCTTCGGTTGCCGTCCCGGCCGACGGAGGCGGGGATCAGCACGCTCTCGATCCGTTCGCCGTCGGCCAGGCGCCACAGAAATTTCACCGTGCCGTCCCGCGACTGCTGCTCCCTGGCCAACTCGAGTGGCCGGATGAAAAACTCGCCGGCAAGTTGTACGCGCAACTCCTGCGGCAGGTCGCTCATGTCGTCGATCGAGCCCGCGCGTTTTTTGTAAAGCCAACCGAGAAGCTGTGTCACGCGATAGCTCTTGTGCCCCCACCCGGCGAGGGTGCTCTCCACTTCCTCGGCGTTGAGCGAGCGCAGGTCGCGAGCCGGTGCTTGGGTGCTGTCGGTCATTCGGGTAGATAAAATTTTTGCGTGTACTCGCGCACCATTCGGGTGGTGTCGTACTGCGCCGCCAGCGTGACCATGGCCCGGCGGATTTTCCCGATCCACGCTCTCGGGATGCCGCCGTCGTCGCGGTCGTAAAAACAGGGAATCACCTCGCCGGAAAGCGTCTTGTACAGGTTTTCACTGTCGAGCCGATCCTGCTCCTTGACGTCCGCAGCGTGTTCGTCGCCGCCGATGGCGAAGCCGTTTGTGCCGTCGTAACCCTCTCGCCACCAACCGTCCAAGATACTCAGGTTAAGGCAGCCGTGGCAGGTGGCTTTCATGCCGCTGGTGCCGGACGCCTCGAGCGGTCGGCGCGGATTGTTCAGCCAAACGTCGCAGCCGGACACCATCTGCCGCGCCACGTGCACGTCGTAATTTTCGAGAAACACCAAGTGGTCGCTCAGCTTGGAGTGGTGGCTCATGTGGATGATTTTTTGGATCAACCGCTTGCCGTCGTCGTCGCGCGGATGCGCCTTTCCGGCGAAGACAAACTGCACCGGCCGCCGCAGGTCACGGGCGAGACTTACGAGGTTATCGAGTTGGTCGAAAATCAGCGGCGCGCGTTTGTACGTCGCGAAGCGGCGGGCGAAGCCGATCGTCAACGCGTCCGGGTTGAGCAGGTGATCGAACGCAATGAAGTCGCTTGGCTTCGAACGGTGCTCTTGATCCTGCAACCGCCGCCGCGCGAACTCGATCAGCTCGCGCCGCAGCTTGTACCGCAGCGCCCAAAGTTCCTCGTCGCTGACGAACGACGCATCCTCCACACGCGCCCAAAACTCCGGCTTGGCCAACTCCACCGCCCAGTTCGTTGCCGGTTCCGCTTGGCCAAGTTTGCGCCGCCAGAACTTGCGCACCGGCCCCTTCATCCAACCGGCCAGGTGGATGCCGTTGGTCACGTGGCCAATCGGCACGTCGTCGACCGATCCTTCCGGGTAAAGGCTGTGCCACATCTCGCGGCTGACTTGCCCGTGCAGCTCGCTCACGCCGTTGGCCGCGTGCGCCGCTTTGAGCGCGAGAACGGTCATGCAAAAGTCCTCGTTGTCGTCGCTTGGATTCACGCGGCCAAGCGCGAGCAGCCCGTCGGTGCTGATATTGAGTTGGCCGGGTAAATGCCGCACGGCGTAATCCATCAACTCCCGCCCAAAACGATCATGCCCGGCCGGCACCGGCGTGTGCGTCGTGAACAGGCATTGCGGCTTCACCGCAGCCAGCGCGGCGTCAAAACCGGCCCCATCGGCGATCTGTTCGCGCATCAATTCCAGCGCGAGAAATGCCGCGTGACCTTCGTTCATGTGAAACACCGACGGCTGCAAGCCAAGCTGCCGCAACAGCCGCACGCCGCCAATGCCGAGCAGGATTTCCTGCATGATGCGCGTCGAGTTGTCGCCACCGTACACGCGCTGCGTGAGGTCGCGGAAATGCGGCTGGTTCGCCGGCAAATTGGCATCGATCAGGTATACCGGGCAGCGGCCGACGTTGGCCGCCCAGGCTCGGAACGACACCGGCTCGGCGGCGATTTCCACCGTGCAAACCAGCGGTTGGCCGTCGTCGCCCAACACCGGCTCGAGCGGGAGATTTTGCGGATCGAGCTGGCTGTAATACTCCGTCTGCCAGTTCTCGGCGTTGATCGCCTGCTGAAAATAACCTTCGCGGTAAAACAGACTGACGCCGACGAAGCCCAGCCCAAGGTCGCTGGCCGACTTCGCGTGGTCGCCGGCCAGCATGCCCAGGCCGCCGGCCGCGATCGGCAATGTTTCGTGAAAGCCGAACTCCGCGCTGAAGTAAGCCACCGGCCGCTTGGCCAAGCCGGGCGCGTGCGCCGCCGCCCACGTGTCGGTCGCGCCGAGGTAGGCGTCGAACTGCCGGAGCACCTCCTGCACGCGGCCGTTGAATTCCTCATCGAGCAAACGCACCCGCAGTTCCTCGGCGGAAAGCTCGCGCAGCACCGCCACGGCGTTGTGGTAAAGATTGCTCCAGGCGCGCGGCGACAGTTCCTCGAACACATCCTGTGCGTCCTGGTTCCACGTCCACCACAGGTTGCGGGCGAGCCGGTTCAACCCGGTCACGGTCGTTCCCAATTGATTGTGTGCGTCCACCTGTTTGCGCTTGGCCAAGCGCAAGCCCGACCCTGGGGCGGCATCCTATTGCCCCAAACGCCTCCCGGCAAGTTAGCTCAGCGTCATCGGGTCGATGTCGATGACGAGGCGGATGTCGTCCGGCGTTTTCAGCGCCTCCTGATTGGCCGTGAGTTTGCGGCTGAGAGCGGCCATGTTCGGGGTGCGAATCATCACCTGGTAACGGTAATACGTCTCGGCGCGCAGCAGCGGCGCGGGTGCCGGCCCGGCGACGATGGTGCCGCCCAGTTCCCCGGCCAACTCGTCCATCGCCTTGCGCAAATGATCGGCGAAAAACTTGACGCGATCCTCACTGCGGCCGCGCAACGTCAGCAACGCCACGCGGCTGAACGGCGGGTAGCGCAGCTCCTGGCGAAACTCGATTTCTTGTTCGTAAAAACCGATGAAGTCGTGCCGGCGCGCGTACTGGATCGATGGATGAAACGGCGTGAACGACTGCACGAACACCTCCCCCTCGACGTCGCCGCGCCCGGCCCGGCCCGCCACCTGCGTGAGCAGTTGAAACGTCCGCTCGCCGGCGCGGAAGTCCGGGATGTGCAAACTCAAGTCGGCGTGAATGATCCCGACGAGCGTCACGTTCGGGAAGTGCAGCCCCTTGGCGATCATTTGCGTGCCGAGCAGGATGTCGATTTTGCCGGTGCGAAAATCGCCGAGGATGCGCCGGTAATCCTCCTTGCGCTTGAGCGTGTCGGAGTCCATCCGCTTGACCTTGGCCGACGGGAATCCCTTGGCCAAAGCGGCCTCGACTTTCTCCGTGCCCAAGCCGGCAAAACGAATCGCCGCATTGCCGCAGCCTTCCTTCGGGCACTTGTTCGGCGCGGCCTCGACGTGGCCGCAAATGTGGCACATCAGTTGTTGCGCGCCACGGTGGTAGGTGAGCGACACGCTGCAATTCGGGCACTCCGCGACGAACCCGCAGTCGGGGCACTGCAGCGACGACGACCAGCCGCGCCGGTTGAGGAACAGCATCACTTGCTCGTTTTTCTCGAGCCGCTGCAAAATCGCCTCGCGCAGTTGTGGCGAAAAAATACTGATGCCCTTTTCGCTTCGGGCTGTGCTGCGCATGTCGATCACACGCACGAGCGGCATGTTTATGTTGTCCACCCGCTCGGGGAGCGAGAGCAGCGCGTACTTGCCCCGCTGTACGTTGTGGTAACTCTCCATCGACGGCGTCGCCGAGCCGAGCATCACCGCCGCGCCCTCGAGTTGGCCGCGCACCACGGCAAGGTTGCGGGCGTTGTAGCGAGGCGCCTCCTCCTGCTTGTACGAATGCTCGTGCTCCTCGTCGACAATCACGAGGCCAAGCGGCTCCACCGGCGCGAACACCGCCGAGCGCGCGCCGATGACGATGCGCGCCCGGCCCTGCCGAATCTTGTGCCACTCGTCGTGCCGCTCCCCGGCGGAGAGATGGCTGTGCAACACGGCGACCAGCGTTTGCTGCGGCCCCTGGCTGAACCGCGCCTTGAACCGCTCCACCGTCTGCGGCGTCAGCGAAATCTCCGGCACGAGGACGATCGCGCCCCGCCCTTGGCCAAGCGCATGCGCGATTGCCTGCAGATACACCTCCGTCTTGCCACTGCCGGTCACGCCGTGCAGCAAAAAAACAGTGTCGCCGGCCGGCTTGGCTTCGTCGCCGGCCGGCTTGGCCAAGCGCTCCATCGCGGCGACGACCGACTCCAGCGCGGTGGCCTGCTCGGCGTTCAACTCGAGCGGTTGCGACGGGAGAATGTGTTCCTTGCCGTACGGATCGCGCTCGGTGATTTGCGGTGCGATGCTGACGAGTCCCTTGTCCTCCAGTTTGCGAATCGTTGCCGAGGTCGTGCCGGCGAGGCGCACCAATTCCTGCAGCGGCAACTCGCGCCATTCCTCGACGATCGTCCAAAGATCGGTCTGCCGCTTGGTCAGCTTGGGCAACTCGCCGTGTACCGGCAGCGCACGGACAAACAGCCGCTCGCGCCACCCCTCCGCCTCCTTGCGAACGGCGTCCGGCAATACCGCCTTCATCGCCACCTCCGGGGCGCAGCAGTAATACTCGGCGATCCAGCGGACGAGCCGGAGAATCGGCGGCGTAACCAGCGCCTGCCCGCCGACCGTCTTGATGATTTCGCGAAGGTTGCCGTGCGGCGACTCGTCGAGCACCGCCGTCACCACCCCCATCACCTCGCGCGGGCCGAACGGCACCTTGACCCGCGTGCCTTCGCGGACGCTGGACTCCAACTCCGCCGGCACGAGGTAATCAAACTCCCGGCGGACCGCAACGTCCAATGTCACACGGGCAACCACTCGATGGCCGCGCAGCTTGAGCCGCACCCCCGCCCCGGCGCAAGACGGAAACTGTTTGGAGTGCTCCGGAAGAGCGAAGCGGCGACGGAGCGTTGAATCGGAATCGAGACGGGTTGAATGACGGAAAGCGGTGTCGCGCTACGCTTGCCACCGCACTCCAAAACCGGACAGATTCAGCTTGGGCGATTCCACCTTGGCTAAAAGATCGCCGTCGCGGCCGAGGGCCTGGGCGGCTTGGCCCCAGCGGTTGGCCAAGCGCAAAATTCCGATGACATCGAGCGATTGGAATGGCGACGGATACTTGGCCAAGTAGGTTCGGCACAGGCGGAACAGCTTCGACGCCGGGCGAGGGCGCTGCTTTTGCAGATGCACAAACGCGCCGGCGAACTGGATGAGACCCTTGAAAAAATCACCGTCCGGCCCGGTGCGATCCTTGAGCCACAACGCCTCGAGCACGTCGTGCGCCTCGTGGAATCGCTGCGCGTTGAAGCAGCGCAGGTAGCCGACCAAATGCGGGTCGTGGCCGCCGCCCTCCACGCCCTTCAGCAGTGCCGCGACCTTGTGGTCCTTGCCGCTCACCAGCGGAGCTTGGCCGGGAAGAACTCGGCGATGAGATCCTCGTAGTACGGCTTGAGAGCCTCGACGTCCGGCGGTTCATGGCTCTTGGTGTAGAGGTCGTACCGGTTGAACTCGAGCACCCACCGGAGCATCCCGCGATCCTGCTCGTTGGTCAGTTGCTGATACCCTCCCTCACGGTGCCACGGGTAGAACGAGTGGTAGCGCAACATGTACTGCGCCTCGACCGGCATGTGATCCTTCGTAACGTGGTAGATGTACTCGTCGTGCCCCCACGAGAGCAGCACATTGTCGAGACCGCAGCCCTCCTCGTAAATGCCCAGCGGGGTCTGCAACCCGGCATTCTGTTTGTCCGGGTTGTCGGAGAAGTACTCGGGGAACACGATCTTGTCGGAGAAGGCGCACCCAACCGGGAACGTGTCTCCGACGACCGCCCATTGCGGTTCGCCGAACAGGCACAGCACCTTGCCGAGATCGTGCACGAACCCGGCCAAGACGAACCAGCGCGGATGGCCGTCGCTGCGGATCTGCTCGGAGGTTTGCAGCAGATGCGCCAGCTGCGACAGGTCGGTATCCGGATCGCTGTCGTCGATCAGCGTGTTGAGAAACTCCGCCGCCTCCCAGACGCTCATCTCGCGGCGGTTTAGCTGGAGATAGTCGTCCCGTTTTTGGCGGACGAAATCGAGAGTCTGCCCCCGGTGGTTGAGCCGGTAAAAGTCTCGCACCGACGAGCGGGCCTCCGCCTCGTAGTCGCGGAACTGCTCCTCGGTCTTGTCCGGGTTGGTGCCGACCAGCGACTGGCCGTCCGCCGGCTCGGGGTAGCGCTCCTTCACAAAATCGTCCCATTCCTCGAGGTCGCCGAGCGGATTTTGAGGATCAGCTGGTTTGCCTGAAATCGTCATGTCCGCGCATATTATGAGAGGAACGAACAGCCCTGAGTCAAACCCAATCTTGCGGAATCACTCCCTCTTTCATCCCGAGTTGGGGGGAGCATACGCGGCTCACGTGTGCTATTCGGCGGCTCGCCGACATGCGCCTTGGAGGGCCGCCAAGGCGGGCACGCGAGCCGCGTGCCCTCCCCCAAAGCTCTCAATTCAAATCGATGCTTAGGGTGGCGAGGATCATGTTGGCGTTGTAGTCGCGTGCGCCGTTTGCGCTGGGTTCCGCGTTGTTGAACCAGCCGTATTGCACGTTGAGCACCGCCGCTTGGCCAAGCCGATGCCGGAGGCCCAGCACGATGCCGTACCGCTCGGCGTCCAAGCCGTAGGCGATCGCGCCGGGGAGGTTCGAGCCGCCGTAATCCACCCGGTAATAGGAGCGCACCAGGGTGACATCGGTCGCTTGGCCAAGCGCGTAGCTCAAATGATCGACATAAAACCAGGTGTCTCCCTCGAACGGCTGCAGGCCAAGCGCGGGCGACTCGATCGTGCCGTCCCACGTGTCGGTGTAACCGATGCTGGTGGTGGCCACGAGGCGCGGGTTCGGCATCGAGGCGATCGACAAACTGAAAACGTCCGACTCGTGCTTGCCGGCCCAATGCCGGCCGCCGTCGCGATGCGGGCCGCCCCACGGCTCGTCGAACGGTTGCGTGCCCAGTTCGTAGTCGGTGCGGTGCCGCTCCCAGCGGAAGCCCGGCAGGAATTTCGGGAACCGACGCCACGTGAAGCCGAGGTCGATCACGTCTCCCCGGGCGCGGCGGCGGTTGAGGTGGGCCGGGTAGCCGTTGCCGGATTCGTCCGACAGATCGGTGTCCAACGGATGCGCAAAGTCGCTGCGCGAATCGCGCCATTGATAGCCGCCGCGCACGAGCCATTCGGCACTTGGCGACCACGCGAACCCGGCGCGATGCCGCACCAGACGGCCGGTCTCATCGCTCTCGCGCATAAACCCTTCCGCGCCCCATTCGCTGTCGATGTGCCCGTCCTCGCGCAGGTCGGTGCGTTGCTGTCGCAGTCGCGTGCCGAGCGTGAGCACGGTGTGCTTCAGGCCGGTGTAGCTCAACTGCGCGTTGCCCTCGACGCCGGCGCGATCCTCCCCCGACGCGAACCGCGCCGGCGACGACCCCAGCGCCAAACCGGTGGCGATGCCTTCCCGCCGGGTCGATTCGCCCTGCACGCCGCCGCTCAGCGTGAAGTGACGCCACGGCCCCATCAGCGTTGTCGCATTGAGAAAATGCGACCGTTGCCTCGTGCGGATGGCGTTGCTGCGGTCACCCATCCACGGTGCCTCGCCGGGCTCGTTCGGCGACAGGGAAACGACCTCGAGCCCCGCGTCGCCGTCGAACTTGGCGAAGTGATGGCCCAGCGACACGCGCCACCAATCCTTCAGCTGCCGCGTCAGCCGCAGTGAGTTCGCGCCGCGCTCGAACTCCCGCTCTTCGCCAACCTGCGTGAGAGTGTCCGGCTTGGCCCCGGTCGCCGGCAAGTTGAAAAACTCGGCGTGCCCGCGCTCCGTCGCCGACTCACCGAACTCAATCGTCAGCGCGTCGTCAACCTGCGTGTCGCCGAGTTCGTGCTCGGCCCGCAAACTGAACCTGTGAATCGTCTCGTCCACCGACTTGGCCGCCGGATAAATCGCGCGTATCTCGAACTCGCCGACCGGCACGCCGCCCCACTGCTGCGTGGTCAGGCGGCCGTTGCGGCCGAGGCGTTCGTAGGTAAAATCGAGTTTCGGCGCGTCGCGCTTGGCCAAGCCGGCGGCGAGCCAAACTCGCTCGTGGTCGAGGTGCGGCGCCTTGGCCAAGCGGTACGGCGACTGCGCCATGCCATCAAGAACCCCGCCGCTGCCGAGGCCAAATTCGCGCCACGACTCGTAGCCAGCCTCGAGATAACCCAAGCCGGGGCGGTCGATGCGCAACCGCGCCAGGTGATCCTCGTCGCCGCCGATGAAGCGGCCGTCGAACTCGACGTTCGCGCCGCGCTTGGTTTGGCCGGTGGCCGTCACTTGGCCAAGCCCGAGCGCGAGACCGCCGGTCATCCCCCAATGTTGCCGGAACGCCTCCCCGCTTCCGCTGATCGTGATGTAGCGCGCCATCGGCTCGGCGGTGAACACCGTTTCAGTCGGTTGCGGCCACGCCGCGCCCTGGTCGATCCAGCCGCGAATCAAGCCGATCTCCGCGTCACTCAACGCCGGTGCCTTGCCTGCCGGCGGCATCTCCGAGTCCTCGACCAAGCCGGCGATGAACTGGACGAGCGGGCTGTTGGCGCTGTCGCCGGGGAGGATCGCGACGCCGAGCTCGCCGCCCGCGAGCGCCGACTCACGGCTCGTCAGCCGGTAATCGCTCTTCGGCCGATTGTCACCGTGGCACTTGAGGCAGGAACGCTCGAGCAACGGCCGGATGTCGGTGGCGAAATCGACCTTGCGTTCGGCGGCCCCCGGCAGTTTCGATTCCTGCGCGATCGCGCCCACGCCACTCAACAGGATGGCCAGCAACGTCCGCATCAGTACAACAGGCGCGGGCTGAAGTTGGAGCCGTGCACGGCCGAGTGGCACCCGGCCGACCAGCAGGTGCCGCCGCGCAGGAAACCGGTGTGGTCGGTCTTGCCGATGAACACCCCGGCGGCGCCAGTCTGGATTTGCGCGTGGCAGCGGAGGCAAAGGTTGGCATCGCGCTGGACAAGCATGCCGCGGTTCATCCCGCCGTGCGGCTTGTGGCAGGCCGTGCAGCCTTCGCGCAACGCCTCGTGCTCGAACACGTGCGGCGCGGCCTGTTCCGAATGGCACTGGGTGCAGACGGCGTCCCGCTGTTGCAGGCCAAGGCCGGCGGCCGGCTGATGGGTTTTTTGGCCGTGCGGCTCGTGGCAGTCGACGCAGGTCATGCGCCCCTCGAGCACGCGGTGATGGTGCGGCATCGTGAATTCGCCGTGGGTGGAGACATGGCAGTTGAGGCAGGCGAGCGGGTCGTGGCGCGGATTCACGATGTCGGCGGCCAAGCCGGTCGCGGCGTGTTTGCTGCCAGCGCCGTGGCACGATTCGCAGCCGGCCACCGGTGCCCAGTGCGTGTCGTCGCCGCGATAAAAACGGCCGTGCGGACTGCCGGGGAAATCGCCGTGGATTTTCTCGTGGCACTCGGCGCAGGCCTGGTTGCCGACAAACGTCGCCCCCGGAATCTGCGGCGGCGCAGCCAGCGTGAGCGGCGCACGCTGAGTCGTGGTGCAGGAAATGAGAACGGCGCTGGACAGGGCAAGGCACAGCAGCGCCGGAAGATTAAAAAACCAACCAAACGTTCGTCGAAGCCGCTTGGCCAAGCGCCCTCTCCCAGCGGGAGTGGGAGAAGGAATGCTTTGTTTCATTCGCGTCACTTCACGTCCATTCGCGGTTAAAAAACAGGCGCTTGGCCAAGGACCGGCGGTTCCGGTCAGCGGCCGCCGGTGAGTTGCTTGACGCGGTAGTAGCGCTCGCCAAACCACGACCGCTCGGCGTGAAAGACGAGCCCGGACGAGCCGGCGGTCTGCTCGTGCACCGGCGCCCAGTCGCTGAGATTTTCGGACGACTCGAGCAGGTACCGCTCGCCCGGCACGCTTGGCCAAGCGAGCCGCACGGTCGGCGGCCAATAGTGGCTCTCGATCTCCATCTCGATCGGCTGCGATGAACTCAAGTGGCCCTGCCCGTCGGCCAAGGTCGTGTGCAGCATGAACCGGCTTGGCGTGTCGCCGGTGGTATTGACCCGCACAAGCCAATCGCCCGCGAGGCTCGGGATCATGTTGCCCTCGCGCAGAACGATCTGCTCCGGCGCTTGGCCAAGGCCGATGCTGTTGCGGAAATGGCGTCCGTCCGCGCTGATCAACTCGACGTCGGCGTCGGCGGTGAAGCCGGTGGCCTCGAGCAACACCGCCGGGGCGCCGGCCGGGATGTGCCACATAAAGCGTGCGGGCGCACCCGGTTTGGCCAGGCCGGACTCGCTGCCGGCGGCGCTGGCCAGGCGGATGGCGCCGTCCGTGTTCGGCGGGGAGCCGCCGCCGCAGTTGCCGTCCCACATTGCCTGGATGTCATACAACGCCCGTTTGGTGTCGTTCGAGTCGGTCTTCCGCACCGCGAAATAGAGCAACTCGCCCGGTCGTAGCGGCAGATGGCCGACTCCCCTGATCACGAGTCTGGCAAAATGCGAGTCGTTCATGTCAACCTGGATGAAATCGTCGGTGGCGGTGTCGCCGGACGGGAAGCCACCGTAACTGGCCAGCAAGGAAACCTTGGCGTTGTTGCGCTTCTTCCCCGAGGACAACTCGACGTTCAGCCAAGTGGAATCGCTGCATGTTTTGACGGTCCAATAGTGGGTCTCGTTTTCGTAAATTCTGCCGCGAACTTTTTTGCCGTTCTTGAGCGCCTCGGCGGTGTCGTCGCGGGTGTACGGTTTTTCGCCTTCGGGAGTGATCTCGGTGTCCTCGGCCTCGCTGCCCATGATCTTGATGTACCAGCTGAGCAGCACCGGCTCGATGTCGGGGTCGGTGTCGGCGGGATCCACGCCGACGCGGTGGTCGCGCACCTCAAGCACCCAGTCGCCCATGGCGCGTTCGCCGCTGAGGATATCGAGCGGCTCCTCGGCGAGGTTGTGCGGCCCCGGGCCGATCAGCTCGACCGTGTCGAGCCTCACGGCGGCACTCTTGGTGCGGAACGTCAACGGCGTGGACGACCGCGCGGCGGTGAACTCAACTGAGTTGCTAATCCATTCCGAGCTTTGAGGGATGGAATGAGTCAGGGTGATCGCGCCATCGACGCGGTTGGTGACCACGCCGCCAATCACGCACTCGGCGCCAACGTCCAATGCGTGGCTCCAAAAGCTCAACTTGTAATCGTGCCCAACGGCAGTGGGTAGATCGCGCCAGATGGCACCGCCCTCCTTGACCTTGGGGTCGCTGTTGTTGGAAAGCGCCGCGTATTGGGCGCCGCTGTGCGCCCTTCTGCTTTGAGTGATGCGCACCTTTGAGTTGAGCACCGTCCAGCCGTCGATGATTTCGTTTGTCTTGGCCAAGGCGATCGGCGCGTCCTCGAATCCGCTGAAGAGTACCTGCTCATTCTCCTTGGCGTACGGCGCGTCGCCGAACTTCATCGACGCCTTGGCCAAGTTCTCCAACTCGGAAAAGACGGCGTAAAGCTTGGCTGACACGACTTCGTCCAGACGCACGCTGTCGAGCAGCACCGCGTATTCGTCGGGAGCGAGCGACTGGAACCTGATCCGCGTGTTGGCCGACTTGGCCGTGAACTCCACGTCCTGCATTTGCCAATCGAGGGTATCGTTGGCTCCCTCGATCGACGCGGTGACCGTCAGGTTCGTCACCGTGCCTACGAAGACTTTCATCTCCAGCGGCTCGTCGGCTTTGGGGTTCTTGGCGTAGTAAAACTGCAGACGATAGGTCTTGCCGGCCTCGGTGACGGCGTTGGTCGAAATGATGCCCGGTTCGAGGCCGTTCATCTCGAGGAACTGGTTGCCGGAATGCGCCGTCCAGCCGGGCTCCTGGTCTGAGCGGTAGACATGCACTTCGCCGCTGTCGAGTTCCCAGCCGGAGTGGAACTTGGCCGTGTCGTCGATGAAATCGTTGTCCGCCGCCTCGAAGTCGTCCTCGAACACCGGCACGGTATTGGTCTCATCGGTGAGCGTCACGCCGTAGGCGATGTTGGTGTGGCCGCGGTTTTCCGAAAGCAGCAGCCGGGTGCCCTGCGGACTGACCAGGTGCAGGTCCAGATCGGCGAGTCGCGGGTGGTCGATCCGCACGCCAACCTCGGCCATGCCGACGAGGAAATCGTTGGTCACGGTCAGCACGGACTTCGTGACGATGTCGTCGTCGATCGGCTCCGGCCCGGCGCTGACCAGCTTGATCGTGTTGTCCAGCGAGATGTCGTACTCGAAAATGA
>JACKQG010004371.1_pt1 | contig 16447 bp, 26 predicted proteins | sample 8237621 | NCBI WGS metagenome assembly JACKQG01 (sample SAMN15677084, study PRJNA649215) | marine metagenome | biome: marine; feature: Black Sea; material: saline water; isolation source: suspended particulate matter (SPM) from the Black Sea western gyre | collected 2013-06-09/2013-06-10 | depth...
TTTTACATTAGTAAAATTTCACTAGCTCCCTTGCGGGATAGTCGTTGCACCTTCCGATTAGCGAATCGGCTTGGCTCAGTATTACCATATACTATTATTAGATATCTATATTAAAATAGTAACAATAGTACTTAGGCTTTCACTGAATTCACGAGATTTTAAATGACCTGATAAATTAAGCCATTATAAGACGGTCACTATTCATACTATGAACAAATGGAATTAAAGCTTCATCAATTCCAAGACTGTCCCAGTTATTTGTTTTTGGATCTGGTTTTTTACCTCCATAATTACCATATTTATTAGTAATCATTACTCCTAATGTGTGACTATTCCATCCTCCAGCATCTTGCTCACCGGTACTATGTGCTGCTATATTTCCAATATAACTTGGATGAATAGTTCTTTGTTCTTTTCTAAAAGCTTGTTTATTAGGTATACCACCAAGACCAGTTTTAACCGTTTTAGCAGTTTTAATTAATTCATCAATAGGACTGAAAGGAGCGACGAATTCTAAAAGTGCTCCTCCATCATTTCTTGCATCACGGTGGCGTCCCATTAGATTATTAATAACATAATTTTCATCCATTCTAATTTTAGCATCTTCATTTCCAGTATTTACTTTTTCAACATATGTATTATGTGCAATACTTAACTGATTATAAATAGTATGAGCAAAAACTTCTGCTTGTCTAACTCTAAGATTTTTAAGATCTGCCGGGTGATCTGGTTCATCATTTAATAATTTTTCTAATAATGGTTCTGTTAAAATTTCAAGATAATTATCAGGATATTCATAAAATTTAAGTAATTCCGTCGTTGTAGGGTCAATCATTTTTTCAACAGCAATATCGAAGGTACTTGTTGTTTTAGATCCAAACTTATCATTAAGATATGAATCTAAAGCATGTCTATCTGATAATTGGTCATTTTCAATTTTTGTTTGTTTTGGAAATTGCATTAATCCATTAAATACTAGTTCTTGTCTTCTATTTTCAGGATAAATAAATAAGAATTTACCATCTTCAAGTTTCATTGTGATATGTTTAGTTCCTGGTTTTGTAGAATTTGTAGAGATTTCAAAATCTACTCCCATATTAATCATTGATTCAATTAATCCTTGTTGTTGCCAAAGGAAAAATACAAGAGGTATTTTTCTAGAAACAATATTAACTTGAATATATGGAATAGAACGCTTACTCGTAGTTAATTTATCATCTTTATTTACTGATTGAATTTGTTTTAATAATTCATCAAATAGAAATTCATTTTTTCCAATATTTAAATCTTGTTTTTCATCTCTTTTTTCAATTACAAATTTTCTTCCATCTCTAATTAATTTCTTATCATATCTTTGAAAAGGAACTTCTTCTCTTGGTTGTATTATAGTTCCATCTTGAAATTCTACTGATTCTAATTTATCATTATCTTTGGATATTTTTTTAATTAGTTCTGGGTATCTTGTTTCTATATATTCAACGATTTCATCAATTTGAGAAATATTGAATTTCATATTCTTAGTAGCTAAGCGAGTCATCTGGAAGTGTGTGAGTAATCTAGCTTCATTTGCTTTGTCTTTTGTTAGCGGTGTTAAATATTGTTGCGATAATAGTATATACTCAGACCCATTCAACTTTAAGTACCTATTATTAACAAGACTCGGAACCTTCATTTTAATCTCATATGGAGATTTTTCACCTCCTGTTAAATTTTTCATTCTAACAGTATATTCAATAAATCTATTAAGATTATCATCTTTATAATCATGTTTAATACTTAATATCTTAATTGGAGCACTTTTTTTACTCTCAAGAGATTTAAATAAATCTTCAATTCTTCCATGAATATTATCGTCAAGTTCATATTCATGACGGATATTATTAATACTATTAATTCCTACAATTTTTTGAGGATCTATCATTTGTTCTTCTGTTATTTTCGGAAGTATTAAATCTTTACTATGAATATTAATATCAATTAATTTTTTAATTAATGCGCCTGGATCATGTAAGAACTCTTCTCTAATTTTGTCTGTTTGAAAAATACTAAAATGAATAGATTTTAAAATTACTTGTTCGAGATTTTCTTTATCATCTAGATTGATATTGTCTCGTGGTTGTATAATTTGAAGATATTTATCTATTGCACTTTTAATATTATTAGCAATAGTCATATCTTTAATCTTATACCCTCTAAGGATACTATTCAATTTTTTCTGATTAATTTCGATAATAGGTTTATAAAAACCATCTTTAGTTTTCTCAACATTCTGATCTATTTTAACATCAGCCATTCTAGATAATTGCTTATTTTTAGAATGTGACTTTTCCATTTTATCTGTAGCAATTTGCTTTAATTGAGACTTTTCTAGATTTTTTAAAGTTGTTTTACTTTTACTGATATTATTTTTATAAATTTCAACATTACCTTTTAAATTATACCCCATAATTGGAATAACGCTAATTTTCTTTTCATCCAAAGAAATACTAATAAACACACTATCATCAAAAGCATTATAATCTGTATTTAATTCTTGAACACTGATTTGTTTTAGATAATCTAATAATTCAATTAATCCAGTATCAAATTTATTTAATGGAAATAGAATTGATTGTTTTACTCCAAGTCCAATTTTACTTTTTACTTCCATCATATCATTTTTTAATTTTTGGAATAAGAAATAAAGTGCTTGTTTGGGAGATGCTAATTCATTAACATATCCGATTGCTTGCGATATTATACTATGATCAATCACTACGAATTTACCTTTCGGAATACTTGAAGGCAAACTTGTTTGAACCGCAATATTAATTTTTCTTTGTTTAATTAAAACTTTTAATTGTTCAATATATGCTCCACTATTAAAAGATTTTCCTGCAATTTTCATAGTTCCTGATTTAGCAACGATAGAATGAATACTATTAGGTCGAATACCTAATGAATTCTTAATATGTGTTACTAAATTACTTTTAAAGTCTGGAACTACATGAATAATATGAGCCTCTCTTGTTGTTAAATTATCCACAGCCTTTGAGGACTTTGAAACGTAATCAATATCCATTATATCTTTTCCTTATCATATTTCAAATACCTCATTTTTTAGTTTTTCATTATTGTCATAAAGTTTATAAAAATCATTATTTAATAATTCTTCAAAATTGTAAATATAATAGAATATATTATTATGATTTAAAATTAGCGGAGCATTTATATGATTAACAGGAATATCCGTTATTAATAAAGAAGCATATCCGTGAAATCTTATAATTAACCATAATATGTATTGTTTTTCTGTTTTTTCACTATTAGCTTTATCTATCCATTTTCTAATTATTGTTTGATTATTTAAATTAGGAATATTACTTTTATATCCTATTTTAACTTCAATTAGAAAAGGAAAGTATTTCCAGTTAATAGCTTCTATTTTTATCGGAACTATGTCCCCATTATAATTTAAATCTTTTATTGCTCCACTAGTTTGGTGTCTTTGTAATGCACCTTTATCTTTAAAAATCCATTCTCCTAATTTTTTACTAATAAGATTCTCATTAAAATTACCTTTTCTCTTTGGATTTTTTGACATAATTTATTTCTTATTCCACTGAATCCCACCACTATTCTCTTCCGTTACATAATCTAATCCTTCTACATTATTAATATTTTCAGGTACATAACTTTGTTGTTGCTCCTGCTTAATTCTTTCCTGTTTTTGCTGTTTAATCCTTTTAGAATTTGCAGCTTTTTTTGCATCTTGTTTCTTTTTTGGGTCTCCGGGGAGACCACTTATACCTATATTAATCATTGTTATTACTAATCTCCTTTTTTAGTATTAGGTTGATATATTTAATCATCGTCATCATCTGAAAAATCCTCTTCTAAAAGTTTTTCAATAGGGTTTCTTTCTGCTTCTTGGTCATTAATTAATCCAGTATTAATAGATTTATCAATTTCTCTATAGCTGAGTGAAGATAACCAACTATTCCGTTTACCTTGTTTTTGCTGTCCTATAATTTCAGCTTTATCATATCTTCCATCAAATCTCGCAGGGGTTCCTGTTTCTGGATCTCTAAACATATTTGCTAAAATTAATTCTAAGTGTACTGTATCACTTGCTGTTAATACATTATGCATTAAAGTTAATAATGTATTTGGATTTTTAATATATTTAACTCTTCCTTCCATTAAGGAAATTGTAGTACGCATTACATCTCTACTATTTTTATAATCTTGAGAAGCAATTAAATCTCCTGGTTGATATGTAAATATATATTTACCTTCATTATCAATTACTTCTTCACTTCTTCGTAGATTAACATTATAGTCTAGTACAATGTGAGCAGTATCTTCAAATTCAGGAATATAAATATCTAAAATTCCAGGAATAATTAATTTTGACGCAGTTTCAATTAACTCATCCCCATATTCATTAGGGTCTACTATAACTTGTGATGTATATTTGGCTTTAATCTCATTAGTACCAATATCGAAAGAATCGAAAGTTTTTAACATTATTATATCCTATTTAATATATATTCTTCTAGTTTAAATTGAAATTCGTTTTTTAAATTTGTTTTATTTTTAAAATATTTAACTATAGGTTCAACTCCAGAAAGCCAAGTGAATGACTTATTTTTATAGTCTTCTATTATAATAGAAGGTTTGTTTATAAATGTTTGAACCATATGAATATTTTCTAAAGTAAATATTATTCTATGTTTTTGATACCCAAAAGAGAAAAACTTATCACTTCCTATTAATGGTATCGTACCGTCTTTTTTATGAACCAGTTTTAAAAGTTTTTCCATTATATCCCTCAAGAGAATGTTCTTTAAGAGGGATATTAACATCCATTGGAGTAATTCTTATATTTTTATAAAACATACATTAACCTTTATAAAAGTCCTGCTTTCGCTAACTGAATTATTTCTGATATTTCCATCCCTAGTTTCTTAAACATCGCTACGTTCATTGGATCAAGTTTATTTCCGGCATCTTTAATTTCTTTAGCTAATTCTTCCGCTTTCGTTTGAATTAATTGTTTAATTACCTTTTCATAATTTTCATAAACTGCTGTTAACTCTTTACTTACGATAGCTTGAACAGTTTCTGGAGATTGAAGGTGATTAATATCAGAAATAATTAAATTTAATTTCTGTTCTAAAGAATTAATATTACTTCTTATTTCTGATTTAACTTTTATTATATCATTAGTTGATTTAGCACTAATATCGTGAATATTACTAATGATATCACTCATTTTCATATCTACTTGTTCTTTTGTAATACTTTCTACTTGATTTTCACTTGCTGTTTGCAATATTATATCAATTAATTCGCAAGGAAATTCGTCATATGATCTTTCTTTAAATAATATATATTTATCTTGATATTTACATAGTCGTCTTTGATATTCTTTAGGATACGAATAATCTTTAGTACCTTCCATTTGTTCCATTCCTGGAATTTCAAAAATTTGATGAATAGCCATTTATTATATTACCCCTTAAAAATTAAATTATTTTTTTACACAACATTATATATAGATATACTAAAGCAGAATAATAACCCTTATGAAGGATTCCTTTGATATGATGACACAAAAACATTTATATGAATTTGTATATGAAAAATTAAAAGAAAATCTTCTTAAAAATGAATTAGATATGATTCATCCAAATGAAGATCTTTGGTTTTCTATTGATAATCAAAATTTTAAACTATTTTGTAATACTGGAGAAGAAGAAACTTCAGTAGATCTTATTTGGCAAATCGGTATTGAAAGAAAAATCTTTGTAAATAATCCAGATTTAGAAGACGATAACGAGAAAGAATTTAAAGCTCGGTGGATGAGAGAAATGCAAGAGACAGAAGATTATATGCAATATATTGGAGAATTAGACTTCTTTAATGATGGACTTAATGAATTTCTTATGAATACATTTTAATCAAAATGTAAATACTTAACTATGACCAGGCATAGAAACTATGTTTCAACCTGGATTTTTTTATTTTATTCCTAATACAGTAAATAAACATTATATTCTAACTGAATATTTTGAATTTCAAGTAGTAATAGAATATAATCATATTGAATATTATAGATTTGATAGCGAAGTTAACTTTAGTACTTCTATCCAAATATTTAAAGAATTAGGATATAACCCAGTTATTATTACTCCTGAAGAATTGCCTATTCCAAAAGAATAGGTTTTTTTTCAAATTTTTCATATAGATATTATATAATAGTTAGAGAGTTAATCACTCTTAAATTCCTCATAATGAAATCGCACTAGTTGCGAGAGTTATGGGGTCCTAAAGGTTGATTACCTTTGGATTGGTGTCCTCTGGGAGATAGGGCCCCAGCTATGACCAGGCATAGAAATGACGTTTCAACCTGAATTTTTTATTTTATTCCTAATACAGTAAATAAACATTATATTCTAACTAGATCTTTATTAAAATCTACTTTTACAATATTTACATTACTGGCTTCGTGCAGTTTAGGATATTATATTCAATAAAGCTCGTTAAACCTTACCCGTGTATTTACACTGCTCATATTTTCATATGAGATTAGACTATATCATCATCCTATAGGTAGGATGTCTCGCGCTTCGAATCCACTTGGATTCTACGTATTTCTACTAGTCGTTGCACCTTGTACTAAAATCTATGATTTTAGACCTTGGCTCAGGATTGTCTTTTATTTTAGTATAAATTAAAACAGTCAGAGTTTCCCTGAATTCACGAGATTTAATACCCGCCACATTAACGGGTCTTCATTGCGACGCCTCCCAACAAAAGTTCATTTACAATACTTCCTACCATAACTCCAATATATTTAGTATTTAACTTTTCACTTAATCTTCCATAACAAGTAGGACAAACTCCCTTTTTAGAAATACAATGTAATGGACTTCTAATTTTAATAGTTTTACCAGTTAAATTATGGTCATCTTTTATTTCTTCTAATTTATTACTTCTCGGAGATAAATAATATCTACCAATAATAGATTTTCCTATATCTTCAGATACAAATAAATCTAAATATCTTTTAGTTTTACAATCTTTTTTTGTATCTAATTTAATATTACTATTTGCATATACAACATCTCTTGCTAATGCACCAGGTAAAGCCGCACCACTGCTTCTCATATACAAACCAGCTCTTGCTTCTGCTGCGTTAGTATAAAATTCTTCCAAACTAAAACCGTCACTAGTTGAGCTCATAATTGGAGCACTCGGATTACCTTCGATATCCACACTACTACCTTTAGCTAATAATAAAACTGCATATTGCATAGCATTAATTCTACTTCCCTTTGCTCCAGATGCAACTAAATCATAAGCTGGATCATTAATAGATTTTAAATATTCTACTAATTCTCTTCCAAGAGCTTCTAATTTAATACTAAAATCTCCTGGTTCTAAACCACTATTTAATAATTTTTCTTTTTTCTCTAATATATAAGGAGGAATAATAAAACTATCTGGAGTAAAACTCACAGGTTGAATTGTTCCCATTTTAAATGCTTCTCTATTAATTAATGATGCTGTTTTTGTTGCAATTTCAGGACTATATTTATCAACAATATCAGCTAATATTTTTCCTGCTTTCTTACCTGTAATTGGTTCATCTACAAATGGATAATCATCCGGTAATAACATATTAAATAAAACCCTACCGAGTTGTAAATTTTTTAATTTATTATTAGTTTTAATAGGATGACTCCAACTAACTTTTGTTTGAAAATTAACATCTTCTGGCTTTAATAGCTCATAAATGTCTTCTTTTGTCTTAATTTCTGTCATATTTTATTATCCTTTTTAAAATTTCATATAGATATTTAATAGTATAGTATCTTAACACGTTCCATTGGGGGATACAAAGCAGTAGACTTAGAAGGAAGATCCATGTGTTCATCGGAATGGTTATCATCGATATTTGAAAATAAAATCTCACTGGCACAAAACATCGTGGGTTTTAATTATTTAAATATCGTTTCGAACATTTTATTTAAAGATTCATTAGTATGCATTCTTCTAATACTTTCCCCGATTAAATCTGCTACTGTCAATACTTCAATTTTATCACTTTTTTCTGTTTTACCATTTTGTTTAATTGTATCAGTTACAAATACTTTTGTAATTTTTGAATTTTTAATATTCTTATGTGCTCCATCACTAAGTACTCCATGAGTAACAAACATATAAACACTATTTGCTCCTTGTTCGATTAGAGCATCTGTTGCTTTACAAGCGGTTCCTCCACTATCGAGCATATCATCAACAAAAATACAATCTTTCCCTTGAACTTTACCAACAAGATTCATTACTTCACTTTCGCCAGCTTTTGGTCTTCTTTTATCTACAAAAGCAATATCAATATTATTTAATTTTTTAGCATATGCTCTTGCTCTTGATACTCCTCCAACATCAGGACTTACAATTACTGGATTATTTAAAGATAATTCTCTAATCTTCTTAAGTAATATTGGTCTAGCATAAATATTATCAATACCAATATCAAAAAATGCTTGTGTTTGTGTACTATGTAAATCAATTGTTATAATATTATCTGCTCCACTATTCGTAAGCATTCTCGCTACAACTTTTGCTCCAATAGAAGATCTCCCAAATAATCTATCTGCTCTACTATAACCTAAATACGGTATAACTGCAGTAATTCTTTTGGGACTAGCTCTTTTAATAGCATCAATAGTAAACATTAATTCCATTAAATTATCATTTGCTGGAAAAGAAGTAGACTGAACTAAAAATACATCTTCTCCTCTAATATTCTCTAATACCTCAGCGTTAACTTCTTGGTCTTTAAAATTAGTAATATTAATTTTTCCTAACTCTATACCTAAATACTCACATATTTTTGAACTTAATTTTAAATTACTTCTTCCACTAAAAACCTTCATAAAACTTAGACTCCTTTATTATGTTAAGGTTAACACCACATATCTCATAATATCTTTATTTATGTTTTAATAATATATATATAGATATAACTATAAACTTTAATTTATAATAACGCGCATAAGGAAATACATCTATGTCTGGAAGACAAAAAATGGTTAATATTCCAGAAAGGAGATCTGGAATAGGAAGACGTAGTAATGATAAAAAGGTAAATAAATCAAATGTCTCTAATACTGTAAGAGCTGAAGTCCTTATAAGAGATAAAGGCAAATGCTATTGTTGTGGGATACATCTTAATGGTAATGGGACATTTGATCATCTTATACCAAGATCATATGGAGGATCAAATACCGTAGAAAATGTCTTTTACTGTTGTAAAAGTACAAATGAATTCTTTGGAAACATACACCCTGGGGAAAAATTAAAATTAATATTAAATTCCCCAAGACGTAAATTGGATTGTAAAAATATTTCAGTTATTACTAAAATCCCAATGGAACAACCACCACCACAAGAAGAAGGAAAATAATACAATGTCTGATAAATCAAATTATCCAAATAAACAACCCGCTCCTGAAACTGCTTCTGGTTTATGGGCAAAACGATATGAAAAAAAGTATGGTCGTGCTCTTCAAATGGATCAACAAACTGGTAAGTATAAGGTTGGCGGACAACTCGTTTCTCGTCCCGGTAAAACTCGATGGGATCAAAGTGGTTCAAAAGACTAATATTAATTGGGGTACAATAGTACCCCTCTCAATTAAAATTTTATTTTAATATATATTATTAAAATGATCCCTTAATTGATTTTCTAATATTAAGGGATCACTAACAAATAAAAATAACTCATTACGAGATTCTATCCAGGCTTTTTTCTTTTTTATTTTTGCTATATTTCGTGGTTTTAAATAACTACTTACTTCAATCCAAGTAGGAGGGTTTAATTTGGCAAAATAAAAATCACAAGTAAATTTTCTGTTTGGAAAGTATCTTTTTTGCCGTTCAAAATCATCTTCTTTAAAGTATTTTAATAATACTTTATATACATTTTTTTCTATTTTACTATGGAATTTAATTCCTTCGTAAGTGCATTTTGCCACTTGTTTTTCCTTATTTGATATATATAATAACACAATTAATCAATCTTTAGATAAAATAATGCGGTATTATAATGGTGTTTGTTCTGAATATCAAACGATGATCGAAAATGGAGTGTTCTATTCCATAGATGATGAAATGTATATTATGAGATCTCACAATTTTACAGAAGGAGTCGAAGTATACGATTCTGATGAAGACTAGATGTAGATTGAAAAAGTGTCGTCCCGGTATAGCCGGGATAATGGATTTTTAAATTGACTATTAATTATTGGTTGTTGTTGTTGTTTTTTCATCACATAATTTTTCTCACGTACTAGAAAATAATTTAAGTGCGTAATTTACAGCACTTCTGTTTCCTACTTTTTTAGCATATTCTTTAAGGTTTCCCATTGGAATAGGATTTATTTCATCAACTGCAGTTCTAGGATCTTCTTCAATCATCTTTTTTACATTTTCAAAATCATTAGAACTACAATAAACAACAGCAGAATCAAATGATCCACGACCAGCTCTATTAACAAGCTGAACTAAACTTGATTGGTCAAGAGGTAATTGCATTCCTCTATCTCCTTCAAATTTTAATAATTTAGGAATATATAAATATCTACATTTTACATTTGCTCCTACACCTAACGCGTCTGAAGCAAAAAGTAATGGTATCTTTCCGCTTTTAAATAATTTTTGAATAGTTTCTTTATGTCTTTGATGCATACTACCAGTCATAATTCCCATACCACGAAGAACTCCTTGATATAGGATATTGTTAAGATCTGGTTTATCAAGAATACTTCCCCTATTTCCTCCCTCAAGAGCTTTTACATCAAAATACTTTAAAAATTCAATTTCATTTACATTAACAGAACCATCATTAATTGTTGGGTCTGCGTCCATAGAAATAAAATCTTTAGAATCTCTATCTGCTAATTGAGCAGTAGTAAACCGATTATCCTTTCTAGAAGCATCATAATCGTCAACATTATTAATGCCTGTACTAACTGTTCCAGTTTTATCATTAACTCTAGTTACTATTGAATATAAATCAGTATTAGAAGGAGGTAATTTTAAAATTAATTCTTCCATTACTCGAAGTATTCCCATAGCAGCAGAACGCTTAATACTAAACAATAGCATAATTGTGTTTTTCTTATTCTGCTTTATTATATCTACACAAAGTTTATTAATATCACTTAAATTTTGCATTTTATCATATGGCATAATACTAATATTACTTCTATTACGAGATTTTGTATCTACTTCTTTATACTTAGTTGGATTACTATCTTTACTAATATCTTTGCCTGGGATTTTATTTGGAAATTTAACTAATTTTCTATTAAAAACACTATTAAATAAATCTTTCATATCTTCAACTGTTTGGTCATTGGTAGAACCAGTTAAAAGTAATAGACTAGCATTTTTATGAGTATTCTTTATAATATTAACAAATGCTTCTTGTTTTTTAACCAAATCTGCTCCCATAGTTTTTTCACCGGGTCTTCCTATAAACTGTTGAGCTTCATCAATTACAACAATATCAAAATCTCTACTGTATTTTTTTAATAATCCTTGCATTGGTTCATAAGTACCAACAACAATAGGTTTAACTTGTCCTAATAATCTAGTTGAGCTTGGTCTTATTTTACTAGGACTTCCTCCATAAAGAATAGCAAGGAAATCTCCATCGAGCATTCTATATAAATTATCAATTTCGCGAGAAGTTAATTTACGTAAATCATCTTTTATCATAGGAGTTTCTCTTATTGGACCTATTAATTTTCCAGTTCTTGGATCTACTCCAGTAACAATTCTTCCTCCTGGTGCTCTCATATTTAATTGTTGACCAGTTCTTGGGTCTCTATGAATAGACGTATTATTGGTATTAGTTAGTTGAAGGTTTGGAAGAAATTGTTGAAATTCATGAGGATTATCCGCCATCATTTTTAATAGTCCAGACGAAGAATCTCTGAGAAAATCCTGTTTACCAATCTGCATTGCAAGTTGAGTAGTAGGAACAACTACCGCAATTCTTGGTATTTTTCTTCTACGACCCTGTAAAAAATCAACAAATAACTTTTTCCAGGCACAAGTCAATGGCATTGTTTTACCGGCAGCAGGAGGAACACTTACAATTGCGTCTCTTCCTAATAAAATTTGTCTATAAACAAGACCCTGCCAAGAATTTAATCGATGTCCACATTGATGTACTGCATCTGGTTTTTTTAATTGATTATTTAAATTTCTATTTATTCCAGAACGTTGAAAAGGACTCTCAAGATCTCTAAAGTGATCCATATCTCTACTATATCCAAGACCACCATATGCTTCTTCAAGTTGATTATTATCTTTATTCATATTATTAGTCCTTTGTAGCAGCATAAACAGCAGCAACACTGTCTAATTCAATGTTATAAATCGTTTTATTGTATTTTCTACTATCGAACCACTTAGATTTAGCATGAGCTGGGTTCATATTAGCTGTAGCATGAGCTTTAGCTTGTTTAGTAAATAACGGTGCAATAGATACGGTATCTCCGTCACAGTCGCCTCCAAGCGGGGGAAGGTCGAGACTATTTAGCGTTGCCACTCGACCTTCTGTTATTACTGGTTTTGCACTAAACCAACTGTTTCTTCCAAGAGATGGATCTCTTTTAGCAAGAACAACTCCATCTTTAAGAATATAATTTAATGCTTCAAGAAAAAGTTCTTTAAGTTCTATTGGAACTAAATCTGGGTGTTTTCCATAATTTTTAATTAAATCTGTAAATTTAAAATAATCAATATATTTCTCTTCAGGTTCATTATTGAGAGTATTAACCATTTTTAATAATTTATGATCTGTATCTTTTTGATATACATAATTAGTTATTAAAGGTTCATAAATACTTAATAAAGTGTGCCAAGGTAAACCTATTTCTCCTAAATTAACTCTTGGAGAAGAAGCTAAAATAATTCTAGTAGTTTGGTCCATCGACTTTTTAAGCATACTTCCTCTAAATAATCCACCTTTACCTTTCATTAAGTTCTGCTTAATCCAACTACTAATTTGTACTAATACCTTTTGTGCCCTATCAATAAATTGATCACTAAGTTCATCATCTCCTTGAGCAATTTCAATTTGTTGAACTGTAAATAATAATCCTTTATAATAATTATTAATTTCTGATTGAGTTCTTGCTGCATCCTTTCTAGTCATATCAATATCTCGAATTCCTCCAGGAGGAACAACAAGCCATTTATCAATTAATATTAATTTTTTATTTTTATCTAAATATGCTGCTTCTTTAGGTTTTTCTTTTTTCGCTACATCTGCAAATTTAAAATTATCTAAATTTCTAATTAAAAAAGAAAGTCCAGTTTCACCTTCAGAACTAGGAATAAATTTACCATTAACTAATTTAAATCTAGCCTTTCTTGTAATTATTTTAGTAATTGGCTCACTTATAGTTTTAATTATATCATAAGCTTGAGGGTGAAAGATTTTACTTTTAATATCAATATATCCAAATCTATTCTTTCTTTCTCTACTACCTACTTTACCAAATACCTCTTCGCTCCAAATTCCTTCTGGATCATACTTAATCCCTACTGGTGGATTAGCATTTTTTACTTCAAGTAACTTATTTGTTTTAATTTCTTTATTAATATCGAGTATTTTTAGTTTCATTTTATTTCCTAGCTCGGAAACCACCGTCTTTAGACGGTGGAGGAGAGCTTAAAATTGTACCCATTCATTCGACTTATTGTCTTGCAACATTGCCAAGAAATGCCTTGAATGGTTCGGTTTAAATTAATGTCTTTAATGTTATCTTACTCTCCGGAGTTTTATATGCGTTCTTCTACACGTTAAACATTTTTCTCGTTTAGGTCTATAATAAATCGAATCACATCGAGGACATTCTTTAAAATATCTTCTTTTCGATTCTAATTCGTCCATATCATAACTTCTCGTCGGTCTTAATCTTTCACTACAACCAGGGCATAATCCGTGATGATCTGGACTATTCCTAGAAATAAAAAACTTACACCTATCACAGTGTAAGTATTGATTTGAATTATACATCTATTAGTAATTTCTCTTCTAATCTAAATTTAAATTCATCAAATAGTTCTAATTGTTGTAAGTATTTTACAAAATCTACAAATTTATATTCTGTACATTTTTGGTTTTCATAATCTTTAATATAAAATTTATTCTCATGAATATGCTTTTGGCTTCTAATGGTATTATTATATCCAACAATTATATCAATATGTAATATATTGTCAATATCTGTTTTAAATAATCTTCTTCCACTAAAAAGCATATTCTTTTTATCTAATTTCTCATGTAGTAGATTTAAATTTTTCCATGTATCAAACATTTAAAAGTACCTTTTCTTCAAGTATGAATTGAATTTCAGAATCATCAATATATTCTAAAAAATCTGCTATATATTCGCTTCCTACAATTTTATCTCCTGGTTTTGATGATAACGATAGTTTAATACCATAACCATCATCACCACGAAAATATGGTCGAAATGTAGATAATGCTAATCCTCCTGGAAGAAGAATATAACCACACATATTTTTTCTTAATACTTCAAGCATCTAAATTAGCCTTAAAATTCTATATTAACATTAACATTAATTCTTCCATTTTAAAATTGAAATAATCAATTTCGCCGCTCTTTTTTAAAATTTTAAAAAAATCTAACCTTGATATTGCTTTTTCTCCTATCCAAAAACGTTGTTTTTCAAATGTTAATTCTTTTTCAAATCCTAATCTTCTTAAATTATAATTATTGATTTTTTCTTTTAAAAATTTATCTATACTCATTTCCATTTCAAATATAATATAATTGTCTTTCGTATCATATACTTTAAAATTATTATAAGAATGGTTTTCTTTAATACCTTCTGTTTCTATAATAGGAAAGTTATCCCATTCTCTATGAGAACCATGAGGACATAAACTTTTAATTTTAGCATCAATAGTATCTATATTATATGTAAACTCAAGATATCCTTCAGGATAACATTTTTCTTTAGTTTTATTAATTATATAGTTTAATAATGGCCATACTAAAATATTAATTATTTTCATTTTTATTTTCAAAAAAGATATCTAAATATAATGAATGTGTACAATATGAATTATTACTAAAAATATTACTATTCAACATTTAATTTTACTCAATCCAATTAAGAGTTTCTTTACCTAATTCATCTACGAACATCATCTCAGTAATATCTATAAGAGATACATTAATATCTTGAATTTTAATATTTAATTCTTTTTCGCATCCTTTTGATTCAAATAACTCTTTAGCTTTGTTTGCAACTTTACTATTGCCTTGCATTCGTGCTCTAATATATGCACTATAAATCAGGTCAGATCTGTACATTCCTGTTTCTGGATTAACTACAGGATAAGTATCATTATTTTCTCCAAGAAATACTTCTTTCCCATAGGCTTCTGTCATATCTTTACGAACTTTTGTATCCTTCAATTGTTCTTGCATTCTAGGAGGTATTGTTTTGGTTGCTTCTTCAATTATTAATTCTAACATTTTATATATTCCTTAAATGTTCTATATTATTTTTATCTATGTGTGATACTTTCATATCTTTACAGTTTATTACTACTTCTGGTATATGATTTTGAGTATAATTGCAATCTAAACATATTAAATAAGCATCATTATTACAATTTTTTAAACAAATTAATGGTTGATGAGAATTATTTTCTCCACATTTTAAATGAGGTACTCCTATTAAAGATTGCCATTTAGTTACTGCTGCTATTATTTCATCTGATGTTTTCTCTTCTTGTTGTTGTTGTTGCATATTTTCTAATTCCTTTTTTAATTCTTACTAAGTTTGAAGAAACCGTTCCGATAGGAATATTTAATTCTTGTGCAATTTCTTTTTTATTTTTACCTTGTTGATATAAATCGAAAATTAATTGTCGTCTAGAATTCATTTTTAATTGAGTTACTGATTCTTCAATTATTTTTCGTTCTAATTGATATTCAGGAGTATCTAAGTTCTTAAGAGGTATTGGTAGATTTTTTGGATTTAAATCTTCAATGTTTACAAATAATTCTTTATTATTGTTAACTCTGAAATAATCAATTATTGTATTTTCAGTAATGCAATGTACCCAAGTAGAATATTTAGATTCCCCTTTAAATTCGGCTATGTTTTTCCATAATTTAATTAAAACTTCTTGATAAATATCGTCATGATCTATAGTATTTTTAACTTTTAAACTAATTATTTTTTTAATTTGTTCACTATGAGTTTTAACCAATTGATTAAATTCCATCTATTATTATTCCTGTTCTTCTAAAATGGATTCAACTGTTCCGAAATCATCACTACTTGAGATAGCATAATAACAAGCAGATAAACATGAATTATCTATAACTGT
>JACKQG010004372.1_pt1 | contig 16447 bp, 20 predicted proteins | sample 8237621 | NCBI WGS metagenome assembly JACKQG01 (sample SAMN15677084, study PRJNA649215) | marine metagenome | biome: marine; feature: Black Sea; material: saline water; isolation source: suspended particulate matter (SPM) from the Black Sea western gyre | collected 2013-06-09/2013-06-10 | depth...
GATCAGCCTAGAAATCTAGCAAAGTCCGTCACAGTGGAATGAGTTTTATTTTTTATCTAACTTTTCACTCATTTTGGTAATTTCATGCTTAATATCTATTAACACTGCTACTATCCCAGTTGCAATGATAGTTAATATTACCCCTACCAAAAGAACTATTAAGAAAAACTGACCAGCATTTGATGCTGCTAATAATGTTCCTAATAAAAGTATTATTGCAATAATTCCGTTAAACGCACCTAGCGTTTCAGCCACCATTTTATTCAATTGATCCATTTTAACCACCTTTTTTATATATATATATACCTTCAATATAGTAGGATGATATAGAAGATGCAATATAAATGCTTAGGAATCACAATATGTTGAGACCGATGAACACCCTGTTCAATCAAAACAAATCAGTCACAGTGGAATAGTAAGGAGAGTTAAATTCTAAATGTAAAAATTACAAAATGGATCATTGGTGTTGTAGGTGAGCTAAGTCCGGATGAACTTGTCGTGCTTGAGAAAGCAAGAGAGCATTTTGAAATAAGTCAAAATGAAGATTTGCCACAGGAAATATTTAATAGAATTTATGGAAAAGCAAAACAAAAACTATTGGGGATAACTTATACCCCACTCGAGATTCGGGAAGAGTTAACAAACATAGTGCTAAAAAGACTCCTCAAATTTAAAAAAGCATCTCAGATAAAAATTGTTGATCCATGCTGTGGAAGTGGAAGTTTCAGCATTACTTTAATTAGAGAGCTGAGTCATTTGGGAGTCAACCCAATTGAAGCTCTTCAGAAAAATATATATTTATATGATATTGATAAATTGTCTGTTGCTCTAGCGATGGTAAATATATCTGTATATTTGAAGCGTGCGGGAGTTAATCCTACAAAAATAAAACTGAACGCTAAAGTTATTGATTTCCTAAGTTGTGATGAAAAATTTGATGGATTCATTACAAATCCTCCATATGTGAAGTTGCAAAATCTAGATATTGCAACTCGTGAGTACCTAAAGAAAAAATACCCGACTTTATTTACAGGCGCTTTAGGTCTATCAGCAATTTTTTTAAAGAAAATGTTTGATGATCTAAATGATAATGGAGTAATTGGTGTTATTACGCAAAACAATTTCTTCACATCAAATTCTGGAGTATCGCTTAGAGAAGAAATTAAGAATCATATTCTTAAAATTGATACTTTCGGATCCGAAACAATTTTTAAAGATGTTACAGCATATACTTGCTTAATGTATCTAACAAAAGATAAGCAAGATGCATTTGGATATAGAAAGATTAACAATCGAACTAGATTTAAAGAAAAGTCATCAAAAATTAAAAATAATTCTCTGGACCCAAACAAATGGCGATTAGGAACTAAAAAGGAGCTTGAAGACTTGAGTAAGTTAGAGAATGTGGGTGTTCCTCTTAATGTGGCTTGTCGAATTTGGGTTGGAATAGCAACTCAATTTGATAAAGGGTTTACTGTTTTTTGTGAAGGAAAAGATTGGATAGGAGAAACACCTGAAGGTGGAAAAATTAAAATTGAAAAAAAAGCAGTAAAACAACTAATCCGTGTTGCCGACTTAACTACTCAGGAGAGTATAAAAAGAAATGATAGGGGGATCATCTATCCTTATAACTTAGTTAAAGATAAACCCATAGTATTTGATGAAAGACATCTAAAAATTAAATTTCCAGGAGCATATAAATTTCTACTAAGTTGGAAACAGGGACTGATGGCTCGTGAAAAAGGAAGAGTTGCTAAAACTGATTGGTATAAGTGGGGGCGTATTCAAAGCATGGTTCCTGTAAAGGATAAGCTGCTTACCAAAACATTTAATAGGGGACCTTGCTTCTATTTTGACGAATCAGATAGTCTTTTTTCAAATGGCTACGCTTTAACATCAGTCACCAAACAATATGATCTTAAGTTTATCCAGGCTGTATTAAATAGTTCTGTTTTTGGCTACTATGCTAAATTGACCTCCTTTGAAATTAAAGGTGACTACCAGTGTTATCAGAAGAATTTCATTGAACGATTTTGTTTGCCGATTATTGATAAAAGTGAGCAAGCGAAAATACGCAAAAGTCAAAAGATTGATGAATTCTTAATTGATTACTATGATTTAAATTACAGACCAGATTTAGTTTGAAAACTCGTATAGTTTTTTAGTAGTCTCTCATCAAATCCTTCAGCAGAAATATTTTCAAACATTGAGCACATTTCATCATCAAAACCATATTGTTTAAGATCTTTTTTATTGAATATAATCTTTGGAGGGGTCTGCTGAAGATCAACTAAAACTAAAGCCGAAGCATCATACTTGTATCCCTCCTCTAGCTTTAAATCAGTGCGGCCAGTAAAAGAATTAAATGTTCTGATGAATTTATCTATTTTAATTCTTTCTCCTGAGAATTTAACTTTATTGTGAAGCATTGATTTATCATTAAGTTCCTCGATAGGCAAAACATAAACCTCTCCCATTGTTATGACGGGATCCCTTAGCCGTATATTTAGTGTTTCAGCAAACGCCCTTTCCATTAATGTGTCAAAATTTTTTGCGATACTGCTCATCTGACTCCGAATCCCAATGATAATAGATTGTTTTGTTGCTTTTATACCTACGTTATCAATTTGGTTTATATTGGGTCCATCATCAAATTTTGAAGGGGCAAGAGGTGTCCTAAGGAAGACAATGTCTTGGTCCTTTCCTTTTATTTTCCCATAAATTTTTAATTCTGGTTTACTTTGATTAATTGGTGGATGGACAGACCAATTAAATTTGGTACTAGTTTTTAGTGTTTGATAGATAGACTGCTTAACTGCCTCATGAACATTATGGATTAATGTTTGACTACGGATCAGTGCTTCCTTGGCTTTTTGCCCATTCGTATAAGATGTGCCATTGTAAGCAGCGGTTTGGATAGCGTTAAAAAGTTCCGATGCGAACTTATTAATTGCAGTTTGAAGTAAGTTTTTATCCATTCGAGAAAGCCAATTGGTATAGTATGGTAATACTAGTTAATTAAATTTAACCATAGTGAAATAATAATATGGATCAAAAACCAACACAAATAATTATAAAAGAGGTTTCTCAGTCATATGGCGCCTTAAGTGTTATTTTTGGTTTTATAGGTATTTTTATTTTGTCTCCTTTATTCAGCCCAATAGCATTAATTTTTGGAATCATATCATTAACAAAGAAAGATTATCTTGCCGGGATAATAGGAATTATTTTTGCTGTGATCGGCGCTTTAACGTCACCCATTTTAATGGCACTGATTCATATGCCTACTATCACCTATATCAGACATGGCATAATACTTTAAATTGAAGATTATAAAATGGATGTAAGTATAGTTAAGCAATTTGAAAAGATACTGATATTTTTTATTTTATTTTTTTCTGTTTCACTTCACGCTAATGAATTTCAAAACAAGAAGCTACTTTGTCATACAAAAAACTTTGGAATCAAAGGCGGCTTTGATTTTGTTGCTAATAATGAAGTCATAAGGCTCAATATTTTACTTGATCTTGATAACAATAAAGAGGTCATAAAAAAAACAAATCACTGTTATTCAATCATAGGAGATAATATTTCCCTTTCTCGCAAGGGACTAAGTGAATCTTGTGGCAGGTATAATAGTTTTATCAATATTAAGTCTTTAGAATACAGTATGCCGATGAATGATTATCTGCTTGTTGCTCAATGTAAGTATTTTACATTGAGTATTGAAAAGGAATTAAGGAAAGCAATAAAGTCTAGAAGTTTAAAAAACTAAATATGTGCCAGGAATTATCTGTATAATAATAGAATGAGGGGAAAGAATTATGGGTAAAAAAAGAAAAAAAAAGAATAAAAAAGCTAAAAAAATTAATGAAAATAAAGGTATTGATAATACAGCAAAAGCTTCTTCAAGCCCCACTGCTAAATCAAACAAAGGATTGGCAATTAAACCTATGTATATAATTCTAGTTATAGTGATAGCTGTCTTAGCGTATGTCTATCTATACAGCGGGTTAATTTAACTTTTTAGTTGTTAAAATATAAAAAAAAGCCGAGTTCATCCCTGGCAAGTAATGCCCTTTTTCTTAAAATAACTAACTACCCCCAAGTCTTTATATCTTATTTATAATTTTTTCGGATCAACTAAGATTAGTATCTCATGCCGAACATAATCATAATCAATACTAAGATTATTGATAGTGTGTTTACTATTCCTATGATGGTAAGTACTAACATCATTTTAAAATACAATAATCAAAGATAACTGTCAATATTGATTTTGAATATTAGAAAAGCCTAATAAATGTTAAGATTTTTTTAGTTTTTTAAATAATTAGAATGCAAGACAACTTGTCTGCTGAGGAGTAAAATTTATATATATATTATTCAAAATAAATGAAAAAACTATCAATTATTCTGACAATATGTCTGTTAATAGCAGGCTGCGCAACTGAGTTAAAATTACAGAATTTATTAAGTACTTGGGATGGGAATCATGTTGATAATTTAATTTCTCAGTGGGGTAAACCGCAAAAAGAATATAAAAAAGTTAATGGCGGGAAAATCCTAGAATACCTATATCATAATAATGCCTTTTTGCCTGGGGAATCTTCAAAAATAGGAACAGTTAACATAGACCAGGAAAATAATTTAGATCACACACCTATGTCGTTAGTCTGCAGAGTTACATTTAATATATCAGAAAATGGCTATATCGAAAGATGGCAATACAGTGGGAATAATTGTGTATCTAATTACGATGGCACTGGTAAATTAAAAAAAAATGGTGTCGGAAGTTTTACATGGCCAAATGGTGCAACATATTCTGGCAACTGGTTAAACTCTAAGCCAGATGGGCAAGGAGAAATGATTTACTCAAATGGTGAAAAATATATAGGTGAATTTAAAAATGGAATAATTCATGGTAAAGGAGCATATTATTTCCCAGATGGCCAAAAACATATGGGAGAATTTAAAGATGGCCTAATCCATGGGCCAGGAATTGAGACTACTCCTGATGGGAAAACGTTAATAGGTGTTTGGGAGAATGGGAAATTACAAAAAGAAAAATAACAATTTAGCTTTTAATATATTTATTCAAAAATATACTCATAAAAGATAATATTACAGCAACAAAAACATCTTCAAATGGTGTAGCTGCTGGAACTCCATAATTCCAAACAACAACAAATAATAGCCAAATAATAAATGTAACCATAATTTTTCAATTCTAATTTATTCATTAAATAAAACAACTAATAATTAAATATAGGGAATCATTGGTTATGTTCAACATAGACAATGCTTATCACTTACTGGTAAACTTAACCCTATCAATGAGGTAAAAATGACTGGAATAACTAAATATTTTACTAGCTTTGTTAAAAACAAGGTGTTTAATTTTATAAAAAGCAGAAAGGAGGTTTTCCCTAAAATCTTGTCTGTTGAATTTACTAGTGCTTGTAACGCAAAATGTATTATGTGTCCGCAACCAGAAATGGATCGCAAGAAAGAAAATATGTCATTTGAAATACTTGAAAAAGTTATTAAAGATTGCCAAGGAAAGCGACTCAAAAAAATTAATTTATTCTGGATGGGTGATTCAACGGTAGACAAAAAAATGATAGAAAAAATTAGAGTTATAAGAAAAGGGCTACCTAAAGTTAAATTATACTTATCAACAAATGCACAATTACTTGGTGAAGAGAGATCTAGAAAATTAATTGATGAAGACCTATTAGATGTAATAAATTTTGATATAGATGGTTTTACAAAAGCAACTTTTGAAGGAATAAGAGTTAGATTAGATTTTGATGTTGTAACGAATAATGTCAAATATTTTCTAAATTATAAAAAATTAAAAAATAAGAATACCCCTGAAACAAGAGTAACAATTATTGACATGAAACCTACAAAAGATGAAGTAGAGAATTTTGTTAATTATTGGACACCATTGGCAGATAAAGTAGACGTCAATCATTATAATACTTGGGGCGGTACACAGGATGATCTGAACTATGATGATTTACATCCAAAAGTAAAACACCAAGATAAATTAGCAGAAAGCCAAAACAAAGGTTTTGATTTTGCTTGCACACACCCTTGGGAAGAAATGGTAATTGGCGCTGATGGAAGGGTTGGACTGTGCTGTCTTGATCATGAATTAAATGAACAAGTCGGCGATATAAAGTCAGAGACTATTGAAGAAATATGGCAAGGCGAAGTTCTTAAGAATTACCGTAAAAAACAATTAAATTTAGAATATGATTCTATCGGCAGTTGTAAAAACTGTAATGCACATACTTATCAATGGGACAAGTTGTGGGCTAAATTACAGAGACCATAGCAACCATTCATTTTATATCGTGTCTGTTTGAAGGAACACGAAATCTTTAATAAAATAAAAATTTAATGTAAAGTATTAAGCCTATGGGGTTTTATTTTGAAAAGTAATTGGTCAGATACGCAAGCTAAAAAGCTAATGAGTAAATATACAAATTTAGGTTATTCTAAAGATCTTGCTCTGCGCGTATATACTACTCGACTCTTGGGCAATAACAAGAGACTTGTTCTTCATGGAGGAGGAAACACCTCTGTTAAAACTACCATTAAAGATGTTGATGCTAAAATTTATAGAGTATTATGCGTCAAAGGTAGTGGATGGGATATGGGAGATATTGAACCAGAAGGTCTCCCTGCTGTAAAATTAGACCCTTTACTAAGCCTTAAAAACAAGAAAAATTTATCTGATGAACAAATGGTAAATTTTCAAAAGAGAAATTTAATTAATAATACTTCTCCAAACCCTTCTGTAGAAACATTCCTGCATGCATTTCTTCCTCATAAATATGTTGATCATACGCATGCGGATGCAATACTGGATATTACTAACAGGCCCAATAGTTTGCGCATATGTAAGCAAATCTTTGGTCCAGAGGTTGGGTATGTTCCATATATTATGCCCGGTTTCTTATTAGCAAAAAAAGTATTTGAAACATATAAAAAAAATCCAAACCTAAATTGCTTAATACTACTCAATCATGGAATATTCACATTCAGCGATAATGCAAAAGAAGCATATGATTTGATGATTAAAAATGTTTCGCTTGCAGAGTCTGCTATTAAAAAAATGAAAACTAAAAAAATAAGACAAATTAAAGCACAGAAACTCACGCTTAAACCTTCAGATATAGCGCCTGTGATTAGAGGGCTACTGACGGAACCAGATGCGGATAATACCTTTATTGTTAATTTTAGGACTAGCAAAGACATACAGTATTTTATGAATGGAATTAATGCTAAAAAATATTCTCATCGTGGAACAGTAACTCCAGATCATGTTATAAGAATAAAACCATATCCCATAATAGTAGATATGAGTGCTACAGATACTATCGATACATTTAGGAAGAGATTAGAAACTGCGTTAACTAAGTATAAATTAGAATATGTTTCATATTTTAAAAAATATAGTAAAGGCAAAAAACTAAAGATGCTTGATCCATTTCCCAGGGTAATATATGTGGCTGGCGTAGGTATGTTTAGTGTTGGGAATACTTATAATTCTTCATTGGTTGCAGGCGATGTTGCCGAGACAAATGCCAAGGTAATTGCGTCAGTAGAAGAAACATCGGTTTACAAAACAATTAAAGAAAAAGATATATTTGATATTGAATATTGGTCTTTAGAACAAGCAAAGCTTAATAAGAATAAAAAAGTCCTTCAAGGGAAAGTTGTTGTTATAACGGGTAGTTTGGGGACGATAGGTTTTGAAACATATAAATTATTTAAACAACAAGGAGCTGAGGTTATCTTACTTGATTGTAACAAGAGAAAAATTAAGCAAGTTCAGGCATCTATTCCGGATTTATGTTTATATGCAGATGTGACTAAACGTGGAAGCATACAAAAGGCATATAAGTTTATTTGTGAAAAATATGGGGGAATAGATATATTAATTTCCAATGCCGGATCTGTATCTGATGGACCTATAGCAGATGTATCAGATGAAAGTTTGAAAAAGTCTTTTGATGATAATTTTTTCTCACACCAAATATGTGCATCTGAAGCAGTTAAAATTATGCTTAAACAAAAGAAACCAGGTTGTTTGTTGTTCAATATTTCAAAACAGTCTGTAAATCCTGGGTTGAATTTTGGCTCATATGGTTTACCTAAGACAGCTCTGTTAGGACTATGTAAACAGTATGCAATTGATTATGGAAGATATGGGATTAGGTCGAATGGAGTCAATGCTGACAGAATTAAAAGTGGAATTTTAAATTCTGCTATGATAAAAAACAGAGCTAAAGCAAGACAAATTTCTATTGATGATTATATGAAAGGCAATCTCTTGTTGAATGAAGTTACTGCATTCGATGTTGCGCTCGCATTTCTTCATTTAGCCATTTCAAAAAAATCTACTGGCGCCATCCTTACTGTGGACGGCGGCAATATTGCTGCTTCAATGAGATAGTTAACTTAATTTATTTTCATCATTTTGATATTTTAACAAACCACTTGTAGAGCTATCATACACTCCTTTTTCTGTAATTAATCCAGTAATCAATTTGCTGGGTGTAATATCAAAAGCCGGGTTAAGAGTATTACAGTCTTTAGGGAATATTCTAACTTCTTTTAAATTTCCTTTTGTATCAATACCACTAATATGTGTAAGTTCTTCAGATGAACGATATTCAATCATAGTACTCGTTACTTTATTATTCTTCATATCAATAGTGGTTCCTGGTAATGCAACATAAAACGGGATTCTATTATCATAAGCAGCTAATGCTTTTAGGTATGTGCCAATTTTATTGATTACATCCCCATTTGATAAAACTCTATCTGTTCCAGTTATACACATATCAACTTTGCCTTCTCTCATTAATAGTCCTCCAGCATTATCGGATATGATTGTATTTGAAATGCCTTCATTCGTTAATTCATATGAAGTTAATGACGCCCCTTGATTCCTTGGTCTTGTCTCATCTACCCATACATGGACTTTGATGCCATCTTTAATAGCATGATATATAGGTGATGTTGCTGTGCCCCAGTCAATTGTAGCCAGCCAGCCAGCATTACAGTGTGTAAGTATATTAATTGTCTCAAGATTATTATCTTGTATATATTGTTCAATTATTTTTTTACCATGCAACCCTATTAACTTACAGCGCTCTTCATCTTCTAAACAGATAGTTTTAGCTAATTGTAATGATGCTTCAACACGTTCTTTTGAAGTTATATTTTTTAATTCATGATTCATTCTATCAACTGAGGATTTAAGATTAACTGCAGTTGGCCTAGATTCTATTAATTTTTTTGATGATAGAGCAAGATTATCATCTGATGGGTTATCCTTCATTGCTAAAAATATTCCATATGCCGCAGCACCGCCTATTAATGGCGCACCTCTAACCTGCATTATCTTTATTGCCTGTATTACATCAGAAAAACTTTTTAATGAGATTATCTCTAATGAATGGGGTAATTTAGTTTGATCTATAATTTTTACAGATGCTTCTTTTTCATTAAACCAAATAGTTTTATAGTTCTTGTTATTAATTTTCATTATTTTTTAAACAAGACTCTGCCAGCTACTGTTTTTAATTTATTTTTGGTTTCTTCCGTCATCATTTCTGGAGCAGTAATTATTGCAGTATCAAGACACCTCTCTGTGTCATCATTGGCATCTACTGTAAATTTAAAATTTTCAATAATATTCTTTACCATGCTTTTAGCTTTGTTGGCATTATCAGTTAATACTTTAATAACCATTTCAATATCAACATGATCATGATCTGGGTGCCAGCAATCAAAATCAGTAACCATAGCAACTGTGCAATATCTAATTTCCGCTTCTTTTGCTAGTTTGGCCTCAGGCATATTTGTCATGCCTATAACATCAACACCCCATTTTCTGTATAGATTTGATTCTGCCCTACTTGAGAACTGTGGGCCTTCCATAGCTAAGTATGTTCCATTCTTTTGATATTCGATATTTAAACTTTTTAATGATGACTCACATAATTTCATAAGGTCTATGCTTGTTGGTTGTGCCATAGAGACATGCGCAACAATTTCATCATCAAAGAATGTTTTAGTCCTAGCAAAAGTTCTATCAATAAATTGGTCGACCAGCACAAATTTCCCTGGCGGTAATTCTTCTTTAAGCGAACCAACAGCCGATATGGATATTATATCTGTAACTCCTTTTTGTTTTAGAGCATCTATATTAGCTCTAAAATTTATATTTGATGGAGAGACTACATGCCCACGACCATGCCTAGGTAGAAAACATATTTCATGATTAGCGTACTCAAAACTTAAGATTTCATCAGAAGGCTTGCCCCAAGGAGTACTAATAGTTTCCCATTTTGACTTTGTAGTACCTTCAATATCATATAATCCACTTCCACCAATAATTCCAAGCTTTTTATTTTGCATTCTAACCTTCTGTTTTAATCATACTAAAAACATTATAACCCTTTTCTTCAAGTATTTTTGCGCCATCCAGGTTATATAGGTCTATTACAAATATGAAACTTATTTTTTTTGTTGACATATTTTCTATTAACTTTGCTGCAGCTATTGCTGTACCGCCAGTTGCAATTAAGTCATCAACGATTAAAACTTTATCATTTTTACCAATGCTTTTCTTTTGTATTTCAACTTGGTCATACCCATACTCAAGTTTATATTTTTTTTTGTAAACATGACCTGGAAGTTTACCTTTTTTTCTTATAGGAATAAAAGGTATATTGTTATCATATGACGCTATTGATCCAAAAATGAACCCTCGAGCATCTATACCAATAATTTTTGTTATCTTTTCTTTTTTAATAATTTTATTTATCTCTTTCTGGATTTGCTTCATTAGTTTTGGTTTTTCAATTAGCGAGAATATATCTTGAAACATAATTCCTTTTTTAGGGAAATTTGGTATAACCCTAATAGATTTTTTTAATTTATTTGATAGTTCTTTGTTCAACTTTATATGCTCTTTTCACTTATTTAAATTTATGATTTTTACTGATAGTAAAATAATGTATAAAATTAAAAAGATTAGTTAATTTTATCTAATAGTATTTTTCATTAGACAGACATTATAATCCTATTGGATGTTTTTTTCTAATGATATAATGTCGTATCTAGGAGTAATTATGGACAATCTTAATACAAAAAAAACTATACAAATACTTAATGATATAATGAAATACGAACTTTCAGGGGTTGTGAGATATACTCATTACTCTTTGATGGTTACCGGAAGAGACAGACTAAGTCTGACACAATTTTTTAAAGACCAGGCAACAGAATCACTTTTACATGCCCAACAAGCAGGCGAACTTGTTACTGGCTTAGGTGGACACCCGTCTTTAGAAATATCAATTATAGAAGAATCTAATAATCACCGAGCAATAGATCTATTAGAGGAAAGTTCTTTGCATGAAAAAAATGCTGTCGCATTATATAAAGAACTACTTAATCTGGTTGGGGATAAAAGTATATATATAGAAGAATATGCAAGGGAAATGATTAAAGCAGAAGAGATACATAGTATAGAAATTCAAAAAATGCTAAAAGATTTTAGCTTATAGAGTACATTCTATAAATATTTTTCTAGATAATCTAAAATTAGTGTTTTAGTTTTATGTGCCGCTTCTGAATTATATTTTACCTCAACTCCTTTACTAGAACATTCATGTAATAATTCTTCATGTAATATTGGGTTGCTTATAATTTTTTTGTTCATGGTCATAATTTCACCTTTACTTGAAATTGTGACTGTACAATCATTATTTATAATGTCTAAACTTGGTAATTTTTTAAAGAAGTAACCAAAATATAAAAAAGCGTTATCCCACCCATGGGTTGCTCCTTCTAATGATACATGTTTAATTTTATTACCCTTATTAAACTTTTCATATAAATTTTCACATGCTTTTTCTGGCGTTAATTTATCAGCACTGCCCGTGAGAATTAATAAGGGTATTGTTGTAATAGAATCCTTCGGGAATGTAAATCCACAATATGGATAAATTGCTATAGAAGCATCAAAATTAATTTTCCCATTATTTATAAAATCGGTAACATGTTTAAAATGAGAAAGTATAGGTCCTACGCCTCCCTGCGACCATCCTATATATCCAATTTTATTTATTTTTGGATGAGTCTTGACTAAGTTTAGTGCTTTGTATGCATCATTCATAAAAGTTACACCAGACATTTTAGAAAAAGTTTTATCATATTTTATGCCCCTGCTAGTGTAGTGGTCAATTTGAAAAACCACATAACCATGTTTATTGAGCATATCAACATATTCTTTGTGATATTTCCTAATACCACCTGCACCATGTGATAGAATCACGGCCGTGTATAGGTCTTGTTTTACTTTGGGAAATGTTAAATGGCCATGAATTACTATATTTCTTTTATTTTTATAATCTAAACTATAACTGTCTACAGAATTAAAACATATAATCCTGTCTTTAGTTTCTTTTATCGATTCAAAAATAACAGCATCATTAATACATGGATTAACTTTAACATTGGAGCAGCTGTTAATGAATAAAAGTAATGCGCATATCCCTATTAGTCTCATATTTATTTATTATTGAAGTTATCTTGATGACACATGCATTCCTTTGATTATTGTAATAGCATCAAAAAGTTGTTTATCTTTATCATATGGTTCTGGTAATGATACTTTGTTATTTTCATCTTTATCATCATTGCCTTTCAATAAAATATCGGGCGATATTCCTTCAGTATGAATATCCTTACCTAAAGGAGTATAGTATCTGGCAGTTGTTAATTTAAGGGCAGAGCCATCATTAAGCTCTTGGATTGTTTGTACCGAAGCTTTGCCATAGGATTTTTTACCAACTATCGTTGCCCTTTTATTGTCCTGCAATGCGCCTGCAACTATTTCTGAAGCGGACGCAGACCCTTCATTAACCATTATTAAAAGCGGGAGACCATCCAATATATCTTCTGGTGTAGCAAAGTATTCAAGCTGGGAATTAGCAGTTCTACCTTTTGTATAGACAATTTTTCCTTCTTGTAAAAAAAGGTCAGTGACTCCAACTGCTGATCCAAGAACACCGCCTGGGTTATTTCTAAGATCAAGAATTAATCCAGTCAATTTGTTGCCAGATGATTTTTTAAGCTTATATACTTCCCCTTTTAAATCATTTGTTGAATTAGATTGAAAACTAGCAAGTCTTATATACCCAACATTATTTTCAAAGATATTAGATTTTATTCCTTTAGAGATTATAATTTGTCGAGTTATATCAAAAATAAGAGTTTTTTCTGTTTTTTTTCTAAACACAGTAATTTGGACCGTGGTGCCAGGTTCGCCTCTCATGAGTTTGACAGCATCATTTATATTCATGTCTTTTAATGATTTTTCACCAACTTTAATAATCATATCTCCTGACTTAATTCCGGCTTTACTAGCTGGTGTATCATCTATTGGAGATATAACTTTTACAAAACCGTCCTCAGTAGTAATTTCTATACCTAAACCGCCAAATTTTCCAGTTGTCCCGACTTTAAGTTCATTAAAATCATCACTGGACAAGAATGAAGAATGGGGATCTAAGCCAGTAACCATTCCTTTTATTGCATAGTTGAAAAGATCAACATCATCAATATCATCAACATATTGTTCTTTAATTCGTTTGTAAATATCAACAAATTGATCTATTTTTTCTGCAGGTATTTGGTTATCATTTCGTACTTCTGCTTCAGATATAGTGATTGAGAAAACCATTATAATTAGAGTAAATAAGAAAAATTTTATTGTTTTAATAATTCTGGGCATAATTTCAGTCATTCTTTTAAAAATAATAACACTTTATTTCTTTATTATCTTATTAGTTTTGTCTAATATGGGTATATAATAATATTAAAGAATTAATAATATGGAAACAGAAAATTTAAATCCACAATTAGATGACCATGTCTCAGCCTTGGAAAAACAGGTTCAGGAAGATGTAGAGACTGCATCTAAATCACTAAAGGCAATGTCACATCCACTTAGGCTAATGATATTATGCAAACTAGGGGAACAAGAGTTTAGTGTTCAAGATATTGTCGATAATGTTGGCACCTCACAAAGCAATATATCGCAACACCTTGCCATACTTAGAGATAAAGGGATTTTGTCGGCAAGAAAATCAGCAAATAAGGTCTTTTATAAAATTAGTGATTTGAAAACTTTACAGCTTATAGAAATGATGCGCGAAGTATTCTGCTCACATAAGAAATAAACTGTCTGATGGACTATTTCTTAGATTTTATTATTAAAAACTCAGTTCTTTTCTCAGTATTAATAATTTTCCTTTTTTTTATAATCAATTTAGAAATCAAATCACTAGCTGGTACGGTCAAAAAACTTAATTGCGACGAATTAACCAGATTACTCAATAAATCAAAAGCCACATTAATTGATTTGAGGCCAATGGCTGAGTATAGTGCAGGCCATATTATAAATGCAGTACATGGGAATATTGATGACATTGATAAACAGAATTTTAAAAAAGAACACCCATTGATTACATACTCAAGCAATGATAAAGATGCAATAACAGTTGGTGATAAATTGTCTAAACTAGGATTTGAAGAAGTCTTTTATTTAGAAGGCGGTATACAAGAATGGACGGAAAACAACATGCCTATTACAGGAGAAAAATAAATGGCAAACGATGATATTAAATTTTTAATAAAAAGAATATACACAAAAGATATATCACTAGAATCACCAGCGGCACCTAAAGTATTCGATGATCAAACTATCCAACCAAAATTAGCTTTTAATTTAAATAGCTCAATAGATAAGGTAGATGATACATCTTATGAAATTACTCTAGAAATAAATGTTAAAGCCGAAATCCCTGATCAAGTAATTTATATAGTTGAGATTAAGCAATCAGGTATTTTTATTATTGAGGGTGCAAGTGATGAGATAAAGCAGGGTTTTTTGAATGTTAGATGTCCTGAAATTCTATTTCCCTATGCAAGAGAAAATATTTCTTCTTTGATACAAAGAGCTGGATTTCCACCTTTGTTTATAACTCCTGTAGACTTTAATGCCCTTTATCAAAAAGAATTAGCAAAAACTAAATAGTTAATAGATGCTTAATTATTTCCGTATTTTTGGAGCTGGAGAATGGGGATTAGCATTAGCAAATCATCTAGCTGAACAAGAGAATCTTGTTGAAGTCTATATAAGAAATTCGGAAAAGTATTCAGAGCTAAATAATACCAAGTACTGCAATAATCTAAAAATAAAGTTTAATAATAAGGTTACCTTCAATTTACTCTCAAAAAAAACTATTTTTGATGATTCTACAGAGAATTTTAAAATATATAATATCATAGCAACTTCTAGTTCTGGGTTTGTTGATATTATAGAAAAAAATAAAGATTATTTTTCTAAGCATGACTCGTTAACATGGATTACAAAAGGTATTGACCACAATTCTGGATTACTATTTCACAAAAAAATTGACAATATTTTATCTAAAAAAATTCATAAGTGTCTTTTATCCGGCCCAAGTTTTGCACGAGATTTAATTGATAAGAATCATATAACTATTAGTATTGGTTCTACTGACCTGAATCTTGCTAATACTTTAATAAATGCAATGCAGACTGAAAAATTTACCCTAACATATAGCAATGATTTAATTGGCATGGAAGTTTCTGGAGTTATAAAAAATATTGCCGCAATTCTAGCTGGCATTATGACTGCCAATGGATATAACAATCAGGAAATTAATAAATTAATTGATATTGCTAAACAAGAAGTTCATCAGATATCTTTAAATATACAATCTGCTGATAAATCTTATTTGGTGTCTAATAAACAGGCATTACGAACGCTTGAAAGCCCTGCATGTTTAGGTGACATGTTACTTACTTGCTTTAATGATATATCTAGAAATCGTCAATTTGGTTTGAAATTAGGATTTAACATTCAAATGCAACAGTTGTTAAAAGATATTGGTACTGTTGAGGGATTTTTGTCTACAAAAACTTTATATGACAATAGAGATAAATATCAATGTGGCAATATAGTTCATGCTGCATATAAGATTTTATATCAATCAGAAAGTCCGATTGAAGTTATAAAAGGACTGCTTAATTAATACCTTTTGCTTTTCTAGCTAGAGTATTTCTGCCCCATCCAAGCAATTTCGCAGCCTCAAGTTTTACTCCATTTGAAGCTTTTAGTGATTCATCTATAAGAACCTTTTCAATTTCTACGCTTACTTTTTTTATGATATTTTTATCTGTTTGAATTTGATGCCTTATATGTTCTTGTAAATTTGATTTCCAATCAGTATCAATTTCACCGGTAGATATGTTTTTTTTCAATATATCTTCTGGGAGATCTTCCATGGTAATTGTAGCCGACGCACACATAACAGTT
>JACKQG010004373.1_pt1 | contig 16445 bp, 16 predicted proteins | sample 8237621 | NCBI WGS metagenome assembly JACKQG01 (sample SAMN15677084, study PRJNA649215) | marine metagenome | biome: marine; feature: Black Sea; material: saline water; isolation source: suspended particulate matter (SPM) from the Black Sea western gyre | collected 2013-06-09/2013-06-10 | depth...
CTAAAACATCATTGTCAGCTAATTCAATTATTTCTTCAAGCCGTTCCTTTACTCCTTCGGAAATACGCGGCTTGAGTCTTGTCTCTAACTTCTCAATTAAAAAGTTCATAAATTTTCTCAACTACTTAACCTATGAAGTTTGTAATCTTTCTGTCTCCAAATCAGCATGTTGTTTTACATACGTTCTCATTTGTTTCAAAGAATCTGGAAAGAAAATCTTTTCACCACAACTTTCACAAACCCAATATATTACTTTAGGTATTCGGATAACTTTTCGGCGAATTTTTCTTTTAACCGTACCTTCCACACGTTTGATTCGATGAGAATCACATATTGGACAGTTTTTTAAGACATCTCTTATGATGAATTCCATTTTTTCCTCTATACTGCATTTGCAACAAGAACTGAATCATCGGTTATTGGCTCATAATGCAATACCATGATATGATCAGATCGTAAGCCGATAGATTCAAAAGTACGACCATTTTGATCGCTGAATTCTACTTCATACGCTTTACCATTTGCAAGTATTTCAACCACTGTGCCAACTTGCCCTCTATATAATTTATATTCAGGCAAGTCAACAGTAAGTGCAACTACATCGAGCAAATTAATAATATTCTTCATTTCTTATCTCTTATCAATTATTCAAATAAATACAGCAGGAGAAACATGAAATTTTTTGCTCAATGCTTTGATCTGTTCTACATTTAGATGTTTTTTTCCTTCTAAAATATTCAATATATCATTTCTACTTCCAAGTTCTATTAACTCATACTCTTTAATATCATGCTCGTTCATCAGGAATTTTAAGCATCCTATCGGATCTCCTTCAGGTTCAGGAAAATTCCTATCTTCATAATCTTTAATTAATGTACCCAATGTATCAATTAATGATTCAATTATAAAATTCTCCCCTTTCGTAACCTTGTTTATTAAGGTATCCAGAAGATCGACAGCATTGTTATACTGCTCTTCAGTATGAATGGTTGATAATATATTTGAAACAACATGCCAGGCTTCAATAGTTTTTTTAAATTCTTTGGTTAAAGTTTTCATATATAAATAATTTTATGCGTAAATAACCGACTTAATAATTATCAAAATAATTTTTCACATTGAATTTAAACAATATTTAACAACGAGTCAAGCATTATTTGAATTTTTAGGCAATACCTCAGTTATCGGTAGATTAATGTAGCTTTGCTTTTATTTTATATGACGCATTGTTGCCGGGATGGCAGTTAAACTATAAATATAAAGTCTATCGTTGTATTAGCGTCCAGTGCACTCACATCCCTGAGCAAGAGAGACAGTTGTTATCAAATCTGAGCTACTTGTTGAGTTAATAAAAACCTTATTTTTATCTTTAAAACCTTAGTAGAATATGAAAATCAACTAAATCCGTAAACCTTATTACCTTATTTGATATGAAAGTAGAATATAACAACTTAGACACCCATTTTGTATTCAGTATGCTTAATCAACCTGAGAATCACAAAAAAGAAACGTTTGCTGATGACTATGAACAATTCATAAAACATTACCATGAGACTTTGCAGAAGAATAAGGTAATAAGGTAAAAATGGGGCTTGGTTTTTTACTACTAAGGTTTAAAAAACAAGAATAAGGTTTCATAACGTCATACAGGTGATTTTTTATCAATCCCACAATGAAGTAGAAAAATCACTGCATTAAAAAATTCGTCTTGATGTTTCATTCGAAATTATATTTCAAAGGCACAAAGTAAATGTGCTTGTTTCCACATGTAACTGAGGTTTTACATTTTTAGGTAAAACATCATTCTTGGATCAGTATTAGTATCTAAAAAGTTATTTTCTTGCACAATGGGCAAAAAAAAAAATTCACGCAAAGCCGCAGAAACGCAAAGATTACGCAAAGAAAATCTAAAAAAACTTTGCGATTTCTTTGCGGCTTCGCGACTTTGCGTGAGATTCTTTTTCAGTCGGTTCTGGCTTGTCCAGGTTGGGAAAGAGGTAATAGTTCATCTGTCATTCCGACTGGATCCGCCAGCTGGCGGAGGAATGCCGGAATCTCTATAATACAACTTTTGGACGTTTATTTTGCGCAAACAGTATAAAACATCCGGAGATTCCGGCTACAAACATGCCGGAATGACAGCATTAGTTTAGGGTGGCGAACTATTACGGAAAGAGCAACTTTACTAAACCTTCAAGGTTTAGTAAAGTTTTTACCACCAATAATTGAGGTATTACATTTTAAAAAGTATAATAAAATCATTTTGATTTTTCAAATATTTTTCTTACTTTTGAGATATGAAAGAAAAAATCTACAAATACCTTCTTGAAAAACACGAGACAATAACACCCGAGCAAATATTAGAAAAATTTTTTTACACTTTTGATAAACCGATTCCCCAGGCAGAGAAAATTGTTGATTCAATATTATCAGATGACGTTCGATTTGTGAAAGAAGAATCTGGTTTTTGGTCGGTTAAAAAACAAGAAAAAAAACAGAGCTTGCATGATATTGTCTTCTCAATCATTGAATACAAAACTATTCCCATCAATAATAAAAAAGAATTGCCCGTTTTACTGGCGATTGCTCAAGTTAAGAATTTTAAACCGGTATCTAAAAAAATATTCACAATAGATATTCCAATTAAAATTTCAAACGAAATTCAAAATAAGAGAGAAACGCTAATCTCTCAAACAGAAATTGATGGAAAATTTTTAACCAATTTGGATACAATTTATGAGAGCCTAACAGGTTCTGTTTTGGTTAGTGATTCGCCATGTAAAACCATGGATAGATTAAACTGGTTTTTCAGGCAGAATGGGAAATTTGAATTAGAGATTGAGAAAATAAATTTGAAAGATTTATCCAGGAAATTAATACCTGGTCATAAAAATAAAACCGTGGAAGATATTGCTGATGGATTAAATATTTCTTATCATTCACCTCTAAATTTTTCTGAACGTACTGATCTTTTTATTGATATCTGGATTGAATTATTAGATAAATTAAAAAAAATAAATATTGAATCAATTGAAGATTTGAATATATTTTTAACTGATACATTTGAATGGGTAAATTTTTCTAACTATAATTTCGATGAGCAGTTTATTAAAGATTTGCCATCTTCTCCAGGTGTATACTTAATGAAAAATAAAGAAGGTGAAGTATTTTATGTGGGCAAAGCTAAAAATCTGAAATCTCGTGTAGAATCTTATTTTGCAAATAGATATGATGTGGACGAAAAAGGTAAAAAAGTTTTAAGTGATATTTATGATTTACAAATTGAAACTACTGGTTCTGAATTGGAGGCTTTGCTGCTTGAAAATAAATATATAAACCAATATCAACCGGAATTGAATAGACAATTCAAGATTCATCATTTAAAAGAACAAAAATATTTAGAAAGGAGAGTTATTGCTTTTCTGCCATCTCAAATGTTAAACACCATCACCCTGTTTTTAGTTAACGGAATAAAATCAGCAATACGATATTCTTTTAATAAGGACAAGCCTGATATTATTGTGCTGAAAAATACTGTTCAACAATTCTTCTTCAAAAATAGTAAAAATGAGAATTCTTTTTCTTCGGAACAAATAGAGATCATCTGGAGGTGGTTGTACTTGAATAAAAATAAGGTGAATTTTTTTAATGTGGATGATTGCGGAACTTTAGACAAGTGCCTGGAAATAACTCGCCGTTACATTAGTGAAAATAAATTATTTCTGGAGAAAATCCATCACTGTTAGTTCTTGAACAGACAAATTCCTTAACATTGGGCATAAGCATACGGAATACAAAAAAAGAACATTTGAAAAGTAATTTGGTAATAAGGAAATTGGGTAATAAAAAATTATCAGCATTATGAATTCCTTATTACCCGATAAACTAATTACCAAGTTACCTTTTAGAGCGTTACAAAAGACTCAATTCGTTTACAAAGTCATTCTCAACTGATTAGTTTTGGCTTGTCCTGGTTTGGTTTTACCAGAAAAAAATCTAATTTTACTTGAAAATATGAAGTAATTTTATTATATTGAATGATCACATAAAATAATTTGCAATCAAAAAATAAGGATATTTTGTATGGCGGAGAATAACGATAGCAACGTAAGCTCATATATTTCAGGAATAAAGGATTGGAAAATCCAGGAAATTATAAGTGGGTACATAAATGCATTCTTGATATTCAGTAAATGTTTAAAGTCAAATCGTTCCCGGCAACAGATAACTTTTAGTAATTTGAGAAAGATGTGCGATATTTTATATGAAACAAAAGAGAATTTCCATTTAATCTACAAAAGAGTTTTAAATCCCCAAAAACAAATTTTTGAAGCAGTTGATAAGATAACTCCCAATGAGCGAGAAATAAATTTTATGAATAATATCGGTCTTTTATTCCATCGTGTTCTGGTTACCAGGGAGCTTAAATATTTAATCGATTATTATGAAAAAGACAGTGAATTTTACCAGGAATCAAAAAAGTCTTATAACACAAACATTAGAAAAATTACCGAGTTGTTTGACCAAGGGGCTGATTTGTTAATTCAATTGTTAACCGATCACCAGGAAAATATCAATTTAATTTCGTATTTTATCGATAATAGAGAGGAAATTTTACCAATTTTCAAAGAGAAATATGATGCAATAATAATAAAACTGACTGGTGAAGATAAAACAGCAAATCCCTACTTGATGGCAGCTGAATATTATGTGGATAGCGGATGGAATGAAAAAGCATTGGAAGTTTTAAAGGAATTTTTGCAAATTAATCCAAGAAACGAGCGTGCGGTTCAATTGATTAAAAGAATAAATAAGACACTGGTATGATAGTTTAGATCCTACAAAGTGAAATCGTTAAACAATGGGCAAAAAGTTACTAAATTAGAATAGAGCCCTTGAAAGGTAATTTGCTAATAAGGAAATTGGGTAATAATAGATTAATCAATATTATGAATTCCCAATTACCCAATAAACTAATTACCCAGTTAGCTTATTGGTTCTGGCTTGTCCAGGTTGGATTATGGGAAATTAATTATGCGCATCGGACTTCTTCAGTTTAATATAGCCTTTGGAAAAAAGGATCGAAATTTCGAAACTGTTACCCACCTCATAAAAAATGAAAGTGCAGATTTATGGGTGTTTCCTGAATTGTTTAATACAGGCTATTTATTCACTTCCCAGGACGAAGTTGAAAACTTATCAGAAGATATTCCCAATGGGGTAACTACAGAATTTCTTAAAAAATTATCAAACGAAAATAATTGTACCATTGTAGCCGGGTTGGCTGAAAAAGATAAAAATCATTTTTATAATTCGGCTGTTGTTGTCAAAGAGGGTAAAGTTATCGGTTTTTATCGAAAGATTCATTTATTTGATAATGAAAAGAAATGGTTTGCTCCGGGAAATTTACCATTTCAAGTGTGGGATATTGGAACTGCAAAAATTGGTGTAATGATCTGTTTTGATTGGATTTTCCCGGAAGCAACACGAACATTGGCTTTGCGCGGCGCTGATATTATTTGTCATCCGTCAAATTTAGTGCTTCCATTTTGTCAAGATGCTATGGTTACGAGATGCATTGAGAATAGAGTATTTGCAATTACTGCCAATCGTATTGGAAAAGAAGTACGAAATGGGCAGGAACTGAAATTTTCCGGTTGCAGTCAAATTACCGGTTGTTTGGGCGAAATAATTCACCGGGCAAAAGCGAAAGAAGAGCAGACATTTGTATGTGAAATAGATCCTTTGTTGGCAAAAAATAAATATATAACAGAAAATAATGATATTTTCAATGACCGTCGCATCCGGATGTACGAATGAAATTAGGATTTTACTATATTGATTTGAATAAACGCCTCGGCGAAGATTTTTCTGAGTATGAATTTGATGATAATGGAGTGCCGTTAAGTCGTTTTCACAGGTTACCTGGTTGGAAACATAATCCGATCACAGTATGCCAATATGGTTTATTTCATTTTAATAATTATTTAAGAACTTCATCTTCTTTATCCAAAGATATTTTTTTATCCCAGGCAAATTGGTTGTTGGAACATGCTAAAGATGGGCCAAACAAGTCTGCGGTTTGGTTTTATCAATTTGATCTCCCATTTTACGATATTAAAGCGCCATGGATTTCAGGAATGGCACAGGGACAAGCAATATCTGTTTTACTGCGTGCGTTTCAAATTTCGGGTGAAAAAAAATATTTAGAAGCAGCTCAAGCTGCTTGGAGAATTTTTGACGTGAAGGTAAAGGATGGTGGGATTATTTCAGAATTTCCTGACGGTTTGCCATTAATTGAAGAATACCCATCATCTTCAAAACGTTCCTCTGTCTTAAACGGATTTATCTTTGCGATTTTTGGTGTTTATGATTATTTCGTTTATTTGCAGGATAAGGACGCTCAAAAAAAATTTCACCTGTTTATTGAAAGTTTGAAAGAAAATCTGTTTCGATATGACAGTGGTTATTGGTCTTATTATGAGCTTGCAAATCCACGCCGCTTAACTGCAAAGTTTTATCATCGAATCCATATTAAACAGTTGGAATCATTATTTCGAATAACTAATGATCCGTTTTTTAAACAATTTGCTGAACGATGGCAAAAATATCTATTCTCTCCTTTCTCAAATTTCAAATGGTTTTTGAAAAAAGTTCATCAAAAACTGGTAGTCCAAATCTGAGGAGTTGTTGTGAAAAAAATTATTAAGTATTTATCACTTATTTTTTCAAAAGTATTTTGGTTTCAATTGAGACAGTTCATTGCCTTGTTCTTCACAGATAATGTTTATGGCATAAAACATTTGGGCGCTTGTGGGAAGAAAACCAATGTGCGTCCATCTGCGTCTTTGGCTTATTCCGAAAATATTTTCCTGGGAGATAATGTACATGTTCAAAGAAATGTTTATATCTGGGCTGGTAAAAAATCAAAAGTTACAGTGGGTGATAATACAATTATAGGGCCGGGATCATTTATTACTTCTGACAATCATGGACTGAAAAAGGAACAGCTAATTAGGGATCAGGACGGCGTTGAACAGGATATAAATATTGGTTCTGATGTCTGGTTGGGAGCATATTCAATTATTCTCCCCGGGATTGAAATCGGCAATGGTGCTGTAGTTGCCGCAGGATCGGTGGTTACAAAGAGTGTTCAGCCTTATACCATTGTTGGTGGAGTACCTGCTAAACAAATCGGGGAAAGAAAGTAATCTTAAATGAACAATATTGAGCTTTTAAAATTTCCCTATCCTTTTCAGGCTGCCTTAGCAATTTGCAGCGACATTGACAGTACATCATGGGATAATTTTTTAACGATCCATAAATTTTTAAATTCAAATCAAAAAACAGCTCTCGGACGAGGCTTGTCACTGCCTGTTGGTGATTCGTTCTGGATGTATGACAAAGAGGGAAATGCGAATGCAGCATTCTCTTATTTCAAAGATTTTAAAGGCAGAAAATCCAAAAACGCCCCTGCGATTCGTGATTTGATCCGTGCGGGGATAATTGATGTTCTTCATAGTTATGGTAATTTTACTTCCCCCCAGGATTTTTCCAGGAAATTGGCGCTTCAGGCAATTGAAGAACTGGATAAATATGGTTTGAAATTAAAGGTTTGGACAAATCATGGCGGCGTTGAAAGTGTACAGAATATCGGTGCTTTTTCATCGGGTAAAGGTGAAATTCTTAATGAACCTTCAGATTTGAATGAAAAGAACATTTCACCTTATTATCACTCGGATTTATTATCTGAATACGGAATAAAATTTTACTGGGATTGTGAGTTGTCTTTAACCGGTATTGTTGGGCAAAACAGAAAAAGCAAATGGAGTGAAGCGTACTGGGGAAGTCCTCTTTACAAGGGTTTTAAAAATAAAAGTAAAAGTGTCACTAAAGGGATTATATCACTCCTTGATAATGGATATAATAAAATTTCACACAAACATTTTATTCCCTGGCAGCCAATTGATTTTCAAAATGCGCTTATTCAAAATGAAAAATTGAGAGATGGTACACCCATATTCCGTTTTAAAAGATTTGGCAATGGGAGATTGGATTGGCAGGACGATTTCTCTGATCTATTGAGCGACAAAGTATTAAAACGGTTACTTGAAAAACACGGTTATTTAATTCTGTACATCCATCTTGGCGATCGCAAAAACAAAAATGATAATTTACCATTGGGAAAAGCAGTCGTAGATAGATTTCGAGACTTGGCGGAGTTATTTTTTTCCGAGCGAGTCTGGATTGGAACAACAAGTCGAATCTTAACATATAATCTCGTAAATCAGAACCTGGATTGGCAATATTCTGATACGGATAGCAAGTATGTTATTAACATTAATGGGATCAATAAATTCAGCTCTTTTTTTTCCCCATCTATTGATGATTTCCAGGGAATTAGTTTTAAAATTCCGGCAAATAAACAGGTGGAAGTCTTTTTCAATGAACAAAAAATAAATCCTAAAATAGTCAAAAAATCCACTTATCAAATAGCTATGTTTCCATTAATTCCAATTGAATGGCCGTTATAATGCCAGGTGAATCTAAAATTAAATCAATAGTAAAGTTGACCAGGCATTCGGCGATTTACGGAGTTGGGCATGTTATTACCAAATCTTTGAGTATCCTTTTACTCCCTGTTCACACTAATTATGTAAACAAGTTTGAGTACGGTATAGCGACACAACTATTTGCATTTCTGGCGATTGCATCAATCATCTATTCTTATGGATTAAATACTGCCTGCTTACAATATTATATTCAGGAACCTGATGAAGAGAAAAAAAATAGATTTTTCTCTACTGCTTTCTTTTCCACGATTTTCACGTCCATTACTTTGTCTGCAATTTTATTCATTTTTCAAAACCCGGTGGCTAAATTACTGTTCGAGTCAGTTGACTTTTCCCATTTGATCGTCTTTAGTTTAGGCATCCTTACATTTGATGCGCTTGTTCTTCTCTCATTTAATATTCTGCGCGCCGAAGAAAAGTCAGCAAGTTTTGCATTTTTCAGCGTTATGAATGTTGGATTGAATTTAATTTTTAATGTTATTTTTGTAGCACGTTGGCAAATGGGAGTAAGAGGTATCTTTTTAGCCAATATTTTTTCTTCAGTATTGATCTTTTTATTTTTATTGCCCGTCACCTTGAAGCATCTGAAACATGGAATATCACTTAACTTGCTGAACAAAATGCTACAGTTCGGACTTCCATTTATCCCAGCAACAATGTCCGTGGTTCTCATGAATTCAATCGACAAAATATTTGTAAAAGAATTTATTGGGATGGAAGCATCTGCAGATTATGGCGCCGGGTATAAGCTGGGATTGATAGTGAAAATGTTCATCAATGGTTTTCAATTTGCCTGGATACCTTTTTTTATTTCAACTGCAAAACAAGAGAATGCAAAAGAAATATTTTCAAAAATTTTAACCTATTTTTCCCTTATTTGCAGTGTTATATTTTTAGCTGTCACCTTTTACATAAACCAAATTGTTCGAATACGTATTTTTGGATTAACGATTTTTGGTGAGCAATATTGGGGAAGCACCGTAATCGTCCCATTCATTGTTTTAGCTTATATTGCTTATGGTTTATATTTGAATTTTTTGGTTGGCATTTATTTGAAAGAAAAGACAAAGCTGTTAGTATTAATAACTGGCAGCGGCGCGGTTGTAAATATCATCGGAAATTTTATATTAATCCCAATGTTTGATATCATGGGTGCTGCTTATTCTACTATTATTTCATTTGTTTTTATGGCAATTTTTATTTATTTTTTATCCCGAAAATATTACCCAATTGATTACGAATTTGGGAAATTACTAAAAATATTATTATTCAGTGCTGTGATTTATTCGATTTATTCTTATATTAATCTTCCGTTTGTTTACCTAACAAAAATCCTGTTACTATTGTCTTATATCGTTTTACTATATTTTTCAGGATTTTTTGAAACTAACGAGATTAATAGTCTAAAGCAATATATCAAAAAGATAAAGTGGAAATTCTAAAATCATGAAATTTTTGTTGGTGTAAACGTTCGCTAGGTGAAATTGAAGATTTGAATGGAAAAACCAACGGATGAGCAGCCAACTGATTTGAGAGGAATAAGAGTTAGATGAATACAATAAAAAGAAAATTAAAAATATTTTATGAAGAAGTCGGAGAAAAATACCCCGAAGAAGAGATTGTTTATAAAACGCTAAGAGGTAAATTAAGGAAAAAATTTATACTCACTTATTTAAATAACTTTAAAGGTTCTTTGCTCGACATTGGCTGCAACCAAGGCATGTATTTGGATGAATATGAGGGGGGAAGTCGTTTTGGTGTTGATATTAGCTTTAATGTTCTTAAAAAAACGAGTAAAAAAAAGATACAACATTTAGTTGTTGCTGATGCTGAACAATTGCAATGCTTTAAAAAGTCCTCATTTGATAATGTTTTATGCAGCGAAGTGCTTGAACACTGTTTAAATCCAATAGAAATTTTTAAAGGCATATCTCACGTATTAATAGATGATGGTTATGCTCTGTTAACAACCCCCAATTATAAGCGCTATCGACCGAAGTGGATAGGATTAGGAAGGTTGCCTCAATACGGTGTGTCCTTTGACAATAAAGACGGATATTTTCACACTGCATATCGTCCTGAGCAATTAGTCGAATTTGCAAAAAAAGCAGGGCTAAAGATAGTCGAATCCGGTACATTGGAAAAAGAAGTAAAATATGCTGCAAAAATTCCTGCGGCTATTCTTCTATTTGGAAGATTTGTGAACAAAATCTTTCGCTCCCAAAAATTCAATCAAATGAACCAGCAAGTGTTTGATAATTTAACATTACTCATTTATCATGGATGTCGAATACTGAAAATAGAGAAAATTTTGCTCAAAATTTTTACCGATGGCGTTCGTTCATACATTTTGGTTAAGAAAAGTTAAAATAATTAGAGTCAAAATTATTTAAATGAATAAAGTAATCCTACATATCGATATGGATGCATTCTTCGCCGCAATCGAAGAATTGGATTTTCCGGAATACCGCGGAAAACCGGTTGTTGTCGGGGCAGATCCTAAAGATGGTAAAGGCAGGGGCGTTGTATCAACATGTAATTATGAGGCGCGGAAATATGGCATCCATTCAGCCATGCCGATATCCCAGGCTTATAAGAGATGTCCATCTGCAATCTATGCGTTTCCTCGTATGAAGCGATATGTTGAATTTTCAAAAAAGATACATTCAATTTTTTATGAATTCACGCCTAAAGTTGAACCGATCAGTATCGATGAGGCTTTTTTAGATGTGAGCGGCTGTATTCGTCTTTTGGGCGAACCTGTTGAAATTGCTAAAAAAATCAAACAACGAATTAAAAGCCAAACAGGATTGACCGCTTCGGTTGGCGTGGCACCTATTAAATTTGTCGCGAAAATAGCATCAGATTTAGATAAACCGGATGGACTGGTGGTTGTCGAAGAAGGGAAAGTGATTGAATTTTTAAAACCTTTGCCTATTTCAAAAATGTGGGGTGTTGGAAAGAAAACCGAAGTGAAATTAAAAGCAAAAGGAATCGATACCATTGGCAAACTGGCTCAAATTCCCAGGGAAACAATCGTGAAAAGAATGGGCAAAGTGGGACTTCATTTTTGGAGTTTAGCTAATGGCATCGATGATCGGGATGTTGAGATAGGGCACAAAGTTAAATCTGTCAGCCTGGAAAATACGTATTATGAAGATGTTGAAAATGAGAAGATAATTGAAGAATCTATTAGAAGTCTATCAGATAATGTCAGCCGAATTCTCAGAAAGAAAAAGTTCAGGGGAAAAACAATTACATTAAAGATCAGGTTGGGAGATTTCAGCACCTTTACGCGGGCACATAGTTACAAAAGTCTTATCGACTCATCTCAAATTATTGCCTCGGTTTGTATGGACTTATATCACAATTTCGACAGGAAAGGAAAAAATGTCAGGTTACTTGGCGTAGCCGTGTCCAACCTAAATACGGAAAGCGGCGACCAACTTGGTTTTTTTGATGAATCAAACAGGGAACAGCAAAAAATTGATAAAGTGATTGATATGGTTCAAAATAAATTTGGAGTTGACAAAATAAAAAAAGCGAGTTTGTTGAATAAACATTCGAGAAGGATTGATGAAGGTGATATAACCTGAATTATTCATGAATTCTTGCCACCAAGACACGAAGAAACAATAAGATAGAAGCTAATTAAATTTTAAACTCATTTTTATCTTAATAATTTATGAATAATATTCTTATTCATTGTTTTTTAAAACTTTGTGCCTTTGTGTCTTTGTGGCGAAAGAATAATTCAGGATAAATACTAAATAACCGAAAGGGTAATTAAGTGGAAATACAAAAATTAAAAACATCAGCGCCAGGCAGAATTTGCCTTTTTGGGGAACACCAGGACTATTTACATTTACCAGTCATTACAGCCGCAATTAATCTGCGAATAGAAATTGAAGGCACAAAAAGGAACGACAGAAAATTCACATTTGATCTACCTGATTTAAATGAAACAGATCGTTTTTCCTTTGATGGTACTGTGAAATACACCAAAGAAAGAGATTACCTACGAAGCGCTTTTAATGTGCTGGTACGGGAAAACGTAAACATCCCGTCGGGTTACGATTGTACGATTCGAGGTAAAATTCCGATTAACTCGGGGACATCAAGTTCGTCCGCGCTAATTGTTGTCTGGATAAAATTTTTACTAACAATTGCAGAAGACTACAGAGCAGATGACCCAATGGAGATCGCAAAATTAGCTCATCGGGCTGAGGTTATAGAATTCAATGAACCGGGGGGAATGATGGATCATTATGCTACCAGTTTGGGAGGCGTTTTATTCATTGAGTTTAAAAACCCGGTAAAAGTTGAAAAGTTGAAATCAAATTTGGGAAGTTTTGTTCTTGGAGATTCAGAAGAACCAAAAGATACGACGGGAATTTTAGCCAGGGTAAAGGATGGTGTTTTAGATATATTGAAAGATATTAAAAGCAATGGAGTGGACATAAATCTTGAAAAAACTTTATTTCCTGAAATAAAATCAAAAATACAACATCTTTCGGCAGATAAAATTGCCCTTGTTGAGGGAGCTTTGTCTAACAGGGAAGTTACACTAAAAGCATATAAATTATTTCACCAGGATAATATTGAAACAAAGGTAGTTGGATCACTCTTAAGTGACTGCCAATCAATCCTTAGAGATAAGCTTTATATTTCAACTCCAAAACTGGACAGAATGATAAATGCTGCTATCGATGCCGGAGCAACCGGGGGAAAACTAAATGGTTCGGGTGGCGGTGGTTGCATGTTTGTTTGTGCGCCGAATGATCCGGGAAAAGTTGCACAGGCAATATCACATGTTGGGGGAAAACCATTTATAATTGAAGTGGATGAAGGAGTAAGGTTGGACTATTTTCATTAAATTATGATTCTGTCATCTATAATTTTATCATCAAATATTATTTATTAGTTTTCAAGCAAAAAAATAAAGAGACAAAATGCCTGTCCCGAGTTTTTTCCGGGGATAGACGACAAAATAATTAAAAGAGGGGGGCGGGATTATTTTGTCGTCCATTATTTTGTCTTTACTAATTGGTAGTTGACGAATAAAGGTTTAGCATTCATATAAAAAAATGACTTGCAAATTATATAATTTTTTTTAAATTATATGCTTTACCAACAACCAAAAAATTAAGAACTTCACCCATTAATAATAAGAAAGGAAAATAAATGATCATCGAATCAAGCGCTTATGCCAGGGCTGGATTATTGGGTAATCCTTCGGATGGGTATTTTGGAAAAACCATTTCTATTATTGTTCGGAATTTTGGCGCGCATGTAACCCTGTATCAAACACCGGAATTAAATATTGAACCGATTGAAGAGGACCTCCATGAATACAAAAGTGTGTACCATTTAGCAGAGTCTGTTAATCTGCTTGGCTATTATGGTGGTCAACGTTTGATTAAAGCTGCGATAAAGAAATTTCTCGACTATTGTGAAGAAAACGAAATTAAATTGGTGAATAAAAATTTTACCATTCGTTATCATTCTTCAATCCCCAGACAGGTGGGATTAGCCGGCTCAAGCGCTATTATTACTGCGACGATGAAAGCGTTGATGAAATTCTACAATGTCAAAATCCCTGTGGAAATTTTACCGAATGTTGTGCTTGCAGCCGAAATTGATGAATTGGGAATCAGCGCCGGGTTACAGGATCGTGTGATTCAGGCGTACGAGGGATGCGTTTTTATGGATTTTGATAAACAATACATAGAAGAAAATAAGACCGGAAAATATGAACGGATTGATCCTAAATTACTGCCCAATCTTTATATCGCATACAAGATAGAGTTAGGCAAAGTTTCCGGCAAGGTTTTGAACGATATTCGTACCCGTTTTGAAAAGGGTGATTCGTTTGTTGTTGATAAATTACGTCAAATTGCGGACTGTGCGGAGCAGGGCAAAAAAGCAATTTTGAAAAAGGATTATAAAAAGTTAAATAAAATTATGAATAATAATTTTGATCTTCGGGCTGAAATAATGAACATTAATAAGAGCAATATGGAATTAATCGAAACTGCCAGAAAATGTGGCGCTCCGGCAAAATTTACCGGTTCGGGAGGATCAATAATCGGCACGTACAAAGATGATGAAATGTTGACAAATTTAATCGTTGAGTTAAAAAAGATAAAAGCGCGCGTTATAAAACCATATATTATGTAAGGAGTGATAAATAAATGATAAAAAAAGCAGTTATACCAGCCGCAGGAATTGGTACCCGTTTTTTACCGGCAACTAAAGCACAACCAAAAGAAATGCTGCCCATAATTGATACACCGACAATACAATATGTTGTTCAAGAGGCAGTTGATTCAGGGATTGAAGATATTCTCATTATTTCCGGAAAAGGTAAAAGAGCCATTGAAGATCATTTTGATAGAAATTTTGAGCTTGAATATATGCTGGAAAATAAAAATAATGGCGGCGTATTAAATGAGATCCGCCGTATTTCGGATATGGCTAATATTCATTTCATTCGTCAAAAAGAAATGAAAGGCTTAGGTGATGCAATTTATCATGCCAGGCTTCATACCGGCGATGAACCTTTTGCCGTACTGCTGGGAGATACAGTGATCGATTCCATTATTCCGGTGACACAGCAATTAGCTGATATTTATAACCAATATCAACAATCTATTTTAGGCGTTGAAGTTGTACCCCAGGAAAAGGTTAACCGTTATGGTATTGTTGGTGGAAATAATATCAGTGACAGAATAATGGAAATATCCAACCTTGTTGAAAAACCAACGGTGAAGCAAGCCCCATCCAATTTAGCCATCGCCGGTAGATATATCCTAACACCGGAAATATACAAAGCGCTTGAACAAACCAAACCAGGGAAGAATAATGAACTACAATTGACCGATGCGTTAAAAATTTTGCTCAAAAGAGAGAATATTTATTCCTATACTATCGAAGGTAAAAGATACGACATCGGAAGTAAAATTGATTATTTAAAAACTATTGTTGAATTTGGTTTGAAACGAAAAGAATTTTCCAAAGAATTCAGGGCATTTTTAAAAGAACGGTTAAGTTCAAAAAATTAATTAGATCACTTGATAAATAGGTAAGAGTTCACTGAAGTCCGTCTGACTTTGTCATTCCCGCACGTTTTTAGCGGGAATCCATTGTATGATAACGAACTGGATGCCCGATAGAAACATTCGGGCATGACAACCATGGAATTAATTATTAATAATGATACATTGGAAGGCGTTCACTGATCTCTTACATAAAAAGCAACAATCACGAATTATACTAATTTTACGAAGAAAAAATAAATCAATTAGTGAAACTGAAAGTTCTCCTTCGGCGAATCAATTCATAATAAAAATCTGCCGAAGGTAGATCCGCCGTCTTTTTGGCGGATTCGTGGTTCAGAATTAGTAATGTTAGAAGAGGAAAAATTTGTCACAATCAAATACCTTAGTAGTCAATGAGAATAGATTCTTTGACCCAGATCTGGCAATTCGCAAAATTGCCAGAGAATTGTATGAGGGTGTAAAAGACTTACCAATCGTCAGTCCCCATGGTCACGTTGATCCATCAATATTAGCGGACAACAAGCCTTTTCCTAATCCGACTGAATTAATACTTATCCCGGATCACTACATTTTCCGGATGCTTTATTCACAGGGCATTAGCCTGGAATCGCTGGGCATTCCAACAAAGGACGGCAGCCCTATGGAAACTGATTTCCGAAAGATCTGGCAAACTTTTGGCGATAATTTTTACCTTTTTTATGGCACGCCGACCTGGGCCTGGTTAAGCCACGTGTTTTCTGCTGTTTTTGGAATAAAGGAAAAATTATCCGGGGAGACTGCACAATCCATTTATGATCAAATAGATGAAAAA
>JACKQG010004374.1_pt1 | contig 16445 bp, 12 predicted proteins | sample 8237621 | NCBI WGS metagenome assembly JACKQG01 (sample SAMN15677084, study PRJNA649215) | marine metagenome | biome: marine; feature: Black Sea; material: saline water; isolation source: suspended particulate matter (SPM) from the Black Sea western gyre | collected 2013-06-09/2013-06-10 | depth...
CAGCCAGCGCGACCTATCCATCCCTGAAGTTTCCCCAAAACCCCATAATGATATGCGAAGCCAAGATACGACCAGAAGGTAGCTATCGCGCCCACACCGGTGGCAAGAGCTATTGCCAGTACCAATCGACGGTTATTCATCCCGACTCTGTCTGCCATCTTAAAGGCTTCGATCTGACATGGCATGGGATGGGCTCGGTTGCACCGGTTGAAAGGATAGAGGAACGTCATGATGGTCAGGTTATTACCATGCAGACTTCTGGAACCAAACATCTGCACCATCATCCCTCTTGGATTGATGCCGATGACTTCGTGATACGGTGGTCCCAGTTCGGCGCGCACTCTGGCGATGGCTATGGCCAGGAAGTAGTAGAGAAGGTAAAAGACCAGGATTGCCCAGATGGACATTCCGGCAAAATAGCAAAACATGATGAGGGCAACAAAACTGAGAGCAAACAACAGGATTGCTGACCGATATCGCATCGCCTCTTGCGAGTCATCCATCTTAGCCATACCAAGCACATGCCTGGCAAAATTTACAAGATGTCGTCGCGACAGCCACAGAGCGATTACCGCGATACCAATCCAAGCTCCCGAAGCTCGTTCGTTCAGATACAATGCCTTCCACCCCATGGTGTTGGCAAACACTCTCTCTGCCCTTGTCAGCCAAAAGAAAAACCAGCACGAAAAGGAGAGGTTCAGCGGCATAAAATATGTCAGTCCAATGATGCCAAAGTTGAAATACATCGTGGTATACCCTATGGCATTCCAGGGCTTCTCGGTGAAAAACTGGTCAAGTCTGTAAGTGTAGGGAATCTCAGGCACCGCGGGAACAAGGTCATGACAGCCATTGATTATCCGTATCGAAGCGGAGATGGCAAGTCCAATCCACATCAGTCGAGAAGTGAAGAAGCTTTTCTCCGCTGCCATGGACTGGGGTAACTGCACTATTGGATAGCTCAGTTTTTCGTTTTCGACCCACTGCTTTCTCAAGATGGAGTTTATGGATAGAAGTGAGAAATAGAGGAAGAATATAAATGCCGACCACGTTAGAATAGGAACAAGCCATGCCTTGATATGGCTTATCGTGTGAAATGTGGCTTCTCCGTTAAAATACCCCTCCAGTATCTCCGTGTCTGAAACGGTCAACCAGGATGGTATATATCGCCAGAACAGACTTTGCCATTCATTTTCCGGCGATGCGAACCAAAAGGGTTGGGTCAATGTCCCAAGCATCGGTGTCATCGTCGTGGCTCCTGATATGGTCGAAGCCATCGTAACCATGACATATATCGTCAGCAGTTCAGCGGGTGATAGTGAGAGGCTATTGTGGATTTGGCGCAGAGCGAAGCTTAGGACGATAAGGAAAGTCAGAGTGAATATCGCGTTCGAGAACGGATTCACCAGTGTGAACATACAATACCACATCTCACTTGCAATACCAACCCAGTAGGCATTGACAATCACCATGACTAATCCGATTAGGACTGCCCGCAAAGTGATATTGTTTGGACTGGATGTCTTGTCAGTATAAGTCATTGGAATGCCTCTTAAAATAAGGGTTGTGTCGTAGGTTCCCTAACCTGTGATATTTTATTGCGGCGCAGGTTCCGCTGGGATATTGTAGCTCAAACTGGTGATATTGTCAACGATTTCTGTGGTCAATTTTCTAGGACTGACCGAATAGAGCGTTAATGAATCTTGACAACCTGCTATCGTTATGGTAAAATCCAATCTGGATGAAAAGCGAGAGTTATCAGAAAGCTAAATTAAGTGAAAATGACATCTGTAAATCAAAAGAAAGGTGGGGAAATAAATGCCAAGGATAATCAGAGGAATTTATAAAAATGGCTCAATTATTACAGATGGGCAAATTCCTGATGAGAAGCATGGAATACCCGTCATAATTACATTTTTAGACGGGGAAGCACAACAATCTGGGAGGCTTTCTCGTATGCGAGAATTGACTCTTATTGCACGGCAACGCACAGAAGAACTCACGGAAGTTGAACTGAACGACATGGTCAATCAAGCAATTGCTGAAGTTCGGTTTTCACAAAATGATTAGAGCAGTATTAGATACCAATATTGTTGTAAGTGCTCATATTAGTGAATTTGGTGCTCCTTCTGCTGTTCTTGATGCGTTCTACGCTCGCAAATTCCGTTGGGTCACTTCTCCTTCTATAATTGATGAGATTGAGACTGTGCTGTTGCGTCCTCGCATTCAGTTACAAACCGGACTCCCCTATACAGAAATAGCGGAATTTATTTCACTGCTAAAGAGCACGACAGAATTGGTCTCTGAGACTATTCAGATTGCTCGAGTGAAAGATGATTTTGCAGATAACAAATTCTTGGAATGTGCGTTTGAAGGTTTAGCTAAATATATAGTTAGTGGCGATGCTCATATTTTGTCAATTAAACACTATCGCTTAGTCGACCATGTCGTACAAACAGTAACTGCTGATCGATTCTTGTGGTTGCTGGACTGTTATTGATCTTAGAAAGAATGTTGTGCTTTACACCTACATTGCACTCAAAGCTGAAGCAGGCGTCTACTCGCTAAGTAACCTTTTCTGAAATACCCCATTCTCTTCTAGGAAGCCGGAACTGACTTTCAAAGGGTGCGGGTGCGTTTTTTGACTTTTAAAACCGAAATCTTGGCGACTTCGGCTACCTCCATACAGATCAACTTAAGATGAGCGAACGCCGGTTGAGTAAGTTAGCAACGTAGTGAATAACTGTATCGAAACCCAGTGAGCAAGGGGAATACGTCCGCTCTCACATCCGTTCGCTTGGTTTCGATACAATCTTTTAAATCTACTCAACCGGCGCTCACTCCTACCTGTCAGCCCCGGGAGACCTAAAGTCGATCCCAACGGGGTGATTCAGCAAATCCTCCTTTAGGCGTATTCTTCAGCAAGTTGCATTGCCATATCCACCCACTCCCACATGCGCCGTGGTTCTCTGCGGCAAGAGTGTAAATCTTTCATTATAACTTCAGTGGGGCAACCGCGCGTTTTTTCTAACGCGTCGCGAAGATGTTCGCGAGCAAACTCCACATCCCACTTCTCCATCCCGATAATCGCTGGGTTCGGCTTATAGGAGAAGATATAATCTTTTCCCAATTTTTCTGCGCCAAGTTCCACATCAACCCACGGGCTCATGCTGACGCGCCGCACGTTTGGTATGGTCTTAACAATGTCAAGTTTCTTATCCAGTGGTTCGCAGCAGCCGTAATTCGACAGTCCGAACCTCTCAAGAAAGCGCTTCTCGTAATTGAGTGCAAACTCGTCGTGCATGGCAGGCGATACCTCGGAGAAAATCTGGGTTGTGGCATGCCCCCACAAATCAACAGAGCGTACATGCGTGCCATCAAAGTCGGCTTGCGGTAGTTCGTCCGTAAAACCTAATCCCCCAGAACCGACTCCGTTATTACCGTTGTTTAACGATAGTACATTTAGCTTCTCGTGTTGGTCTAAGCGACTAAGATGCCACTGGGTCATTCGCTCCATCCAGGAATGAACCCACTCTGGCCGGTCAATCATATCAGTAAAGGTATTTTGTAAACCGCGCCACTGGATAAACTGGTCCATGATAGCGAACCCGTAGCCGGCGACGCCGCGTTTTTCCACGGTGAGAATACCGTCGTATATATCGCAGAGGCGCTGGTAATTCTGTTCAGTTGCTTCCAAATCCACTGTGACCGTAGGCATTGGAATCATAGTCGGTTCTGCGTTGTCGTCAATAACGGGATTGTACATAGCAGCACCGAACTCGTGGTTGGGACGAGTAGCATCCGTAGATATCCCCATACCCGTGCTTCTAACGACAACAGGGGAGTAGATCTTTGCCTCATAGACGTGGTCATCGCGCATGTGCTCCCAGTGGTAAAGCATGGTGCGAAGAGACCGTTCCTGACCGCGAGCAAACTCGTCTTCCGTCTCAAGTTTTATCTGGTCTCCTGTTTCATGCCATGTCCCGTTTTGCAGTAGGACCATGGGACGAACTTGCTCAAGGCGATTGAGTCGACGCCAAAGCTCTGCCTTTTCTTTTTGTACTGGAAGAGCAGCAATGTAAGCAAGTTCCTTCGACAAATTTTGGAGAGTTGTTTTATCCTTTTTCGGAATACTCATGTAAAACCTCCTTGTTCTATCCCGATTTTCGGGATAGGCTATGCCGCATTAAATTTTAGATTTCAAAAATAAACTTGCGCTTTTGGGGTAGTAGAAGTCTCTGACTTCTGAGGAGCCACCGCATCGGTCAGGGACCGATGCTACCCGGAACATAAATTTTAATACTGAAAATTACTTTGACTTTGGTAAATAGGAATGTAGCGTCATTATGCAAAAAACAAATAACGCCTAGTATATCGTGGATTTGCCACGACGAGCGGCCGGGGTGCTGCTCCCGCTGGATTGCCAAATCCAGCGGAAGAAATCAATCAAGATAAATTTAACAGCGCACTACAATCGAATTGTGTTTTAATCTACCAAAGTCAAGTTACCTAAAACACAAAATATCATTAAAAAGTCACATTGTCAAGTTAATCTTACTATAGAAATGTGAATTCGCCTACAATTTTTTGGGGTTTGCAAAATCATTGAAAATATGCTAAAATTTCTATGATTAGACGATAAAAGAGACAGGTGTGATTCACGCTAATATGGGACGAATACAGTTAAGACGCCAAAAGAAAAAAACTCACAGATACCGCTTTTTTCTCATCGTGCTTCTAATTATTATCGTTTTTATTGCTGTATCTATCTTCCAATCAAATAGAAATTTCGAGCAAAACAGACGGAAAGTATTTCCCATCAGCACAGTGGAAGAAACTCTGGCAGATGAAGTAAATAATAATACAGAGGTCAAAAAAGTATATCTGCCCGAACATGGCAACATTTCCTACGAAGTAGGTGGAGAGGGTGAAGTTATCGTATTGCTTCATTGCTGGGCTGGCGCGCGGCAATACTGGAAATATACCATTAGAGATTTGCTGCCACATTACCGGGTGTATGCGTTAGATTTGAAAGGATTCGGAGAATCCGACATCCCAAAAAGCGGTTATCAGATGACGGATTTCGTCGATATGCTACACGATTTTTTTGACGCGTTGGGAATAGCTAAGGCTGTTGTCGTTGGACACTCCATGGGTGGTACCATTGCAATGTTATTCACCTTAGATTATCCCGAACGCGTCACTAAACTTGTTCTGGTCGCTTTGCCCATGAGCGGGCATCAGATTGGGCATAAACTCATAGGCGCCTCTGTGATTGGTGGGTTCTGGTATCGCGCTGTCCGATTTCTGGGAGCGCGTTCACTGCGTGAGCCGAAAGCGCGTGAAATATGGTTGAAGCCAACTGTCGCTTCGGCGACGAAAAGTATGAAATCATTTGTAAAAGCCAACCCATTGATGAGGATACACGAAGTAAACTGCCCTGTGCTACTCATTCTCGGGAAAAATGACCCGGCGGCAGCCTTTGCGCGTCCGACAACAGAGGATACACAGCGTTTTGACCTAAAGCTCGCAATAATCAATGCAGCACGACATGCCCCACATTGTGAAAATCCAGAAGAGTTTAATAAAAAATTGCTAAATTTTCTCCAGGCTGACGCATCTGAACTGATAGTACCGGCGCGGATTCGATGATAGAGCAATATGGTTATAATGAAGTATATTCCAAAATCCAAAATCAAGGCAAGAGGAAAATAATTATGATTTCCTTATCAAGTGAAAAAATCCAGGCCATTGACGTTCACGCCCACTTCGGCAGATACGTTGGCAAATCCGAAATCGTCAACAAATTCATGTCCGCAGATGCGGATGTGGTAGTCCAACGCGCCCAGCTAGCCATGACGCGGCTAACAGTAGTATCTCCGCTGGAGGCGCTTATGCCCAGGCTAAGTGGAGACCCTATATCGGGCAATGTGAATGCCGCTCAAGTTGTGGCTGAAATCGATGGATTGTTGCAGTGGGTGGTTATTGACCCAACTCAACCACAGACGTATGAGCAAGCCGAGCAAATGCTCAAACAGCCTAAATGTGTCGGTATCAAGATACATCCGGAGGAACATGGTTATTTGATTACCAAGCACGGCAGAGCTATATTCGAATTCGCTGCCAAGCATCACGCTATCGTTCAATCACACAGTGGTGAAGAAAAAAGTATTCCGTCAGACTTCGTAAAGTTGGCAAATGATTTTCCTGAAGTGATGTTGATTATTTCGCATTTAGGATGCGGTTGGGATGGTGATATGACTCACCAGGTTCGTGCCATCCAGGCTAGTAAGCATGGGAATATGTTTACTGATACGTCCAGTGCAAAATCTATAACATCCAACCTGCTCGAGTGGGCTGTAAGTAAGATAGGCGCTGAACGCATTCTCTACGGAACAGACTCGCCGCTGTATTTCGCACCGATGCAGCGTGCCCGAATTGATCATGCCAACATTAGTGACCAAAATAAGCGATTGATATTGCACGACAATGCTGCTCAACTTTTAGGCTTGGATAAGTAGGATGATTTCTCGGAAAAAGTGGCGCAGATTTCCCAATCTGCGTCGTTAAAGTAAGAAAAGGAGACAGAAAAATGACATTGGAACAATCACGGGACCGGGACACCGTGCGTAAGTTAGCTGAACAAGTTGTTGAACTTGCTTCAAGTGACGAGTATGAAGCCCGTCGCAAAAGATGGCGGGATGTGAATGCTTTGCGCAAACCAGACCGGCCTCCGGTATGGTGCAGACCAGCGGGGGCATGGTCAGAACTACTGCCTTCTGGTAGTCTGACTTGCACCGACTCACTTTGTCGGAGAGTTGAAACGACGCTACGTCAACATCTCATCAAGGATTCGCTTGGTGATGACTCAATCATTGAGCCGTGGTGGGGTGTTGGAACTGCTTTTGACCAAGATACGTCCGATACTTGGGGTGTCCCAATCCGGCGAATTCCAGCTCCAAATTCCGGCGGCGCCTGGAAGTATGACCCACCGCTCAAATCGGAAGAGGATTTTGACCGTCTTACCATTCCTAACTATACATACAATGAAGCTAAGACGCAACAGGCTTTATCGCAAATGAGCGAACTACTGGGCGATACTATGGAGGTGCGTCTCACCTGTGGTCCACCTTTGGGCGCAGGCTTGGGTGGAACGGCAGCTAATCTGCGTGGTCTTGACCAGTTGATGTATGACATGATTGATAGACCTGATTTAGTCCATCGCTTGATGAGCCATCTACAGGAAGGAACTCTACGAGCCCAGAAGACTTATCAAGAGAGCGGGTTGCTAACCCCTAATAATTACGGGCCCATGTATTGCAGTGATACCGCTAACGAGAATGTGCAGCCAGGACATATTTCCCTGCAACATCTATGGGGGCATACCGAAAGCCAGGAGTTCCAGGAAGTATCACCTAAAATGTGGGAGGAGTTTTTGTTATCGTATCAAATTCCCATCCTCTCGCAATTCTGGCTGACCAGCTATGGGTGCTGTGAGGACTTAACTCACAAGATTGATGGCGTGCTAAAAATTCCCAATCTGCGAATCTTCGTCTGTTCCGCATGGACAGATTTAGAAAAAGTGGTTGACGCCGTAGGTGACCGTTATACCATCATGTGGCGGCAGAAAGCTACAGATGTTGTCTTCGCAGATGACATGAAACCGATTCGGCAGCACCTGGAAGAGGGAATGCGAATCGCACAGGGATGCTATGTCCAGATTGTGTTACGAGAATTGCAAACCCTCAATGGCAGGCTGGAACGTCTCACTGATTGGGCAAAGGTCGCAAAGGATGTTGTGGCGAAGTTTTCCTGAAATCATTGTGTGTGAAACGTAAAACGTGAAGATGATGTAGTTCAGTTTTCACGTTTCACGCATCACGTTTCACGAATAGTCATAATTGGGAAAAAACAATCCTAAACCAGTATTAGGCAACAAGCAAGCTGACATTTATACCACTAAAGACAGAACTGAATATTAGTAGAGCTAATCCTAAGCCCCACAACATTTCTTATATTTTTTCCCACTTCCACAGGAACATGGGTCGTTGCGTCCGACTTTTGTCCTTGTTGTCTTACCGGTTACAGACGTTTTCCCTTTCCTCCCATCCGGCGTCTTCTTTTCCTCGTCACCCCCCAAATCATCACCCGTATTCTCTTCTATTTCTTCTTTGGTATAATCTTGTCTGGTATTCGCTACTTCCGGGTCAAGTTCAATCGCCTTCTGGTAATCTTCTGTCGCCTTTTGCATATCATCCCAGTTCTTATATGAAAGCCCTCGCATGTAGTATATTTGAGCCATTAATTGTTTGGGGAGATTTGCCGAATTGAGTTCAATTGCTCTGGTAAAATCTTCGATCGCTTTTTGATGTTCGCCCATGCTTCCGTAGGATGCGCCGCGCGTCATATACAAATGAGCGCCATCCGGTTCGAATTCAAGAGCGGTGGTAAAATCGGCGATTGCTTTGTTATAATCACACGCCGTAGCGTAAGCAAGCCCGCGCGCCGAATACAGCGATATATTATTAGGTTCGTACTCAAGAGCTTTAGTGAAATCTGCAATTGATAGTTGATACTCTTCGACTAACATAGCGGCGACAGCCCGCTTGTAATATACGCGTTCATTACCGATGTTGTGTTCAATTGCTTTGGTATAATCCTCTATTGCTTTCTGGGGTTCTCCCTGCGCATCATAAATCTGCCCTCGGTAATAATATGCTTCAGCATCCTTCTCATCAAGCTCAAGAGCCTGGTTAAAATCTGCCAGCCCCCTCTCAAAATCTTCTAACCGCAGATAAGCAATTCCCCTTTTGGTATATGTATCCGCGTATCCCACCTTGAATTCAATAGCTTTGGTGAAATCGTCAATCGCCTTCTGATATTCACCCCACTCGTCATAAATCACCCCTCGATTCCTATATGCCACAGCGTTTTTGGGGTCCAATTCAAGCGCCTTATCGAAATCCACAAACGCCTTCTGCAAATCGTCCAGCCCGATGTAGGCAGCGCCCCGTATGATATATGTTTTGGGTTCTTCCAGATTGAGTTGGAGCGCTTTTGTCAAATCCGCTACCGCTTTCTGATAATCCTTTAGCTCCCGATGAATCTCCCCCCGATTACCATATGCCGCGGCGTCGTTTGGAGCTAACTCAATCACTCTGTCTAAATCTTCAAGCGCCTTGTGCAAATCACCCAAAGCCAAATAAAGGTTGACTCGATTCCGATATGCTATATCCAAAGAAGGGTCAAGTTGAATCGCCTGGGTAAAATCTTCCAGCGCTCGCTTCCTTTCGCCCAATTGCTGGTAAGCAACGCCGCGATTATAGTATATTCCAGCAGAATCAGGCATTATCTCAATAGCCTCATTGAATTCCGCTACTGCTTTGTCAAGTTGACCGGTGATTTGATAAGCCACTCCTAGATTGGCATACGCTTCAGCGTAGTAAGGGTCAATTTCAATCGCCTTGGCGTAATCTTCAAGCGCTTTGTCGTAGTCCCCTAATTTCCGGTATACCAGCCCACGGTTGTTATACGCAAGGGCGTAATCCGGGTTGAGTTGAATCGCTTTGGAATAATCAGCAATCGCCTGTTCATATTCTCCCAACTCGTCGTAGGTATTCCCCCTGTTGTAATACATTGGCGCAAGATTCGGTTCCAGGTCAATAGCCTTAGTATAATCAGCGATTGCTGCTTCGTATTCCCCTAACGCGTCTAATGCCGAAGCCCGTTCATGGCGGGCAATCGCAGGGAATGGACCGATTCTTGTCATTGTGGTCAGATTCTCAATATTTTGTAACTCCTGAATCAGAAGGCAGCCGACGATGTATTTTAACAAGGACTGCCCAGAAAGAGATAAACCTTGAACTAAATACCAATCGATTGTGTCTGAGTTCATCAAAAGACACCCCCAACTACAAAAATTTTTATAACTTAACTTGACTTTGGTAGATTTCTATGTCATTGCGAGGAACAAAGTGACGAAGCAATCTCAGGAGCGGTCTGAGGGAAGCCTCAAGAGATTGCTTCGCTTGGTTTCGATACGCTTCGCACTCAATCTAAAGCTCGCAATGACAAAAGGAACGGACGCTAATTTACCAGAGTCAAATTAAATTAAGCCCGACATAGGCTTAACTGCACTCAAAATCCCTTGGTCAATCATTCATTGCCCCAGGGGAACGATTCGATGCGGAGTGACCTCTCAATAAGCGGGAGGGCGACTTTCATGCCGCCGTGTGATGAGGATACATGAATTGCAAAGCCTATCGCTGTCGCACGGCGGGCATGCTCTACGTCGCAGGATGTTCGACTGCCTGTCTGTACCGCTTGTACTAAATCTCTCACCATTGTTTTGCCAGCCGGCCATTGCTCTGTTTCCTCCGGCAGTTCTATCAGGAGCATGTTCAATTCATCATCCGAAGACTCCAACCAGATGAAACTCTCCCTGGCGTCTTCGAGTAGGAACAAGCGTCCTTTTTCACCTGTGATTTCAAAGCTCAGTGACCCGGCTGAAGTGACATAAAATACAACCTCATTAGCCAGTCCAACCTGTCCTCTTCCGGCTGGATCGATTCGTCGATACGAACCTTCAGGCTCTACTGAGACATCGTCCACCAACCCGCTGACCCACACCGGCTTTACATCTCCTGCCAAAGCCAGGATAGTGTCGTACCAATGGCAGCCGTGGTTTATCAAATTCGGCAATCCATAGGCAACTATATTTGTAACAGCCCCGATAGCACCATCGGCAATAATTTTTCGCAGATGCTGGTACCGAGCCATCCAACGCCGGTCCAACGCAAAAAGCAACGGCACATTTTGACACGCGGCGATTATCCTATCCGTCTCAGTCATGCTCGTGGCAAGAGGTTTGTCGCACAGAATCCCCCGCACCCCGGCTTTGACCGCTAACTCGATTTGTTCCGCGTGTAAGGTTTGCCGCGTTGAGATACATACAAGGTCGGGCTTTATCTCCTCAAGCATCCGTGGGTAGTCGTCATAGGTTGGGATATTACCCCAGACGTCGTGCCAGCAATCCACGAATTGTTCTCGTGTGTCTGCGCCGCGATCAAAAATAGCCACCACTTGGGTCTCCGGCACAGCATGAAAAGCGGTGGCAAAATTGTGACTTCCAGGTGTACGCGTCAACATGCGGTGACAGCCGGCAATGGCTACACGCAGTTGTCCCTGGTTTTGTATTTTCGTTGTTTCTCCCATTTTCCTTTACTCCTTCAGAACATGTCTGAAAAGTCGAAATCTTAGTGGGCACAAGGCACCACTACTACTTGGCCTTGGCGTCAAGTTCTTCAAGCTTGAACCGCACGCTGATGACCGAGTTTTTCTCACCCGGTTTGTGGACAACATAAGTGGTAGCAATGAACGTGCCGTCTGGCAATAATTCCAAACCCGCATAACCGCAGTCGCCAAATGCGCCGTGATGTTGCAATAGTCGCACGCGGTACTGTCCCTCACGTCCCTCGATAATGTCTTCATACGTGCCGACCCATGCCACAAAGTCACCTCGGGTTGGGCTGATATGAGCCATGTCGCGGAACGTAACTACCAGCCGTCCATCGTGTGCATAGCGGAGTATATGACGGTCACCAGTCAACGCCCCAGGTAATTCGGTAGGTTCGGACCAAATCTCACCTTCGTCATCAGAGACTATCATCAGCGAGTTGAACCGTCGGGAGTTTTCTCGCAATAAAGACAAGATCTGCCCCGATAAATCGGGATTTTTCAACTTGCTATCGGGGGAAAGAATTGTACCTGGTTCATCTGGCGCGGCTCTCTCAACTTCGGCGACCATCCGTTCAGACTCCCATGTAAGTCCGCCGTCGGCTGAAATACTCTGCCAGATTTTTATATTTTTCGGTCCATCATGCTCCAAAGCATAATGCGCCAGGTACCGGTTCCCAGAAATTGGCACGATAGTGTTCGGCGCTACTGTACCGTGCAGACCGTTGGGCTCAAATGGCGTCCACGTCTCGCCGTTGTCGAGTGACATTGCCTGTCGCATCGCGCCGTTGCCCTCTAACACAAATAGCCGCTCAATGCCATCAGGACCTGTCAAGCGATGTAGACATGGACAGTTTGTAGCAGTCGCCCAGTTATCCGGCACAGGCAGGCGGTCAGACCAGGTAAATCCGCCGTCAATGCTTTTCTTGAGAACAGCCGCGGGCCCGCCGTGACCTAATGGATATGTACACAGAATGGTTTTGCCATCGGCAAGTAGTACGGTTGTTGGATGACCCAAATACTGTTCAGGCTTTTTTTCGATGATGACCTGCCGATGGGTTTCCTTCGATAGGTCGATTGTAGGAATGGAGTAGCCGCGCGGCGGGACATCCGCGGGAGGTTTAGTCAGCCAATCGAGTGTGAACTGAGCCAAAGTAATCTTCTCATAAGGATTTCTGTCGCCACGTTCGTAGAAACAACCGATTGTCTTGTCCGGCAGAACTGTTAGGCAAGAATAGCCCGACGGACCGGGATGAAGCAGTTTGGAAGCCGACCAGGTTTCGCCTTCGTCGTAGCTTAGACGGACAGTCATACGGCGGCGTGTCGTGCTGGCGGGATTGGAAAAGAGAAGCCAGTTCTTCTTGTCAGTCTGTTTGTCGGTGTAGCCAATCAGGCTAGCCTGGCAATGAGGGTCAGTAAGGATGGGGTCGAGTTTCACATCCGACCATGTGAGTCCACCATCCTTGCTGAATGCGATAGTTCGGCGATATGTTTCCCGAAAGTGGTTTCGGATGTTGAGCATCAGGGTGCCATCCATGAGTTCGACCACCTGGCATTCGCTTGTAGTTTTATCGGGTACACTGCCGCCGCATTTCCAGGTAGCGCCGTGGTCATCACTGTAGATGACGTGGGCGTGATAATCGCGGCTACCTGCTATGCCGTGGTCGCAAGGCACGACAAGACGGCTTTTGTGTAGCCCGTGTGACAATTGGATGCCAACGCCCGGCCCCGTAGCATACCAGGACCAATTCGGTGCTTTAGCAGTTTTAGTAATATCGACTGGCTTCGACCATGTTTCGCCGTCATCCGTGCTATTCATTACCCAGACGGTTCGGGTGCCTTTGCTGGTACCATCCCAGATTTTACCTTCGCGGTCTTCTCCGAGATTGTGGGTAAGCAACAGCCAAATAGTACCCGTATCGTGGTCGATGACGGGACAGGGATTGCCACAAGTGTTGCTGCCATCGTCCCAGATTATCTGCATTGGTTCCCATGTCTTGCCTCTGTCAAAACTTCGCTTCAGGACGATGTCAATGTCACCGGCGTCGGAAGAGCTGTTCTTCCTCCCCTCACAAAAAGCAAGCACTGTTCCTTTGGATGTAACGATTACCGATGGGATGCGGTAGGTTTGATAACCGTCTTGTCCACTGACGAAAACATCCGTTTGCCGTGGTAATCTAAGTGGCGTAACATTAGACGCGATGAAATGTATTGATGCTAAATTCTGATTCATTTCAATCCTCCCAGAACAAAAGGCAAAAGGCAAAATAGTGCTTTGTAAAATAAATCATGATTAATAGGAACATTACCATAATGTCGTGGATTTGCCAATCCACGACGAGCGGCCGCAGCACCGCTCCCTCTGGATTGGCAAATCCAGAGGTTTTAGTCATAACATATTTCACAGTGTAATCGTGGACTTACTTGAGTCTTGCTAATTCCCTACTGTGCAGTATATCCGCCATCAACGTAAATTGTCGCACCGGTGACAAAACTGGATGCGTCAGAGGCAAGGAATATCGCGACGCCGCCAATTTCTTCAGGTTCTCCCCAACGTCCCAAAGGTACTTTATTTGCGAAGGTTTGATATACTTGCGGGTCATCCATTAACGGGCGATTCATCTCTGTGGCAAAAGGGCCAGGACAAATTGCATTAACGGTGATATTATGCGGCGCCAATTCCAGCGCGAGGGTTCTGGTAAATTGAATTATCGCTCCCTTACTGGTGCTATATGACGTCCGATTTGGCATTCCCACTGTACCCAGAATAGAGGCGATATTGATAACTCTGCCATATTTCTGCGCCTTCATGTATGGTACAACTGCTCGACAACAAAGAATTGGGCCAATAAGATTGATATTCAACACCTGTGCTAAATCTTCCATTTTCAATTCTTCAATGGACCCGCGGATATTGATGCCTGCATTGTTAATCAGGATATCAATTCTGCCGAATTCCTCCAGGGTCTGGCTAACCATCTGTTCAACCTGTTGTTGTTGGGATACATCGACCTCCAACGCTAAGATTTTTCTACCCGTTCTATTTTTAATTTCATCAGCAGCTACTTGGGCTTCATTTAAGTGGCGGCTCATAACTACCACATTCGCTCCTGCGCCGGCGAGAGCAGATGCCATTGCTTTGCCCAAGCCTTTGCTACCGCCGGTGATAATAGCTACGCGGTCATCAAGACGAAAAAGATCTAAACTCATAAATTCACCTCATTATACCTTTCGAGAAATTCCCAATTCTCTGAACTTGACAAAAGTTACAAATTTTGCTATACTTATAAAGGATGATTTTCAACGACATGGAGGTTGTAATAATGCCAAAGAAAACTCGAACAATTCAAATATCACACCCCCATATTGTCTGCATAAAAGGAACCTGCGGCGGACGGCCTATCATTAGAAATACGCGGATGGCTGTTAGCACGCTAACTCATTATTATCAAAGTGGCTTAACCATTGATGAAATCTTGGACGCATTTCCATTTTTAACCCCAGCGCAGGTTCACGATGCCTTGTCATATTACTACGACAACCAAAAAAAGATTGATAAAGAGATAGCTCTGTCACAGGATGAAGAATACTGGATTAACAAATATCCACCTGGTAAACTATCTACGGAAGCTTGTAGTCCCCTGAGACAAAACTACATTGGGATTCAAACCTCTCAGTGTTGACGGAAGGCTTTCCTTTTTAAATTCCCAAAAGAAGTTGTTTTATGGAATTCATCATCAATTACTAATGCTTACCAGAGCGCACCCGTCCCCAAGTGGTAGTGAGTTTGCTTTTGGCTTGTACGGGTTGAATATCATCGCCTGTGATGACAACGTTGTCAAAGTAAACTTTATCAGTCCATCTATTCCAGATAGAAAACTTTCCGCTTTTGGGAATGGGATAATTATTATAATCAGTGGATATTACTAACTCATTATCAAGAAAAAAATCAAACCGAGTTCCCTTCAAGGTAACTCGAAAGTTATACCACTTACCCAATTTCAAAGAAAAGTTATGATTTCTTTTTATGGAATGTTCAACAGGTCGTTTAGCAACAGTAATGCCTGCTTCTATACGGTCATCGCCTACAAGAGTATGCGCTATACAGTAATAGACCTCATTAAATTCTACTTCATCACGTCTTATCATCCCACCAAGAGCAAACATTCCACTATGAGATTCTACTTTGCTATCAAATGTCACTGTGTAATTTTCCCACTCTGGCTCTCCGATAGACAATACAACGGCATTATCGCTATTCTTACACACGACCACTCCATCTTCGACACTCCATTCCCCACCAAGTGGAGTCATCCACCCCTTAAAATCACCATCGTTAAAATCATCTCTGAATGTTCCTGCCCATGTTGACGTAACAATCAGGGATATGAGCAATATAGTGATGGCTAATCGCATAATATAGCCTCCTTGCTAATATATTTTACAGTAAAATATAACAAGTTCCTGTTTAGTGTTTCTTTTTTTGTTTGCTTGTATAGGATAAGTTTACTATTGAATAATCTTTTGTTTCCAATAGTTTCATCTTTTCCCATACAGGCAAACGAAATCAAATTATTTCTTTTGATTAAACTCTTCTTTCCCAAAGAAAAGTGTGGTTACTCATCACGTCCGCCAAGAAGTCCCATGCGCATCAGAAAATAAAGAAGAGTTAAAAACGCCTGGATAGTTGCTGCAACGTAGGTCATCGCCGCTGCGTTAAGTACACGTTTTGCCGCGACGGCTTCGTTAGGATTGACTATCCCAACCTGCTGAATTTGTTCAACAGCGCGCTTGGATGCGTTAAACTCAACTGGTAACGTGACCATCTGGAATACAACGACGGCTCCAAAGAGCAGAACTCCGACCCAAGCAATAATCGGGTTGATAAACATTCCAATGAAAAAGAGCGGCCAAGCGAGCCATGAGCCGACCTGTCCCATGAGGACAGTTGGAAAGTCATGGCCGATCTGTGGCCCGGGAGTGTCCCCGCCCTGGTAGAGGAAATGGATGAACTGGGGATTGAACTGGTCTTCATTGATCAGTTTATGACCTATTCCTGGCATGACAAGAAACGGGACGTCATCGTCACCATTGATGAAATGGATAAAATTGTTGCTGAGAGCAAGGGCAGAATTGTTCCTGGGGGCGGGTACAACCCTCTCAATATCGGAGAAAGTCTGGCAGAGCTGGAAGAAGGCGTCAGGAACCATGGT
>JACKQG010002284.1_pt2 | contig 16443 bp, 9 predicted proteins | sample 8237621 | NCBI WGS metagenome assembly JACKQG01 (sample SAMN15677084, study PRJNA649215) | marine metagenome | biome: marine; feature: Black Sea; material: saline water; isolation source: suspended particulate matter (SPM) from the Black Sea western gyre | collected 2013-06-09/2013-06-10 | depth...
CTCCGAAGGCTATAACTTTTGAAGGCAACGCATGGTATAAAGCCTCCATTGAGCCTTTCATGCTTGCCGATCAAGGATGCCCAATGGCTCATTGTGACAATAGAATGTCTGATGGACTGAATATGGATGTTCCTGAAGGTAACAATATCGGTATCGTATGGAGTGATAGAACAAATGATTTAGAAAGCAAATCAATATGGGGTGCATCCAATGGTTCCCGTGTGGCAGTTACTTTTAGTAAAGGCCCGGAATTGGTTGTTTATGATTACTATGGAAAACAGTTATGGAGCTCAAGTGTTCTTAATCGAGATGCATTTTGGTCTGGACCTATGATTGCTGAAGATGGCAGTGTAATTGCTGCTGATACTAACCGTATAGTTCGCTTTGATTCCAATGGTAACGTGGTTTGGAATACTTTGACTCCTGGTGGTAGACCTATCTGTCCGGTAATTACCGATAACAACAAATTTATCTTTATCGCGCCACAACGGGGCCCGGTATCTGCGTATGATAATGTGACAGGGAAGATGATTGGTGAATTGTGGATTAAAAAAGATAAACAAGATGCTGGATATTTTCAGACTTTGAACACTCCTTCTGTTAATGGGGATAGAGTATATGTTTCCATGGAATATATCGACAAAAATAGGAAAGTAGGGTCGGGAGGGCGGCTGGTAGCCATAGATATAACCTCTGAGGGCTTTCATGTCAAATGGCATTATCCTCTTCCCGATAGAATCGCTAGAAGTGGCGCCAGTCCACTTCGTATTGGTGATAAACTCTATTTTGATAGCTATGATTATGAAAATAATGAACCATCCAATCCTCAGATACATTGTATACGCGATGCTGGAGATACATGGGAAAAAATATGGCAGCATCCCGTTGATAGCAGGGTCAAAGCTTCACTTGCTCGGGACCCACGAGGAGGAGTATGGTACTACACTGATGGAAAAGGAGTTCTTACAAGACGCAATGAGGCGACTGGTGAAATAATAGAACCGCAGATTGAAATAAATGATTTACTTGATTCCAGTGACTTTTTTTCGCCATCGAGTGTGATGAGTATTGGAGGACCTCCCATGGAACCCATTATGATAGTTTCAGTAACAAATGAACAAAATGATTCATATAACATCGCCATCAATCTTAATTCGCAAAGATTAGTATACAAAGTGTTTTTTAGGGGTACGGCTGAAGGCTCCCAAGCAATTATATCAAACGGTCAAGATAACCGGGTTATTTTTACTACTACTAGTAGAGATGATATTAATGGTGGTATTATTTGTCTTGGTAAAAAGTAAAATTAACAAGTATGTGTGAAGGATGTGACAGAAACTAAAATGAAAATTCTCCTATTTGCTCCCAAATTTCACATCGAAGATGTGTTCAGGGAGACCGGAATCAAGTTTTTGCCCGGGCTTTCCGGCGAAAAAAAAGCCCTTGTAGCACAGTTACAGCTTGCGACGATAGCAGCTCTGACACCCGCTGATGTCCAGGTAGACGTCTGGGATGAGATGGTGAAGGGACCAATAGATGATGCTACTGAACTGGAGAATTATGATGTAGTTGGCGTAACATTTATGTTTGCTATTACTCAGAGGAGACGCATCACAGAAATAGCGGAAATCTTTCGGAAACGTGGTATCACAACTGTCGCTGGAGGAGCCTGTGTTTCTGCGAGTCCCGAGTATTACTACCCCTACTTCGACGTGATATTCATTGGTGACGCGGAATTAACCTGGCCTCAGTTCATTACGGATTGGCAGTCTGGCAACTATCGAAAGGTATATCGACAGATAAGGAAGCCTGATTTGGCTCTCTCTCCTTTGCCCCGCTGGGATATAATGGATATGACAGCCTACGCTATGGGAACTGTCCAAAAAACGCGTGGTTGTCCATACAATTGTGATTTTTGCGGTGTTACCCATTTTCATGGCAGCCAGTTACGGCATAAACCGATTAGTCGTGTTCTTGAAGAGGTTGCTACGTTGGAACGTCTGGGGATGCGGCAAATTTGCTTCAGTGACGATAATTTCGCCGCGAATCATCGCTATACAAAAGCTTTGCTGCGCGAGTTAATTCCTCTCAACAATTCTTTTGAAAATCCACTCACTTTCCAAACGCAACTATCAATTGATATAGCAAAAGATGAAGAGTTATTAGAATTGCTTGCAGACGCCAATTTTGCGCGCTTTTTCATTGGATTAGAAAGCCCTAACGAAGCGAGCTTGAGGGAAGTCAATAAAATCCAAAACTACGGTACCAACCTTATCGAAGATTGCCACAAAGTGCAATCTTATGGTCTACCAATCCTGGGGTCTGTGATTGTGGGACTGGATAACGACGATATTAACATATTCGACCAGCAATTTGAATTTTTGCAAGAAGCATACACGCCGCTGATGAACGCATGTATATTGCATGCATACCCGGGGACAAATCTATGGAATCGCTTTCAGAGAGAGGGACGCCTCGTAAATTTGGACTATCGTTATGATGAAGGTCAGCATACTCTTCGAGTTATAACAAATGTTATTCCCAAGAATATGACCCGGATTGAATTAATACTCGGCTTTATGGATTTGCTTCAAAGAAGTTGTGACTGGAAAAATTTTGCGCCGCGTATCAAAAGCTTTATATCAGGCGTCAAAAGGCGTCCAGAGGTGGTTCAAAGCGGAACAAGTTTTGCCGATTCGCGCGGCAACCTGTTATCTGGTTCTCTTATCTCTTCCGTGGATGACGACACCCGAAAAATTATTTTTGACATCATTCAACATACATTAAAACACGCGCCATTTATGCTCAAGAGAGTGATAGGGCTGATTTTTCAGCATTATTGCAACGTTGCTCTATTGCCAGAGTTGAATGAAGCAGTCCATAAACAAATTGAATTTGAAAAATCAGTGGATATCGAGCCGTATATTGACCGTAGTGAGCCCCTGATTTCCGAAAGCTTCAAAGAGTTCTATCAGGGAATTTTCGTGGATATTTATGATAAAGTCTACCTGGGTTTGAACAGTAAAACTCGTGTTGATGAAGCATTGATAAGAGTGTTTACTGACTTTTTAACCAATTCAGGAAAAACTTCTGAGCAATTTGATGACCATCACAAAATTGTTCTGTATGAAATCGTTGAGCGTACCGTTGCCGAAGAGAACAGCATATTTGAAAGCGACAAACCATCTATTCAGATGGAGGATTACGGAGAGATTTCGGAGATCAAGAAAGCCAGGTTGGCAGGTGAGATTCTTAAATACGTCGAACAAGAATTGCGCTTTACAACCTAAAAGAGGGGTAATTTAGAATGAATTGTTATAAAATTTTCAAAAAATACCGCGTTGGCGCGCTTATTACTGTGCTGCCGTTGCTTGTATTTTGGGCTATGGGGCCTGCTGAAGTGTGTGGTGACGACCTGGATATCACGAACTCACAAAATTTCGACGTGCCTGGAAATGAGGCTATCAGTTTATCCCCATGGTATACAATTCATGGTAATAAGCAAAGGACGAAATGGGTAAATGGACGAGGTGTTCTTGACCCTGTTGAGCGTTTTCACTACGAAAGTAATGATGAGGCCATTTTGGGCGTATCAGTGCTGAGTAGCGCCTCGACTTTTCCAGATGAAATTCCCCGCTTTTATCGTATGGCTAGCGTTGATAATGGTAAAATAAATTATGTAGAGGTTATAAATACCCAGACGGGGAAAGTTGAATATGTAGCGGGTGGCTTCAATTTCGGTTTCCTTCTCACAACGCCTACAGTTCTGCCTAATGGTGATGTCATTATTGCTGATTATGGTCGCATATTTATGTATACTCCTGACCTCAAGCATTGCCTTTGGACCCGCAGATTAAGGGACCAGGAACCTGGTAATGATGTTCCTCTTGTAGATTTGCCAATGGTTGGCGCGGATATACTTCCCGATGGTAGATTGCTTGTAGCCACCGGTGGAGGAATGGTATATATCCTCGGACGTCGTTTCGGCAATATCATTTCCAAATTTAATCTCAGAACCCTTGAGCCTCCGATTAAATTAGACCCACAACAACAATGCTACCTCCGCAATCTCCCCGCATTTGATAGAAATTTAGTGTTTTTTGTCGTCTACGAAGAGGTCCTATTATTTGAGTATGTTCCTCGTGAAAGAAAGTTAGTTTTTCTGGACAGATATCATTACAATGATAATCAACTTTCCAGTACTAGTCCCTGTGTGGATAGAATCGGCAAAAGGGTTTTCTTCTGTTCATTCCCTTATGATAATCCTGAATTACCTTCCTATCAATATGCTGTAAACTATGAAAATGAAAAGCTATCTCTCAGATGGTCGTACTCAGGTATTGAGGTGCAGCCAGGTGTCCCTGAACGCGCAGACCAGGTGGCAAACACATATAATAGGACCAATGGTTTTGTCATATTCAACAACTGGGGTGGCATTGCCACTGCATTCCGCGAAGTAAGCGACAGGAATAATGTTTATCCTGAAATAGCATGGCGAACTCCCCACGACGATAATTACGCTACTGCAGTAGCAGGGAAGGATAATATTGTCTACTCCGGTGATATGGAAAATATGCTCCTTTACGCGCTTGACGGGGATACCGGGGAACCGATATGGACTATGCCTGTCCCGGGTGAACACCTGATTGCAAAGATAATGGTTGTTGATGATGGCGTCGTTTATTATGACTATTCATACGGTTTATATGCTATTGAGCAAAGCGGTGCTAACGCACCAGCCTTTCTGGAACGGTAAAAACGATTTTGGCGAGCGAGTTTCCGACGGCCTCTACTTTTACACTATCCAGGCGGATAAATTTCGCGCTACTCGCAAGATGGTCATTTTGAAATGAATAAGCAAAAAGTAAGATTGAAGATTGTTCGAAATTTGCTCAATTTTATTTTACCTGGTTTGCTCTTATTTCTCATTTCTGCAAAATATGACTCCTGTGGATTGCCAATGGATATAATACCGATGCAACCAGGCCAACCCGAATACGGCCCGGGTGGTGCTGACTATCGTCATGCATCTGTCACCAAAAATCTCTATGGCCAGGGTGGAACTGCATACTGGATTTTTGAACCGGCGTCTCCCACACCTGAATCCGCACCCTTGATTGTATTCGGTCATGGCTGGTTTGGCTGGCCGTGGTCCTATGGCGATTGGATTGAACATCTTGTACGACTCGGCAATATTGTAGTTTTTCCCATATACCAGGATAACGTTTTCACACCAGCGAGGCTCATGACACCTAATGCCATTGAAGCTGTAAAAAATGCAATTCAACAACTTCAGAGCGGCGCACACGTACTTCCTCAATTGGATTATTTCGCTTTAGTGGGTCATTCCCTCGGGGCGACCATCTGCGCGAATATCGCTGCTTCAGCAGTTTCCGAGGGGATTCCTCAACCTAAAGCTCTTATGGTAGTTCATCCCGGGAGCCCAGAATATTCTCATCGGGTATCCGGAGGCGCAAGCCTCTTGCGCGATTATAGTACTATCCCTGCTAATATTTTGTTTCTCGTTGTGGTGTCAGAAGAAGATAATCCAGGGACCAGGGAGATTGTCCCCCAAATTCTTTTCAATGGTACTCCACAGATTCCTCTGACCAACAAAGATTTTATCACAGTATACTCTGATTATCATGGTGAACCGCCGTTTGTATCAGACCACTACTCGGCAAATTCCCCCAATGACGAATATGATGCGGGTGATGTTCCTCCCGATGTCAGAAGAGAGATGGCTGAGAAACTTGGCATTGTTCAACAGGGCGAGGATGCGGAAACGGATGCGTTGGATTATTATGGGTATTGGAAACTGTTCGATGGGCTAGCAGACGCTGCCTTCTATGGGAAGAATCAAAAATACGCGCTTGGAAACACTCCTGAACAAATCTTCATGGGTGAATGGAGCGATGGCATACCGGTTAACAAATTGTCCGTCACCCAAAATCCTTAAATGATGACATGATAGATAATTTAGCAACTCTAAAATTAGGAATTTTTAAAATGTTCCGAATAGTATTCTGGTGGCAATCTTTGTCTATTATAGCTGTATTCCTGCTGGTTTTTCTGTCTAAGTCGTCTACAGCCGCAATGAACTTTAACAAACACACAATTACAGAAAATTTTCATGGCGCTCACTACCTTGACGTCGCAGATTTAGACCTGGATGGCGATATGGATGTACTCGGCGCTGCTTTCCTCGGTAATGCCATCGCCTGGTGGGAAAATGATGGCAACCAGAACTTCACCGAACATATCATAGCTGACAATTTCAATGGCGCTTCTGATGTCTATGCGATAGATTTAGATTCAGATGGTGATGTTGATGTCCTCGGTGCAGCTATTCTTGATAAGGCTATCACCTGGTGGGAGAATAATGGCAACCAGAACTTCACCGAACATATCATAGCAAGCGAATTCGATGGCGCCCACTGGGTCCGTGCCATAGATTTAGATTTAGATGGCGATATTGATGTTTTGGGCGCTGCTAGCTATGCCCACGAAATTTCATGGTGGGAGAACGATGGCAATCAAAACTTTACCAAACATACCATAGCAAGAAATTATTATGTGGCTTCTGTTGCTCATCCTACCGATTTAGACTTAGACGGTGATGTTGATGTTCTTGGCGCGGCCTTATTGGCCCACGACATCTCCTGGTGGGAAAACAATGGCAGACAGCGCTTTATCAAACATACTATAGCCAGGGACTTCCATGGCGCTAGTGATGTTTCTGCAACGGATATGGATGGTGATGGTGATGGTGATATACTTGGCTCGGCCTGCTTTGCTAACAAAATTAGCTGGTGGGAAAATGATGGTAACCAGAACTTCATCAAGCATGACATTACAGAACATGAGGATTTTGACGCTGTCTCTATATCTGCAATGGATATGGACAGTGATGGTGATGTTGATGTACTTGGCGCCGCTTGTCTTGCTAACAAAATTTCTTGGTGGGAGAATAATGGCAACCAGGACTTCACTGAACACACCATCAATGATAATTTTAATCTGGGCCACGGCGTTTATGCCACAGATTTAGACTTAGATGGTGATGGTGATGTTCTTGGCGCGGCTTTCCAGGATGATGAAATTACCTGGTGGGAAAATGGCCCGCCACAGCCTGACATAGTTGTTACTCCAGAACGTTTGAATTATTGGAATGTGAAAATAGGCGATGGCAAAAGTAAGATTTTAATAGTGAATAACGAAGGCACAGATGTGCTTTCTGTAAATAAAACTATAATAACTGGTATGAACCCCGACCAATTTGATATTATCGTCGGGGGTGGTAGTTTCTATTTGGAGCCGGGCGATTCACACTACATTACCGTAAGATTCAAACCTACATCAAAAGGGACGAAAAACGCTTCCCTTATGATTATCAGCAATGATGTAGATGAAAACCCTTATTTTGTTATGATGAGAGGTAGAGGTGTCTTAGCAGTAGAAACAAAAGTATTTCAGAATTCACCTAATCCTTTCAACCCGGAGACATGGATTCCATATCAGTTGTCTTATGATACTAATGTCACCATAAAAATCTATAACATTCAAGGACATATAGTGCGTATTCTTAGATTAGGCCGCAAGGAATCTGGCCTCTATTTGGATAAGCAAGCCGCCGCCTACTGGGACGGACGGGATGAGAAAGATGAGAAAGTTGCCAGCGGAGTATACTTCTACACTTTACAAACCTGTCCTGACGAAGACATAGGCGGGGAATTCAGCGAAACTCGCAAGATGGTAATTCTAAAATAGGTGGTGCGTTTGACCTGATTTAACTTTAAGAATTGAGGTTTTTTAATGTTCTCAAGAGTATTTTTTAGTAGATTTTTGTTTGTTGTCGCCGCATGTCTGTTGTTCCTTTTATCCAAATCATCGACGGCCGCAATCAGCTTTATTGAGCATACTATAACAGCCAATTTCGATGGCGCTCACTATCTCCACGTGACGGATTTAGACTCAGATGGTGACGTTGATTTACTTGGAGCGGCCATGCGCGCTGATGCTATCGCTTGGTGGGAGAATGATGGCAACCAGAACTTCATCGAACATATCATAACTGACAATTTCAATGGTGCTTCTGATGTCTATGCAATAGATTTAGATTCCGATGGTGATGTTGATGTACTTGGAGCGGCTACTTTTGCTAATGCTATCACCTGGTGGGAAAATGATGGCACTCAGAACTTCACTGAACACATCATCGCAGATAATTTTAGTGGCGCCCACTGGGTTGAAGCAGTAGATTTAGACTCCGATGGTGATGTTGATATACTTGGAGCGGCTTTCCTTGCTGGTGCCATCACTTGGTGGGAGAATGATAGCACTCAGAACTTCACCGAACACATCATCGCAAATAATTTTGCAGGTGCTGCTGAAGCCCACGCTATGGATTTAGATTTAGATGGTGATGTTGATGTCTTTGGCGCGGCTGTAGGTGCTGATTCTATCACTTGGTGGGAGAATGATGGCAACCAGAACTTCACTGAACATAACATCAAGGAAAATTTTGGCGGCGCACACGGCGCCCATGCCGCAGATTTAGACTCCGATGGTGATGTTGATGTACTTGGAGCGGCTTCCCTTGATAACAAGATTTCCTGGTGGGAGAATGATGGCAACCAGAATTTCACTGAACATAACATCAAGGAAAATTTTGACGGCGCTGACTACGTATACGCAATAGATATAGATGGTGATTTTGATATCGATGTATTAGGCACAGCCATCCGTGCTAATGCTATCACCTGGTGGGAAAATGATGGCAACCAGAACTTCATGGAACACACCATCAGTGATAATTTTAATCTGGCACACTGCGTCTATGCTGCGGATTTAGACTTAGATAGTGATATTGATGTTCTTGGCGCGGCTTTTCAGGATGACGAAATCACTTGGTGGGAAAATGGCCTACCACTGCCTGACATAGCTGTCACTCCCAAATTTCTTCGCTACCGCGTTGTCAAAGTAGGTGATGAAAAAACTGCGATTTTAACCGTAAGCAACGAAGGTGCAGATGTGCTTTCCGTTAATAAAACCATAATAGTTGGTATGAGCTCCGACCAATTCGATATTATATCCGGCGGTGACAGCTTCAATTTGAACCCGGGTGACTCACACGATATTACCGTAAGATTCAAACCTACATCAAACGGTGTGAAAAGAGCTATAATTCTTATTAACAGCAATGATGTAGATGAAAACCCTTATCTTGTTATGATAATCGGCAGAGGCATCTCAGGGGTAGAAACACAAGTATTTCAGAACTCACCTAATCCCTTCAACCCAGAAACATGGATTCCATATCAGTTGTCTTATGATACTAATGTCACCATAAAAATCTATAACATTCAAGGACATATAGTGCGTATTCTTAGATTAGGCCGCAAGGAAGCTGGCCTCTATCTGGATAAGCAAGTTTCTGCTTATTGGGATGGACGGGATGAGGACGGTGAGAAAGTTGCCAGTGGAGTATACTTCTATACTTTACAAGCCCGCTCCAAAGAAGGTAGAGTCGAGGAATTCAGTGGTATACGCAAGATGGTAATTCTAAAATAGGAACCAGGTTTTGGGGAAAAACTGGTTTATAGAAAGTGGGAATGATATGAATCGAATTGTTTTACCTGTTATATTTTCAACTTTTCTTAATCGGATTTTAACTAATTTTATGTTTCGAATTGCCTTGCCTGTTATATTTTTAAGTTTTCTTAATCGGATTCCAAATAATGCGGTGCCATATTTTATATTGATTTTCGGTATAATTTCAGTAATCATGACGGTGATAGGAATACGGCGTGGTTTTTTATATTATTATGACCCCCTCAACATAATTGTGTTTGCCGTCGTTTTTGCTATGTGGGCGTTGTCTCCCGAACAGACTGTACCTTGGATGCTTCGCTATGGAAAATCAATTGTATATCCTCTTTTAGCGTTAGCTACGATAGTGCCGCCACTTCTATCATATTCACGATTTTGCATAGTATGGAAGGAATCTCCAATTGCTCCAATTGCTCCAATTGCTCCTACGCCCTTTGTGGTTTTATGGGGTTCGACGTTTATACTTGCATCGGTCATGCTTTGGTTAGGGGCGCCGGTCAGAACACCAATACTAATTATTGTATTTATGACGTTTCCTATACGGATTTCTTTAGCGCGCGCATTCAATCTTACAAAGAAACGAACCAGACGGTCTAGAAAGGAACCCCAAGAGGATAATCAATGATTTAATGTAAATGGGTATTTAAGCAATTTGATGGGCTTTACTTTTTAACTGACCGGAAAACTCTAGCACTCGCCTTGAGTAAAAGTAAGATTTTAGTGCTCTGTTTTTTGAGAATCTCTCGCAGAATGATAGAAATTCCCCATGAGAAATTTTTGGTTAGCGGGGTGGCTTTGTTCCGCCATGTCACCAGTGAGTCGAAGTTGCGAACGAAGCGAAGCAAACTGAACGCGAAACCAGAGGGATGACTATACGAAGATTATCTTACCGTAGCGGGTGGTTTACGAAGTACCCACCCCCAACCTCTCCCAAGAGGGGAGTTAGAGCTTGCCCTTGTGCGAAGCGAAGGGTTGAGTAGTGACTTGGGTTGAGTAGCCCTGAGAGGGCGTATCGAAACCAAGTAGCGTATCGAGACCAGTATCGAAACCAAGCGAACACTCTTCCGTGATGCCAGTTTTGCTTAAACTACACATGGGGAATTCCTGGCAGAATGAACTTTTCCTTGACATAAGCCCACAAATTATAGTATAATATCGCAATAGAGCAAAAGTCACCCTGTCAAAGAAAAACTTCAAGCACGGAGACACAGAGAAGAATCCCCGTGTATTCTCCATGCCTCTGAAGACGGATTTCCCCCCCTGGCCCCCGCAATCGGGGGTAAGCGTAAACCACGTTGTTTATTTACTTTCGACAATTTCTATAAATATCAAAAAGGAGTTTAAGTTATGTATAGTAAAAAAGTCATGGTAATAATGCCAGTTATATTTTTTCTTCTCTTTTCTCTGACCATATCTGCACAAGGACAGGAGGCATTGGGATTTTCGCAAATCGCTAAGGGCGGATTTTGGACTGAAGAAGGAAAACATGACTCCCATAACAGCTATGCCTACTCAATGGCTTGGTTTAAGGACAAGCTTTATGTGGGAACAAACCGCGATATGTTGGCATTGAGAAAAATACAAGCCGATCTAGGTATTAGGCCTTTGCCCGAAATGGACCCTTTCCCCATAGCATATACACCCGGTGACCCATTTTGGCATGATGATAATGAGAATGAAGTTTTCGAAGAGGGCGAGGGTTTGGACACTCGAGCCCAGATTTGGCGCTATACGCCAGACCCAGAGAGTCCAGAGAACGGTGAATGGGAGAAAGTTTATCAAGCTGATTGGGTTGAGCACGAAATCCTCGGACCAAACGTATATTATGCTAGAGAGATTGGATACCGTAACATGGTTGTATTCGAAGAGCCAGATGATACAGAAGCTTTATATGTATCTACCTTCATTGTCGAAGGCAATGGAGCTCAGCTCCTGCGGACTGAGACCGGTAATCCAGGAGATTGGCCCGTAGCCTCCAATTGGTTCGGGTTGATACCAGGCAGTATCACTAGCATACGAGGACTGTCCAGTTTCAAAGGAAAACTGTATGCAGCGGCCGCTGGCCCTACGTCTCCCGATATACGGGCTTATGAGAGTCCAGATGGTTTCCCTCTCGTAGACCCAAATACACCCTGGCGCCCCATTTGTCTGAATGCCTTCGGAGACGACCACAACAAAGAAATTTACGAGCTATGTGTATTCAACAACTTCCTTTACGTTGCGACCTTGAATCCGTATCCATCAGATGGAGGCTTCCAAATATGGAAGACTGCTGCGGAAGAAGAAGACTACGACCCAATCGATGAAACATATACTGACTGGAATAAGGTAATCCATCAAGGCGCCTATCGTGGTAATTTGAATGAGACAGTAACATCTATGTACGTATTCAAAAACAAGCTCTACGTGGGGGGAGCAATCCAAGGTGGAGGTGTCGACCTCAGTTTTGAAGATGACCCTGAAATTGGCCCCGTCGGCCCTGCGACAGCAGAGCTTCTCTACATAAATCCTGACGATACATGGGAAATTGTCTGCGGCGAAGAGCGAAGCACTCCCGATGGGGATAAAGTGCCTAAGGTCGCTTCGGGACCTGGATTTGGAAATTTTTTCACCGGTTACTTCTGGCGAATAAAATCGCATAAGGTAGAAGATGAAGAGTGGCTTTATGTTGGAACAATGGACAATAGCGTATTCACAAAATACGTAAAACTTGATGAGATGAATGAGCTTCTATATAATTGGCTTATCGAATATCCTGAAGGACCTGAAGAGGGTGTAAAGTATATTCTCCAAAAAACCGGTGGCTTTGATTTGTGGAAAAGTCTGAACGGAGAAGAAGACTGGTATCCAATCAATTTTAATGGCTTTGGAACTCCTTTCAACTATGGAGTTCGTACTTTACAGTCCACGCCATACGGTCTTTTTCTGGGTACCGCTAATCCTTTCACCGATGATGTGCCCGAAGGTGGCTGTCAAGTTTGGTTGGGTATTCCTGGCGCTGTGAATGCGCCCGGAAACTTTCAAGCCAATTTTGGCGAACATGAGGTCAAATTAAGATGGACGCCATCGGAAAACGCCATTATGTATCGTATTATTCGGCATACTGCAACTGAAAGAATGGGGAGATTCGGTAAAACCAGAATTATCTTTCCATCATCACCACCACCACCCGAGTCTGTAGGTGTTACGACAGAAACTTTCTATGTTGATAACACCGTTGAGCCTGGCAAAGCTTATGCCTATTACGTTAAAGCAGATACAGGCGCTGGTGTTTCAGGCGGTTCAGATGTAAAAATGGGTGTGGCAAAGGACATATTCTTCCCAGTGATACCTGGGCGCTTTGTTTTCAACCGAGCGACCCGTCTGTTTTTCCAGACGATTACCATAATCAATAATACTCCAGCTCCTCTTAAACCCAATACCCCAATAGTGCTTGAAGGCCTGACGCCGAATGTGATTTTAGTTAATCAAAATGGCAGAGCTGAAAATGGTAGTCCATTTGTCTACGCGCCGCAAATTCCAGGTATTGGTGGGTCTGTTCAAATTACCCTCAAATTCAAAAATCCAAAGTTTGCGCAAATTAAATATGTTCCATTTGTTGTGTTTGGGCGCGATTCCAAACCGTAAAACTAATATTGAAATTTTAAGTAAGTTCCAAAAGCTGGAAGAACTGAGATTCTTCCTCTGGTCGCTCAGACGCTGTCGCTTCACTTCGTTCGAGCGCAAGCTCTGAGCTTGCCGAAGGGATGACAAACAGTCCAGTTGTCATTCTGAAGGAGCGAAGCGACTGAAGAATCTCTGATACCACTAGAAAAACTTGAGAAATCTAATTGGAAGTTACTTAATATTGTTTGAGAGATTGGGAGGCAATACTAATATGAAGCGCTTCACAATAACAACTCTGATTTGTTTGATGATAATAGTAGGTGCTGCATGGGGTGAGGTTATCTATGTCGATGCTGATGCAGAGCCAGGTGGCGATGGTAGCGAAGAGCATCCCTTTAATAATATTCAGGATGGTATTGATGCCTCTTCAGACGGTGATACGGTTCTGGTAGCCGATGGAACGTATAGTGTGCCTGATACAAGTTTTTTGGATTTTAAGGGCAAAGCGATTATTGTCGAGTCTGCGGATGGACCTATTGTCACAATTATCGATTGTGGAGGAAGTATAGATGACCTGCGCAGAGGATTCTATTTTCATACTGGGGAAGGGAGAGATTCAATAGTGAGTGGGTTCACTATTAAAAATGGAGTTAAATACCGTGGCGGAGCAATTGCGTGTGATAAAGCTTCTTCTCCAACGATAGAAAACAATATTATCATTGATAATAAGGCGATACCACAATCAACTGCTTCAGGAGTAGAAGAAGTGGAACCGATAGTTTTGGATTTAGAACCGACTGTCTTGGGTGCCAAAGGCGGTGCTATTCTATGCAACGCCTCATCTTCCCCAATAATAATTAACAATATTATCATCAATAATAAGTCGGAGGACGTGGGTGGCGCAATTGTCTGTGCTGAGTCTTCATCCCCAGATATAATAAACAATATCATAGCCGGAAATGAGGCGATGAACAACGGTGGCGCAATTGGTTGCTTCAACGCCTCCTCCCCAAAGATAATCTACAATACCATCACTCAAAATTCAACAACAGGCAAGAGTGGCGGGATTATTTCAAAAGATGGTTGCAGTCCAGAGATTCTCAATACTATAATCTGGGGAGATATCTCTGAGCAAGGTAATGAGATTCTTGTTGATGCTGCTGAAATTACCATCAGTTACTCTGACGTGATGGGCGGAGAAGAGGGCATTATTGGTGACCCCGACTTTATTTATTGGGGAGAAGGCAATATCACTATGGATCCCTTATTATTAATAGATAAGGACCCATTATTAGACCCTGATTATCTTCATTTAACTGATTACAGCCCTTGCATCGGGGCGGGTATATATACACCCGATATCACTAAAGATATTGATGGTGAGCCACGTCCTGCCAATCCAGATATGGGCGCTGATGAGAATGCTAGACAAACGCCACTTCCACGAGGTGATGTCAGCGGCAATGAAATTGTAACTGCTTTCGATGCTTCCCTTGTTCTTCAGCATGTAGTTGGTCTAATTAACCTTTCAGAAGGTCAGTTCCCAAAGGGAGCAGCCGATGTGGGAGCCGATGTTACAGGTAATAAAGTTGTCAGTGCTCTTGACGCGGCTTTAATCCTTCAACACACTGTTGGCATTATAACAATGTTCCCCGTAGAATATGGCATAGGCGCGCCGATTTTGAACGCCAAATCTGAGAATGAACTTCTCGCTGATGCTATTAACACACTTGAGGAAGTTTCTCTTGACAGGAAGCAGAGAGAGGTAATAAAACAATTAAATCGTTACCTTGTTGGTAATATACTACCAACTCATACGAATTTACTTCAAAACTATCCTAATCCGTTTAACCCTGAAACGTGGCTACCATATCAACTGGCACAAGATGCACTCGTTAAAATCCGCATCTATAACGCTAAAGGGCAGCTTATCCGTTCTCTGCGATTGGGAACTATGCAAGCGGGAAGCTACATAACAAAGGAAAGAGCTGCTTACTGGGATGGACTGAATAACCTTGGGCAGAGGGTAGCAAGCGGCGTGTATTTCTACACGATGCAGGTTGAATATCCTAAAGGAGACGCGATAGGGAAGTATACGGAGACGCGAAGGATGGTTATTTTGAAGTAAGGTGTAAACAAGTCTAAATATATAAAAAAGGAGTAAAAAAATGAAAAACCATTTGTTCACATTGACAGCTATGTTTTTGGTAACGTTGCTTGTGGTTTCCCTAAGTGAGGGGCAAGCTACCTTTAGGATGGTAGAGGAAGGGTCCCCGCCTTATGGAATAGGACAGACTTTCTCCGTTGCATTCGTAGCCGATGCTGCAGTTGCAACGGATGTGATAAGCTCATTATCATTATATATTGATTTTGATGCTTTTGATGTTGGAACCATTAGTCCAGTTCTTATTCCTCCGGACAATGAAGTTTTTTACGATATTGACAGCAGGCTTAACTTCGTCAACGAGAATGGAGTGGTCAGTGGTAATCTTTCGTTGAAAGCACTCAGCTTTCCTAGTCCAGGTCTTCCTCAAGAGAATGGCATAGTGATAGCTCGTGCCGATTTTCAGCAAATAGCGACTGGACCATCTCGTCTTGTCTATCAGATAGGCGGCGATCCTGAGACCAGATATACTCTTGGTTATCCAATTGGAACCGCTCCAATAGAAAATCCGATTGTTTCTCCGCTAGATGTCGGTTTGCCAGTTTCGATGTCTGCTTTTACAGTTGCTTCTGCTGATGAAGGTGTGATGGTCAAATGGCGTACTGAATCTGAGCTCAACAACCTGGGCTTTGATGTTTATCGGAGCGAACGTTTGGATGGAACATTCGCGAAGGTCAATCAAAGTCGTATCCCAGGTGCTGGAACCGACGGAACTCCTCATAGCTATCAATTCACCGATGAGAGTGTAGAAGTTGGGAAAACTTACTACTACTATCTCGAAGATATTAGCTATAGTGGGGTAAGAAATCGGTCCCATATTATTCAAGTTACTGTTGATGCAACTGGGAAACTGAAGGTGATTGGCTTGGCACCTTCGACGTTTGCGTTATTACAAAACTACCCTAACCCCTTCAACCCAGAAACATGGATCCCGTATCAACTAGCTCGGAATGCATCAGTCACAGTCCGTATATATAATCTCAAAGGACAGCCTATCCATACTATTGCGTTAGGACAGAAAGCAGCAGGAACTTACTCAGCCAAAGATAAAGCGGTCTACT
>JACKQG010004375.1_pt1 | contig 16443 bp, 15 predicted proteins | sample 8237621 | NCBI WGS metagenome assembly JACKQG01 (sample SAMN15677084, study PRJNA649215) | marine metagenome | biome: marine; feature: Black Sea; material: saline water; isolation source: suspended particulate matter (SPM) from the Black Sea western gyre | collected 2013-06-09/2013-06-10 | depth...
TTTGACAACATCCGCATTGCGGATGTGTCGCTCGACTGCAATTGGGACGGCATGAAACAGGCGCTCGGGCCGATTCTCAAAAAAGCGTCCGGCATCGACCTGCTGGCCAGGCAGGCGCTGGTGGAGCGGGTGCAGGTGAGCCGGTTCGGCGCGGTGGGCGGCCGGCCGTCGTGGCGCGAGGTGTTTCCGATCCGAGTGATTTCCGGCATGGGCGACGGGGCGAATCTGCCGGGTTACCGCGACTCGATCATTGAGATTCGGCACTGTTTGGTGGAGGACTTTGTCCGCGGGCCAGGCACTGGAACCGCTTGGCCGTACTGCACCGGCATCATGGTCAGCCACCGCGGGGCGGATCCCGTGAACGGCACCGTCCGGGCTCGGGTGCATCACAACGAAATCCGGAACATCACCAACGGCATTGCGTTCGGAGGGGCGTTTCTGCGGCGGGCGGAGTTTTACGGGAACACCGTCACGAACTGCGGCATCGGGTTCAACTTCGACACCGGCGGCAACCGCGGCGTGGTGATCCGAGACAACCGTTTTTTCGCCTGTGTCGGCGGCGGGAGCGTGAACGACGGGAAGGCGTTCGTGATCCGGGACAACACCTTCCGGTTGATCGCGCCGCACGCGCCGCGGTTCGCGTATTGGCACAACGGCCTGCGGCTTTGGGATCACACACGCGGTTTTTTGGTGGAGGGCAACCGGTTTGTGTTCGACGGCGAATCAACGACAACGGCGCGGGGCATCCTGCTGCACGGCGCGAGCGTGGGGCTGCGGCTGTTTCAAACCGAGACAGGCGAATGGCAGCGTGAGATCGACCCGCATCGGTTTCGCGGCAACCATTACGGTGGCCTGCGACCCAACCTCGCCGGCCCGCAACAGACCGGCCACGACATGCACCTGCTCGTCGGCGACCGCGCGGTTCATTTGACCGGCGAGGCCGACGCCGTGCAGTTCACCTGGCCCGACGACTGAGTGTTTTTTTAGTCGCTGATCGTGCCGTCCGGGAGTGTTGTTTTGTCAAGGACGATGCCTTCGTGGTCGGCCGGGTCGAAGCCGATGGCATCCCGTAGGTTGGCTCCCGCGAGCTTGGTGTTTCGCAGGTCGGCCCCGGTGAAGTTGCAGTTGGCCAGATTCCGGTGTTGCCATTCCACGCCGCGCAAGTCCCATCCGGAAAAATCGCGACCGGCCAACTTCACATTCGGTGCGCCGTCGACGTAAATCTGAATCAGCAGCCGCCGGTCGGGCGAGTCGGTTTTCACGGTGCCGTCCGGCAGGGTGGTGTTGTGGTAAACCGCCTCGGGGTAGTGGTGCCACGGGGCGATCGTTGCGCTGGTGAGGTCGGCCCCGGTGAGGTCGGCGTTGCCGAGCACAGCTTCGGCCAAGTTGGCCCCGGTCAGGCTCGCCCCCGTGAGGTTCGAGCCGTTGAGCTTGGCCAACGCCAAGTCGGCGTGGGCCAGGTTGGCCCCCCGGAGATCGGCACCCCGAAGGTCGGCCGCAACGAGGCTAACCCGCGAGCGGACTCGAAAATACCGAGTGCCGGTGGAGGCGCGGAGGGTGCGCTTGGCAGTCTGCGGATCAAGGCCGAGTCCGCCGATTTGCGCTTGGCCAAGTGGCTGCCAATCAATGAGATCGGTCGTGGTTTCGAGCTGGGTGTCGGGGATGATGGAGAGGGAGCCGGGCCGGGTGACCGAGCCGGCATTCCAGTGAACGGTTAGCGGGGCGGTGCTCTTGATTGTCAGCCGGAGATCGTCCGCTTGGCCAAGCGCCGTGCCGAGCAGCGCCGCCGCAAAGACAAATCCCTCCCGGCTTGGCCAAGGAGGGATTCGGGAAAAGGGGGTTCGCCGCTCAGACGACCTCATGCAGCGGCTGGGCATTATTCTCGACGAGGTAACGCGGCCGGCCGTTCAGGTCGTTGATCGTGGTCGCGTTCGGGTCGATGCCCAGCGCGTGGTACAGCGTGGCGTGTACCTCGGCGAAGGTCACCGGCCGGTCGCTCGCCTCGCCGCCGAGTCGGTCGGTTGCGCCGATGACCTGGCCGTGGTTGAGCCCACCGCAGGCGAGCAGGCCACACGAGACGCGGGGCCAATGGTCGCGGCCGGCGTCCTTGTTTATGGTCGGAGTCCGGCCGAACTCGCCCCAGCAGACCACGACGACATCCTTCTCCATGCCGCGCTGGTGCAAGTCCTCCACGAGCGCGGTGAGGCCCTGGTCGAGCATGGGGAAATCCTGACGACCTCGGTTGAAGTTGCCGCCGTGCCAGTCCCACCGGCTAAACGAAAGCGAGACGCAGCGTACGCCGACCTCAACGAGCCGGCGGGCGAGCAGGAAGTGGTCGAGCAGCTTGGGCGCGCCGTCGGCGGTCAGCTTGGCTGTGCCGCGGCCGTAGCGGTCGCGCAGCTTGACGTCCTCCCTGCCGAGATCGAGCGCCTCGGCGAGCTTGCCGGAGGTGAGCATGCCGAACGCCTGCTGGTTGTAGGCGTCCATGCCCTCGATCAGGCCGGAGTTGTCGACGTCGCGGCGGAGCTGGTCGAAGCTCTGCAACAGTTTCTTGCGCTCACTCAACCGCTCGAGCGTGATGCCGTTGAGCGTCATGTCCTCCTTGCCATCGGCGGACGGCTTGAAGGCCGCGTGCGCCGGGCCGAGGTAGCCGGCCTTGCCGGGATCGCTCCACTGGATGTGGCCGGTCTTGGGCGAGAGGCCGATGAACGGCGGCATGTCTGGCTTCACCGGGCCGTTGAGCTTGGAGAGGATGGAGCCGATGCTGGGCCAGCCACCGGGTGGCTGGTTGCGCGGCGAGCGGCCGGTCATGCATTGCTCGGCGTCGTGCCCGCCGGTGGCGCCGACGATGGAGCGGATGACGGTGAACTTGTCCATCATCCGGGCCATGCGTGGGAACTCCTCACAGATTTGCAGGCCGGGGACGTTGGTGGAGATCGGCTTGAACTCGCCGCGGATCTCGCGGGGCGCGTCCAGCTTCAGGTCGAACATGTCCTGGTGCGGCGGGCCGCCGGGGAGGAAAATGTTGATGACCGCCTTGTGGGAGGAGCCGGTGCCGGCCCGTGCCTCCGCCTCGAGGAGGTTGGCCATGGTCAACCCGCCGACGCCCATGGCCCCGATCCGAATGAAGTCCCGCCGGGCGATGCCGTCGCAAAACCCGTCGCCGTTTCCACCTGCGCTGATTTTTAGCATGCTTTCACTCCTGCAACATGGAAATCCGGCGTCTCCGGAAGCCCATACTTTTGGGAAAGATGACCCACGTGGGCAGTTAGTCAAGCGGGGAAATCGACATTTTTTTCGGGGTTCCGGCCGCCCCGTTTGGCGCGCTGCGGCGGCTACGCTTCGTCCGATGTGTTGAACCCGATGTCGCGGTTGAATGGGCTCGGTTTGTCGTAGCCCTCGACGCCCGGGAAATGCATCACGGTGGCGATCGCGCCCCACGGGAGCATCACCGAGGCATCCGCCTGCTGCATCGACTCGGGGATCCAGAGGCCCGACTCCTCGCCCACGCGCACCGGCAGCTCGAAGTCGGGGAACTGCACCCACAGGCCGGTCTCGTCGTAGCCCAGCACCTTGGCGAAAAACTTTTCCTGCGTGATCCCGACCGGCTCGAGGATTTCCGGCGTCTTCAGCACCACCACCACCACGTCGTTGACGGCATGGGCGATGGTCATCATCATTTTGTCACTCATGGTTGTCTGGCTGCGAACAGCGCCGACGCTAACCCCAAGCCGTTCCCGCCGCAATGCAAACCTTGGCCAAGCGGGGCCTTCCCGACTATAACGCCCGCGTGCCGACCACCGCCGGGGCCTCCAAACTCATCGCCGCCGCCGCCGAACTGCGCGATGCCGCCAACCGGCTTGGCTTCGCGCCGCCGGTGCAGTGCGTGTACAACCCGCTCGACTACGCCTGGGCGGCACACGAACAATTCCTCGGCCGCTACGGCGGCGGGGCCAAGCGCGCGGTGTTCCTCGGCATGAACCCGGGGCCGTTTGGCATGGCGCAGGTTGGCGTGCCGTTCGGTGAGGTGGCGGCGGTGCGCGACTGGTTGCGCATCGACGCGCCGATCGGCAAGCCGGCAAACGAGCACCCCAAGCGCCCCGTGCTGGGGCTGCAATGCCCGCGCAGCGAAGTGAGCGGCCGCCGGTTTTGGGGGTTCTTCGCCGACAAGTTTGGCCAACCGGAAGCATTCTTCGCCGACCACTTCGTTGTGAACTACTGTCCGTTGGCCTTCCTCGAGGAGACCGGCCGCAACCGCACGCCGGACAAGCTGCCGGCCGCCGAGACCCGGCCGCTTGAGGCGATTTGCAACGCGCACTTGGCCAAGGTGGTGGAACTCCTGCAACCGGAATGGCTGGTGGCCGTCGGCGGGTTTGCCGAGAAAAAGGCGGCGGAGGTGCTTGGCCAAGCAGACGTGAACCTGGGGCGCATCCTGCACCCCAGCCCGGCCAGCCCTGCCGCCAACCGGGGCTGGGCCGAACAGGCGGAGAAGCAACTCCGGGAGCAGGGAATCTGGGAATGAACTTGAAACTCGAGACCCACAAAAATAGATTGCCCGCGTTATGTTTGAGGAGATCGAGGAACAGTTGATAGCCGCCGCGGAACGGGTCGTTCATCTCAGGAGGTATCTTTGACGTTCCCAAGGCACAAAACCGTTTAACTGAAATCGAGGGGGAGATGTCTCAGGATAATTTCTGGGACAACCGTGCTTACGCCCAGAAACTTGTCGACGAGTCGTCGGCGATCAAGCGCCGCATCGAGCCGCTGCTCAAGGCCGAGACGCGGCACGCCGACATGCAGACGATGCTCGAGTTGGCCGACGGCGAGGACGAGGCCACGCGGAAGGAGATCCAGTCGGAGCTGGTGGCCGACTTGGCCAAGTTCACCGGGCAGCTCGACTCACTCGAGCTGGAGTTGATGCTCGACGGGCCGCACGACCGCAGCAACTGCATCCTCTCCATCAACGCCGGCGCCGGCGGCACCGAGTCGTGCGACTGGGCGAACATGCTCCTGCGCATGTACCAGCGCTGGGGCGAGGAGCGCGGCTGGCAGGTCGAGGTCAGTGAACTGCTGCCGGGAGAGGTCGCCGGCATCAAGAGCGCCACGCTGCTGGTCACCGGCGAGAACGCCTACGGCTACTGCAAGGCCGAGCGCGGCGTGCACCGGCTCGTGCGCATCTCGCCGTTCGACTCGAACAAGCGCCGCCACACCAGTTTCGCCAGCATCGACGTGATCGCCGAGATCGAGGAAAGCGAGCAGGAGGAACTGCCGCCGGCCGAGTTCGAGGTCGGCACCTTCCGCTCCGGCGGCAAGGGCGGGCAAAACGTCAACAAGGTGGAGACGGCGGTGCGCATCCGGCACATCCCGACCGGCCTCGTGGTGGCCTGCCAAAACCAGCGCTCACAGCACCAGAACCGCGCCACCGCCATGAACATCCTAATGGCCAAGATCACCGCCCTGCGCGAGGACGAGCAGAAATCCGAGCTGGAAAAATTCTACGGCGACAAGGGCAGCATCTCGTGGGGCAACCAGATCCGCAGCTACGTCTTCCAGCCGTACCGAATGGTGAAGGATCTGCGCACGAACGTGCAGGCGAGTGACGTGCAGGGCGTGATGGACGGCGACCTTGACCCGTTCATCAACGGCTGGCTCCGCGCCGGCTGCCCGACCGAAAAGGCCGGCGCTGTGGAGGTGGATTCATAATGGATAAGATGGAAAAGACATTGTTCGAGAAAATCTGCGACAAGGAAATCCCGGCCGACATCGTGTATGAGGACGACCAGATCGTGGCGTTCCGCGACATCGCGCCGAAGGCACCGACGCATGTACTGGTGATCCCGCGCAAGGCGATCCCGCGCGTCAACGAGGCCCAGCCGGAGGACCAGGCGCTCCTCGGCCACCTGATGCTCAAGGCGGCGGAGGTGGCCCGCTCGCTTGGCTTGGGGGAGGGCGGTTTCCGGCTCGTGCTGAACAACGGCGCGGACGCCGGCGAGACGGTGCCGCACCTGCACTGCCACATCCTCGGCGGCCGCAAGATGGCTTGGCCCCCCGGCTGAACCTTGGCCAAGCGGCGACTCCGTACAGCGGGCGCGTTGACTCCCTCTCCCAGCGGGAGAGGGCAGGGGAGAGGGAGAGCGCTTGGCCAATTCGGAGCCGCATTTAAAAACACCCCGCTCTCCCTCATCCGGCCTTCGGCCACCTTCTCCCGCTGGGAGAAGGAACAAAAACGACAAGCGCTTGGCCAAGCGGCGACTTCGATTGGCCACAAAAAAACGCCCCGAGCCATTTTGGCCGGGGCGTGCTGAAAAATTGGGAGGGCCGATCAGGCGTCCTTCTTTTTCTTCTTGTCGGTTGCCTTGCCTTTTCTCTTGCCGCCCTTTTTGGCGGGGGCCGGCTTGTCATTGATCTTGCTGGCAACCAGCACGCGCTTTTTGCCCTTGCCATCCAGCTTGCCGGTCACGGCGACGGCGATCTTGTCGCCCCCGCAGATCTTGCTGTGAAACGCCTTGGTGACGTCGTTGTTCTTTAGGAGGAGAACACGGGAGACTTCCTTGCCGTCCTTGCCCTTGCGCTTGACCTGCAACGCGGCCTGGCAGGCGTCGGTTTTCTTGAGCGTGCACTTGCCGCACATGATAGTGCCCCGGACGATACGCTCCTTGGCCGCCTGGTCGGTCTTGGCGGGAGCCTTCTGTTTTTTCTCGTCCGCGTTGGCGGAGAACATCGCCATCGAGATGGCGACCGTCGTTACGATGAGTTTGAATGTTTTCATGTTGTTTTGCCTTGTGGCTTGGGTTTCTGACAACCGTAGCGGCCAGACTATTCAATAATTGCCCGCCAAAAGTTTCACTTTTTCTCCTCCGACTTTTTTTCGGGGAGGACGGCGTCGAACCGTTTTTTGAGGTCGCCCAACTCCTTGGTTAGCTTGGAGTTGGACTGCTTTAAGCTGGTGACTTCCTTCCGCAGATTCTGGTAATCGTCAGCCGGTTTGCGGGCGGCGCGCAGCGTCTCGATCGCCTGCTCGGCGGCTTTTCGGGCGGGATCGCCCTCGGCTGCCCCGGTGAATTTCTCGAGCACGGCGAGGGCGCGCGGATCTCCGAGTTGGCCAAGCGCGCCGATGGCGGCCAAGGCGACTCGCCGCTTGGGATGGTTCACGTGGCCAACGAGGAATTTTCGCGTGGCGGCTTTCTTTTTCTGGTTGCGCGCGAGGTGACCGACCGCACTCAGGGCGTTGGCGTAGCCACGAGTGGTGTACTTGACCCCGTCGTTCTCCAGCGCGGCGCGAATCTTGGCGAGGCTGGCCGGGTTGTCCTGTTTGCGCAGCGCGCTCACGGCGGCGTCGGCGAGTTGATGGCGGAACGACTCGGAGCCAAGCGCGGCGTCGATCAGCTTGCGCGCCTGCTTGTCGTCGTGCCCGGTGAGGCCACCGATGGCACGGGCGCGGATGGACGGGTTCTTCTCGTTGGCCAAGCATTGCTTGAGTGCGGCCAAGGCGGCCGGTTTGTACTGGCTGGCGATGTCGCCGATGACCTGTTGCCGCACCTTGGCGTTGGGCTGGTCGGTCGAGTCGATCAGCGCAGCGAGGGCGTCGTCCCCGCCGATGCCGCGCAACGCCCGCGAGGCGGCAATGCGCACGCCGTAAAACGAATCGTTCTGCAGCACGTGCTTCAGTAGGTCGCGGGTGGTTTTGTCCTTGCGCTTGGCCAACAGCTCGACGGCCTGCAGGCGGCCAAGCGCGTCGTTTTCGTCGGCCAACTGCGCGTGCAGCAACGCGGTCGGCGGCGTGAAGTCGAGCTTGGCCAGCAGCGTTATGTCGGGGTCGATCCGCACGATTTCCGGTGCCTTGGCCAAGCGGAGGTAAAAATCCTCTGACGGCTGGGTGATGTGCAGCGAGCGGTCGACCGCTTGGCCATTAACGGTGAAACGAACCGGCAGCCGCACGTGGAAGAGCAGCACGTTGGCATCGACCTTTTGTTCCTGCTTGACGCTGAGCTTGGCCAGCTTGGTTTTCTCGTCCCACGCGTAGCTGATTTTCAACTCGGGATGGTGTGCGTGGAAGACGTATTGATCAAAAAACCGGTCGAACGATTGGCCGGAAAACTCCTCGATGATCGAGCGCAAATCCTCGGTGACGACGTTGCCGTGGCGGTGCCGCTCGAGGTAGGTTTTCACGCATTTGCGGAACAAGTCCGGGCCGAGCTGCGAGCGCAGCATGTGCAGCGTCCAGCTGCCTTTGGTGTAGGAGAGGAAGCCGTATTTTCGGAACATCTCCTCCGGGATTGCGTAGTTGCGGTTGACCATCGCAGAGGTGTCGTTGCCGCGACTCGTAAGGCGTTTTCGGTCGCGATAAAGGCCGTAGCGCATCTCGTCGATGCCGTCCTTGTGCCCGGCGAACAGGTGCGTGTAGTACGAGGCAAAGCCTTCGTTGAGCCAAAGATGGCTCCAGTCCTTGCAGGTGACCAGATCGCCGAACCATTGGTGCGCCAACTCGTGTGCCATCAGCCCTTGGCTGCTGCGGATGTTTTCCGTCTCGCTGCTATACAGCGTCGAGGCGTTGAGCGTGCTGATGCTGGTGTTCTCCATGCCGCCCCAGTGGAAATCCTGCACGGTGACTTGGTCGTACTTGGCCCACGGATACGGCACGCCGATTTCATTTTCAAAAAACTCCATGCACGCCTTCGTGTCGCGGAACGAGTTGGCGGCGTTGGCAAAGTCGGACGGTGCGGCCCAGAACGACATCGACAAATCGCCGTGCTTTTCCTCCAGCCGCTTGAAGTGACCGGCGACGAGCGTGATGAGATAATTGACATGCGGCTTGTCCTGACTCCATTTGACGACGCGCAAACCGGAGTCGGCATCGACGGCGTCGCTGACTTTGCGTCCGTTGGAGAGTACGACCATCCCGTCGGGCACGCGACAGGTCATCGTCGAGGTGAAAAACTCGTTCGGCGCATCGAAGCAGGGGAACCAGTGCCGCGCCTCGATCGATTCGCCCTGCGTCCAGATGTGGGTGTCGCCCGGGTCGTAGCCCATTTCCGGCGTGCGGAAGTAGAGACCCTTTTTCGGCTCGGCCTCGTAAGTGACGGTGAGCTTGGCTTGCTCACCCGCCGCGAGCGGTTTGGCGAAAGTGACGATCAACGCGCGGTCGGTGTTCCGCCAAGCGTCAATCTCGGCGCTGCCGGAGACGGCGCTGATTTCGAGGTCGTGCGCGTCGAGCCGCAGTTGGCCAAGCGGCTTGAGGATCGGCTGGAAGGTAAACGTGGCCGTGCCGGCGACACGGCGATTCTTGAAGTCCGGCGTGACGTCGAGGTCGAACTGCCCGATGTCCACCGCGCGGTCGGGCGCGTAGCGCTGCGACGGCGAGTCGATGCTCGACCAAACGGTGGCACCGTGGCCGCACTGCAGCCCGTGAACATGCTCGGCCTTGGCCAAGCCCACCAAGCCAACCGACAGGACGGCAGCAGCGAAAAAGAGGAAGGGTCGTTTCATTTTGGGAAAGAGTTATTGGTTCAGCTCGGTGAGGCGGACGCAGGCGGCTTGGTGGGTGTCGTTATTGAGCGACTCGAAACTTGGCCAAGCGGCTTGGCAGCGTTCCTCGGCATGGGGGCAGCGCGGGTGGAAGGTGCAGCCGCTGGGCGGGTTGAGCGGCGACGGGGGATCGCCGGGCAGCAGGATGCGTTTGCGGGTGCTCTCGCTGTCGGGGTCGGGCATCGGCACCGCGCTGCAGAGCGCCTTGGTGTAAGGGTGCTGCGGGTGCTCGAACACCTTCGTCGCCGGGCCGATCTCGACGATGCGGCCGAGGTACATCACGGCGATGCGATCGGAGATGTGTTTCACCACCGACAGGTCGTGTGAGATGAAAACCATCGTCAGTTCCATCTCGCGCGTGAGGTCGCTGAGCAAATTTAAAATCTGTGCCTGGATGGAGACGTCGAGCGCGGAGACCGGCTCGTCGGCGATGATGAGTTTGGGCTCGACGGCGAGTGCGCGGGCGATGGCGATGCGCTGGCGTTGGCCGCCGGAAAACTCGTGCGGGTATTTTCGCATGAAGCGCGCGGCGAGGCCGACTTTTTCCATCAGCGCGCCGACGGCGTTGGCCAACTCGGCCTTGGGGGTTTTTCGGTGAGCCTGAATCGCCTCGGCGAGCATGGAATAAACGGTCATACGCGGATTGAGGGAGGCGTATGGATCCTGAAAAATCATCTGGAAATCGGCGCGGGCGGATCGCAGTTCCTTGCCGTCCAAATCGGTGAGGGTTCGGTCGCCGAGGGTGACGGTGCCGGCGGTTGGCTTGATGAGTTGCAGGACGGTGCTGCCCAGAGTGGATTTGCCGCAGCCGGACTCGCCGACGAGGCCCAGTACCTCGCCCTTGGCCAAGCTCAGCGACACGCCGTCGACCGCCTTGACCGTGCCGGTGACCTTGCGGAACAGAATCCCTTTCTCCACCGGGAAGTGGGTCTTGAGGTTGTCAATCTGGAGGTAGGCGTCGCTCATCGGTTACGGCTTGAGGTTTTCGCGCTGCACGCGGAGGCAGGCGGTGGTGTGCGCTTGGCCAAGCGACTGCAGCTCGGGCGGCTCGGCGGTGCAGAGGTGGGTGGCGTGTTCGCAGCGCGGCGCGAAGGAGCAGCCGGCGCTTGGCTTGGACATGTCCGGCGGCATGCCGGGGATGGTGTACAGTTCCTTGCCCTTGGCCTGCAGCGCGGGGATGGAGTTTTGCAGGGCGCGATTGTACGGGTGTTGCGGGTTGTAAAAGATCTCCTTGGTGGGGCCGGACTCGACGATCTTCCCGCCGTACATGACGTTAATGCGGTCGCAGAAACCGGAGACAACGCCGAGGTCGTGCGTGATCAGGATCACCGCCGTGCCGAGTTCTTGCTGTTCCTTCTTGATCAGCTCCAGTATCTGCGCCTGAACGGTGACGTCGAGCGCCGTGGTCGGCTCGTCGGCAATCAGGACATCCGGCTTGGTGATCAGCGCCATGGCGATCATGACGCGCTGGCGCATGCCGCCGGAAAACTCATGGGGGTAACCGCGGATGCGGCTGGCGGCATCCTGGATGCCGACCGCATCGAGCATCTCGAGCGCCTGTTTTTTGGCGGACGCCTTGTCGGCCAGGCCGTGGATGAGCAGCGGCTCGATGAGTTGGTCCTCAATGCGCAGATACGGATTGAGCGACGTCATCGGATCCTGAAAAATCATCGCGATACGGCGTCCGCGGATGGACTGCAATTCCTTTGGGGAGCAATGGAGCAGGTCGGTGCCGTCGAAGGTTGCGGTGCCGCGTTCGATGCGTCCCGGTGGCTGCGGGATGAGGCCGAGCATCGACATGCAGGTGACCGACTTGCCCGAACCGGACTCGCCGACGATGCCCAGCGTCTCGCCCTTCTCGAGCTGGAACGACACGCCGTCCACCGCCCGCACCACGCCATTGCGCGTGTGGAAGTAGGTCGTAAGATCGTTGACGTCAAGCAGGGGCATTTTTCTTTTTTTTCAACCTCGAATGGACGCTAATAGACGCGAATAATTACTCGGAAGCACGACGCGCTTGGCCAAGCGAAACGGTTCCTGTTTTTTAAGGTCTCTTTTGGTTGAAATTTTTTCATCAAATTAATCGCGAATGGAAAACGGGGTGTTTTCATTTTTCTGGTTTATCTTTGTTTTTTGACTGTGTCTTTTAATCGCAAATGGACTCGAAATGACGCGAATAGTTTTTTGAATGTACGATGCGTTCCCATTCTAGCTTTGGGCGTTTGAAATTGATGATGATTCCAACTTGAAGGTTTGTGATTTTCAGGTAATTGATCATTTGGCCTCGCTCGTGAGTTGTGATGCTATCGATTACTTTTGTGTCAATGATTACTTTGCCGTAAGCAATCAGGTCAGGGATAAACTCGCCGACGACTTTGTTTTTATAATTCAGTTCAAAACGCTTCTGCTGTTCGTGGGGTATTTCTTTTTCCCCAAACTCGACAACCATCGCGTTTTCGTACGGCTTCTCGTGAAAGCCGTGGCCTACTCCTTTGAGTACTTCAATGGCACAACCCACAATCGCATACACTTCATCTTTAAAAAGTAAATTATTAGCGTCCATTGGCGTCCATTCGCGGTTGTTTTTTAGTCCTTGGAGGTTTTGGGGTCGAGGGCGTCGCGGAGGCCGTCGCCGACGAAGTTGAATGAAAAAAGCGTCGTTGCAAACAGTACACCGGGGAACACGAGCATCCACCACGCCTCGCGCATCCGGTCGGCACCATCCTTAATGAGCAGCCCCCACGACGGGGTCGGCGGCTGCACGCCCAGCCCGAGGAAGCTCAGGAACGCCTCGAGCAGCATCACCGCCGGGATGGTCAGTGTGGTATAAACGATCACCGGGCCAAGGACATTGGGAATCATGTGACGGAAAAGGATGCGTCGCGTCGGCAGGCCAAGCGAAATGCAGGCCTCGATAAACTCCTGCCGCCGCAAACTCAGCACCTGGCCGCGGACGATGCGCGCCATGGTCAACCACTCCACCGCACCGATGGCGACGAACAGCAGCAGCATGTTCCATTGGCCGGAGATGGAGAAGTCGGAGCCGCGCGCCCGGAACCATGCGTCGATCGTGTCGCCGAGGTCTTTCGCGAACACCATGAGCAGGATCACGAAGATGGTGAACGGCAGCGAGTAGAGGATGTCCACCAGGCGCATCATCACACTGTCGACCTTGCCACCGAAATATCCGGAGATCGTGCCGTAACCGATGCCGATGGTGAGCGAGACGAGCGTGGCGACCAGGCCGACCATCAGCGAAATCTGCCCGCCCTTGATGATGCGGCCCAGCTGGTCGCGGCCCAGATGGTCGGTGCCCAGCGGGTATGGGTCGCCGGGGGACTGCAGTACGTCCTCGAGTTGCGTTTCCGTGTAGTAGTCGTGCTCGAGAAAAAACGGCCCGATGAATGACAGCCCGGTGAGCAGCAGGATGAACGCCCCGCCGGCGAGGGCCATTTTGTTTTTGCGCAGCCGGTGCCACGCGCCGATCCAGAGCGATTCGCCTTTCTCGACGGTGCCGGGTGCGTCTGGTTTGGCGGGTGCATCGGTCATCGGTCAGTCAAACTTGAGCTTCGGGTTGAGTACGACCTGCAGGATGTCGACGATCAAATTGAGCAGGATGATCAGCGTCGCGTAAAACATCACCACGCCGAGCACCAGCGTGTAGTCACGGTTGAACACGCTGTTGACGAATTCCTGGCCAAGGCCGGGGATGGCAAAAATTTTCTCGATCACGAACGACCCGGCGATCAGGCCGGCGACTGCCGGCCCCATGAAACTGATCACCGGCAGCAGGCCGCCGCGCAGCGCGTGCCGGAGGATGACCCGAAGGCCGGAGGCGCCCTTGGCCCTGGCCGTGCGGATGTAGTCCTGCGTGAGGATGTCGAGCATGCCGCCGCGTGTGAGCCGCGAGATGTATGCGGCGTAAAAGAGCCCCAGCGTGAGCGACGGCAGCACCATGTCGGCAGCAAAAAACTGGTCGTAGTTGAACCCGCCCCAGCCGGTGGGCGGGAACCAGTCAAGCTGCAGCGAAAAGACAAGAATGAGCAGCGGCCCCATCACGAAGGTCGGCAGGCAGATGCCGATCATCGCCAGGGACGACGGGATGTAGTCGATGTACGTGTTGGGCCGCAGCGAGGCGATGACCCCGAACAACACGCCCAAGCCAAGCGCGATGCTTATCGCGAAAAAGCCGAGCTTGGCCGACACCGGGAATTTCTCGCTGATGATCCCGCCGACGGTGTGGCTCGGGTTTTTGAACGACTGCAGGCTGGGCAGGTTGACAACGTAGTCGATGAACTGTCGGTACAGCGGCTGGTCGAGATTGAACTGCTTGTCCAGCAACTCGCGCACCTCGGGCGTCACCTGTTTGTCATCGTCGAACGGCCCGCCCGGGGCCAGGCGGCACATGAAAAACGTCATCGCCGCCACACAGAGCAACACCGGGATGGTCTCGAGGATTCGGCGGAGAATGAACTTGAGCATCGGGTCAGCGCTTGGCCAAGCGGACGGGACTCACTCGGCTGCCTTGGCCTCAAGGTCGACATGTTTCCACGGGTGATGGTCGAGCACGTTGGCGTGCCAATTCTTGACGGCGGGATGGAGCGCGTACACGCGGGTGTAAATGTAGATCGGCAGGATCGGCAGTTCCTCCATCAGGATTTCCTCGGCCTGCTGGAACACCTCCAGCCGCGCCTCGGTGTTTTGCGTGGTGGCCGCCTTGCGGATCAGCGCGTCGTACTCCGGCTTGGCCCAGCCGGTCTGGTTTTGCTGGCTCCACGAGGTCCACATGTCGAGGAAGGTGTTTGGGTCGGGGTAGTCGCCGGTCCAGCCGGCGCGGCTGACCTGATAATCCATCTCCCGCTGCCGGTCGAGGTACACCTTCCATTCCTGATTCTCCAGCTTGATATCGATGTTCAGGTTTTTCTTCCACATCTGCTGGATCGCCTCGGCGATGATCCGGTGCCCCTCGGTGGTGTTGTACAGCAGTTCGAGCGGGGGGAAGCCTTTGCCGTCCGGGTAGCCGGCCTCGGCCAGCAATTGCCGGGCTTTCTCGACGTTTTCCTCGATTCGTGCCCGCGCCGTGTAGCCGTTCACGCCTGGCGGGGTGAAGAACAGCGCCGGCATTCGTTCCCCCTTGGTTACGTTTTTCGTGATGCTGTCGCGATCCAGCGCCATCGCGAGGGCCTTGCGGACACGCACGTCGTCGCACGGTTTCCTTGTGACATTAAATCGGTAAAAGTAGGAGGCCAAGTGTGGCTTGATGCGCAACTCGTCGGGGTGATCCTTCTTGTACGTCGCGATCTTGTCGGTGTGCAGGTTGTAAATGTTGTGCAGTTGGCCGCCGCGAAACATGTTTTCCTGGGTGGTCTCCAGTTCGACCGGATAAAAATGAATCTCGTTGAGCTTCGTGGTTGCGACGTCCCAGTAGTGGGGGTTTTTCTCCACTACGATCTTTCGGCCCAGTTGCCACGACTTCAACCTGAAGGCGCCGTTGCTGACGAAATTCTCCGGCTGGGTCCAGCCGCTGCCTCGGCGGATCATCCCATCATGTTTCTCGATTGTCGGGATATGCACCGGAAACCAAGTGTAGTGGTTGAGCAGTGCAAGGAAATAAGGGGTGGGGGAATTGAGCGTGATCTCCAGCGTCCGCTCATCGAGCGCCTTGGCACCGACCTGTGAGAAATCGTTCAACTTCCCCAGGCTGTATTCCTCCGCGCCCTTCATCACGAACAGCATGTAGGCATACTTGGAGGCCAGCGCTGGCGTGAGGATGCGCTTGAACGACTGCACAAAGTCGTTCGCGGTTACCGGGTCGCCGTTGGTCCACTTGGCGTTTTCGCGCAGGTGAAACGTGTACACCGTGCCATCGGCGGAAACCTCCCACTTCTCTGCCGTCCCCGGCACGGGATGCAAATCAACCGGGTCTTCCGCAACCAGCCCCTCTGTCAGCGCCGCAATCACATGGTGCTCTGGCACCCCGGTGACCACGTGCGGGTCGAGATCCTCCGTTTTCGCGCCGACCGTCACGAGCAGCACCTTGTCCCGGATGCCCTGATCCGTCGGCTTGATTTTCGGGCCGCAACCCGCCAACGCACCGGCCAACAGGCCAAGCGCACCACAGGCGATGATTCGATTTGTCATTGCAGGAAAGTGAACAGTCAACCGGCAGCCGCAGGCCAAGCCCTTGGCCAGCGGAAACGCCCGACACCTTTGCCGCTTGGCCAAGCGAAAGTCAATGCCACTTGCCGATGGCGCACCCCGATTCCCGGCATTGAAAAAAAATGTGCGGGCTGGCACGATTCCCTCCCATCATTGGAACCGAGCCATGAGCACCCCACTCCCCGAACCCGCGATACAGGCCGCCTTGGCCAAGCTGCCCGGCTGGGCGTTCGCCGACGACACGATCCGCAAAACCTACCGGTTTGCCAGCTTCACCGAGGCCATCGGCTTCATCACGGAAATGGCGTTTTCCTGCGAGAAGGCCAACCATCACCCGGAGTTGTCCAATGTTTACAGCACGGTCACCATCCGCCTCCGCACTCACGATGCCGGGAACAAAGTGACCCAAAAAGATGTCGATTTGGCCGGTGAGATCGAAAAACTGGCTAAAAAAAGAGCCTGAAAGGCAGCGATTTAAGTTGAAATCAGCCTGTTTTTAGGGCAAACACGGGCCATGCGACAGTCGTTGGGCAGGTCTGTTCAAAAAAATCGAAAAAAGATGCGAAAAAGGGGTTGACTCCCCGCGGTTCATCTGCCAGTTTGACCCCGCATACGGAAACCATTCCAAAAAATGAGAACTAAAACACTAATACTTACAGCATTTGTCGGCGCATTGGGAATCGCTGGGGCTTCGGCTCAGGTTTATTCTGTCAATGCGGTGGGTTACGTCAACAAGAGCATCCCGAAGGGTTTCTCGAT
>JACKQG010004376.1_pt1 | contig 16442 bp, 15 predicted proteins | sample 8237621 | NCBI WGS metagenome assembly JACKQG01 (sample SAMN15677084, study PRJNA649215) | marine metagenome | biome: marine; feature: Black Sea; material: saline water; isolation source: suspended particulate matter (SPM) from the Black Sea western gyre | collected 2013-06-09/2013-06-10 | depth...
TCGCGACGAATGATCACGCCGTTCACGACCACGAGATCTATGCCGCTGGCGTCGACGACCAGGCGGTCGGCACCGCCGGGCATGTCGTTCACACGCCTTAGTTCGCCGGCGGCCACCTTCTCGGGATCAAAAAGCACGAGATCGGCCGGCCGGCCCTCGGCCAGCAGACCCCGATCCGACAGCCCGAAGACCTCGGCCGGTCGTGCCGTGAGCATGTGCACGGCCTGCTCCAGCGAGAGCACTCCCTTGTCGCGCACCCAGTGGCCCAGCAAGTGGGTCGAAAAGCACGCGTCGCAGAGCTGGCTCGCGTGCGCGCCGGCGTCTGACAGCCCCAGAACCGCGCAGTCAGATGTGAGCAGCTCGCCCAGCTCGTCCTCGTCGTAGTTTACAAAGGGCATGCGAAAGCGAACCGCTAACTCGTGGCGCAGCGAAAGGTCTAATACCAGGTCGAGTGCGGCAACACCGCTTTCAGCCGCCAGCTCCACCACCCGGCGGCCCTCCAGGTCGGGCTCGGAGGCACAGGAGCTCACTACCATCTGCTCCCACAACCCGTTGAAAAACTCGGGTGGATGCTCGGGGCCTATGCCCCCGCGGGCACGCTCACGCCACGCGGGGTCGGCGTAGATGGCCATGCGCTCGGCGGTGGTGGTGGCCTTGGAGATTTCGGCGAACTCCGGTCTCGCTTCATAAGGGAACGGCTCGTCGAAGGTGAAATCGAACTGCAGCGACCGGCAGCTCACCTGCGGCACCACGTCTACGCCGCGGTCCACCATTTCCTGCGACTTGCGCATCATGGCCTGCCCGCTGCCCGGGCCGGCTATGCCCGCGAGCAGCGCCGTCCAACTGAGCGTGCGGCCGGTCTCCCGGGCGATCTGCTCCATCTCGTTGAACAGGAACTCGGGCCCGGCCGTGGCCTGCATCACCCCGCACCCGGCGGCCCCGAGCTCGCGCGCAATCGCGCAGACCTCCTCGTGCGAGGCCACGCGGCTGGGCACCGGCAGCCCGCCGTAACCTACGTGCGTGGGAGAACGCGAGGTGGCAAAGCCCAGGGCGCCCGCGGCCAGGGCCTCGCGCGCCAGGCTGCACATCTGCTCTATTTCTTCCTCGCTGGCCTCGCGCTCCGCAGCTGCCTCGCCCATCACCCAGGTGCGCAGCGGAGTGTGACCCAACAGCACGGCGGTGTTTATGGCAGCGCCGCGACTTTCGACCGCGTCGAGGTACTCGGGAAAAGTCTCAAAGGGCCAGTCGTCCGTGAGGCCGGCGGTGAGCGACTCAAAGCTCATGCCTTCTACTTTTTCGAGCGTGCGCAAGATGAGCGCACGGTGCTCGGGCCTGGTGGGTGCTACCCCGAAGCCGCAGTTGCCCATCACCACGGTGGTGACCCCGTGCCAGGGCGACACCGACAGCAGCGGGTCCCAGATGATCTGCGCGTCGTAGTGGGTGTGGATGTCAACGAAGCCCGGGCACAGCACTCGACCTCGGGCGTCGATGGTCTCGCGGGCCTCTCCCGGCGCGCTGCCAAGGGCCACTACTCGACCGGCTTTTACGCCTGCGTCACCCGCGAAGGCCGGGCTGCCGCTACCGTCGATTATGGTCGCGTTACTTATCTTGAGGTCGTAATCCACGCCCGCTTTGTATTACCCCGCGACATCGGTGTGTCCAGCCCGTGGGCGCTTGTCTTCAGGACCGGTCAAGCTGGGCAGCCAGGTCTTCTACCGCAGCGGCGTACTCGGCGACCGTGTCGGTGATGATGTCGGCCACTGTTTTCACCTCGTCTATGCGACCGGCTACCTGCCCGGTCAACGCGATGCCGGCCTCGAGGTCGCCATCAAAGTAGACCTGCTTGACCCCGCCCGCCAGCGTTGCCATCGCCTCGCCCTCGCCGGCTTCCAAGGCCTCGGTGGTAGTGGTTCGCAGCGCGCGCAGGCTGGGACCGGCTCCCGACTTGAGAAACACCGTGTCGGTCTCGGCGGCGCCAATTATGGCCCGCTTCCAGTTTTCGTGCACCGGCGACTCGGCGGACGACACCATGCGGGTTCCCATCTGCACACCCTCGGCCCCCAGCGCGAAGGCGGCCGCCATCGACACGCCATCGGCAATTCCGCCGGCGGCAATTATCGGCACGTCTACCCGCGACCGTATAAGCGGCACCAGCACCAGGCTCGACACCGGCCGCGGACCCTTGAATCCGCCGCCCTCGCCGCCTTCAACGATGAGGCCGTCAACGCCCGCGTCCACGGCCTTCATGGCCGCCCGCAGCGTGGGCACCACGTGAAACACCGTCAGGCCGGCGTCCTTCAGAGCGGCGGTGAGCTTGCGCGGATCGCCGGCCGAGGTCGAAACGAAACTCACCCCCTGCTCGACCACGAAGTCCACGATGCCGGGGTCGCGCACAAACGCCAGCGCAACGTTGACGCCGAAAGGCTTGTCGGTGAGTTGGCGCATCAAGGCTATCTCGTTGCGAATCGCGTCGAGCTCTCCCGACGAGGTCTCGATGATGCCCATGGCGCCAGCGTTGGACACCGCCGACGCGAGCTGCGAACGGGCTATCCAGCCCATGGGCGCCTGCACTATGGGCGTGTCAACGCCCAGCATCCTGGTCACGCGGTTATCGAATTTCATATTGCCTGTTGTCCCCTATCAGTCGTCGTCGCTGACGGTACCGCGCAGTCCCTTGACGGCGCCGCGGTGGTGCTTGCTGCGCAGGCGGCGCTCGCGGTTGGCCCGCGACGGCGAGCTGGCGCGGCGCGGGCGGGGAGCAGACAGCGCGGCCAGCAGCAATTCGCGCAAGCGGTCGCGCGCGGCTACCTGGTTGCGGTACTGGTGACGGTACTCGGCGGCCACGATGCGGACGCGACCGTGCCTGTCCATGCGTCGCGAGCATGATTTACGAAGGCGTTCGACCACCGCCTCGCCCAGCAGCCCCGCCGCGCGGTCGATCTCAAACAACAGCTCCACGCGCGTGGCCACCTTGTTGACATTCTGGCCACCGGGGCCGCCGCCTCGACTGTAACGCACGCTCAGCAAGGACCCCGGGATGACCAGGTGTCCGCGTATTCTCAAGTCCTGCTGGCCGGCCATTGGCTCGCTCTCAAGCGCCATCGCGCGGCTTAAGGCGTATGGCCACCGAGCGGCTGTTGTCAAACAGCAAGCCTATCCACCAGTCGGCCCAGCCGTATCGCGCGCGCATTTCCTCGCGGATGAATTCGTGGGCTATGTCCCTGTGAACGACCAGTGCCCAGTAAGGGGTGGCGGTGTTACCACGCGCGATCTCCACCCGGAGATCCGCGTCGAGATCGGCCATGAACGGACGGTCGGGCGTGGCAGCCTCTATCCATAGCTCGCCCTCGGACTGTATGATCCACACGCGGGTCTCCCGCCACTGCCCGTCGCCGCCCTGCGTGCGCAGCAGCACCACCTCTCCGCTCTCGGCTGCGTAGATGGTGATGCCCGCCACGAGCAGCAACACGCACAATGTTCCCACGAGCAGCCTTAGCATAGTCCGCCTTGTCACCGTCCAGTCTCCTTCTTACCCTTTCCGCGGTCGCCCTTCGTATCCTGCCAACAGCAACCCGGCGCTGCAACGCATGCGCGCGCTTTCAATATACCCCGGCAGTCGTACATACTGCACCGACATGACCGTGCGCTCTACAGGATCAAGCTGCGCCGCGCTGGCGCGAGCGAGCGCTGCCTGCCTCTTGCTGCTGGCAGGTTGCGCCGGGCGCGGTGAAGCTACCGTTGCCGCCGCCTCCAGTCTGCGCGCGGCCATGCCCGCGCTGCTGGCCGCCTGGCGCGCGCAGTCGCACAAGCCCGTGGCGATCAACCTGACTTACGGGGCTTCGGGCAGCCTGCGACGACAGGTCGAGGCCGGGGCTCCCACCCACGCGGTGTTCCTGGCCTCGGCCGCACAGGTGGACCGCCTGCTCGAGCAAGGCCTGATGGACACATCCACGCGCGTGGTAGTGGCCAGCAACCGACTGGTGCTCGCGGGGCCGGCGCGCTCGGAGGGGCTCAGCTTCGAGGGACTCGCGTCGCTTGCCCCCGGCCAACTGCTGGCCATGGGCGACCCCGACACCGCGCCCGTGGGTCGCTACTCGCGGGAATACCTGCAGGCGCTGGGGAGCTGGCCGGCCGTGAAGCAACGGACCGTGTACGCCGCCAACACCGCCGCCGTGCTCGCCTACGCCCGGCGCGGCGAGGTAGCCGCCGCCACCGTTTATGACAGCGACCGGTTGGGGGCGGACGACATTCTGCTACTCGACCGCGCCATTCCCGTCTTGGCGACGCAACCGCTGCTGGTCGCGTCGTTGCCGGACGACGCGCCCCGCGAGCTGGGCGACTTCCCGTCCTTCGTCGCTTCGCAAGCCGGGCAGAAGGTGCTCGCTGACTACGGCTTCCTGGCGCCGCCCGGAGATACCCGGTGAACGCCGAGTACGCCTTCCCCGTGCTGCTGTCGTTGCAGGTTGCCCTGGGCGCGCTGCTGTTGATCCTTCCGCTGGCCCTGCCGCTGGCCCGCCTGCAGGCGCGCGGCCGTTACCGCGGCCGCGCGCTGGTAGACGCCACGGTGTTGCTGCCGCTGGTGTTGCCGCCGTCGGTCGTCGGCTACCTGCTGGTCGTCGTGTTTGGACGCGGCGGCCCCGTCGGTGAGCTGCTCGACGCGGCCGGCCTGCGGATAATCTTCACGCCCGCCGCGGCGGTCATTGCCTCGGCCGTGGTGGCGTTCCCCATACTGGTCCGTACCGCCCAGGCAGCCATAGCCGCGGTCCCCCGGGAGATAGAAGAAGCCGCGGCTTCGCTGGGACTATCACCGGCAGCCGTGTTTGCGCGCGTCACCGTACCAGCCGCGTGGCGGGGTCTTGCTGCCGCGGCCGTGCTCGCCTTCGCTCGCGCCATGGGAGAGTTCGGTGCCACGCTCATGTTTGCCGGCAACATGCCCGGTTCGACAAACACCATGCCGCTCGAAATTTTCAGTGCCTACGAAAGCGGTGACGACGGCCGCGCGTTGCTTTACGTAGCCCTGCTCGCCGCCGTGTCACTGGCCGTGGTGCTTGCGGCGTCGCAGCTCGAAACACGATCCACGGAACGCGACAGATGAGCGGCCCTGTACTCGACGCCTGCTTTGCGCTCACCGCGGGTCGTGGCGAGCGATCATTCAGCGTGAAGGTGGACTTCAAGCTCGACTCGGGCGTCCTGGCCCTGTTCGGGCCGTCGGGGGTAGGCAAGACGCTTACGCTGCGGGCGCTGGCCGGGCTGGAGAGGCCCGTCTCGGGCCGCATCGCGTTTAACGGTAATACCGTTTTCGACTCGGGGACAAAGCTGTGGGTGCCCGCGTGGCGACGGCACGTGGGCTGGATGCCCCAGCACAATGCGTTGTTCCCCTTCAAGTCGGTGCGCGCCAACGTCGCCTTCGGCCTGCCAGCGAGCGAGCGCGACGGACCGCGCGTTGACGAGCTGCTCGAAGAACTGACCATTGAGCACCTGGCGCAAGCGTCGCCGGCCTCGCTGTCCGGTGGCGAACGCAAGCGCGTTGCCCTGGCGCGGGCGCTGGCCGTGGAGCCCGAGCTCTTGCTGCTCGACGAGCCCTTCGCGTCGATAGACAGGGACGGTCGCGACGAATTACTCGCCCTGCTGCAGGGCACCCTCGCCCGCCGTTCGGTGCCAGCCGTTATCGTCACCCACGACGCCCACGAGGCCCGGCAGCTGGCCAACTCGGTGGTTCTCTACGAACGCGGCAGCAGCGCCGAGCAGGGCGACCCCGAGGGCATACTCCGGAGTTACTGAGGCCCGTCGGCTGGAGAACGGAGGGTTACTTTTCGCAGATAAGCTTGGACCCACTGCCGCTGCAGGTCATCGGCTTGGCCGTCAGGCAGGAGCCCAGCGCGCTGCCAGCCGAGTCAAGCATCATGCTGGCCAGCACCGACACCTGCCCGAGGGCGCCGTCCAGCTCCACGCCCTTCATGGACACCTTGAGTCTCGCGATGGCTTTTGACGGCACGGTGATCAGTTTCACCTTGCGCATTCCGCCGGCGACCGTGCCGGTCTTGTCCCTGAGCAGGCATTTTTTTCGACCCGAGCTGTTGCCCACCAGCAGGCTGGGAAACGTAGCCGGGGGCACCTGGGCGGCAAACAGGGCCGTGCCATCGCCACCGGTGAGCACTATGTCCATAGACTTCTGGCAGTCCACCCACAACAGGAATCCCGTCTGCAGCGTGCTCTTGAGCACAAACGAATCGTTGGCCACGCCCGCTCTGCGCTTCATCTTCAGCTTGGAACTGAACTGCGGATCTGAAGTACCCGTGCAGGCGCCTGCCGTGCACTGATCGTCGGTGGAGCAGAAATCCAGATCGTCACAGGCACCCGTTTCGTTTACGGCCGACGACACGCAGGCCTCGGTCAACTCATCGCAGCTTCCCAGCGAGCAGGTCGACGACAGGCCCGAACAGTCTACCGCCGCGCCAGCCGAGCAACCCGTAACCACGTCGCAGATCTCATCACCGTTGCAATAGACGCCGTCGCCGCAGAGGTGATGGGCTGGCATGTGAATACAGGCGTCGGCCTGTTCATTACACGAATCCACAGAGCAGGCCTCGCCGTCACTACAATCAGGGGGAGTGCCGGCCTGGCAGTCGAGCGCCGCGTCGCAGCTCTCCACCCCGGTGCAGAACAGGGTGTCGTCGCAGGCGGCGTCAACTTCCGTGTGCACGCAGGCTCCCAACCCATCGCAGAGATCGCTGGTGCAGCCGACGCCATCGTCGATACAGACGGTCGAGACAGCCACGAAACCGTTGTCGGTGCACGCGCCAGAGCCATCGCAGCTGTCCTGCACCACGCAGTCGGTGCCGGTGTCGCCGCAGTTGGTGAGAGCCGCAACGAAACCATCGCCCGGACACGAAGCGACCAGGCCGTCGCAGCTCTCGGCCAGGTCGCACTCGCCGGCGGACGCGCGACAGACCGTTCCCGCCACCTCTATCTGGCAGGTGGCCGAACAACAGTCGCCCGCCGTAGTATTGCCGTCGTCGCAGGTCTCGCCCAGGTCGACCACCGAGTCTCCGCAGACGGCCATAGCCAGGGCCGGTGCGCCCAGCAGGACGACTGCCGTCGTCACGGTCACCGTCAGTACCAGTGCTACCTGCCGCACAATCACCATATGTTTGTCACCTTTTTGGGGGGGCATCGTCAATCCACCTTGGCCTGCTTTCCACATAACAAACAGTTTTGACGCCCTGCTTCTGGCAAAACCCGCACCGTTGGCCCACTTGTTCCGAAACCCGGCACTCAGCGCCCCGGCGCAACCGGGGGGTAAGTACGGCTGAAGCGCTTCAGCACGGCCGGCAATGAGCAAGCGTTCTGCCGTTTTCCACTCCCCCGGCCAGCTGTTACATTTACCCGCATGCAGGAAGTATCGGTAAGCAGAACAGTAGCGGCGCCCCGACAGCAGGCCTGGGACCTGTACACCGACCACGTGTCGTGGCAGGACTGGGCCGGATTGGGACGCGTACACCTGGACCGCGAGGGCGACCCTGCTCCCAACGGCAGCGGCTGCGTGCGAGTCATAACCTCGGCCGGTATGCCGGTGTACGAAGAAATCCTGGAGTTCGACGTGCCCACACGCATGACCTACAGCCTGGTCAAGGGCGCCATGCCGATCCGCGACCACCTTGGCGAGGTGGATTTTTCGGACAACGGCGAAGGCACGCTCATCGAATGGCGCGCGCGCTTCAACTCCAAGATACCGGGGCTTGGGTGGCTTCTGAAGCTGGTCGTACAGAGGGTTTTTAACCAGGCGATGGACGGCTTCGAACGTCGGCTGGCCGAAGATAGACGATAGCCGACCGGTAACCACCTGTGAGCGCTTGTGTTGACACCCTGGGCCGTGGCCTGTCCGATGTGAGGATATCGGTCACCGACCGCTGTAACTTTCGCTGCCCTTACTGCATGCCAGCCGACATCTTCGGCGAGAGCTACAGCTTTCTACCCAGGCCCGAGCTGCTGAGCTACGAAGAAATAGCCAGGCTCGTGGGCATACTTGCGAGCCTCGGAGTGAGCAAGGCCAGGATAACGGGCGGCGAACCGCTGGTGCGCGCCGACCTCGGCGATCTTATCGTACGCCTGGCTGCCATCGACGGCATAGACGACATAGCCCTCACGACAAACGGGGCCCTGCTCGTACACCAGGCTCGGCGCCTGGCCGAGGCCGGCCTGCACAGGGTCACCGTGAGCCTGGACAGCCTCAACCCGGTCATGTTCCAGCGCATGAACGGCGGCCGCGGCAAGCTCGAAGACGTGCTGGCCGGCGTAGACGCCGCGCTGGAAGCGGGCCTTTCGCCGATCAAGGTCAACAGCGTGGTGGTCCGTGACATGAACGACGCCTCTTTCGAAGACATAGCCGAATACTTTCGCGGCACGGGAGTCGAGCTGCGCTTCATCGAGTACATGGACGTCGGCACGCGCAACGACTGGGAAATGGGCAAGGTCGTAACCGCTTCCGAGATAGTAGAGCGGCTGGCCGCTCGCTGGCCGCTGGAGCCGCTGCAGCGACGCTCGCCTTCGGAGGTGGCCGGCCGCTACCGCTACACCGACGGGAAGGGAACGGTCGGCGTTGTATCGTCGGTGACCGCCCCCTTCTGCGGCGCCTGCACGCGAGCGCGGCTTACCACCAACGGCCGCCTTGTGAACTGCCTGTTTGCCGAGGGCGGCGTCGATCTGAAAGGACCGTTGAGAAGCGGCGCCAGCGACCGGCAGCTCACCGATATAATACTGGGCAGTTGGCGCGCGCGCGACGATCGTTACTCGGAACTGCGCACGCGGGCCACCAGCGGTGCCCCTCCCCGGCAACGGCGCATGGAAATGTACCAACTGGGAGGCTGAAGGTGCAGCAGCCAGCGAGTAAAAAAAGGCCGCCACTTTCCAGTGACGGCCTTCTTCTTTAACAGTCGCGTAATCTCCTAGGGGCAGTCCACAACTCCACCACCCAGGTAGGGACCGGCAGGAAGACTCCCAGGTACCGGGTCATCATCGCAGGAACCACCGACACCGCAGTCGCCATCAACAGTGCAGGGACCGCCCGGCGTATCGCCACCCTGGCAGGTAGCAATCAGGCTGCAGTCCGTACACTCCACGTCGACCCAGGACGGCTCGTCGTCCATCATGTCGTTGACCCAGTCCACCAGCGTGGGCACGCCACCGGAGGTGTCCACGTAGACCTTGTCGCTGCCCCAGCCGGTATGGCGTGACCCCGCGCCTATGTAGTAGCGGTAGTTCGACGCCGCGGTGGAAATCTGCTCGGACATCGCCTTCATTTGAGAGTTCCATGTACAGGTAGGCTCCCACCAGGAGGTCCACGCCAGCGGGTTGCCCGGGTTGAGCATCACCTGGTAGAAAGCAGACTGGCCGCCGCCGCTGCCATCGTAGGCGGTGGTGTAGTTGGCAAACCGGTTCGAGGGAAAGTAGTTGGCTATACCGATCATGGTCTCGGCCATCGAGGTCGTCTCCAGGGGTGCATCGAGACCCGGGATGTGATCGGGCCGGGTCTTGTCTACCCCCCAGTTGGGAAAGTAGGTGGCCTGCCACTCGGGTGTTATGACGCCGTTGCCGCCGTCGCCTATAACGTCAAAGCGAGACGCCGGGTATACCGATTCCATCAGCGGCACCGAGTTCATAATCGCACCGTAGGAGCCCGCGCTTGAGCCGGTTACGAAGACCCGGTCGGGGTTTACAAAATGCTCGCGCGCCCACTTTTCGGCCAGCGATGCGTTGTGGCGACCGTAGTGGTAAATGCCGCCACCGCTGTATCCGCCGAAGGCATCGCCCCAGTGAACGTCACCCGTGCAGTAGGTCACAAATACCTGGTTCCAGTCCTTGAAAGGGTTGTCGGGGTTGTCCCCATCGGCAAAGCCCGTGTCGATAAGCGCCGGGCTGTCAGATTCGCCGGCCGTGGCGCCAAAAATACCAAGCGTGTTACACGACAGGCCGTCCCAGCAGGCGCCACCACCCTGGTAGTACATTACCAGGTTGTTGGTCGTGCCTTTCTTGACGAAAAACATGTAGGGAGTAAGCCGCGAGCAGGTCGGGAACAGGGTAGTTATAGCCTTGGGGTACTTGGCCGGGTACTCAACATAGCCCAGGGGCACCGAGATAGTCGTCCAGTCGGTGGCGACGTTGGGCGACACCGTGGTGTCGGTGACCACTTCGTCGGAAGCAGCCGTCGCGGCTGACTGGATAGCCGAGCCGTCGGTCGTTGACGGGCAGGTCACTCCCTTGCCCAGCGCCTTGGCAACCGACTTGTCATAGAGCTTGGTGAACTTGGCCTCGGCCTTGGCCACGGCTGCCGCCAGGGCAGTGCCGTCCTTGTCCTTGATGAGCGCCTTGATGTGCTTGCCCTCGGCCTTGAGCAGGCCCTGGCAGAGCTTGGCAGCCGCCTTGTTTATCTTTGCACGACAACCGGTGTCGGCCTTGTCGCCCGTGACCCCGTCGAGCACCGTGGCCGCCAATGCCGCGGCCGCCGCTTCAACCGACACGCGCATGTCGGCAGAGCTGGCCGTGGTGTCGGCGCAGTCCACGTTCTTCTTGGCAGCGCTGGTCTCCGACTTGGTCCAGCTACCGTCGAGCTTGGTCGCCGCCTTGGTGATGGCAGCGTCGCGCGCCACCGAGTCGTCGGCGTTCTTGCTCCAGGCACCCAGCACCGAGGCGCAGAACTTGCCCGCCGCGCCCATCTTCTTGGCAACGCAGCTGTTTACCGGGTAGGCGGCCGACGAAGGACCGACAAACGCCGTGAGGGTCATGGCCATGGCGGCGGCAAAAGCGATAGGAAAAAACTTCTTCATGTGAGGGTCTCCTTTGTATTCGTTGGGGGCTGCGAAGAGGCGCGGGCAGTGCGCAACCTGTCGACAAGAATGCGGTCAGGAAGGCACCTGTGTCAAGGCTGTAAGGCGCACGAGTACCGCATTGAGCGCCACTGCCCCCCCGATCGGGGGTGGCTCGTCTTCAGCCGGCTCAGGGAGCGGGGCAGTCGACAACCGGGTAGCCCGGAAACGCCGACTCCACGCCAGCCGGTGCCGGATCGGCCGAGCAGGTTCCGCCGCCGGGACAATCCAGATCCGAAGAGCAGGCCTGCCCCGAATTGTCGCCACCCGAACACACGCTGATCATGTTGCAGTCCGTGCAGGTCTCGTTGGCCCAGGCAGGATCGTCGTCAAGCATATTCCCTATCCAGCTGGCCAGCGTTGGAACGCCACCATGGGTGTCGTGGAATATCTTGTCGCCGAACCAGATGGTGTGCTGGGTGCCGGCACCAACGTAGTAGCGAAAGTTATCACCGGTCACAGCCACTTCCGTATCACCCAGAATTGTCATGGCCTCAGTGTTCCAGTCGCAGGCCGTGTCCCACCAGGCCGTCCAGGTCAGGGGGTCACCCGGATTCCCCATGGCACGAAAGAACTGGGACTGTATGAAGTCATAGGCTGTTGAGTACTGGCCAAACCGGTGGTCGGGATAATGGTTGGCTATGTTGGCCCATGTGTTCGACATCGTCATGCTTTCTACCGGGCCATCGAGCCCCGGCACATAGTCCGGCACTGTTTTCGCTACCCCCCAATTTGGAAAATAGGTGGCTTGCCAAGTCAGATCCGCCACGCCCACACCGGCATCAGCCAGCACGTCGAAGTGAGAGGCGGGGTAGACGAATTCCATCAGCGGCACCGAGTTCATGATGGCGCCGTAGGCCCCTGCGCTCGAGCCGGTTACGAAAACCCGGTCGGGGTTTACAAAATGCTCGCGCGCGTATTTTTCGACCAGCGACGCGTTGTGTCGACCATGGTGGTAAACACCACCGCCGCCGCCATAGCCACCGAAGGCGTCACCCCAGTGAATGTCGCCCGTGCAGTAGGGAATCAGCACCACGTTCCAGTCGGCAAAAGGATTGGAGGGGTCGCTGAAATCCGTGAACCCTGTGCTTCCAGTCGCGGGGTCATAGGATTCGTCGACAGCCTGGGCGAAGGTCTGCGCCACGTTGCAGGACAGGTTGTCCCAGCACGCGCCGCCTCCGAAGTAGTACACGAGAAGATTGTTAGTCGTCCCCCTCTTGGCGTAGTAGCGGTAAGGAGTAAGCCGCGAGCAGGTCGGGTACAGGGTGGTCATGGCCTTGGGGTACTTGGCGGGGTACTCAACATAGCCCAGGGGCACCGAGATAGTCGTCCAGTCGGTGGCGACGTTGGGCGACACCGTGGTGTCGGTGACCACTTCGTCGGAAGCAGCCGTCGCGGCTGACTGGATAGCCGAGCCGTCGGTCGTTGACGGGCAGGTCACTCCCTTGCCCAGCGCCTTGGCAACCGACTTGTCATAGAGCTTGGTGAACTTGGCCTCGGCCTTGGCCACGGCTGCCGCCAGGGCAGTGCCGTCCTTGTCCTTGATGAGCGCCTTGATGTGCTTGCCCTCGGCCTTGAGCAGGCCCTGGCAGAGCTTGGCAGCCGCCTTGTTTATCTTTGCACGACAACCGGTGTCGGCCTTGTCGCCCGTGACCCCGTCGAGCACCGTGGCCGCCAATGCCGCGGCCGCCGCTTCAACCGACACGCGCATGTCGGCAGAGCTGGCCGTGGTGTCGGCGCAGTCCACGTTCTTCTTGGCAGCGCTGGTCTCCGACTTGGTCCAGCTACCGTCGAGCTTGGTCGCCGCCTTGGTGATGGCAGCGTCGCGCGCCACCGAGTCGTCGGCGTTCTTGCTCCAGGCACCCAGCACCGAGGCGCAGAACTTGCCCGCCGCGCCCATCTTCTTGGCAACGCAGCTGTTTACCGGGTAGGCGGCCGACGAAGGACCGACAAACGCCGTGAGGGTCATGGCCATGGCGGCGGCAAAAGCGATAGGAAAAAACTTCTTCATGTGAGGGTCTCCTTTGTATTCGTTGGGGGCTGCGAAGAGGCGCGGGCAGTGCGCAACCTGTCGACAAGAATGCGGTCAGGAAGGCACCTGTGTCAAGGGAAAACCCGTCTGGAGGGCCCTACAGGCTGCCCAGCACCGTGCGGGCCAGTGCCAGTCCGGCCCAGACCGCGGCCAGGCCCACCAACAGGTTGAGTGCTGTGTTGGCCAGCGCCAGCGTGGTATCGCCGCCTTCAAGATATCGCAGGGTCTCGTATCCAAAGGTCGAAAAAGTAGTAAATGATCCCAGGAAACCCACCGTCACCGCCAACCTGACCGTGCGCGACAGGGCCGCGTTGGCCAGCCCGTAATGCATGATGAAGCCGAGCAGAAAACAGCCCACTACGTTGACCAGCAGTGTGCCCCAGGGCAGGGCAGTGCCCAGCGTGCGGTAGGCCAGCGCTCCCATGCCGTAGCGGCTCAGTGCGCCCAGCGCCCCCGCCACTGCCAACCATCCCAGTTCTGCCGCCACCTGTTCGTCTTCTCCGCGACGGCCGGACCACCGTCCGACCGCCTGCCCCTGCCCTTACACGCTAAAAACCCCGCGTCCAACATCGCCTCTTGACATAACAGACATTTGTCTGCTATCTATATCTCCCATGGCACCGATCACTCCACCTGGAAAAACACGCGAGCGGGTCTATCGCTTCATGCGCCGCCGCCTGCTGGCCGGTGATCCTCCCTCTGTGCGCGAGCTGCAACAGGCCATGGGTTTCAGCGCCGTGCAGACCGCACAACAACACCTCAAGGCCCTGGTAGGCGAAGGCCGACTGCTGCGCCCCGAAGGCCGCGCGCGGGGATATCGTCTCCCGGAACGTCTCCCCGGAACAAGATTTCAAGAAGAAGCTCACGCCGCGAGCAGCGCTGCTTTCAGCGGCCGTACTTCGGGCGGGCGAGTTTCCAATCACATCTTCGCCACCCGGTCTGTACCGCTGCTCGGCCGTGTACAGGCGGGCGGGCTTACCGAGGCCGTTGAAGACCCCGAAGGCTGGCTGACCCTGCCCTCGCGCTTCGACGCAAGCCAGCTGTTTGCCCTCAGGGTCCAGGGTTTGAGCATGTCGGGAGCGGGCATACTGCCCGGCGACATAGCCATAGTCCGCCAGCAGGAAACAGCCGAATCGGGCGACGTGGTGGTGGCCATGGTCGACGACGAGGCCACCATCAAGCGCCTTCGCCGCCGTGGCCGACAGCTGGAGCTGCAGCCGGAGAACCCGGACTTCGAGGTCATCGTTCCCGCAGAAGGATCGCTCAAGCTACTGGGCAAGGTCGTGGAACTGCGTCGCTACATGGACGGGATCGCTCCACTCGAAGAGAGCCCCCCCGAAGAGGAGTAAATGTCATCATGATAAGCGCTGCCATAAATACCGCTCGGTCGGAGACCCTGCCGCTTTTTCCCCTGCGCGCTGCAACTCCGACTGATTCCACACCGACTGATTCCACCCCGGCCACTTCCACCCCGGCCACTTCCACACCGGCCACTTCCACATCGGCCACTTCCACATCGGCCACTTCCACACCGGCCACTTCCACCCCGGAAGGGCCGCAGGGTTCACCCGCACGCAGATGGCGGCGTGGCGAACTCTGCGGCCGACTCACCGAGTTGTCGGCCTGGGGTCCATCGGCCTCGCTCACGCTGGCTATCGATCTCGTGCTCGAAGCCCAGCAGCAGGGAGAACCAGTGGCCTGGATAAGCACGCGCGAGAGTTCGTTCTTTCCCCCCGACGCCGCCGCTAACGGTGTAGACCTGGGCGCACTGCCCGTCGTTCACGCCAACAGCGGCCGAACCGCCGGACGCGCAGCCGACCGACTGCTGCGCTCGGGTGCCTTCGCCCTGATCATCATAGACCTTGGCCGCACGGAAAGGGGTCGCACAGTTGGAGCTGGAGCCGGGCTTCCACTGCCACTGCAATCGCGACTGCTCCAGCTGGCACTCAAGCACGACGCGGCGGTGTTGTTCCTGACCGAAAAGCCATCTACCGCCCCCTCGCTGGGGTCGCTGGTATCCCTGCGCGCCCAGGCCCGCCGACGCAAAACCGGGCCCGGACACTACACCTGCGAACTGCTCGTCCTCAAGGACAAGCGCCACGGCCCCGGCTGGCAACATGACACGTTTCGCAATGGACCACCCGGACTGCGCTGAGCCTGGACACACCGGCCAGGAAACTCCCCCTGGCGAGCTGGCCTGCGTTGAGCTGCCCCAACTCGCGTTGCAGCTTCTGCTCCGTGATAACCCCTCGTGGCAGGATCAAGCAGTAGCACTGCTCGACCAGCAGCACCCCCAGGGCAACATCCTCGCGCTTACGGCGGCTGCCCGCCGGCGACACGCCGCGCCGGGGCAACGCTACGCCTCGGCCCTCTCGCTGCTGCCCGACCTCAGGGCGGGCACGGTTGAGGCCGAACAGATCAGTCGCGCCGTAGAACAAGTGACCCGCCTGCTCGACCGCTTTACCCCGGGCGTCGAGCCGTCCACCGACACGCCGGGCCTGTTCTGGCTTGACGCCTCGGGCCTGGATCGCCTCTACCCCGACACGCAATCATGGCTGCGCGCAATAGACGAGGCCCTGCTGTCTGACGGCTGGGAGGCCTCGAGCGTGGCCGGCTTTTCACGTTTCGGCACCCGGGCCCTGGCGGGCGCCGGGCGGCGGGCCCTCGTGCTCAACAGCCCCGACGAGGAACGACGGCTGGCCAGTCGCATCACTCTCGACCGGCTCGGCCTGCCACCCGCGCTGGTAGAAAAACTCGAGCGCCTGGGCGTGCGCAGCGTGGGCGCGTTTCTACGCCTGCCGGCCGCGGGCATCAAGCGCCGTTTTGGTAACGATGTCGCCCGCCTGCACGCGCTGGCCGACGACCGCTTGTGGAACCCACTGCAACCCACTGCAGTCGAGATACCCTGCAGCGTAAAAACCCTGCTCGACCAGGCGGTCGACGACAGCGAGCGACTGCTCTTCATCCTGCAACCGATGCTCAAGCGATTGCTGGCCCAGCTGGCCTCGCGGGGCCGGTCGCTGCGTGTGCTTCACCTCATGTTGCAACTCGACGATCACAGCAACCGACTCGAAAGCCTGCACCCGGCCACTGCCACGCTCGACGTATCGGCACTTATGGAGCTGCTCACCCTCAGGCTGGGCAGCGGGCGCCTGCCCGCCGCCGTGGGTGAGCTTGAGATCCGCGCCGACACAGTCAAGACACCCCCCGGGCAGGCCCAACTGCCGGGCTGTCGCAGCGGTCGCGATCTCGAAGCAGCCAACCGGGCGCTGGCGCGCGTGCGCGCAGAGCTGGGCCAAGCGGCGGTAACCCGCGCCTCACTGCGCGAGGCCCACCTGCCCGAGGCGTCGTGGACCTGGCTGCCGCTGGGGCTGCCGGGCGAGCCCGGCCTGCAAGCGGCCTAGCCGCGACAGGTCAGACAACCACCACTGCTGCGGCGCGTTTCACGGCCCCGCCTCATTGTCCCCCGTCCCGCCGCCCGCCCCTGCCTGGTCTCCCCCGATGCCGACTGGGGGCGCGTACCGACCCTCGAGCGGTCCTCACTACCT
>JACKQG010004377.1_pt1 | contig 16442 bp, 22 predicted proteins | sample 8237621 | NCBI WGS metagenome assembly JACKQG01 (sample SAMN15677084, study PRJNA649215) | marine metagenome | biome: marine; feature: Black Sea; material: saline water; isolation source: suspended particulate matter (SPM) from the Black Sea western gyre | collected 2013-06-09/2013-06-10 | depth...
GCAAAAAATGAATGTGCCTGTGGAGCATGGACAAAGGAGAAATAAAATGAGTAAACAAGTAGATGAAGAACTAGTAAAAATAAGAGAGTCAATAATTAAAGAAATACCTTATATTGATATAAAACCATATTCTCATAATATAATAGGATTACAATTATCAGCTATAGATAAAAAATATGGTCATGATGAAGTCGTAAAAACAATTAAAGAATTTGAACTTGATAAAAAAGGATGGAGCTTATAAAATGAAAGAAAAATGTTATACAGTTTGGGTAGGGGGAACTGAGGTCAATGACTATTATCTTGACAGAGACGGTGCTTTACGATTAGCACAACTATATATTGATGATGGTTATGATGATGTAAATATCGAAGAAGTATTGGCAAAGGAGAAATAAAATGAAAATATATCAAATACATTTTTTGGATAATAGTGGTGTAAGTTTTAATCAACACTACACATCTAAAGCAAAAGCAAAAAAAGGATTGGCGGAACTTCGCAGAGAACAAAGGGCAGAACAAAAAGAGGTTGATAATTTTGATTGGGAATCAGATTATGAATTATACACTGAACCAGTTGTTACTATTCAACAAATATTTGACTATGTCCATGAAATTAATTTCAAGAACACCCATAACGGCATTGTTCAAATGTTAAATAATCATTTTCACAGAGACGGATAAAGGGGAAATAAAATGAAAACACTTAAAAGAACACGATATAATACAATGAATAGCTGGAATTTATCAACGGCTCCAGCATACAACTTGAAAATACATAATGTGATTGATAATGACTTACAAGACAAGGTTTATGAAATGATGAATATAGGTGGTTTTTATGATGAAATAAATAACTTAATACGTGATTTTGATTTAGAACATGACTATAGATACCAAACGGGATTTAATGGTCGTTCTGATGGTTATCTTGTATTGTATAATGGCGGTATAAGAGATGATAGGGTATATTCACTACCAGGAAAAAGGATTAAAGAAGGTGAAGCTCCAGGATATGTATTACGTTCATTTAGAAAGTTAGCAGTAGACATTGTAAAACATACTGAATATCTTGCTAAAAATTGTAGTATAGTAGATGAAGAATATATAACAACAAGAAAAATAATTACATAATAAGGAAAAATAAAATGACTATTGAAATTACGTGCTGTAATTGTTTAGAAAAGTTTGACGAATTTTCTGGCAACATTGATGAAAGAATGTGTATGACGTGTATTCTTATAAATGAAGAACCTGATATTATAAAACCAAGAATGATAAAAGTACCTGATGTTCATCGCAGAGGGTACATAATAAAAAAGGACAATTATAAAACAAAATCAAATTGTTTACATCCACCAGACGAAAGATATTACCAACAAGCTGAACCAAAAAATAATGTATCAGAAGATTATTATTGTTTATTATGCAATAAACAACTTCCATTTCCAGAACCAATTGAGGAAAAGTTATGCGATTAAAGGATGAAGCTAGTTTTGTTAGAGAAATTATTTATAAATGTGGAAAAAATATTATAACTCATTCTATTGATGGTTCATACCATTTTAAAAGAATTGAATTTAGACGAAGACATTCTGAAGCCATTGCAATTATAATTCATTTAAAAGCTACAAATGAAAATGTTAAATTTGAATCAAGCAATATTAAACTAATAGGAGAAACAAATGAGACACTTAATGACAATAACTAATGATTGTGATTATTGGGAATGGGAAGATTCTATTATAAATCTTCAACCTATTCTTGACAAAACTAGAATAAAACGAGGATTTCTTGAAATTAAAAATGGAGGATGGAGAGGTAAACATGGTCATACTGAACCATTTAAAATAAATGCTAAAAATGTAATTAATAAAGCAGGTTTAAATGGTTCTGAATTTATATTAAGAATTAAAAAAGAAGGACATCAATTATATTTTATTAGGTCATCACATGATGAACCTACTGGAGCAACAATATTATTGAGGTCAATGAAACATTACAATAAAGTAATTAACCAAATACATCACTAAAGGAGTTAAAATGGAAAACAACATACAACAATTACTGGAAGCATCACTATTTCCAGTAATAGAACAACCATGTCCACATCCTTATTATAAACATGACGGATGGGAAACACAACCAACTGGTTATAAATACATTATGAGAGAAGATACTGCTGAAATAATTAGTTGTAAAACCGATGAATATATGCTAGTTCCAAATAAAAGAATCATTGATTCTATAACACCAACAGTTGAAGAACTTAATGGTAAATTAGTAGATGTATCAATGTTTGGAAACGCAAGAACAATATATCGTTACCGTTTTCCACAAGAAATTGGAATAGAAGATGACGTAATTCATCCTGAAATTTTGATTAAAAATAGTTATGATGGTTCTGTTGGAATACATATTTTAGCAGGAGCATTTAGACTTGTGTGTTCTAATGGTATGGTAATAGGAACTATTGTAAAAGAAATCAACAGTAAACATTTGGTTCATAATAAGAATATTGAAGTTTTGGAAGAAAGTATTGACCTTACTTTAAAAATGTTAATTGATTTAATGGATAAAGCTGTTGGTAGTTTAATGTCAGTCCAACCAGTTAATCCTAATCATATTAAAAAAGTAGTGGAAATGTTTCCACAACGTATGAGTGATTATGTGATACAACAAATGGTACAAAATAAACCTAAAAACTATTGGGATTTAATTAATACCGCTACCTATGTTTGTACTCATATCATGAATAGAAATGCAGAAACAACACATAAACTAGAAGCTAATTTATTTGATAAGATTCGTAAATTAGCGGGAGTAACAGGAAAAGCATGAAACAGATAAATATTAGAGTTGGTAAAAGGACTGACCCATTGAAAATCAGAATAGTAAATATGAGAAATGGTTTCACAATGTTTGGTGAAAAGTTTATAGTTACAGATTTTTCCGGATGGCGAGATAGAGCTATTAAAGATTATGATGGTATTAAATATACCGTTACTCATCATAAAACAGGTTATGCTGTTATTCATTCCAAAGGCACTATAAAACAAACAATCTTGAAAGCAAAAACATTTTTAAACTTAAAAGGTCATAAATCTGTTAAAAATGTAATTAATGGATTAATTGAAATAAACAAATGAGATTAATATATCCAATAATACAAGAACCAAAACGTGAATACAGAAAAGATAGGCTTGGAAATACTGTCAATGATGCTAGACAGTACAAAAAAGCATATTGTAAAATATTCAAAATAACTGGAAAAAGATACCGTAAAATACGAAAAATACAAAGGAGAATACTTGCTCATGTTAATATCAATACATGAAATCAAAGAAATTTATGAAGTTTGTAAAAAATTGCGAAACGAAAAAATTAAAGATATCATGAATAGTAAAATTAGTATGGAGCACATCAGAGTAGAAGTTTATGTTGAGCCAAATGAAGATAAAATTGTATTTATTAGGAGATTAGAAAGGATTAGTACTGGCAATTTTGGACTTCAAGAAAAGTGGTCTTTGGATAAAATCCATTTTAAGGCTCAACGTAAGCTACATTTTAATAAAGAACAGTTCTTATTTGAACAATTAAAGGAAATAACAAATGAGTGAAATAATAAGTAAAAATCCATCTAATTCTGAAATAGTTGCAAGATGGATAATTGAAGAATGTGATACACCAATATCTGAAATAAAGTGGTTATTAGAACAAGCATTTATGGATAAAGGTATATATGGTGAGTATGATTCTGTAATAAACAACTGGAAAGAAAGGAATCAAAATGAGAATTGATAAAAAATTCGTAGTTGGTTCACCAAATACTTCATTTACTATTCAATGGTTTAAAAAGTTAAGAAAAAAGTCTGGCATAAAAGTTCCAAAAAAAGCAATAGGTTTTGTTGTTTGTATGGGTTGGACAAATAATGTGGTTATAAATACTATTTCATTTTGTTCTCATCATGATGAATGGGATGAAAATGTTGGTAAACGTATTGCAAGTGAAAGATTGTATAATGTTATTAATAAATTGGAGAATAAATAATATGCCCGTCGTAATACCATATTGGGGTGGAAAATACAAATTAAGTAAAGTTCTCATTCCAATGATACCCGAACATAAACACTATATAGAAGTATTTGCTGGTGGATTGTCAATGTTTTTTCATAAAGCAAAAGCTGAATGGAATTGTGTTAATGATATTTCAAATGACCTGGCAAACTTATATATGGTAATAGGTGATGAATATTTGTTTAATGTATTTGCTCGTAAAGTATATTATGCAATTAAAAGTAGAGCCTATTATGACCAAATAAGACAAAACATACAAAAGGAAAACCAATTTACTTTACCAGACGTTGAAAGAGCATTTAATTATTACTATTTTATTAGAAATTCTTTTAATAGTAGATTAAATACTGCTTTTAATAAAGATATAACTGGTTGGACAGTATCTATGTTAAATACTCTCAAATTTGCAAGAGAAAGATTGAATGGAGTAATAGTAGAAAACATGGATTTTTCAAAGTTAATTGATAAATATGGACATAAAGAAAATACATTTTGGTATTTTGACCCACCGTATACAATGGCTGATACAGAAGAATATTATTTGTGGACGTTTTCAGAAGAACAACATATTCAAATGTTTAAAGATATTGAAATGATATGTGCTACTTCTGATGCAAAAATAATGGTTAGTTATGATGATTCTGATTTTGTAAAACAACTTTATAAAGATTTTCATATAACTGAAATAAAAACAAAATATTCTGGCAACAGGGCAAATCCTGATGAAGAATTTACAGAATTGATTATTACTAATTATCATCATCAACAACAAGAATCACTTAATTTTGAGGATACAGATGGCGAATTTGGCAAAGAATATTAAAGTAAAACCCTCAAGTAAAGAGGCAGAAAAAGCAATATTAGGAATTATTTTAAAAAATCCAGAACTAATAGATAAAGTTGCAAGTTGGATTCAAACTCCAAAAGCATTTTATTATCAAAATAATCAATTTGTTTGGGAAGCAATGTTAGAGTTACGAGATGAACGTGTTGATATTGATACTGTAACTGTAGTAGAAAAATGTAAAGACAAATATCCGACTGAACAGCTTGGTTATCATATAACAGGATTAATATTTGATGAATTTGTTATGGTTTCACATATTAATAGTTATTCAAAAATAGTTTGGGAAAAACATATACAAAGAGAAGTTGGTAAAAGTGCTCAACGATTAAAGGATGCTTCTTTTGATGATTATGCAAAAACTGATAAACTATTAACAGAGCATCAATCTCTGGTTGCTGAATTACAATTACTTCAACCAAGTAGACAGAAAGATGTTAAACTAATTGTAAATGAAACCATTGAAAGTATTAAAGAAGGGAATGATATTATTCCCATTGGAATACCTGCGTTGGATGAACCAGCTGCAGGAATGACTCGTAAAGAAATCACTGTTTTAGGTGGAAGACCAGGGCACGGGAAAACCTCAATGGCTGTAAATATTGCAAAAAGTCTTGTTGAACAAGGTTTTAAAGTAATAATGTTTAATAGAGAAATGAGTAATATTGCTATGATGAAAAAGTTAGCAATTATGGAATCGGATGGATTAAGTTATGGAGCAATGCGAAGAAATACATTTACAAAAAATGAAGTTAAACACTTGCTTGATGTTTGTGAAAATATAAAAGAAAAATACAATGATAAATTATTTCTTTATGAAGATGTTAGAGATGTAAATGGAGCAATGCGAGAAATAAGAAAAATTAGTCCTGATGTAATTATAGATGATTATATTCAGTTAGTTTCGATTGAAAAATCATTTGACCATAGACGTTTTGCAATAGAATGGCTTTTACATGAATATAAATGGATTGTAAAAGAAAAGAATTGTGCTGCTTTACTTATTAGTCAATTAAGTAGAGAGATAGAAAAACGTTTTGACCCAACTCCAAGATTATCAGATTTTGCAGAAGCAGGTACTATTGAACAAGTTTGTGAAACTGCATTTTTTACATTTCGAGGTTATCAATTTGACCCGGAATCTTACGATGAATATGAAGCAAATATTATTTCAGCTAAAGCAAGATATGGTACGATAGGAAATTTCAAAGTAGGATTCAATGGTGATAGATGTAGTTTTTATCCAACATCAGAAGAAGCTAAAATAGATACAAAATGATACCTGTTATAATACAAAGACCAACAAGAGAAATAAAAAAGTGTGATATGTGTAAACAATATCCATCTGGAACAACTGAACAGTATTGGAATTTTGTTTCTGCTATCTCAAAAACAGAGTTAATTATCTGTACTAAATGTAAAAAAAGAGAAAATAACGAACTACCCAAGTACAAGAATAAGAGCTAAATAATTATGAATAGGAAAGTATACCCTAGTCTTAAAAAGTCTTGTATAACCTATATATAAGGGTTATATATGAGTGAATTTGCTAAAAGAAAGGAATTAATAGCAATATGAACAAAACATGGAAATCAGTTGAATTACGATTAGCCAAGATGTTTGGTACTAAAAGAACTCCATTGTCTGGAGGAAATTCAGGGCATACTCGTTCTGACACTTTGCATAAAAGATTGTTTATTGAATTAAAGCATGGTAATTCAAGTTCAATCAAAACAATGTGGAAAGAATGGGATAGAGATATATGTATTCTTATCAAAAGTCATGGAATAGTATTGTCAATGCTACATACAAGTAATTTGACTGAAAGAATGGCTACTAAATTAGTGGTTATTGAAAGAAAGAACTTTGGAGCAATTACATTGTTTCAAGAAACAGAAAAACTTGCAAAATTAGAAGATAAAATTCCAGTAGTTGCGTTACATAAAAAAGGAACTCATGGTTTTTTATTAATAGCAAATGCTTCTGACTTTGAACAAATTAAAAAGGAAATATTAGATGAAAATTGAAGAATTTGCTGAAAAGAAATCAAGAGAATTGACTTTAATATTTTATCCTGATACTAAAAAATACAAAGAACAAAGAGGTAAATATCAAAGTAATATTTACAATTTTATAACTGAATTACTCAAAGAATGGGAGGAAACACAAGTTGAAGTTGATAGATGATAATAATAATAAATTAATGATTGGAGATGATGGTATTTACCTCAAATTAGCAAAAGACCCAAAGGTCAGACAAATACTATCTTTTAGACATGGTAGAATAATTAAATTTGTAAGAAAATCAAATGTCTTTACACCAAAAAATGGTACTGCTATGGTTGGTTTTAATTACTATTCTCTCAAATTAATAAAAGAAAGAATGAATAGAATTAATATTATTTATATTAAAATAAGTAACAAATATAAAAAAGTATCAATCGACGAATTACTAAAAAATGGAAAGTTTTTACATTTTCTTAAAAGTGGTTTTGAAAAACAGATATTTTATAATGTGGAGGATATGATTGATGTATAAACTAAAAATAGGTGATAAATTTATTCATACAGGACGTCATTTTTGTAAATATATACAAAGAGTTTATTGTATTAACCAATATGGAACATGGATTATATGTGATAATGATGGCGGTTATACATATTCAGTTGATAATGAGGTTGATACTTCTAAGTACAAAATAATGAAAGATAAAGAAAAAAAGGAGAACAATGAAAACAAAAATAGACCTAACAGTATTTGACCGCAAAGCCTATGGAATTAATGAATACTTTTGCTTCAGCAAATTCAAGGTTAAAGTTGACGGTGAAATACAACAACACTATGAACTACGATTAGCACCATTTGTAATAAGAACAGAAATGACAAAAAGAAATATTGAATTCAAACTTGTAATATTCCATTTATATACAGCAATACAGTTTGGTAAAATATGAAAAAGAAAACAATATCAGAAATATTAACATACATATTTAAAGCAATATTCTACTTAAAAAAAATAGAAAAGAAACTAAAAGATGAAATAAAAAATTAATCCTCGAATGTATCAATAAGGTCAACACCTGCTCTCATGAAATATCCAATTATGATAGCAGGTGTGACTGGAATTAATAATCTCATAATATCTTCTGCTGTTTTAACTGTTTTATTTCTAATTTTTTTGTCGTCATCGTCACCTATTAATGCCCATACTAACCATCTTCCGAGGATTCTTCCAAATATTGCAAATATTGGACTTTCAAATCCACGCATTGCAGTTAAAGGAGCTTCTCCAGTTGCTCTTTTAATGGTATAATTAAATCCAGGGAGACTTGCAATGGTTGAAGCCAATACAGTTGCTGCAACTCTTGTATATATTAATCTAGCCATTGCCAATGCTTCATAATCTATTTCTGTCCCAAGTTCATTTCTTACAGATGGTTTCGCAACATCTAAAATAGCTTTTTCCAATCTTGTAATTTGGTCTGATTTTGAATCGCTTCCAGCTAACCATGCTTTTCTAATATTTCTACTAAAACGCATTTGTTTAACTGTATAATCACGATATTGTAAGAACACCTGTCCAGCCCCACGAAATCCTTCACCTTGATTTACTTGAGCCATATTAAACTGAGTACTTTCAATTGATAGCCTTCCTACCAAAACTGCCTTTTTAGTAAGAAATCTATTTTCTATACCAGTTACGGAATCCTTTTTTGTATCACTTCCTAAATCCCCAAAAGCATCTGCCATTAATAGACCTGCTATATATGCTTCTTTTCTATTAGTTCCTTCTGCTCCCATGAATGTAAATGCTTTATCTAAATCTTTAAAGTCACTATTAAACCACCAACTTAATTTCCATGATACAAACTTTTTTTCCATAGTACTAGTAACTTCACCAACTAGGTTTTTATACCTTTGTTTAATAACTTTTCTTGTATTTTCTTCTTCTGGTGTAGTAACTAAATCAAAATATGCCGCACGTACTTGTTTTTTAAGTTTCTTTAAATATTCCAAATCAGTTTTCTCTTTTAGACTTCTTGACTTTTGAATACGTTTTTCAATCATGTGGTCAATAACTCTATCAGCAGCATGGTGTCCTTTTTCAATAAATTTATCACGTTTCATATAAAACATTGATATATAATCTTTTAAATTTGCTGGGTTCGGTATCTGACGAGGCAAAAATGGAACTATTCCAGCCAAAGGATTATTGTAAAATAAAGCATCATTCCATTGAAGGTCAGAAGTACTTGTCATAACTGCATCATTTAACGCTGCTATCATATTCATTCCACCACCATAATCAACTATATAATCCCATTTATCAGCTTCCTTTCCATTTGCTAATCTATGTGCTTCGTCAATAATTGCTTTACCACCTATTATAGCTTCGTTATATTTTTGAAATCTATTTGTAAAGGCAGGATTTGAACCAAGCAACATAGCAGTCATCCACGCTTTTATTCTTTTAAATACTCTTTCAGCATCTTCTGGAGTCCATTTTTCTTCACTAGAAAACACATTCATATATTTTGCAATAGTAGCAGGACTCACATCAATACCAAACATTTCAGCTTCTATGCTAGGGTCGTTCATTGCTGATTTTACTGAATTAACCATATATTTAATTTGTTCCATTGGTACTGATTTATTTTTATGAAGCGATGAAATATTATGCAAACCAATCATTGTATCTGATAATAATTTATTTTTTAACAAAGCAGAAAAAACAGTATCAATATATTCGGTTTCAACTTCATCGTCCTTTCTACGCATTGTATCATCAGTAAATGGTTTTCTATGTTTAAAAAAGATTGCTAATTTTTCTAATATAGTACGATTCCCAAAATTAACTTCCCTTGTCGTTTCATAATTATCTCTTACTTTTTGCAATTCTTCGGCTTCAGAAATAGAAGTAGCAAGTTCAATTTTACTATCAATTTCACTAATAGCATTATCTATAAAACCGTCTGAAATTTCTTTTGTAAATTTTACTGGAAAATAATTTTCTTGTTTTTTAGTCATTGATAAAGCCAAAGAATGTAATTCATTATTAGCATCATTATACCATAATCTATTTTCAATTCCAAGTTTCTTTAAATCTCCAAATATTTTATCAACAGCTTCAATTTCAGTTTGAACAAAATCAGTATTATTTTCATCCATTAATTGTTTAATAGTTTTTTTATGTGCTTTTTCAAACCATTCTTCCACAATTTTATTTGTTGAAATAGACATTTGTTGAGCAGTTTCCCATAATTCATTAAACTTGACTCGTTTTTCATGTAAGGCAGTCCATATAGAAAAATTACCTTCTTCCATTGCTATATCTTCATCAACTAATTTTGAATTTGGTTGTTTTTTCATATATTCAAAACCAGTAAATTCTTTATCAGTAGAACCTTTGATTGGTTTAAATCTTTTATTTAATTTTTGACCAAATAGTTCTTGTTCACTTGCTTTATAAAAACCAGCAGGAAAAGCAGAAATAGATTCTTTTTTACCTTGTTCATTAATTATCAATTCTGTTAATATTGTTGGGTCTGCTTGTTCGTCTAGGCTTTTAATATCTGGAGTATAACCTCTATCGGAATCAAAATAATAAACAGTTTCATCGGTGGTTACATCTTTGTGGTTTACAATATATAAATTATAAGTTTCACCAATATCATTTTCACCTTGTTTAATTAATACATAATTGTAAGAAATATCACCAACAAGTTTTGAATGAATATATGGAGAGCGTTGTCCTAATTCACCCTTTTTACCACTTGCTTTTAACATCCAAGCAACTTTGTCTCTATCCGATTTATTAATTTTTTTAGATACCATTGGCTTTACTCTGCGAATTTCACCATGACCTAAATCATCTATAAATTCTTTTATACCACCAACAGATTTTTCAATAATTTGTTTGCCAATAGTTTTATCTTTATCAAGGTCAAAATCATTTTCAGTAATTGTTTTCCTAATTCCATTTTCTTCTATTATATAACCATCTATTAAATTTGGTTTAGATTTATTATATACAACTTCAACCAATTTTACATTTCTGCTTGGGTCACGAAATCGAAATTTAGATTGTTTTTCACCACGTATTCTTATATTAATCGGATTAATCAAAAGGTCGTTCAAATCAACATGACCTCCTCTATTTAATTCTTCCATCCAATTATACAAACCTCTATTAATTTGAAGAAATTTATGTTTAAATGGTAAAGACATTTGTTTAAAACGGTCACTTAATGTAGAAGCTGATTCTGTAATTTTTGAAACAGTACCAGTTTCATCTATTCTAAATGAAATATAATCTTCTGGCATTAAAGTTTTAGTAGTAGAATGTATTCTTTTATTTTTTAAAGCAATACCTTCTTTCGCAATATTATAAATAGCTTGCATTGAATTAGTACCAACAAATATTGCTCCAATACTTAAACCACCTCTCCTGATTGATAAATAAGTATTAAACGCATTCATAATTTCATTTGGGTCAATAACAAAAACCCCACCATTATATTTTGTTCCAACATCTATTATATGGTCATAGAGTAAATCATATAACTTTTGGTGCCACTGATGATATTTTTCACCAACACTAGTTGACGGATGGCTAATAAGATTTTCTACAGCAATAGCAGTTTTATCTGCATAATTTTCTGCAAATATTTTATATGTTAATTCATCTACAGTTGCTTCGGCTTCACAACTCATGGGCAGTGTTTCCTTATATTTTCAAACAATTTGCTAACTTTATGAGTATATTCTTTTTGTTTAACAGTTATTTGATTGTTTAACATTTCATTTCGTCTTATTTTTAAATAACCTTTTAAAACTTGTTTATCCATCAACTCTATAGGAAGCAATCTTGTTACATTCCTTACTCTAAAATGTTCACCAGAACGAATAATTCCAGTCAAAAAGAAAAGAGTTGACAACGATTGTTCTTTATCATTTAATTTAAGTTTAAACTCTGGAAAATGTTTAGCAATAAATTCTTGAAATCTTGGATTGTATTCATAAACAATATTTTTGTTTTCTTCTTTTTTAATAAATTTAGCTTCCTCATTGTAAATCTTATAAAACTCATTACCAACTTTAGTAGCAAATTTATAAGCATTATTTGCTTCATCTTTTGTAAAACCAGTGATTTGTTTTTTACCAATGGTAAGTCCTGCTTTGTTCATATTATTAATAATCTTAACAATAGCATTACGATGAGCTCTTTGACTAAAACTTTTATTTCTATAAACAAACGGAACTATGTTACTTCTTGTTGCTAACTTGATAGTAGCTTGTATTCTTAATTTTTTAGTTTCTTCTGATTCAGTTGAGTTGCCAGATTCATCAACTGGAATTGGTAAATATTTCTCAAGTCTTGCTTCTAATCTCTTGTTACGTCTTTCAATATGTTTATTTGGTTGCATTAATAAATATTCAGTAATACCAATTTTACCATTAACTGATAATTCTGATATAGAAGTACGATATTTTCTTTTCATTTCAGTTAAAATAGACGCACCTTGTTCTTTAGAAGGTAAAGAAAGTATGTCATTAAGTCTTTTACTTTCCTTAAATATATCTTGAAAAGACATTTCTCTTCCAAGTAATTTACCATTTTTAAAACTAGAATCATTGAATTGTAAAATAACTTTATTCAAATTATCTAAAATGTCACTGCCATAAACGTAAAACGTCGCATTTGTTTTAGAAATCTTCTTACCATCTTCTTTAAACATTCTCTTTGCTATAAAATATTCATTAAAACCAGCTTCTGGTAATAAACCATACTTTGGGTCTGCCGCCATTTGCATATACACAGTCAAACTATTTTCATAAGTAGTAACAGAATGTGCTATTTCAGATGCTTGGTAATCTTCATAATTTTCAATCTTTACACCATCTTTAGTAACAAAATAATCACCTTCTGCATATAAATCATTAAATATTTCTTTAGTAATTTTTGACTTGTCCAAAACAACTGCCATTGCAACCATCTCATTTGGTTCTTTAACTTCATATTTTTTACCAAATAATTTAAAAGACAATCCTTTCATAGCCATCTTATTTGATACCATCTTTGCTATAACGAATTGAGCCAAAGCACCATCTATATAAGACATATTTGAAATAGTTCTAGCAACATCTTCTCTACTTGAAGAAGAAGTTCCTTCAATTACTTCAGGGTACAAATCTAAATTAGACAAAATATTTTTATCTCTTATTTTAAATTCTCTACTATTAGTCAATTTTTTAATAGAATTTATTAAACCTTTGTCTTTGTAGATTTCTATTTGAGCAGTATCTCCATCAGAATCTGCTTTAAGTGGTCCAGCCACATCAATTTCATTTAAGAAAATAACATCACCATGACCTCTTGGAACTAATTCTTTTAAAGTATAAACTCCAACAGCCCCAGCTTTTTCAATAGGCGGTTTTGACAGCAGAACTTCTAAAGAATTATTTGATAGCCAGTTATTTAATATATCAATATTCCAATTATCATCTCTTTTTAAATTCATTTTATCAAGTATAATATCAACAAAAACAACATTGTCAACACTAACCATAAATTCTTTTTCTTTAACTTCAAGATGAACTCTTGGCTTAATATGAAGTTTTGTTCCCATTCCTTTCTGACGTAGTTTAAATAAACCATCTACTATTTCAGAATTTCTTAATTGTGGAAGTACTTGACTTAAATATTGGTCAGCATCTAAACCTGCTCCATTATTTAATAAATCAAGTATTTGTTGTAATTCAGTTGGCAGTCTACCTTCAACTGGTGGCTTCCAAATCATATCTCTTAATGCTTTTAAATCGTCCTCTGCTTCTATCAATTTATTCATATATTTTTTAGAACTAATATCTATATAACGTTTAATAGCAGAAGTTGCTGAATCAAAAATATCTTGATTCAATATTGGAGACCAAACTTGTTCCCACCAAGCTAATGGATGTGCTGGGTTACTTTTTGCTTTTTCTCCGGGCATAATAATTATTTTAGTAGCATTTTCAGGAATCTCATGGACTTTATAAAAGCCACCTTGTTCTTGAGTAAATTTACCACTTATTTGTTTGGCTTCATTCGTAGAAACCATAGAATAAAACTCATCTATAACTTTTCCATTTTCATCAAGTTGTTCAAAATAAGTTAAACCTAAATCATTTTCAGCAACTCTTGCGAATGGTTTATTTGAACCTTTTTTATAAAATTCCATACCAGGAAATGGAGTCATATCCATCATTTTTTCACCAATATAATCATTACCATCATTTGATAAATATCTTTGCGCAACTTTTATTGCTTTTAAATCAGTTCCTTCTTCTAATTCAGGATTCCTTCCAACTGAATCTTGGATTAAATCCATTCGTTCACTTCCAACCAATTTCCAACCATCATATAAACTGTAATCTATTGAAGATTTAAAGAAATTTCCATCTCTGACTTTAACCTCAATTTCATTGCCATCTACAATCATTAATTGGTCTGGTCCAGAACCAATAGCAACATAACCTTCAGTGAAATCAATTCTAAACCTATTAAATGTATCATTAACATTCTTTTCACGCATCAAATAATCGTTACCTTTAATTTTTTTAGTAACTTCATGTTTACCATATATTTGATTCCAAATATTAATTCCATCCTTTTCAAATGTTTCTCCATCTTTTATAAAATTATCAAAATCACTCTGTTTGATTGTTCTACCAACTTCTTCTTCAAGTGCTTTTATTATTTGCTCCTTGTTCATTTCAAGAATATTTGACGGAACGCCACCTATTAACATTTGTGAATTATCACCACCTTTAGCACCTAGAAAAAATAACAAGTTGCCACTACCATCATAATTACTTAAAAACATTTTATCCAATCTATAAATAGTATCAAGAGTAAGTTGTATATTTGCTGGCACATAAAAGTCTTTTGAAACTATATGTTTTATAACTTGTTTCATTCCCAAATGATAAACAGTTGTTCTTCCTTCATCTTCCACAAAATTAGTAGAATGACGTTCTGACATTTTTCTGCCAGTAACTAAATCAGTACCATTGTTTATTTGAATTTCTGGAGTAACATTTACCTTATTAAAACCAAAAGATTGGAAAATCATATTGAGATAAAATCTTCCTTCATCTTCTTCACTGGTTGCAGTTTTTATAATTGACTTTGATTTGTTAAAGAATTGTTTTGCTCTATTATCAAATTCCATGCTTGTTTCTGAAAAAATTGGGTCAACAAATGTGTCTTTCACATAAGAAACAAATTCCTTTTTAAACTTTCCAAATGATTTATTATTTAAAGCAATTTGAACCATTTCAGCATGTTGAATTGGAGCTACATAACTATTAAAAACATGACTAAAATAGTTTTCTACGTTCTTGGTTGAACCTTTAGTTCCACGTGGTTCAATATCAACATCAATTCCATCTTCGTCAACATCATCAAGTTTTTTATACCAAACACCATTATCAGCAGTATAAACTGGAGTTAAATCTTTAACTTTAAATTCTTTTCCTTGAAAAAACTTTTCAGCAATTATATCATTAACTGCTTTTTTATTACCAAGAAATGCTTTGACTCTGCTCCAAAATAATTTCAGCCATCTTTCAAGTTTCTGTTTTAAAGTTTTATCTTGGATTCTATCTGCATAGTAATTACCAATATGTTCAGCCAAATCTTCTTTTCCATTGAAATTAGCAATACCTTGTTTAATTATATTAGAATCATCCAACATATCAATATAAATATGAGCAAACTCATGTGGAGCTACGTCAATACCGCCTTTTGATTCTGACCAAGTTGCAACATTTCCAACAGCCATCCCAACAGCTTTCACTCCATGCTTTTTAATAATACCCTGTACTTTAACTGGCTTAATAAATGGATAGTGTTTTTTAAGTCTAGTTTCTATTTCTAATGCTAGTTCAGGTTCTTCTGAAATTAAAGGTTGCTTACTGACTCCAAGTTCTTGAAAATTAGATTTTATTTTAGTCACAGAACCAACAGACTTTTTAGATGTTTGGATATTAATATCCATTGATTCAGTTTTTGGTTCAACTTGTTTTGCTTGAATTAATTTAGAGAGTTTTAAAGAAACTGCTTTTTTACCTTCATTTTTAGTTAAAACTATATTACCTTGTTTATTGGTAACAAATTCATTTTCAACCCCATACATTTTAATAATTCTATTAAGGTCTGTAGCACTTGCTTTTCCAAGCCTTTCAGACAAACCTTCCTCGCCTAATTCTTTTAATGTTCTAGATAAACTCTCTTTTACAGTCTTTCTTGTAATTACTTTCTCTTTAACTGAAGTTTTTGGTAATTCTGGAGGAGCATCTTGTTGTGTTGGATTAACAACAAACTCTTTAAATCCATCTATATCTTGTTTATTACCTAATATGTGAATTTGTTCAGATGTAGGAATAGCAATTTGATTTATCTGTTTATCATGTGTTCCAGGATACATTCCTTTATTATCAATACCATTAAATATAATAGCATCATTATCTTTGAA